>ENA-OWNT01004671-OWNT01004671.1-seawater-metagenome-genome-assembly--contig:-NODE-4671-length-11820-cov-4.393085_pt1 | contig 11820 bp, 13 predicted proteins | sample MGYA00238136_ERZ651165 | MGnify/ENA primary metagenome ERZ651165 (study PRJEB26861, sample SAMN08777766) | seawater metagenome | isolation source: coastal seawater | place: USA: Florida | collected... | reverse complement strand
TCGGTGCCCGCACAGCTTGGCGGCGGCATTCGCGACATGGAGACCATCGCCATGTGGATCGACAAGGGCATCGCGCGGGTGATCCTGGGCACCGTGGCGGTGGAAAACCCCGACCTGGTGCGCGAGGCGGCCCGCGCCTTCCCCGGCAAGGTTGCCGTTGGCCTGGATGCGCGCGAGGGGCGCGTGGCCACCCGGGGATGGGCCGAGGAGACCAACATCATGGTGACCGATCTGGCGCGCAGTTTCGAGGATGCCGGTGTTGCGGCCATCATCTACACCGACATCAACCGCGATGGCGCCATGCAAGGGCCCAATGTCGAGGCGACCGAAGCCCTTGCACGCGCAGTCAGCATTCCGGTCATCGCGTCGGGCGGCGTGTCGTCCATGGCGGATCTTATTGCGCTGCGCGACACCGGTGTGATCGCAGGCGCGATTTCCGGGCGGGCGCTCTATGACGGGGCGCTGGATCTGGGCGAGGCACTCGGGCTGCTGGCCTCCTAAAGACCCGAGGCACCGCTGTCAGCACGTGCGTCGCAGACCTATCGGGTCAGTTTGCACAATAATTTTGCGTATAGCCTATACGCGACAATTTGCCCTCATGCCCCAGCCCGCCCCGAGCCTTGGCTAAATTACTTCATATTTTGAAGCACTTTTGGCGCAATCATCCTACCAATTTCAGCCCTGATCAAATTTCAAGCCCCCAAAATCCCGCTCACGGAGAATTTACAATCAACTCCCACCCTTCCATCTAGACGCTAGGGCGGCCCTTCGTGCGCCGTCGAACACCCGCCGTAGCGGACGGGATCCCGACCGCATCGCGAGTGATGAACAAGTGGCAAATCGGGACCGGAAACCCGGACCCAAGGCTAGGAGTGCCGAAGAAATGGAAGAAATGGACCTACCCGACTATGGGAACCTTTATCCGCTTCAAGTGGACCAGTTGGTTCCTCTTGAGGCTGCCAAAGGTCAGCTCCTGATCACGTCGCTGATCTTTCTGGGCATCATCGTTTACGCGATCTACCGCTACTGGAAACTGAACGACTCCGTCCTGATGTGGATGCTTGGCGCGGGGATCATCGCCTTCTTCAACGAAGGTAACCTGGAGGTACTGGTCCACGTCACCCAACCGGCAAACGGGCTGTATCCGATGTTCTGGAACTATGGGATGCCCATGCCGCTTGGCCTTGGGGTCGGATATTGGGGTATCTTCACACTCGCCACCTATATCGCCTATCGCTTCGTGGTAACCGGCCTGACCAAGCGCGGCTTCTGGTTGCTTTGGGTTGGCATCGCAGCCAGCTGCCTGGTGATGGAAATTCCCGGCGTCGCCTCGGGTGTTTACACCTATCGGGGCGACCAGATGCTGCGCATTGGCGGTTATCCGGTCTATAACCTGTGGATCAATGCCACCGGGTGGCTGTTCAGCGGCCTGCTGATCATGGTGTTCGAACCGGTGCTGAAGGGCTGGAAGCGCATCGCGCTGTCGCTGTTGCCCTGCGCCGCCTTCGCGATGAGCTGGGGCGTTATCGACATTCCGATCGTGAATGCGCTGAATATCCAGGGGATGCCCGATTGGGGCAAATGGGCTTTGTGGGTCTTCTCCTTCGTGCTGAGCATCCTGTTCACGGGCACGCTGGTTGAAATCTTCGCGACCGATTCCAAGAACCGCTGGACGATCCCCTGGCTGAACGGGGACCGCCGGGCGACGGTCTGATCGGGGCCTGCCCCATCCTGGCTGTGGCGCGCCGTCGCGCCGCAGTCATCTGCCACCATCCCCGGAGGGTGGATCGCGGCATCGTCAAACTTTCGCCCGATTTGCCCTATAATTACCTAAATAAAGAGCCGGAAGATTAACGGCCGGATGTTCATTTCACTGGTACGGGGCGCACGGGCAGTCCATGGCAATCGGTCAAGCAGGCAGTATTACAACGAATTCTCCGGGTGAGAATGATCCGATCACGGTCACCTTCGATGAACCGCTGACCGATCCCATCATCGCGCTGACCGCCACCAACAATGGCGGCAATCAGTTCACCCTACGCGTCACCGACATCACCTATGACACGGATGGCAACGCGACCTCGTTCACGTTCATCATTGAAGAATGGGAATATCACGACGGGCCCCACCCGGCGACCGAGACAATCAACTGGATCGCGATCGAGGAGGGCGTTCACACCCTGCCCGATGGCCGCGTGATTGAGGCGGGAACGACCTCGGCCACCCATGCGAACAGCACCGTCAATCTTGCCGGCGGCTTTACCGACCCGCCGGTGGTTCTGACCTCGGTCATGTCCGAAAATGACACGACCACGGTGGACAGCGACCCGCTGAATGTGACGGCATCGGGCTTTACCGTCCGCCTGCAGGAAGAAGAGGCCGAGGACGGCATTCACGCGGCGGAAACCGTTGGCTACATCGCGATACAAACCGGGGGGGATGCCAGCAGCGGCACCGCCGGGCTGTTCGGCGGGGTGGATGAAAACACCGATACCCTGTCCCTGGGCGATAGTTTCACCCAAGGCGTCGTGGTCGCCGAAACGCAGACCATCAATGGCGGCGATACCGCAACTGTCGTGATCGACGGACAGACCGCGTCCACCGTCGGGGTGTTCATCGAAGAGGAGCAATCCCAGGATTCGGAGACCAACCATGTCAACGAAACCGTGGGCGTGGTCGCGTTCGAAGATGGATTGATCCTGTGTTTCACCCCCGGCACGCTGATCGAAACCGCCTGTGGCCCGCGCGAGGTGACCAGCCTAAGACCCGGTGAGATGATCCTGACCCGCGATGGCCGCCCGCAGCCCCTGCGCTGGCTAAGCCACACCCGGGTGTCCCCGGCGCAACTGGCCATGTGTCCGCATCTGCGGCCCATCCGCATCCGCAAAGGGGCCATAGCGCCCGGCGTGCCGGATCGTGATCTCATCGTCTCGCCGCAGCATCGCATGTTGATCGACGGCTGGAAGGCGGAACTTCTGCACGGCGCAGCAGAGGTTCTGGTGCCTGCGAAGTCCCTGATAAACGATGAAACGATCCGCCCTGTGGATGCCCCTGAGGGGATCAACTACTACCACCTGCTGCTGGACGATCATCAGGTCATTACCGCCAATGGCACCGCAACCGAGAGCCTTCATGCGGGCGAGCTGGACAAATCCGATCTGACCCCGAAGGCCCGTTACGAATTGCTGTCACTCTTCCCCGATCTTGGCTGGCTCGGGCGCGGCTTTGGCCCCCTCGCCCGGCCATCGCTGAGCGTGCAGGAAGGCCGCGCCTACGCCTGAGACACGGCCGGGGTTTGCATTCCCCCGCCGTGCCGCCTAAGACGGGCGCAACATCCCTCACCCGGACCCGAGACATGCTGAAAACCCGGATCATTCCCTGCCTGGACGTGGCCGACGGGCGCGTGGTCAAGGGCGTTAACTTTGTCGACCTCATCGACGCGGGCGACCCGGTGGAATCGGCCCGCGCCTATGATGCAGCAGGCGCGGATGAGCTGTGTTTTCTGGATATCCACGCGACCCATGAAAACCGCAGCACCATGTATGATCTTGCCACACGGACGGCTGAGCAATGCTTTATGCCGCTGACCATCGGTGGCGGGGTCAGGACGGTGGAGGACGTGCGGAACCTGCTCTTGGCGGGGGCCGACAAGGTCAGCTTCAACTCCGCCGCCGTGGCCGACCCCGATGTTGTGGCACGGGCGGCGGACAAGTTCGGCAGCCAATGCATCGTCGTGGCCATCGACGCCAAGACCGTCGCCCCCGGCAAGTGGGAAATCTTTACCCATGGCGGGCGCAAAGCGACGGGGATCGATGCGGTGGAGTTCGTGAAAACGGTCGTCGCCAAAGGCGCGGGCGAGATTCTGCTGACCTCCATGGACCGTGACGGCACCCGCGCCGGGTTCAACCTGCCGCTGACCCGCGCCATATCGGATGCGGTGCCGGTGCCGGTGATCGCAAGCGGTGGCGTCGGCACCCTTGATCACCTCGTCGAAGGCGTGACGGAAGGCGGCGCCTCGGCCGTCCTCGCCGCCTCTATCTTTCATTTCGGCGATTACACCATCGCCGAGGCCAAGGCGCATATGGCTGCGGCTGGTATCCCCGTGAGGCTTTCATGACCACGCTTTCCCGCCTTGCCACGACGATTGAAGCCCGCAAAGGGGCCGACCCTGACAGTTCCTGGACCGCAAAGCTGCTGGCCAAGGGGCCGGAAAAATGCGCCGAAAAGTTCGGGGAAGAGGCCGTGGAGGCCATCATCGAGGCGGTGAAGGGCGACCGTGACCGGCTGACGTCAGAAGCGGCGGATGTACTCTATCATCTGCTGGTGATGCTGGCCGCCCGCGATATAACGCTGGAGGATGTGCTGGCCGAGTTGGAGCGGCGCGAGGGCGTCTCTGGCGTGACAGAGAAAGCGAGCCGCCGCTAAGCCGTTTCGAAACGGCTTTCCCACGCGGTTTTGAAACCGCGTCTCAAGGGCCTTTCAAGGCCCTTTTTTCAAGGCGTTTCGAAACGCCTTCCGCACATTTCAAAGCTTGGAGCTGATGATCCCGGTCGCAAAACCGCCCATCCGCAACTCCCCGAACAGGCGCTGATACTCGATCTTCGGGCAACGGTTCTGGATCACCTGCACGCCGCGCGCCGCGGCCTTTGCCGCTGCTTCCGCATGGGTCACACCGATCTGCATCCAAATCGTTTTCAACGCCGGAAACTGCGCCAGTGCCTCATCAACAATCGGCGGCACTGCCTCCGACCGGCGGAAGATATCGACCATATCAACCGGTCTCTCGATATCCGAAAGCGAGGCCACCACCGTTTCCCCGAACAGCTGCGTGCCCGCCTGCCCCGGATTGACCGGGATCACCCGAAACCCCTTCAACCGCAAATACCGCCCCACATAATGCGATGGCCGCACCGGATTGGGCGACACGCCCACACAGGCGACGGTCTTGGTTTCACGCAGGATCTTGCGCAGAAGCTCGTCAGAAGGATTCGCTGTCATTCCCCTGCCCTAGCATAAGAAAAAGGCGCCTGCAGCGGGTTTTGCTACAGGCGCCAAGTGCGGAACGAGGGACAGTGATGGGCACCACGGTGTTCCGAACCGTGCGCCGTAGTTGTAATTTAGCAACTTTCTGTCTCATTTAAAGGGGTGGAACGAAAAAGTGATTGCTAGATGAAATCAAGCCAGAATGCCAGGCCAGTTTGCATCGGCCCGGGCCACGTGCCCCGGAATATCCCGTTCCCACCGGCGGCGAATACGCTGGGACGCGTTCAGAAACAGCCTGCCCGCGTGGATCGTCCACGCCTCTGGCACGGTGTCCGCGACATAGCCTTGCGACGCGGCCCAAGCACAATACCCGCCATAGGCGGGGGCAAAGGCCACGGGGTCTGCGGCAAAGCGATCCCGGTTGCCTGCCGACGCAAATTGCCAGCGCGCACCGTTCCAGTCGACCGCATGGGCCGCCTGTCCGGCCACAGGTTGCCCTTGATCGAAATAGGCCACAGGGTCGGTTCCGTTGATGGCAATGCCATTGCTGGCGAAAACCGGCGGGTGAGAGGCACGGGCCATGCCAGCCTGCAAGACAAGCGGTGCGGCGGCCAGCAGGCCAAGGGCGGAACGGCGGGGGATCATCGGCTTCTCCTCTTCAGGTCTGACCCTAAGATTGCTGCTTTGCCCCCGCGACAAAAGCCCCCTGACGCAACCGTGAACGGATGTCAGTCAAAGATGTCTTCGACGAAATCGAACGCGTCTTCCAACGCCCGCGACCACATCGGCTTGCGCCGCTTGGTCTTCTTTTTCTTCTTGCCCCGGCGCGGCCTGTCATCGTCACGATAGGCGGCAGGCGCGGGTTGCGCCCGTTTGGGCTGGTGTGGGCGATCTTCGCGCAGCGACTTCATCTCATGCAGTGGCGCACCACAATTGCCACAGGCCAGTTCATGCCCTCCACGGGCCGTCAGCCGCAGCATCGTTCGCGTGCCGCAGTAACAGCAGGTGGCGATCTTGGTGGTCATTCAGCTCTCCGGGTTGCGTGTCATGGCATATAGGGACACAGCCGCCGCATTCGAGACGTTGAGAGAGCCAAATTCGCCCGCGAAGGGTATACGCGCCAGATGATCGCACAGCTCGCGCGTGCGCGCGCGCAGCCCAGGCCCCTCGGCCCCAAGCACCAGCGCCACCGGGCGACCCGCCAGATCCGGGGCCAGATCGTCGATGACCTCATCGCCCTCACCCGCCAGACCAACCAGCGTATAACCCATCTTCTGCAACTCCTGCATGGCATCGCCAAGGTTCTTGACCCGCAGATAGGGCTGGCGTTCCAGCGCGCCCGAGGCGGTCTTGGCCAGCGCCCCGGTTTCGGGTGCGGAATGGCGGTGCGGGGCAATCACGGCGCGGGCACCGAACACCTCGGCCGAGCGTAGGATCGCCCCCACATTATGCGGGTCGGTCACCCGGTCGAGCAGGATCAATCGGGGCGATGCCTGCCCCGGTTCGCACAGCTCTGCCAGCCGCCCCCAGTCCAGCGCCTTTACCTCCAGCGCCGCCCCCTGATGGACAGATCCGGGATCAAGCGGCACGGGGAACTTGCGCGGATCAGCAATCTCAGGCTCCAGCCCGGCCCCGGCAATCGCATCGGCCAGCCGGTCGGCGGCGTTTTTGGTGACCACCAACCGCAACTTGACGCGATCAGGGTTCACCAGCGCATCGCGCACAGCATGAAGCCCAAACAGCCAAACGGTTTCCGCGGCAGAGGCGCGCTTGGCGCGTTCTTTCTCGATCACCCAGGTCGGTTTCTTCACGGGCCGGTCTCCTTCATGACATGCGGGGCAGCTACGCCGCCGGGGGATGCAAAGGCAAGTCTAACTTCGGCGGATTTTCATCTTGACGCCCCCCACCGGGCAGATTATCCCCACCCGGCGTTCGGTTGAAGAACCGAAAGCAAGGGCGACGTGCTGCAAGGTGCGGCAGCGGACTGTAACTCCGCCGGGGAGACCCACGCCTGGTTCGATTCCAGGGTCGCCCACCATTTTTCTCTCAAAGACATAGCTGGTGATCCCTGTCTGACCCGATGGTCGGCACCGTAAGGCCATCTGCGCCTGCCGGATTTCGATGCGCTTTTGATAGCCGCCTATTCGCGTCCATTCGGCTGAGTTGATATCGATCATGGCACGCGGCAGAACGCCGGGGGTATGGCGGCATCCATGATGCGACGCGACCTTCCCTTGGCCCTTCTCGCCCTGCTGTTTGCCGCCGATCTTGCCGTTCCGGTGGCGCTGATCCTTCATCAGGGTACCGGCAACTGGGGCGAAACCCTGAGCGGCCTTGGTGCGCGCACCGGCCCATACCAGCAGGTGGTCAGCATCTGGCTAGTTGCATTTGGCGCAGGGTTGGGATTTTGGGCTCTCGCACAGCGCAAGTCGGTTGCGAAGGGCTGGATCGGCCTTCTGATCTGGGCCGTTGGAGGGGGGATCGTTTGTGGCGTATTCCCCGAAGACGCGATCCGGGCTGCAGAAACCCTGTCGGGCAAATTACACGGTATTGGCGCGGGGCTGGGGTCTGTCGCCCTGATCACGGTGGCACCGGTACAGTACCGCCACCTGCGCTCGGGTTGGCCGCGTTATGTGTTGATCGCGCTGATATTTGTCTCAGCATTGGGGTTTTGCACGTTCCTGGCAATGGGGCGCGACAGTGACCTGATCGGCCATTGGCAACGGCTTTACCTGACAGCCAGCTACATCGCGGTTCTCTGGGCCTTTGGGTTCGCGCGAATCCAGGGCCCCAAGAGCTGCGCAACGTTCTGATCATACACACTGTGCGAGGCAGCCGAAGGCTGGCTTGCCCGATCATAAGGGGCGCTCCGTTTCCGAAACGCCCCTTGCCTTGCCCCTGATCGGCAACTGTTCGCCCCTGCCGGTCCCGGCTTGGTTTACTGATCGTAGGACACGCCCAAAGCGTCTGCCGCGTCGATATTCATCTCAAGATGGTGGTAAAAGGCCGGCAGCACCGCCTCGAAATGCACGCGCAAGTCGGCATTGTCCGCTTCAGGCAGCAAAAGCCCCTCCACTGCCGCAATCGCGGCCCGGTGAAAGGCGATCTCGTGCTGCAGATAGGCTGCATCGAAGGCGGCGCCTTCAAGGGTTCTAAGCGCGACGATCACATCGTCATGGTCCCGCGCGGCAGCGATCCGCGCCGGCGGCAAAACCGGTACGACGCCGATCTCTTCGGCCAGCGCATGGATCGCGGCACGCACACCGGTGTGGTCAACGGACACCATTTGCCCGATGGCCCGCACATCGTCAGAGGCCCCGAGCACCTGCCCAAGAAGCGCGGTTTCGATATCGAAGCTGTTGACCTGCGAATAGATGCCAATGATTTCCGCATCGCTCAGATCGTTGGCCGCTGCGGTACCTGCGGTGGCTGCGATGAAGGCCGCAACAAGCAGACCTGCACGGACATGTGGCTGTGTTTCAGTAAGGATCATCGTCTTTCTCCTGATGGGGTGGCTGAATGGGGGCACCTTCACGCCAGCAGGGTGAAAAGAGAAATTATAAGAAAAAATGTAATTGATTGATAAATACTATAAATGATACACCCTCAGCAACTCGTAATGCAGGCCAAATCGGTGCGTCCCCTGTGAAACTCAGACAGCTTCAGTTCGTTCTTGCAATCGCGCGCACCCAATCGTTCAGCCATGCCGCCGAGATCACCAATGCAACACAACCGACCCTGTCAAATGCGGTGTCCCAGCTAGAAACCGAACTGGGTGGCAAGCTGTTTGCCCGAACCACACGAAAAGTAGAGCTGACCGCGTTCGGGCGACACATGATGCCGTTTCTACAGGCCGTGGCAGATGCCGAGCGAGAGGCCGCATCAGCCGCCGAAACCTATCACAATCCCAGCCGAAAGATGCTTCGGATCGGGTTTTCACCCTTGGTCGACATGCAAATGGTCACCTCGATCACGGAACCATTTCGCCGCATCGCGGGCGATGTCGACATCTACTTCAAAGAATGCCTGCTGGATGATCTGTCGGATCGGATTGCATCTGGGGCGATCGACCTTGCTATTCTTCCACGCGATATCGTGCCCACCAGGCTCGAACGTCTGCCGTTTTATACCGACCCGCTGATCTATCTGCCCCGGCAGGATGGGCGACCGCAAACGGACCATGCCCTGTCCATCCCCGATCTGCCCCCGGATCCGATTATCATGACCGGCGGTGGTTGTGGGTTGAATGCCTCGCTTGAAAGGCTCTTTTCACAGGATAATGCAACCATCACCCCCTATCCCGGATATGCGATAAGCTACCCGGTCATTCAGGAATGGACATGGCTTGGATTGGGGGCAGGCATCCTGCCAAGGGCAAAGCTTTCCGATGACACATCAGCGGGACACAAGCTGCTGCGTGCCTCGGGACAACCGGCCGAGATGGCGTTCTTCTGGACCTGGCAGCCCGAAGCAGCTGGAATAACCCATGTGAGGGAGTTTCTGGAGTTTATTCAAAACACCGCGCCAAAGCTGGTTGCCGGACAGGTCAGGTTGGTTGCAGTCTGACCCAATCGGATGACAGCAGCCAAGAGGATGGCGCTGCATCACTGTCGCCGCTAAACTGCCCGCAGAAACAAGCCAGCGATACCGAGCAGTATGCCCAAAAACAAATTCAACGTGGTGGTGGTGGGCCAGAACGGCCGCCTACAATATGAGGCCGCGCTATTCGCCGCCAGCTTTCGCGCCGCCAACCCCAAATTCCCCGGGCGCCTGTTCGTGGCCGAACCGCAGCCCGGCCCCCGCTGGCAGGGTGACCCTCGGATGGGCGATGCGGGCGTGAAAGAGCTGTTTGATCGGCTCAAGGTCGAGATCCTGCCGTTCGAGAATGTCCATTTCGGGCAGGACTACCCCTATGGCAACAAGATCGAGATGCTCTCGGCCCTGCCCAAGGGCGAACCCTTTGTCTTTTTCGACACCGACACGCTGATTCTGGACGACCTGACCAAGGTGCCCTTCGATTTCGACCGCCCCTCGGCCAGTCTGAAGGTCGAAGGCACCTGGCCGCAGATCGAGCTGTATGGCCCCGGTTACACGGCGACGTGGAAATCGCTCTATGACAAGTTCGGGCTGGATTTCGACAGTTCGCTCGACCTTGGCCAACCCGATGAATACTGGCGGCGTTACCTCTATTTCAACGCCGGGTTCTTCTACTGCAACTGCCCGCACACGTTCGGCGCTCGGTTCCTCGACTACGCCACCGCCATCCGCAACGACCCGCCCGAAGAAATCATCTGCCAGACGATGGACCCCTGGCTCGATCAGGTGGCCTTGCCTTTGGTGATCCATTCCTTCGGTGGCGGACGTGATGCGCTGGAACCGGGCTGGCTGGACGGGCGGGCAAGCTGCCACTACCGCTTCCTGCCACTGCTTTATGCGCGCGAAGAACAGCGCGTGGTGGATGTGCTGGAAGAGGTCGCCGCCCCCAACTGGGTCAAGAAAGTGCTGAAAGCCTATGAACCGATGCGCCGGATGATCTACCAGGGCAAAGGGGCCAAAGCCCGCGCGCTGTTTGATCGGGACAACCTGCCCCGGCGGGAACAGGCCATCCGCAATCAGCTCAAACGCGCCAAGCTCTGGCTGCGCTGAGGCTCAGTCTTCCGGGTCGTCTGGGGTCTCAACGCCGGCGCCGTCGAAGCTGCCCGGCTGCGGCCATGCCGAGGGGAAGTAGGGCACAATCTGCGCACCGGCGGTGGTGACGGCAAACAGGGTGATCAGGGCGGCGAGGGTCATACGGGTCATCTTCTGGTCTCCTTGATGAAACGCGATGACCGTCAGATGGGCGTCAGCTTGGCCTGGGGCGCGTCGATTCCGGAAGCGAGGGGGAATTTTCAAAACCAGAGAGGGATTGACCGGAATCGAGCGCCCGGCGGCGGTACTCGGACGGGCTGTCGCCGGTCTGATCCCTAAACGCCTTGTTAAAGGGCCCGAGCGAGGCAAAGCCGCTGTCATAGGCAATTTCAAGGATGGTGCGCCGCGCGGCACGCGGATCGGCCAGAACCTGTTGCGCGGCCTTAATACGATAGCTGTTGATGAAGGTCGGAAAGTTGCGAAAGCCGAGCCGCTGGTTGATGACCGCGCGCAACCGGTGTTCCGGCACCCCGATCTCGGCCCCAAGCGCCGCGATGGTCAGCCCTTCGCGCCGCCAGATACCTGCATTCAGCGCCTCCTCCAACGCCGAAACGACCGCCGCATCCACCGCCTCGGCCCGCCTGTCCACGGGCTGTGGGGGCTTGGTCAACTCGGTCAGGCAAAGGCACGCCTTGGGCTCGGGTTTCAGCACCCACACCCCATAGGCAAAGGCCAGGACCAGAAAGGCGATGCCCTGAATCAGGATCATGCCCTGCGGCACCTCCCGATGGCCGAAGATCAGTTCGGTCGAGGAAATCGAGACCCCCAAAATGGCAATGGCCGACAGAAAGGCCGGGCGAAAGCGCAGCCGATCGATGACCAGATCTTCCTTTGCGGTGCGCACTGCCATGACAAGAAGCGCGGTGAAAAACCCCAGCATGAGCAACCCACGCAACATCTCCAACCCTGGCCACCACAGGCTGGCCACAGCCAGCGCCACCGCCAAACCCGCCGCAGTGGTCAAGAGCGCCACCCAGATCCCGCCTGCCAGCACGGTCGGATCAACCGAGGTGCCCGCTGCCTGCAATCCCTGAAACGCCTCGATCATGCCAAGAACGGTCCCGAACAAGCCGATGAGCGGCGCAAGTTGCGCAACCAGATCCAAAAACCCAAGCCCGGTCTCAAGGCGCAAAAACAGCGACTCCGCCT
>ENA-OWNT01004670-OWNT01004670.1-seawater-metagenome-genome-assembly--contig:-NODE-4670-length-11828-cov-3.052251_pt1 | contig 11828 bp, 8 predicted proteins | sample MGYA00238136_ERZ651165 | MGnify/ENA primary metagenome ERZ651165 (study PRJEB26861, sample SAMN08777766) | seawater metagenome | isolation source: coastal seawater | place: USA: Florida | collected... | reverse complement strand
GCCGGTGACCTCACCCCACTGGAAGACAACGGACCAGACGATCTGCGCCGCCGCCAGGGTCAGCATGGCCAGATAGACACCGGACAGGCGGACAAAGAACCAGCCGAAAATCAACGCCCCCAGCCCTGCGGCGACCGGTGCGGCCACCAGCGCCAGTTCCATGCCCGTACCGAGAAATTTCAGCGTCATCGCCGCGCCATAGGCGCCAAGCCCGAAATAGGCGGCATGGCCAAAACTGACCATGCCCCCCGGCCCCATGATGAAATGCAGGGCCACGGCGAACAGTGAAAAGATGAAGATGTCGGTCAGCAGCACCAGGGTAAACTCGTTGACCAGGCCGAAACTGCTCAGACCCGGCAGCAATGCCAGTACCACCAGCAATGCCACAATCCATGTGACCGACATGCGGTCCAGCAATCGCATCGGCGCTTCGACCATACTGCCGCCCGCATGGGCTTTTTCCGGTTTGCCCAGCAGACCCCAGGGCCGGATCACCAGCACGATCGCCATGACCAGGAATGCCAGCACGATGGTGATTTTCGGGAAGACCAGAATACCGAAAGCGTTCAGTTCCCCGATGATCACGGCGGCCAGGAAAGCACCAACGACGGAGCCCATGCCACCGATGACGACCACCACAAAGGCGTCGGAAATGACCGTCAGATCCATCAGCAGATTGGCGCCTTCGCGCGGCATCTGCAATGCACCGCCGAGACCGGCCAGGAACGAGCCGACAAAGAAGACGGAGGTGAACAGCCAGTCCTGATTGATGCCCAGCGCCCCGGTCATTTCCCGGTCCTGGGTAGCGGCCCGGACCAGCACGCCCCAGCGGGTGCGGTGGAACAGCAGCCATGTGATCAGCAGGACAGACGGGCCGATGACAATCAGCGCCAGATCATATTCCGGCACACGCTGGCCCGCGATTTTCACAAAACTGTCCAGGCCCGGCGCCCGCGGACCGAACAGATCCTCCGGCCCCCAGATATATTGCGCCACGTCCTGAATGATCAGCACCACACCAAAGGTGGCCACCAGCTGGAACAGTTCCGGCGCGTGATAGATACGGCGCAGCAACAGCATTTCGATGAAGACACCAACCAGCCCCACCAGCACGGCAGCGACAATCACCGAGCCCCAGAAACCGAGAATGCCGTGCGGCAGCATTTCCACGAATGTGTAGGCGAGATACGCGCCCAGCATGAAAAACGAGCCATGCGCAAAGTTCACAATGCGCGTGACGCCGAAGATGATCGACAGACCGGCCGCCACCAGAAACAGAGATGACGCCGATGCCAGCCCGGTCAGGAACTGGCCGATGAACAGGCCAAGGTCCATGCTTGCCCCCATAATACTCAGGAAATGCTGTCAGGTACCGCAGGCGGTACCGCTTACCGGCCCGGCAATCCGGACCGGCGCGTGGGATCACATCCCATTTTTTCAGACCGGCATCACACCGGTCGCAGCATCAGTTGCCGCGCAGCTTTTTCGCTTCTTCCGGGCTCGGCAGATAGTCTTCGCCCTTGGCATAATACCAGTCAACCATCACACCCTTGCCGTCCTTCTTGGCGGTTTTACCCACCCAGGCGCCCATGGTGGACTGATGATCCACTGCCCGGTACAGGACCTTGCCCGACGGGCTGTCAAAGGTCAGGCCCTTCATGGCGGAGACCAGATCGGCGGTCTTGGTGGATTTGGCTTTTTTCAGCACTTCCGCCACCGACAGCATGGTATTGTAACCCACCAGCGAACCGGTTTTCGGCGGCTCACCCCATTTGGCCTGATAGGCTTTGGCATAGGCGTCATGCGCTTCGGTCTTGATGGCGTACCAGGGGTAACCGGTCACGATCCAGCCTTCCGGCGCTTCACCTTTCAGCGGGTCCAGATATTCCGGCTCACCGGTCAGCAGGCTGACAACGGTACGATCTTCGAACGCGCCGCGCAGGCTGCCTTCACGCACCAGCTTGGCCAGGTCGGGGCCGAAGGTGACGTTGTAGATGGCATCCGGTTTGGCCGCATCCACGGCCCGCACGGTGGCGCCTGCGTCGATCTTGAACAGGGTCGGCCACTGCTCGGTCACGAATTTCGCATCCGGCACGCGTTTCAGCAGTTCGGATTTGAACGCCTTCACCGCATCCTTGCCGTAGGCATAGTTGGGCGCAATGGTGGCCCATTTCTTGGCGCCGGTCTTGGCGGCGGCTTCCGCCAGCATGGCGGCCTGCATGTGTGTCGACGGGCGCAGGCGGAATGTATATTCATTGCCCTTGGCCCAGACGATTGCGTCAGACAGCGGTTCGGCCGCCACGAACAGCACCTTGCGCTGTTTGGCGAAGTCGGTCACCGCCAGGCCGATATGGGAAAAGAACGTGCCCATCAGCAGGGTGACACCATCCTTGGACACCAGTTCCTCGGCGATTTTCACCGCATTGCCGGGCTTGCCGGCATCATCGCGGCTGATCACTTCGATCTGCTTGCCATTGACGCCACCGGCGGCATTGATCTGTTCCAGCGCCAGTTGCCAGCCTTTTTTATAGGGCTCGGTAAAGGCGGGCAGACGGGTATAGGAATTGACCTCGCCCACCTTGATGGTTTCCGCCTGGGCGGCGGTCAGTGCCGTGGAGGCGAGCAGGCCGAAGCCCAAAGTCGCCAGTGCTGTACGTCTCGTAAACATGTTGATCCTCCATGTCATTGTCAGCTTTGTTACGATCGCGGCGTTGGTCACCGTCTTCTGTTCGGTTTTGATGGGTGGAACCCGGTCCGTGCTGTTTCTCCCCGTCAGCGCAGACCGTCTTCCCCAACCATATCGTCCTGGGTCAGCCCGCCCACACGCGGCAGCGGACGACCGGAATCGGTCACCGCCACGGCGACCAGAATTTCATTGGCGCGGGGCGCGTCGTTCAACTGCACCTCCATGCCGTCAAAATGGGTGCGCACATAGGCGGCGTCCTTGTGCCCCAGCGGCACATCCAGCACCTGACCCGGGCTGCCCATTTTTTTTGATGACGCCACCAGGGCCGCGCCCTTTTCCACTTCCTTGCGCAACGGCGCGCCCAGCTTCGGATGCAGGATGGCGGCGGCGTGTTCCAGTTCGCCATTTTCGCCGACCATGGCCGACTTGCCGTAGCTTTCCGCCTCGGACGGCTGAATGCCCAGCGCCTCGACACAGCGACGGCCGAGCGTCGTGCCCAGTTCCGCGCCAATATCCATCAGCGGCGTCAGATCCTCGACATATTCACCGGCAAACGGATTTTCGATCACCGCCACGGCGCAGGCCTTGCGGGTCGGCGGGCTGATTTCCCGCCCCATTTCCGTCAGGGTTTCTTCGACAAAAACGGCTATTTTCCGGATTTTCGCGCTCATCTCAGCCCATCCATATCCTTGATATCTTCTGCCGCCAGACCACCGGCCCGGTTGTGAATGCGGGCGCCGGTGGTCATCACCAGGATCACCGCCATTTCATCCGCCTTCGGCGCATCATTCAGCCCCACTTCGATACTGTCGAAATGGCTGCGCACGTAGGATGCATTGATATGGGTGACCGGCACGTCCAGCCGGGTGCCAACGCCACCAACCTTTTTGGTGGACGGCACGATGGCGCGGGCTTCACCCAGCGCGTCCCGCATGGCGTAGCCGCCCGGCGCATGCCACAGCGCACCGTGTTCGATTTCACCGGCTTCACCCACAATGGTGCCCTTGCCGAAGCCTTCGATCACCGATGCATCACCGCCCATGGCGCTGATCAGATCGTCGGCCATTTTCCGGCCCAGCGGTTTCAGATCTTCCATGAAACCCTGGATTTCCGGCTCGTAGCGTCCGGCGAACGGGTTTTTGATCACGGTGACGATGGCGCCCCGTTTCAGTGGCGTATCCGCCACCGGCCCCCCTTCGTGAAACACGTCTTCGACGCTGATCAGCGTCTTCCGGATTTCCAGTTTTGGCATCATGCCACCTCGTCTGTTCTGAATGACGGCGATCCTGCCGCAATTTTTTGTGGGGCGATAGACCCGCAGATTTCAACCTGCCCCTGCAGCAGCAGGGAGGCACCGCGGATCAATCCCTTTTCAACAAATTCGTCTGCCCGCGCCCGGCCGGATGCCAGCGCCCCGGCGATCTGGGGCGCGGACAGGGGACCCACATCCACCACCACCATCTGCCCGGCAAGGTCACTGTCCGGGTCATGTTCTTCCGCCCGTTCCCGCCGTACCGCCGGGTGATCCGGCAGGTCAACGGCATTGGCGATCAGGGTTGCGGCGGCATCGGCCATGGCGGCATTGTCGGCCAGCACCGTGACACTGTCGGCGATACCGAGCGACAGGGACCGGCCCCGACGCCCGCTGGTGGCGATGCCGCGAATGCCATCGGCCCGGGTCAGATCCACCACACCATCCATCTGCGCCGACTGGTCCCCCAGGGATGCCATGCCGATACGAAACCGCTGCCCGTCGGTCAGATGCAGGGCAATGTCACCGCCATTGTTCACATACAGCCGCGTCAGCCCCGGCGCGACGGCCAGCATCGCATCGCGGATTTCATCGGCGACCGACCCGGCCACCGCCGCCATCGGCGTGATGAAACAGGGACCGGCAAAACGGGAAACAGCATGGCCCATGCGTCGGCCAACCGGGCTTGCCGGCTGCGGCAGAACCGGATCATACGGATCGGCAGGGGTTCGCAGAACCGGCAGTTCGGCCACCAGTTCCGGCAATACGGTCTGAAACCGCGCCCATCCGGCACGGAAGGCGATATCCCGCGCCGACGCTGGCCCATCGGCGCCAATGACCAGATCAATGGGTCCGTGATGCATGTGCATCCGGGTCCCTTCGGTCAGCCATGTCGCCTCAGCACCGTTCATACGTTATCAGCCTTCGATATGCCGCCAGGCGTAGTGGCTGTTTTCCATCGGCCACGGAATGTCGCCCCGGCTGGCTTCCCGCCGGGCAGCCAGTTCCATGGCTTCGGGCAGCGACATGACCGCATCCATATGACCCCCCAGCGCCTCGTAGTCGGTCAGACGCATGGTGAATTCGATCGGTGCGACAATGGCCGGGGTCGGCACATAGCCGAACGAATTGCTGGGCATGCGGGTAACATCCGCCATCACGGTGATACCACCGCCGGGCCAGACATAGGCTGGCGCGCCACCGCAGGTGACATAGGTCAGCGCATCCTTGACCGAGCGGGTCAGCCGCACCGGGTTTTCCGTGACACCGGCACGCAGCGATCCCCCTGCGCCCCCCATGAACAGGACCGAGCACATGGCCGGTTCGCAGTTTTCCGCGATCCGGTCCACCGAGACGTTCAGGCGTTCCGGCAGATCCTGCTGCACCGGTTTCAGATCCGCATCCAGCTCGAAATAGGCATATTGCTCACCCGTCGTGGACACCATCAGCAGGCTTTGCCCCGGTTTCGCAACCTTCGGATTGAAGTCGCCGAGAATGGTCAGCGGATCGGAAACATCCGTACCGCCCCAGCCCGTGCCGGGTTCCGCCACCTGGAAATACCGACCGGGCGTGGAGCGGCGACCCTTGATGGAAATACCCGTGGGTTCAACCCCCAGCACCTTGCCCGCCTGATGTTCGGACAGCACTCCGGTGATGTGATCGTCCACGACCACCACATCGTCGACCTTGCCGAACCATTGCTGGGCGAACATGCCGATGGTGGCAGAGCCACAGCCCACCCGCATGCGTTCCTCGGTCACGCCATTGATCACCGGGGCCTTGCCCGCTTCGACAATCAGCGTCGCGCCTTCGTCCACGGTCAGCTCCACCGCCTCGCCATTGGACAGCTTCATCAGCGTGTCACAGGTGACGCGGCCTTCTTTCTTCGATCCGCCGGTCAGGTGATGCACGCCACCCAGCGACAGCATCTGTGACCCGTATTCACCGGTCATGACATGACCCACCGCTTCGCCATCGGCGCGGACCAGATTGGTTTCCGGGCCCAGATGACGGTCGGTGTCGATCTTCACCTTCACACCGCAATAGCTGAAAATGCCCTCGGTCACGACGGTGACCATGTCGACGCCATCCACGTCCTGCGACACGATGAACGGCGCGGGCTTGTAGTCAGGATAGGTGGTACCGGCACCAACGGCGGTGATGAACGTATTGCCCTGATGCAGGATTTCCCCGTCCCAGTCTTCACCCTTGGCGGCGAAGGGCACCAGCTTGTCGCCCGCCTCGACGGCGCGGTCCAGCACGGTAAACGGATCCAGCCGCACCAGTTCACCGCCGTGATTGGCATAGCGGTCACAGGCGCCGGAGCGGCCATCCTTGATGTAGCACATCACCGGGCAGGCTTCGCAGCGGATCTTGTCGGCCGGGGCCGGTGCAGGGGTCTGTTCGGTACTCATGACGCGTCTTCTTCTTTGTTCCGGGCGGACAGGACTGCCGCGCGCACCTTGTCCGGCGTCGCAGGCAGATCACGGATTTCCGCCCCCGTCGCATGACGGATGGCATTCAGGATTGCCGGCGCGGTGGGGATCAGCACATGCTCCCCCAGCCCCTTGGCGCCATACGGGCCATGGGGGTCTGCCACCTCAACAATCAGGGTTTCGATTTCCGGCATGTCACCGGCAGTGGGGATCAGATAATCGTGCAGATTTTCCGTCCGGCCCGGGATGAATTCTTCCATCAGTGCCAGACCAATCCCCTGGGCGGCGCCGCCTTCGACCTGGCCTTCCACCATTTGCGGATTGATGGCGCGTCCCACGTCATGGGCGGCGGTCAGCCGGATCAGATCGACGGTGCCCAGGGCGGTATCCACCTCCAGCTCCATCATCTGCGCGGTATACCCGAACACAGCGTAGGGAATGCCCTGACCGTTTTCATCCAGCGGCTCGGTCGGCGGGTCGTAGCTTTCCACCGCCTGCAGCACATAACCGTCATCATCCGCCGTCATGGTGCCAAGCTTGATCCGGGCGACATTGCCCCCGTCCCGCAGTTCCAGCACGCCGTCACCCAGCCGGATTTCCGCGTCGGCGGAAACATTGCCCCGGCGCAGAATATCTGCGCGCAGCGCCTCGCCGGTCAGTTTGGCGGCGTTGCCGGACACAAAGGTCTGGCGGCTGGCCGATGTCTTGCCCGCATCCGGGGTGATGTCGGTATCGCCGCCCTGCAGCCGGATCTGCGCCAGCGGCACGCCCAGCGCATCGGCGAAGATCTGCGTGATCACCGTATTGGCCCCCTGGCCGATATCGGCCGCGCCCTGATGCAGGGTCAGCGCGCCATCCGGCCCGATGCCAGCCTTGATGGTCGACGGGTTGGGGAGTGAAGTGTTGCCACAGCCATACCAGGCTGACGCAATACCCACCCCCCGACGCCGGCTGCCAAGCGACTGTGGATCTGGTGAATTCTGTGAATTGTTGAAGGCCTCGGCGTCTTTCACCGCGCGGTCCCAGTGGGGCTGCAGCGCGTCCAGGCATTCACGGATGCCGACGCCCCGTTCGAACACCTGCCCGGTGACCGTCGGCACACCGTTTTTCAGCGCATTTCTGCGACGGAATTCCAGCCGGTCCATGTCCAGACTGTCCGCCAAATGGTCATACAGGCTTTCCTGGGCGATGGCCGATTGCGGCACGCCAAAACCACGGAACGCGCCGGACGGGGCACAATTTGTGTGCACCGCCTGGGACCGGGCCCGGTAATTTGGCACGTGATAGGGGCCGGAGGCATGTACCGGCACACGATTGGCCACCGTCGGGCCCCAGCTGGCATAGGCGCCGGTATTGAAAATACCGTGGAAATCCATGCCGACGATCTGGCCGTCTGCATCCGCACCGATCCGGGCGGTGATTTCCGACGGGTGACGTTTGGTGGTCGATGCCATGCTTTCGGCACGGCTGTATTCAATGCGGGCCGGTCGGTCATAGTGCCAGGCGGCCAGCGCCACAAAGGGCTGCAGCGAGATATCCAGCTTCGATCCGAAACCGCCGCCGGTGGCGCTGGGGATGATGCGCACATCACCGACATCCAGCCCCATGATTTTCGCCAGCTCTTCCTGATCCATCACCGGCGCCTGGGTGCAGGCCTGCACCTCGATCCGGTCACCGACCCGGCGGGCAAAGCCTGCTTCCGGCTCAATATAGGCATGCTCGATAAATCCGGTGGAAAAGCTTGCCTCCGCCACATGGGCGGCACCGGCCAGCGCCGCCTCGGCATCGCCCCGCTGCACCAGCCCGCCGGTCATGATGTTTCCGGCGCGGTTTTCATGCAATTGCGGCGCGTCATCCGCCAGGGCGGGAACCGGTTTCAGCACGGATGGCAGTTCGGTCCAGGTGACGGGCAGATCATCCGGTGAAATTACGGCCATGACATCTGCTTCACCAACAATGGCGGCGACCGCCTCACCCTTGTACCGGGCTTCCGTTTCGGCAAAGACCGGCTGATCGGCGAAGGGCGGAATGACCCCGAACACATTGACCCCCGGCACATCATCGGCGGTCAGCACGCCGACCAGTCCGGGCCGGTCGGCGACAAATTTCGCCAGATCGCCAAATTCAAAGCCTGCGCGGTGATAAGGGGCGCGGACCACACGCACCACCAGCGCACCGTCCGGCGCCTCATCGGCACCGAAAACATCAGTACCCGCCACTTTAGGCACACCGTCCAGACGGGCAGGCGCCGCACCAACGGCGGCACCGGCGGCCAGTTCCGGTTCATCCGCCTGTACAAAACCCGGCGCAGCGACAACCGCATCAATGATCTTGGCGTAGCCGGTGCAGCGACACAGGACACCACCCAGCGCGTCTTCCACCTGGGTCCGGTCCGGTGACGTTGTCTGTTTCAGCAGGGCCGCCGCACTCATCAGCATGCCGGGCGTACAGATGCCACACTGGGCGGCCCCATGGGCCAGAAATGATTTCTGCAGGGCAGTGAGCGCGTCGCCTTCGGCCAGGCCCTCGACCGTTTCGATATCTGCGCCGTCCAGCCGACCGGCGGGCACCATGCAGCCGCAGACCGGTGCGCCATCCAGCATCACCGTGCAGGCGCCACAATCCCCGGCATTGCAGCCGACTTTCGTGCCGGTCTGTCCCAGATCGTACCGCAGCACGTCGGTCAGACGGCTTTCCGGGCGGGCATCCACGCGAACGGTTTCGCCATTCAGCTGGAATTCGACCTGTACTGTTCCCGGCTCATGCATACTCATATCGTTCATGCCTGCCCCTCAACAGTTCCGGTAACAGCCTTTGCCAGCGCCCGACGCACCAGTTCCGCTGCCGCGTCATAGCGATATTCCGCCGAGCCGCGCACATCTGCGATGGGGCTGAGACCGGCAACATGCGCATCGGTCACCACACCAGCCAGCGTCGCCGCATCGGCCCTATGGCCGATCAGCGCCGCTTCCAGGTCCGGCAGACGCCGCGCCACGGGGGAACAGCTGCCCACCGCCACGCGGGCATCGGTGACACGGCCATCGGCACCGGTCTCGATCACAGCTGCCACCATGGCGATGGAAATCACCAGATACCGCCGGGCACCCAGCTTGATGAAAGATGATGTCGCGCTGCCTGGTACATCCGGCACGATAATCGCGGACAGCAATTCGTCCGCACGCCGGGCCGTCTGGCGCACACCGGTAATGAAATCGGCCAGCGGCACCTGCCGCACGCCCTGCAGGCTGGAAAGTTCGATTGAGGCATTGAGGGTCAGCAGCGGCGGCACACCATCGGCGGCCGGACTGGCATTGCACAGATTGCCACCCACGGTTCCCGCATTCTGGATCTGCCAGGACCCCACTTCCCGCGCCGCTGCCTTCAACCCGTCAAAGGCTGCGGGCAGGTCGGCGTCGACCACTTCGGTCCAGGTGGCGGTGGCACCAATGCGCCATCCGGCCTGCAGGCGTTCAATGCCCTTCAGCTCCCCCAGACGGGAAATATCCAGCATATCCGCACGCAACGGCCTGTCGGCACTTGCCGGGTAAACATCGGTGCCCCCGGCGATGATCTGCCAGTCGCCATCGGTCAACAGCGTCAAGGCATCCTGCATTTGGTGCGGAAGCGCGTAAGCGGCCATGGGACCCCCGGTGCTTCTCGTTATTCTTGTTTGTGTACGAATGATTTTGGGCAAAGGACCCGGCCCCTGTCAATGCGGATTTTCGGAAAAATTATCAGCTGCATTTCGGATCCGCGATTTCATTCCGCCCCGGAAACGGAATTCCACCAGCATTTTCAATGCTTCAGTGATGAAGATCAGGTCTGCCAAAAGTGGGTCTTGCTTAAGAACCCGGCCGCACCATACTTTCCGGTTGAGAGGCCAGAATTACGCCAACATCCGCCATGGGCATGCGCCCCGGCGGTTCTAGTGGGAAGAGTTGACTTTATGACCGCATCCAAAGACCTGTTGTTCCGCCCGTTCGATTTCGGGCCGCTGCATCTGGAAAACCGCCTGGTGATGGCGCCGATGACGCGGGGCTTCTCGCCCAATGGCGTGCCCGGCGACGATGTTGCCGAATATTACCGGAAGCGGGCCGCAGGCGGCACCGGCCTGATCATTACCGAGGGCACGACGGTGAACCATCACGTCGCCACGTCGGACCGGAATTTCCCCCGCTTCCATGGCGAGGATTCGCTGGCAGGCTGGAAAAACGTCGTCGACACCGTGCATGCGGCAGGGGGCAAGATCATGCCGCAGCTCTGGCATGTCGGCATGATGCGCAATGCGAAAAAATCCGATGATCCGGATACACCCAGCGCTGGCCCGTCCGGCATGAATGTGCCGGGCAAGGTGGTTGGCCCCGGCATGACCGAAAGCGATATTCAGGACGTGATTGCCGCCTTTGGCAAGGGTGCTGCGGATGCCAAGGCCGCCGGTTTCGACGGCATCGAAATCCATGGCGCTCATGGCTATTTGATCGACCAGTTTTTCTGGGACGGCACCAATACCCGTGATGACAAATGGGGCGGCAGCCTGGACAAGCGCGTGCAGTTCGGGGTCGAGGTGGTGAAAGCCTGCCGCGCCGCCGTCGGCCCGGATTTCCCGGTGCTGATTCGCGTTTCCCAGTGGAAGCAGCAGGACTTCACCCAGAAACTGACCCAGAACCCGACGGAGCTGGAACAGTTCCTGGGGCCGTTGTCGGATGCGGGCGTTGACATTTTCCATGCCTCCACCCGCCGTTTCTGGGAACCGGAATTCGAAGGCTCCAACCTGAATTACGCTGGCTGGACCAAGAAAATCACCGGTAAACCGACCATTACCGTCGGCAGTGTCGGCCTGTCTGGTGGCGATTTCATCGGCGCATTTCAGGGTCAGGGCTCCGAAGCGGCCGGGCTGGACGAATTGCTGGAACGCATGGCCAATGACGAATTCGATCTGGTCGCCGTTGGTCGCGCCCTGCTGGCCAATCCGGACTGGGCCAATCTGGTGCGCGATGGCCGCGATGCCGACATTCGCGACTATGCCAAGGAATCCCTGGTGGAACTGGTCTGACCGGACCGGACATCACCGGAATTCTGCCAAGAGTCCGCCCCATAAAGGAATGAGCTACGACAGGAGCTTATGACCTGTGGGGCGGGCAATTGCTGTTAATCGCCTGTTCGGGCCATCAAACATTTCTTCGGCATCCGGTCCGTCACGGCGTTACACTGCTGCCGGTTGAAGTTAAATGGGAACCCCTTCTGACGGTCTGAGGGGTCGCGGTGTCAATGCTGACGGACTGCCGATCCGGATGCGGCGGACAGCGGGCCAGCGCCATAACGGACCGGTTGCCGAGAAGATACTTCAACACGAATATGAATCCGTCCTTCCCTCACTGACCCCGCCCCAGCACCCGGATGCTTTTCAGCGTGTGTTCACCGGCGACATTGGCCATGCGGAAGCCCAGGAACCGGT
>ENA-OWNT01004669-OWNT01004669.1-seawater-metagenome-genome-assembly--contig:-NODE-4669-length-11828-cov-4.859076_pt1 | contig 11828 bp, 11 predicted proteins | sample MGYA00238136_ERZ651165 | MGnify/ENA primary metagenome ERZ651165 (study PRJEB26861, sample SAMN08777766) | seawater metagenome | isolation source: coastal seawater | place: USA: Florida | collected... | reverse complement strand
GGCCCCACCCTGACTTGAACAGGGGACCTGCCGATTATGAGTCGGATGCTCTAACCAACTGAGCTATGGGGCCATTTAAAGATGCGTTGCGGTATTTGTTAACCAAAACAACCACAAGCGGACGCAAGTATAAGCAGTTTTATTTGCCTTGTCACGCCTCGCTGGTGGCTTTATGGAGCGTTTGCTTTATTTTTGTTCAGCGCGCCTGCGGTAAGCAGTAAATGCAGCCAATGAAATAAGCAACCAAATACCTGTTGAACCACCGCCACCGCTATTGTTGGCAGGTGGTGTTACATCATCTGCAGGTGGAGTTTCAACAGGTGGTGGATCTGCCGGTGTCGACGATGCTGGTGCTTCAACCTCTACCGTCACTGTATCGCTACTTTCTACCCCAAATTCATCCGTAGCCGACAGGCGAAACTCTAAGGTTGTTGGATTATCTGGCGTAGTGAAGCTAGCTGATAGCGATCTGGAATTCATAATAGTTACAGCTTCACCAGACACTTGTGTCCACTGCGTGCTGGTCAACTCGCCTTCAGGGTCAACTGCAGTGCCGTCTAACGACTGACTGGTTCTAAGTAGCGCAGAAAAGTCATCGCCTGCATTCACGATAGGCGCTTCATTGCTTTCATCGTCTTTAATCGTCACGATGGTTTGTGTAAAGCTACCTAGTAAATCTGCGTTGTCTGAAGTAAGCACTATAGAGAACTGTTCTGTGTCTTCGCTATTTGCGTCGTTAATAAGTGATACAGAAATGGTTCTGGTACTGGTATCGCCTGCTTGCCAGCTTAATGTGCCCGTTTGAGCCTCAAAATCTTCATTTTCAGTAGCAGTATCGCTTTCAAGTGTATATGAAATACTAAGCTCGTCTTCGCTGCCACCTTGTCGCGTTACTTCAACATCAACTTGGCCGCTTGTTTCTAATACTGATAATGAGGTAGTGCTCAATTCAGCTTTGCCTACTTGTGCAACACCTTGTATTTTGATTGTGCTATTGCCAAGCCCAGGTTCAAGGCCTCCACCTTGCGGGTTAAACAATCGCACAAAAAATAGCTCGCTGGGTTCATCATCTTCGTTGGCTTCAATGTCTAGTACAATGTTTTTAGGACCAGTCTCAGCTAACCCCCACGTGAGTTCACCCGACACCAAAGTCACATCACTGCTATCTGCAGAGCCTTGAATAACTTCGTAATTAACCGTTAACGCGTCGTTACCGGTTTTGTTGACGGGTAGGTTAAGCGTTGTGTTCGCTGCGGTTTCTAACGATGACTGCACAAAGCCGACGGTCGTTGTGTTATTTAATGTGTTGTCTTGAAGTACGAACAAGCCGCGCTGTCTGTCACTTACAATAATATTGCCGCTAGGTAAAAACGGGTAAACGCCCCAAGCGCCATTAAAATTGCTTGAATTAAAATTAGGGTAAGTGTCGAAGAAGCCTACTTGTTCTGGCGCAGTGGGATCTGAAATATCTAGAATGGTTAAACCGCGTTCGTAGTTCGAAATGTAATAGCGGTTGCCGCGCACATAGCCGTTATGGTCAACCGTGGAATTATCACTCACCCATGTTGCAGCCAGCACTGGATTAGTTAGCGAAGATATATCAAACACCATTACACGGGTGTTAAGGCTAAATTGGCGTTCGTCTATTTCATCGTGTACGAACGCATAGCGCTTATCTTCACTTACCCAGCCGCTATGTGTATAGGCTACGTTAGCGTAGCTTATGCTGCTAAGTTCAACAGTGCTGTTCTGTAATGTGTGGTCCCAAAGACGCATCTCTGATTCATTAAAATCTAACATTACCGTGCAGCCATTGGTGTTGCTGTTCACACAGTCGCTCTGTGCGCGACCATCGGTAATAAACATTGACGCGATGTCGTGTGTGTAATCTGCCCTAGTTAGTCCATTGGGTGTAAAACTTGCTGCTGGCGTTTGCGGAACATCTAGATTATACGAACGAAACGCACCACCGTTGGAGTCTTGTCCCACTAAGTGAAGCTGTGGCGTCGCGTTATTTATTGCAGTGTTGAACGTGTAATCTACATTAGACACATAAATGTTATGTGCGTTGTTATCATCTCGGTTTCTTGCCGACAGACTCACGCTGTTAGGTAAGTCGTTCAAGTTAATAATGGCAAAACCCTCGCTCTCTGAGCTTGAGTAAGCAAAAGCTCGCCATCTGCTTGCGGTGCTGTCGTAATATTGAAGCACTTTAATATCGCGCCACCCTGTATTTCTGCCTTGCACCTCACCTACAACACTGGGTGCCGATGGTGTTGTGATGTCTACCACCACAACACTTGCATTCATACCAACAATGGCATATTCACGCTGAGTATTAAGGTCTACATGGCCCCAAATATCGTTCACATCGTTAGACAGCGTCGAAAGTTGATTAATGGGTACTTGGCTTAACAGGTTTACGTTGTCACATGGGAATTCATCGGCAAAACCACTTTCACACGTTGTGCTAGCACGAGTTTGCTGTGTTAGTGCGTTTTGCGGCAAACGCGTGATTGCTTCACCACTTTTACCATCAGATATTGCATTAAACCCTTTCTGGTAGAGTGATTCAGCCAAATAAGCTGGGGCATTTATAATGGTAGTATTGTTTACTGTTGGGTTTTGCACTTGAAAGTGGTCGGTACGGGAAAAGCCACCTAATATGGGCATCATACTGTCGTTTAATATAATGCTTTGAATACTACTGTTTAATGTATAGGCGCCTTCGGCAACCAAAATTTTATCACCTTTACTTGCCTGCATTGCGGCATAGGCTAATGTTTTGCACGGGCGAAAGCGATTATTGCACTGACCATCGTCAATGCCATCTGCTGCAACAAAGCGTGCTTTATCGTGGTCTATGTGTGCGTAAGCACCTTGACTAGTAAATGCTAAAAGCATCACTATTAGTGAAAAAAGTAGTACTTTCATTATGTCGTCCGTGCAAAGTGTATGTGTCGTATGAAAAACTACCAGATATCTATAGGAAGTACATAAACAAATGAAAATGCCTTTTCGCATTGGTGTCATCTCAGCGTTACTTTTTACTTTGGCAGGCTGTGACTTTTTAGGGCTTAGTAACAGAGAGCCTGGTGAAATACCGTTTGACCTAGTGGGTGTAGACACCGCTGCCTGTCCAATGATCATGAGTATTGGTAAGGATCGCTGGAACGTTGATTATTTCGGGTTTTATTTAAGTGAGCCTGAATTGCGCATCGATGGGAGATGGCAGCGTATAAAGTTTAAACAAAATAAATGGCAAACTGCTGATACCGCATTGTTAAAGTTTCACTCGCTGTGCAGTAACCCTGAAGATGCCAACGATCGAATTGTATTAGATGCTTCGAAAGAGCTTATGCTTCTATCGACAAATCTACGCTTCAAAATGAGTCTGCCTTTTGATACCAACCATGCTAACCCGTTAACTCAACCGTCACCGCTTAACGACAGCTCAATGTTTTGGAGTTGGCAAAACGGACATAAGTTTTTGCGAATGGACGTATCAAAGGTAGGTAATGAAGAGAAGAAGTGGTCTTATCATTTAGGCAGCGTGGGCTGCACATCCGACTCTGCAGTGCGTGCCCCAGAAAAAGCGTGTGCGCACTCTAATCGTGTTGAATTTATTCTGCCTATGACACAGCTTGATAAGCAGTTAGATATTGACGTGTATGTTTCCAATATTGTCACTCAAATAAACATTAACGACGCACCAAGCTGCATGTTTGAAACACCTGATACCAAGCCGTGCGACAAGCTAATTCGTAACTTGGTACATAGACCATGGCTACAGTGGCAGTAAAAGTTCGAACGGTATTGGCCGGCATAGCAGTAACTGGCATTATCGCTTGTAGTAAGCCGCCAACGCCTTATTCATGGCAATTACCTTATAATGTGCCACCACCTGTTGTGCCTAGCGATAACCCCATGACTGAAGAAGGTGTTGCGCTAGGTAAGCAGCTTTTTTTCGATACTGCTTTAAGTGCGAATGAAAGTGCATCGTGCAGCAGTTGCCACCTTCCAGAATATGCGTTTGCCGAACCACGCGTTACCTCAGTGGGTGCAAACGGTGACGCTCTATCTCGAAATGCATTGGCTTTGGTCAATGTTGCCTATAACGCGTCATTTACTTGGGCGCACAACAATTTAGACAGTATTGAAAAGCAAATATTGATTCCTTTGTTCAACGAGCACCCTGTGGAAATGGGAGTTACGGGTAACGAAGCTACTATTTTGGAAAGGCTGAATACAACAGAGTACCGAAAGCAGTTTGAAGCAGCGTTTGGAGATGACACTCCTAATATGAATAACGTGGTGCGGGCGTTAGCCAGTTATGTAAGAAGTTTAGTGTCATTTAATAGCGCGTTCGACAGGTATGCCTATGCGCGTGACGATTACGCACTAACGCCACAGCAAATTAGAGGATTAAATTTATTCTTTTCTGAGCGTACGGAATGTTTTCACTGTCATGGTGGCGTTAACTTTACGCAGTCTTCAAAACACAGCTCTCAAGGTTTTGCTGCTCAGCCTTTTCACAACACCGGTATGTACAATGAAGATGGAAAGGGTAGCTACCCAAAATCTGATATGGGGTTATACAACGTTACACATAACAAAATGGACATGGGAAAGTTTAGAGCACCTACGCTGCGTAATATCGCATTAACCGCCCCCTACATGCATGACGGCAGCATTAAGACACTGGAAGAAGTGGTATCGTTTTATGAAAGGGGCGGTAATGAGAGAGATAAGGTGAATCCTTACCGAAGCCCTTTCATTAAAGGCTTTAAACTAAGTGAAAGTGAGAAAGCGGCTTTGGTTGCATTTCTACATAGTTTAACCGACCAGAAATTCATCGAAACACATAAAACGAGCAAAAAAGAGTGATTTTTTACTCGTTTTGCTAATTTTGTGTTTATACTTTGGTCACTAATTTAAACAAAAAGCTTATGTGCTGACAGTTAACATCGTGTTAAACTCAAAGACTTACATTCTTTGTTAACAATAATAAGCAGGTGAGCGGTCGCGGAGATGAGAATGACAGAAAAACCCTATATTACTAGTGGTCGAAATACCATCATTCACAAAATAAGAAAACTAGATCTATTGATTATCAATGGAGATGAGCATCCGCCAGTGCTTGTAACGTACAAAGGTATAAAGCAGTACGAAGGGCAAGTACCTGAAAACAAGCGCGATGCAAAGATGATGGATATGGAGCTAGTTGATGTGACCACTAGCGACGTGTTTGGCGATGAAAAAACACTTTTATTCGTGCAAACCTTAAATGGTAAAGAATATAAAGTAGATTACTCGAAAATTGGTACGGGTATGTTTATAAAGATCCACCAAGACAGTATCTTTTAAAACATCACGCTTACTGAAAATAAGCTTTTGGGGTCATGCAATTTGGCCCCAGTTATCAGCAACCTGAGTATTAAACCCACGGATCTTTTTCTCTTCGCCCTTTAGCTGCACATATTTTTCGTCAAAAATATTAAAGCGGCAAACGTCGATTGGCGTAGTTTCTGATGCATTCACACCGTGTATTACCCCAGCTGTTTTTAGTGCTGCTGCAACCAGCTCTGAACAAAACCATCTATTGTAGTTCTCTTCATTAAAAGTGAGCTTAGATAACACTGGGTTTGTGTCTGTCACGTCTATTGCCGAACCAAAAAGCTGCTTTATATCATATGGCTTTCCATCTTGTTCGCGCATGAACTCAAAGAAAGCAGCGCTGTTTTGGTCGAAAACCGCTCTTGATTCAGGTGAAAGAGGAAGCCACCACATGTTTCCCTTGTAGGTTCTCACTTTCTTGTGAAGGCAATTTGTCATTACGCCCCGTTTACGTCGATACCAAGCTGACTCCATAACTTCAAGAGATACATTGTCTTTCGGCGGTGTATCAAGATGGTTCTGCATTACTATTGCAACATGAGTCACTCTAGATCCCGTGGTGAATTTCGCCCAGCGAGAAAACAAACTTTCTCCTCCAAACGCAATTACGTCTCCTGGCTGCATGTGAGCCCTAACTTGCCGATAACTTTTTATTTCAAGCATATTTCGTCCTTGATATCTCTTTTGGCAGTGCACGTTATTTGCTGTTTTACCGCACCGTTTCTTATTTTTTAATGACACCTTAAAACAAACTAATTCTTCGTTTGTATCAAAGTGTGTGCTTGATACGACTAATAACAGTTTACACCGATTATTTAACCTCGCAATTTGTGTGCTTATCGCAACATCGCAAATAGCGGGGGTTTAACGATTTTATAGCGTTGTTTCGGCTTAGTTTCACTAACTTAATGGTGCGGGGCAGGGAGTGGTCGTCACCGCGTTAAATCAGACTATCAGAGGAACTTGTTATGTTGAACTTACGCCGTTATACCACAGTAGCCCTTGCAGGCATCACCTTATCATTTGTAAGTGCAGCCGCTAGCGCGGAAGACTACCCACTAAATTTAGAGAACGAACTTATTGCTGTTTGCGAGGCAGTTAAAAGCGATAGCAAACTTAAATTGAACCGTGCAGTGAAAGCGACAGGGCTGAATATTCGAGACCTGAATGAAGGGCTTGTATGCAATGGTGAAGATATGTTGACCTTCGCTGCTACGCACAATGCGATGAATACACAAAACCTCATTGCTAAGCGAGTAGGCGGCAAAGGCACTTTTCTTACTGCGAAGCGCTAATGCGTAAAAATAGCCTCCCTAGCCATTGGGCTACCGTGTGTGTAGCCCGTTTTTTATGTTGTTTGTAGGGATGAAGGTGAACAGAACAATGGTGCGAGGGAAAGCGTATGATTGCACTAGTTTTTATTCAGTCGATGGCGTGCCAAAAACAGCTTATTGCGCTGCTCAATCGACTCAATATTTTTTCTATGATCTATGAAGCAGAGTCAGTAGGACATTGTTTGGCGTTAGCTGAAAAGCATCCAAGCTCAATTGGCTTCTTCTCTGTTGCGCAGTCGAGCAGAAATTTAGCATCTCGTTACTGGATTGCTGTGGGAGAAAAAGATAACGAGGCACTGTTGGCTTTTGATCACAACGCATCGGGGTTCATTGCATCTCCTTTTAATAGTAGCCAAATAGAAAGTGCTGTTGAGCGTGTTAAACAGAAACACTTTTTTTATCAACGTGCTTATCAGTTTCAGCAATTTGTAAATGGGCTTTGCAAGCAATACGGCGTGTCTGAACATGCGTTGTTAGCTAAGCTTCGTAGACAGCTTAAGCAAAATGAAAAGCTACCTATGGTCGGCGTGCGCTCAGAGAAAGGGTGGTGCTGTTTAAACCCGTCTGAGATTAAGTGGATAGAAGCTGCCGGTGACTACATGTCTATTCGAACGCTTTCAGAAAACATTATTGTTAGGGCTACATTAAGTGACTTGTTAGCGCGTTTAGGAAAGCAACACTTCAAGCAGTGCAATCGGTCGGTAGCGGTAAATGAAGCACACGTTGCCAGGCTTGAGCAAAAGTGTAATCAGCAGCACGCGATTATGTGTGATGGTGCAACATTTAAAATCACACACAAATATTACTATCTTTTTTGGCAGCCTAAATAAAGTAACCATTTACGTGCTAAGACCATTGTCTTGCTGGTAGTTTCTGTTGTAAATCGGTACTCTCACGTTCAAACTTTGCATTTATATGTCACAAGAGGGGTGTAGTGAGGGCTATTAAAAACTATGTCGTAGGTTTAGTGCTGGTTTTCGTTTCTTATTTTGTGGGTGAGGGCATCACTCAACTTACTACACTGCCAGTACCAGGTGCGTTAGTAGGGTTATTACTACTGTTTGCCTTATTGCTTAGCTTCCCGTATTTCGAAGCAAGCGTCACTTCATTTGCTTCCAAGCCCCTTACACATATGTCGCTCTTTTTTGTGCCCGCAGTGATGGGAGTAACTGTGTATTGGCAAGACATTAGCAACAATGTTGTCGCCATCACTACGGCCATTTTAGTTACTACCATTGTGAGTTTGTTAATAACAGCGTTGATAGCGCAGCGATTACTGTCTCAAAAAGTTAAAAATGCAGCTAATGACAATGCATGCTCTGATGGGCTTAGAAATGATTGAGGCGCTGACTTTTGCATTAACCGTTAAAGGTTTGGTTTGGTTATTACTAACACTAGTGTGCTATTGGATATCGTTGCGTATTCACGCCCTTTGCAAAAAACACCCTCTTACACACCCATTAATAATGACCGCATTATTAGTATCAGTATTATTAACGGTTTCTAACACTACCGTTAGTCACTATCAGCAGTCTGTTTCGTTATTACACTGGGCCCTTGGTCCAGTTACTGTAGCACTGGCACTACCCATATTTCGACAGTGGCAAAAACTCAAACATTATGGCTGGCCTCTTGTTATCAGTATTGTGTTTGGCGGCATTATCGCGCCTTTACTGGCGTGGCTTGCCCTATATGCGTTGAATGCTCCACTTAGCCTTCAACTTACAATGCTGGTGAAATCAATTACCACGCCATTAGCAATGGAGACTGCATCTTACGTAGGTGGAGTTCCGGCGCTGGCCGCTGTTTTCGTCATTGTTACTGGCATTGTTGGCGCAATGACAGCGAGCTTTATATTTTCTTTATTTGGGATACGTAACAGGCATGCACAAGGTGTTGCTCTTGGCACCGTAGCGCATGCGGTAGGTACGGCTAAGGCAATTCATATGGGAGATGATATAGCAGCTATGGCAACACTTGGCCTGTGTGTGAACGGTATTCTTACTGCTATTGTGCTCCCTACATTGTTTACTTTATTTGTGTAAATCAGTGGAAGCTTTTCCATTTATGCGTAATTTTCTATATTCTTAGCCTAAAGTTAAGGCAAAACGTGCTGGCAATATTCGGTAAAAGTGCTATTTCTTAGTGATGTGTTTTTGTAGTGAAATATCGCAGATTTTTCAATTCAGCGGCAAATCATTCCTTTAGTTCATGGCATTTGTGCCGATACATGTAAAATAACGAAAAATCGTCGGTGAAAACTGGTTTATTAGCTAGGTGGTAAAATAACTTAATGTTTTCTGTACTTGTATGTGACGACTCATTAGTTGCGCGTAAGCAGGTGGCTAAATGCCTACCCCAAGATTGGGAAGTGGCGGTACACTTTGCTAAAAATGGTCAAGAAGCTCTAGCGGCATTAGCTGAAGGCAAAGGCGACCTGCTGTTGCTCGACCTGAATATGCCGGTTCTTGATGGATATGGCACGTTGGAGGCCATTCAAAAGCAAGGCTTACAGACCAAAACCATTGTTGTATCTGGCGACGTTCAGCCAGAGGCTCATGAACGTGTAACCTCACTAGGTGCACTGGATTTTATTCGAAAGCCAGTCGACCCTGCAAAACTAGCTGAGGTACTTGATAAGTTTAACATCCTGCATGCTGAAGAAGAGCCTGAAGTTGAAGAAACCCCGCTAGACCCTGATATTCGCGACTGCTACCAAGAAATAACAAACATTGCCATGGGACAAGCGGGCGACCACCTTGCCCGTATTATGAATGTGTTTGTTGAGCTTCCTATCCCAAACGTTAACCTTATTGAAGTGTCTGAACTGCACATGATGCTGTCTGACATTGAAAGCCATGAGCAGGTTACAGCTGTGTGCCAAGGTTTCTTAGGGCCGGGTGTAAGTGGTGAAGCGCTTTGTATTTTAAGCGATTCAAGCTTTGATGATGTTGCAAAAATATTGAACGTCGAAGGTGAAGTAGACGATCAGTTGCAATTAGAGCTACTGATGGATGCCGCCAGCATACTGATAGGTACTTGTTTAACAGGCCTTGCTGTGCAAATGGATATTAACTTCAGCCAGGGCCATCCCATCGTGTTAGGGCAGCATCGTGCTATTACTGAAATTATTAGCATGAACCAAATTAAGTGGAAGCGAACGCTGGCCATTGAATTGAGCTATGGCCTAGAGGGATACAACGTGCAGTGCGACTTAATTCTTCTGTTTACTGAAGAGTCGATGAAAATGATGAATTCAAAACTTGCCCATTTGTTGGAGGATTTCTAATGAGCCAACATTTAGATGAGTTGCAAGAATTTCACTGGATGATGGACATGCTGCAGTCGGTAGACGTAGGCATTGTAGTTCTAGACAGAAATTTCAATGTGCAAGTATGGAACGGCTTCATGGAAAGCCACAGCGGTTTGTTACCTAGTGAAGTAAGAGATAAGTCGTTATTTGCCCTATTCCCAAGCATAAAACAAGACTGGTTTATTAAGAAAGCAAAACCAGTTTTCGATCTAAAAACTCGTGCGTTTATGACGTGGGAGCAACGCCCTTATTTGTTCAAGTTTCCTAACTATCGGCCGATTACAGGAAGTGAATCATATATGTATCAGAACATCACACTTTCTCCGTTAACTTCTGCAACGGGTAAAGTGGATTATATCAGTATGATGATTTATGACATGACTGACGTTGCCGTGGGTAAGAAACAACTAGAAGCCCTTCAAGTAATGGTTTCTGAAGCGCAAGAGACGAAGCGCGTATTGTAGCTAGTACCACCCAATAGCGCTTCCATTCAGAAAGTTTGCTTTTAGCAACGTTTTATCACGTCACTTTGTCTAAATTCTCATGCTTTTATTTTGCACACCAAACCGCCTTGGTGTGATAGGAGTATTTATGCAGGCCCCAAAAATTTTCTTTCCCTCTACATGGCATATTTCGAGTGCCAGAGGCCTATTCCTTGCTTTATTAACGCTAACGCTGGCCGCATGTGGTGGCGGAGGCGGTGGTGACGATGGCAATACTGATGGCTCAGGCAGCGGTAGTTTACTGATTAATGCCGGTCCAGATGCCACTGTTACAGAAGGCGTAAGCTACACACTTAATGCTGAAGTATCTGGTGGGGATGGCAACTACACATACAATTGGACGTCATCGCCTTCTATAGCGATTACACACGACGATACAAGTTCATCAACAGCAAGCTTCACGGCGCCATCAGTTAGTGATTCAACCGAATATCGCTTTACCGTGTCGGTAAATGATGCGAGTGGGAACTCTGCCAATGATTTCACTATTATCACAATTGCCCCAGTGAACATCGCGCCAGTCGCCAGCATACTGGTACCAAGCTATAGCAATCTGCCTGCTAATACGTTCCCAGGTGGTGTTGAAGTTATATTTGACGGCACAGGTAGTAGCGACGCCGACTCGACAGGCGGCGTCGCTGACTATAGTTGGTCGCAAACAAGCGGCACTAATGTGATAACAGGTATCGATACAAACCTTTCCACACTAACTATTACCACGCCCATTGCAAACGACCCGCAGACATTAAGTTTCGAGCTTCGCGTCACTGATGCCGAGGGAGCAACAGACACTGAGCAAGTTACTATTTCTATACAGTCTGAAACGGAAACGTTACCTGTGGTTGAAGCTGGTTTTTCTCAAGGTGTTTTCAGCGGTGAAGTCGTGATTTTGGATGGTACGGCAAGCACGAGCATTCCAAGCGCAATGCCCCTTGTTTATTCTTGGGAGAGAAGCAACAACGTACCTTCATCAACGGCTGATAATACCCTTCGTGCAATAGATGACGATGATGCGCTATCTACGTTTGCAATAGCTCCAGCGGTAGATTCAGCAACGGTTGTGGCTTATACGTTAACCGTTACAGACGCTAACGGAAATAGTGTTGAAGATACCATAAATGTACGTATTCGCCCGATGCCTACGCCGCTGATGAATGATACAGGTTTTTTACAGCAGGCAACCAACAACGCGTTAACGTCGGTACAGCAGAATGACTACCCCGGTCAGGACGGACAACGAGGTGCCGACATCATTGAGCAAAATGGCCTTATTGAAAAAGC
>ENA-OWNT01004668-OWNT01004668.1-seawater-metagenome-genome-assembly--contig:-NODE-4668-length-11828-cov-5.177602_pt1 | contig 11828 bp, 6 predicted proteins | sample MGYA00238136_ERZ651165 | MGnify/ENA primary metagenome ERZ651165 (study PRJEB26861, sample SAMN08777766) | seawater metagenome | isolation source: coastal seawater | place: USA: Florida | collected... | reverse complement strand
CCTGGGGCGGCGACACCAGCTCGTCCCCCGCGGCAAGGTGGCTGACTCTCGCAGCCTCGTCGAGCTCGCCGGCGTCGACGCCCCGGTCCACTCCAACAACGCCCGGGACCTCGTCCAGTTCATCGCCGACTGGGAGGACGTGAACTCGGACGTGCTGCCGGAGGCCCGCGTCACCTCGACGATGGGCTGGCAGGGCGATGCCGGCCAGCACGGCTTCATGTGGGGGCGCAGCCAGCTCCTGCCCGGGGGGGACGAGCAGCCGGGGCTCGCCATCGAGGAACTCCCTCCGTCCCGGTGGGGGGAGCGCCAGGTCCACCTCCTCGTCGACAGCGGCGGGCGGGACCTCGCCGAGGGCTTCCAGGCCGCCGGGTCATGGGAAGGGTGGCTCGCGGTCGTTGAGGAGGCCCGCGACTACCCGGCCGTGATGCTCGCCCTCTACGCCGCCCTCGTGCCGCCGTTGATGGTCTTCCTGCCGACGCTGCCGAACTTCATCGTCGACTACTGCGGCCCGACGAGCGAGGGCAAGACGACAACGCTGCGGTTCGCCGCGTCCGCCTGGGGCTGCCCGGACGAGCGCTCGGGCGGGCTGATCCGCTCCTGGGACGCGACGCGCGTCTGGATCGAGCGCACCGCCGCGCTCCTGGGCCACCTCCCCCTGTTCCTGGACGACACGAAGCGCGCGCGGCGGCGCGAGGAGGTCGCTCGCGTCCTCTACGACCTCGCCAACGGGATCGGGCGCGGGCGAGGCTCGATCTCAGGGACGCGCGACCTGGGGCGGTGGAGGACGGTCCTGCTCACGACCGGGGAAGCACCCGCGACGTCCTTCACCAACGACGGCGGCACGCGGGCCCGGACGCTGTCGCTCTGGGGCTCGCCCTTCGGGGGCGGCGGCGCGGAGACCGGCCAGGCCGTGCGGCGGATCACCGAGGGCGCCCTGCGCAACCACGGGCACGCCGGCCCGCGGCTGGTCCGCTGGATCCTCGACACCCCGGACGCGCGCGACCAGATCCGCCTCCAGTACCAGGAGGCGCGGGACCGCTGGGATGCGCTGACCAACGGCAACCCCGTGGCCGGGCGGGCGGCGCAGTACGTCGCCGGGCTGGCGGTCGCCCAGTGGGCGCTCCACGAGATCCTGGGCGTCCCCCGCGCGGCGGCCGACCCGCTGGACCACGCCTGGACCGCCGTGTGCGGGGCGAGCGTGCAGGCTGACCGCGCGGCCGACGCGCTTCGTGATGTGCTTTCGTGGGCCACGAGCCACCAGGCGCGCTTCTACGGACGCCAGCCGAGCAGCGGATACATCGACAGCACCCCGCACGCCGGATGGCTCGGGGCCTGGGCGAACGACGACCGCTGGACGCACATCGGAGTGCTGCCGCACGAGCTCCAACGATTCCTCGAGGGCCAGGGCTACGACTTCGAGGCCGTCGTCTGCACCTGGCTTGATCGCGGCTGGCTCCGCCGCAGCGGGAAGCACCGCGGCCGGAAGCTGACGATCAGCGGGGTCAAGCAGCGGTGCCTCGTCATCACCCGCGCCGCCTGCGACGCCGTCCAGGGGGACGACGATGAGTAGTCGGCGGTCCCCACCGGCGAGCCTCCGGGTGGGCCTGGTCCCCACGGGGGTGGGGACGCGGAAGTCCTCGTCCTCGCTGCCGATTTCGGCGGAGTCCCCACAATCCCCACCGGTTTCGCGGGGCATGTACGCCGTTCGCCGGAGAGCTTCGAACTCGCGGATCTCAAACCTCTCGATCCTGCCGCGCACGTCACGGGTGTCCTCGCGAAGGTGGGGACTGTGGGGACCGGGGAATCAGGTGCCCGCAGTTGCTGATGAATCTCGTCCCCACCCGGGGTGGGGACCCGATGGGGACCGTGGGGACCGCGGCGCACGCCGACGTTTTCCTGGCGCCCCCTGCACGACCACGTCGAGCCCGCCGTCGCGACGCAGTCGCACTCGTCCGCGGCGGCAGCTCGGCCCCGACCGGAGCCTTCGCGGGTGACCGGGCCTTCCGGACGGCGGAATAGGCCGCCGTCCGGGGGGTGGGGGCGCTTCGCCTGCGACGGCGCCGAGCGTACTCGCCAACGCTGATGCTATCTTCGCGCACCGCTGTTGGAGAGGAACGACCGCATGGCGCGACTTGAGGAACTCGTCGATCAGATCGGTGAATCCGGCCTCCGGCAGGAACTACTTGAAGAGGTGCGGCGGTTGAAGGAGGAACAGACCTTCGGATTGGTCTTCGAGGCGCACCTACCTGAGGTGGTCGCTGTCCCAGGTCTCGCCCCGACACCTGGCGCACACGTCCAGCTGAGAAAGGGTGACGGCAGTTCCTTCCGCGTGCTCTCGGTCGATGGCAGCCGGATCTCCCTGGAAGCTGCGGAGGGCGGAGCCGGAATCGTTGCGGAGGCGGAAGAGGCATTCGTTGTTAAGCGGTTCGGCGAACCCGTGTTCCCAGGGCTCCAGTGGTTGGAGCGGGTTGAGTGCGCCGATCCGAAGCGAGCGTCGCACACTCTGCTCGACGCCGAGAACTACCACGCTCTTCAGTTCTTGGACTACGTGCTCAGGGGGCAGGTGGACTGTATCTACATCGATCCGCCCTACAACACAGGCGACGCCCAATGGAAGTACAACAACAGGTTCGTCGATGGCAACGATGCCTGGCGCCATTCGAAGTGGCTTTCCTTCATGGAAAAGCGACTCGTCCTAGCCCGACGGCTGCTCAAGCCAGATGGAGTACTGATCGTCACCATCGATGAGCATGAAGTGCATCATCTCGGCATGCTGCTTGAGCAGTTGTTCCCCGACGCCTATCGGCAGATGGTGACAATCGTCATCAACCCGAAGGGCGTCACTCAAGAGCGGTTTTCCCGTGTGGAGGAGTACGCGTTCTTCTGTTTCTGGGGAGCGTCGTCCGTCGCTGGGCTCGGCGACGACTATCTCAGCCTCTCTGGAGTGAGTGCGGCCAAGAGCCGAAGCGTTCGATGGAAGGGACTCCTGCGCTCCGGCACCAACGCTCGCCGGGAAGACCGGGCCAACATGTTCTACCCGGTCTTGATCGACGAGCAGCGCGGCGCAGTGGTTGGTACGGGAGATCCCCTGCCGCTACCCACCGAACCCGATGTCACCGCGCGTGTCGACGGCTACGCCGCCGCCTGGCCCATCCGAAAGGACGGTACTTGGGGGAACTGGGGCGTCGGCCACACGAGCCTTCGGGGGCTGATCGAGAAGGGATACGTTTCCGTTGGCGGCTTCGACGAGGCCAGAGGCACCTGGGCACTCAGCTACCTGAGCAGGCAGCCTCAGCGCGAGATTGACGACGGCATTCTGACCGTGATGCGACACGATCCCGTCCGAAACGTCGTGGAAGTCGAGTACGCAGAGGAGAAGAAGCGCCGAGTGAAGACCGTTTGGCATCGTACGAGACACGATGCAGGCACCGGCGGCACGGACGTGATTCGCGCCCAACTGGGCGCGAGGCTCTTCGACTTCCCGAAGTCGGTCTACGCCGTCCGCGATGCCCTGGCGGCCGTCCTGCACGACCGCGAAGACGCTGTTGTTGTCGACTTCTTCGCGGGCTCCGGTACGACGCTCCACGCGCTCTCTCTGCTCAACCAACAGCTGGGTACGCAGCACCGTTGTGTGCTGGTGACGAACAACGAGCTGTCCAAGGAGGACTCGACGAAGCTGGAGAAGCGTGGTTTCGGTCCCGGTGACGCTGAGTTCGAGGCGCATGGCGTGTTCGAGAAGGTCACGCGCCCTCGCTGCCGCGCGACGCTGACCGGTCTGCGCAAGGACGGCACCCCGGTTCCCGGAGCGCATCTCGATGGCCCGCCCTTCTCGGCTGGCTTCGAGGAGAACCTTGAGGTCTTTCGGCTTCGGTACCTGGATCCTGACTCAGTCGACCTGGGACGCCAGTATCAGGCGATCTCACCTGCGCTGTGGATGATGGCGGGGTGCCACGGACCCTTCGAAGCGGGCGAGGATGGAGTGGAGGCGTGGAGCTTCCCGGAGAGGTCGCGGCACGCTGTGCTCTTCGATGACTCCAAGTTCCCCGAGTTCAAGCGAGCCTTGCTCACCCATGAAGACATCACGCACGTATTCCTAGTGACCGATTCGAACGAGGCTTTTGCGGAGATGAGGGCAGACCTCAGTGGATTCGAACAAGTATCGATGCTGTACCGTGACTACCTACGGAACTTCACTATCAACACGGGACTGATCCGATGAGGCTCGAGCTCAAGGAGTTCCAAGAGGCTGCGGTGGGTGAGCTGGTTCGCAAGCTCCGGTCAGCAACACGCGATGCAGATGCGGGCGATCGTTGGGCAGTCCTTCTCTCCGCACCTACGGGCTCCGGCAAGACCCTGATGGCGACCGCGGCAATCGAGCGCCTGATCGAGGGGGACGAGGACGAGGGTCCCGACCCATCTGCGACGTTCCTGTGGATCACTGATCTCCCCGAACTCAACGAGCAGACGCGAGCGAAGATGCAGTCGCAATCGAGCGTGCTCAACGTGCTCACCCTGACCGTCATCGATAACGAGTTCAAGGAACCGGTCCTGTCGCCGGGTCGCGTCTACTTCCTCAATACGCAGAAGTTGGGAAGGAACAGCCTGCTCGTTCGCAGGGGAGACAACCGCAGCCGGACCATCTGGGAGATCCTGTCGAGGACCATCGAGGAGCGTCGAGGGCACTTCTACGTGATCATCGACGAGGCGCACCGCGGGATGTCAGAGGACGCAGGCGCCCGCGCAACTGCGACCACCATCATCCAGCGCTTCTTGAAGGACTGTGAGGAACTTCCTCCAGTTCCCATGGTAGTAGGGATCTCGGCAACCCCGACTCGGTTCAGCGCACTCCTCCAGGGCTCGGGAAGGGACCACCGGACTGTCGAGGTCTCGCCCGAGGACGTTCGCGCCTCCGGACTCCTCAAGGAGACCATCGTCATCGACCATCCCCCGGCCTCGGGCGGTCGCACCGACATGACCATGCTGCGAGAGGCCTGTCGCACCCTTTTGAGATTCGAGCGTCGCTGGAAGAAGTACGGGGCCGCGGCAGATGGGCCTGGAGTGCGACCCATCCTGGTCGTTCAGGTCGAGGACGCCCCAGGCGGGAAGTCCTCAGCGCACAGCAAGACGAAGTTGGAGACCGTCCTCGACGCCCTTGATGAGGAGTTGCGGCCACTCAACGCCCGCGCAGTGGCACACGCATTCGAGCAGGGCGCCTCCATCAAGGTCGGCAATCGACGCATCCGCCACCTCGCGGCGTCAAAGATCGACATCGATAGGCAGGTTCGGGTCGTCTTGTTCAAGACAGCGCTGAACACAGGCTGGGATTGCCCTCGGGCGGAGGTCATGATGAGCTTCAGGCGCGCGGTAGACACAACATCTATCGCGCAGCTCGTCGGTCGGATGGTCAGAACACCGCTAGCCCGCCGCATCGAAGCCGACGAGTACCTCAACTCGGTGTCACTGTTCCTGCCGCACTATGACGATGCGGCTGTGAACGCAGTAGTCGATCGCCTGAGCACCGGAGATCCGGACTTCGTTCCGCCGACGAAGGCTGTGAAGGCCGCCGAGTGGTGCGTGCTAGATCGGGCTGCCGGGACCGAAGCGCTGTTCGACGCGCTGGAAGATGTGTCGACCTACGTCGTCCCTCGCCAGCGCCGCCAGAGCGACGTGCGACGCCTGATGAAGCTGGCTCGACAGCTCGGGAGAGACCGGCTTGAGAAGGCTCCCGTCGATGAGGCGCGGAAGCTGGTGCTTGATCACCTTGAGGGGGCCCTGGCCACGAAACTGGCCGATCCGCAGTTCCTCAAGGAGGTCAAGGAGGGGGGACTGGTCGCGGTTCGCCAGGTCGCCGTTCGATACGGCGAGGGCCGCAGTGGCACCCTCGAACGATCAGTCGGGGCTTCGATGGAGAACATCGACGACCTGTTCAACGACGCCGGGCGGAGACTCGCCGACGGACTCCACCGGGCTTTCTGGCGCCACCTTGTCGGGGACTCCAAGGACCGCTCGCGAATCGCCGAGGCCAAGCTGCAGGCAGCGGCGCTCTTGCGGGACGACAGCTTGATCAAATCGCTGGAAACTCTCTCGCAGCAGCGTGTTCAAGCCTGGCTGAGGCGCCACGCGAAGAGCATTCGTGCACTCCCCGAGAGCTCCCGAGAGGTCTACGACCAAGTGCGCCGAATGGCCGGAGCGCCGGAGTCCAAACCGCTGGAACTCCCTCCCGGGATCGAGTGGCGTCCCGCTGGCAGGAAGTGGAAGGGACACCTGTACGTCGAGCAGGACGGTCTTGTTCGCGCGCGGCTGAACAAGCTCGAGACGGAGGTCATCGAGGGCGAGATGAAGCGACCAGACTTCCTGGCTTGGTTCCGAAACGTCGATCGGAAGCCCTGGGCGCTCACCGTCCCGTACGACATGCACGGCGTCAAGAAGCCGATGTTCCCCGACTTCCTCGTCTTCCGGAGCGGGCCCGCGGGTGTCGTCGTTGACATCCTCGACCCACACGCAGAGGGTTTGGAAGACGCTGCTCCGAAGGCCAGGGGGTTGGCCAGCTTCTCACAGACACACGCCCCAGAGTTCGGGAGGATTGAACTCATCACGAAGCTACGTGGCCGCCTCCTTCGGCTCGACCTTTGCGACGAGACGACCAGAGAGGCGGTCGCTCGGGTCGCCTCAAGCGATCATCTCCGCCAGTTGTACCAGGAGATGGGTCGGTAGCGACCACAACCAACTGCTTTCGGACACGCTGCGGACCCAGCCTTCCGGACCCGCAGCGATCGCCGTTCAGCCGGCCTCGGGCCCCTGGCCCTTGTGGCCACCCTTGCCGGGCTCGGCGGCGTCCGCAGGTTCGGCTTGCGCGGCGGCCGCGGTCGCGGCCTTGTCTCTCCGCTTGCGCTCCCAGTCCGCCAGCACCTCGAAGAAGCCGCTGACGTTCCGCAACATGTCGCGGGCGTCGTAGTCGGAGATCGGCTCTTCCCTGTAGGGCTGGAAGATGCGCTTCGTCTCAGCGACCTGCTCGTCGCTGAAGGAACCGAGGGTGGGTGGGTACTTCTTCATCTTGTGCTCCAGTTCGACGGCCGGGATTGACCCATCGGGGAGCCGATGATCGATGACCGCTACTTCGACGCAATCGCTGCATGGTCTCGCAAGCGGCGCCGAAGCGTGGTGCGGCTCACCCCCAGAATCCGGCTGGTCTCCTTCAGCGACCGCCCCTCCTTGAGCAACGCCTGCGCCGGCCGGAGATCCATCTCCACCCGCGGCCTGCCGCAGTGCTTCCCTGCCGCCTGCGCCCGCCGCACGCCAGCGATCACCCGCTCGCGGGTCGTCTCGCGCTCCAGCTCGCTGATGGCCGCGATGATCGTGAACACCGCACGCCCCATCGGAGTCGAGGTGTCCACCTGCTCCCGGAGCGACAGGAAGTCCACGCCGAGGCAGCGCAGCTCGTCGAGGGCGACGAGGAGGTGCTTCGTGGACCGGGCGAAGCGATCGAACCGCCACACAGCGACCAGGTCGAGCTTGCCTGCGCGGGCGTCGGCCATCAGCCGGTCGAGGGCCGGGCGGCTGTCCTTGGCGCCGGAGACGCCGTCATCGACGTACTCGACCGGGTTCCAGCCGCGCTGCATCGCGACGAGCCGGAGCTCGTCGAGCTGGAGTCCGACGTCTTGGCCGTGGCCAGTCGTCGAGACGCGGGTATAGAGGGCGGCGCGGAGAGGTCGTTCAGTCATGCGGGACTCCAGAGGTGGGTCGGTACGGCGACGGCGTTGCGGCGCAGCGCGGCGACGAGCTCGGGCAGGGGATGGACGCGGACGAGCCGTTCGAGTCCTCGGTGTGCGAGGGCGACGGCACCGCCGACCGCCTCCGCCATCTGCGGCGGGACCGCGTTGCCGACCTGCAGGTAGCGGTCATGGACCGAGCCCTGGAGCGGCCAGTCTTCGGGGAAGCCCTGGAGCGCGAGGCCCTCGGCGACGTCGATCCTGCGGATCCCGGCCACGAGGAAGGCCGTGTCGCTGGCGCGGTCGGGACCGCCGTTGAAGGTCCAGTCGGGGCCGTGGGCCCGCGTGCCCTTCTCCTCGGTGGTCGTGACCGTCGGCGCCGGCGCACCCAGGCGCCAGCGTTCGGCGCACGCCCGGCCGTAGTCCTCGTCGCAGGGGTAGCAGCGTCGGCGGTCGCAGGTTGTCGGGTCGAGGAGCGTCTCGCCGATTGCCTCGCCCATCGTCACCCAGGGGAGCCGGCCCAGGAGCCGCGCGTCCTCGTCGTCGGGCTGTGCGTGGGTGGGGCGCGGCGGTGTCGTGTTGAGCGGCAGGGGCCCAGCCCAGAGGATCACCCGACGTCGTCGTTGGGGCGTGCCGTAGTCGGCCGCATCGAGCCGCCAGGTGCCGACGAACTCGAAGCGATCGCGGAGCTGCGGGAGGATCCGGTTCGCCCAGTAGCACCCGACGCAGGCTCTGCCCGCCCCGCGGCGGTTGCAGCCGCGCCGGTGCCGGGTCCACCCGAGCACGTTCTCAGCGAGCACCCACGTAGGACCGAGCGCATCGATCGCGGCGAAGGTTGCCGGCCAGCCGTCGCGGTCGTCCCTGGCCCCCCGCCGGCGTCCCGCTTGGGAGCCGGGCTGGCAGGGGGGCGAAGCCCAGAGCAGGTCCACCTCGTCGGTCCACGGGGACCAGTCGATGTCGTAGACGTCGCCCTCCAGGGCCGGGAAGCCCGCCTCGCGCAGCGTGGCGACCGCCGCGGGCATCCGGTCGATGCAGGCGAGGTGCTGCCAGCCAGCCCGCTGCAGGCCGAGGGCCGCGCCACCGGCTCCGGCGAACAGCTCCAGGACCGAGCCGACCGGGGAGGCGTTCACGTTCCCGCCCCCCGTCGTCGGTCCAGCGCGCCCTGGACGAGCCCCCGCAGATGCTTCCGGTGCCGGCCGACGAAGCTCGCCAGGTAGGCGGGCTCCACCCCCTCGGGCGGCGCGGAGCGGACGGCGGCGACCGCCAGATCGAGCACGCGGTCGGCGGCGCCGTCCCCCTCGCCCCGGCACGTCGGACAGTGGGCGTCGGCCTGGGCGGCGATCCGCACGCTCTCGGCGAGGGCCTGGTCCAGCTCGGCGCGGGCCTCGGCGAGCTCAGCCGTCAGGCTGGCGACCGCGGGGTCGGTCCGCCGGCCCTTCGCCTTCGCTCGAGCCGCGTCCAGCCTGCGCTCGAGCCGCGCGATCAGCTTCTGCTCCTGCGTGGGCTTCAGCTTGAGCCCCAGCACCTTCGTCACCAGCACCGCGATCGCCGGCAGGAGATGGCCCGTCGCGTGCCCGAGGTCCTCCCTCGCGGCCACGAACCCCTCGCTGTGCCCCTCGCCCATCCGGCCGTCGAGATGCGTCAGTTCGTGGCAGGCGACCCCGTGCAGGAACGCCGCGATCGCGAGCGGGCGCTGCTTGTGCGCCTTCACGACCTGAGCGAAGCGGTCCGGGTGCAGGTAGACCACGTTGGTGCCCGAGGCAGAGCTCGTCGTCAGGCCGAGCAGCTCGTCGTCGAGCACGAAGCCGGGCTTGAAGCGGCGACGCATCCGGGCCTCGGCCGCGACCAGGCGCAGGGTGGCGTCCCACGCCGTCAGGTGGGGGATCCAGCGCCGGAAGCCCTTCTTGAACCGTCCCGCCCGCCTTCGGTCGTAGTTGCGCTTGCTGATCCGCAGCCCGGCCAGACCGCCGAAGGGGTTGCGCTTGCGCTTCTTGCGGCGCTCCCCCGCGTCGGTCGCGGGCACGAGGAGGAGGATCTGTTCGCCCAGCCGCGCCGTGCCCGCCGCCTGGACCAGCCCGCCGCCCCCGGCGCTCAGCGCGATCTCGCCCGCCCGCGTCATGGCGCCTTCCAGGGCAGCGACGTCGTGCTCGTCGAGGGCTTCTCCGGCCTCAGCGCGGTCCAGGGCCCGCTCCACCCAGGAGGAAATCGAGCGCTTCCCTTCGTCGCCCCCCGCTGCGGCCCAGGCGGCGTCGGCCGAGGTCAGCAGGCCGCGGAGCTGGCGGGCGGCGTCCGCGGGGCTGGTCGCCGCTGCGAGGTCGGAGGCGACTGCGGTCGGGGGCAGCGTGATCCCCGGCGGGAGCACCACGCCGCGAGTTGGGGCATCGCCCTTCCGGGGCGCCTTCGTCCCCGCCGGGGCCGTCGAGGCGGTCGGTTGCTGCACTCCGGGGTCCTTCGCGCGCTCCGCATAGAAGTCGGCGATCCCGCCCGCGGCCTCGGCCAGCGCCATCTGAAACGCTTCGTCGGCGAACGCCTCCGCGGCGAGATCGGCAAGGTCCTGGGCGCCGCGCCGCTCGGCGTCGTGCTCGCTGTCAGGCGCGTAGACCTCGTCCTCCATCGAGCGGCCGACGCTCTCGTTCTCGCGCTCGACCTCCTCGACGAGGTCGCTGAACGCCCAGCGCGCGCGGTCCTGGAGCGCGTCGCGGGCGGCGTTGAAGGGGTAGCCGCGCCCGCCCGGCCGAACATCGGTCAGCAGGTCCACGACTACGTCGGCCTTGAGGTTGCCGCGCTGCGAGGGTGTCTTGAACTGGAACAAGCCGCCCAGACGCAGGTAGTACGCACCGCGTCGGTCGCCGGGCGGTCGCCGGTACGCCTTGACCGCGGCCGTCGTCCCCGGTCCCCAGGAGCCATCGAGCTTCACCCGGCTTCCAGCGCGTCGGCTGAACATCGGGCCGACCGGCTCGCCGTCGAGCACCAGATCGATCCCACGCAGGTCGTTCCCGGCCAGCAGCTCGCGCAGGCGGTCGGCGAGCGACACCGCCTCCTGCCGCGCGTAGTCCCAGGTCGCGTCGAACTCCTCAGCGACGTCGAAGATCGTGATCCGCGTGCCCTGCAGAAAGGGCGCGTCGAAGACCTGCACGTCCTGGTCGATGCCCTCGCTGACGGCGAGGTTGTCGCGGGTGTGCATCTCCCACCGGAAGGTCGAGGAGGCTCCCAGGATCACCGCCTTCGCAACACCGAAGCCGCCTGCGGCCTCCTCGCTGTCGCCGGCGCCGGACTTGCCGGACTCCCCGATCGTCAGGAACTTGCTGAGGATGGTCTCGGTGTCCATCCCGATCCCGTTGTCCTCCCAGGTCAGGGCACGCCGGGCCGCATCCCAGCTGACCGCGAACCGACCCGTCCCCGCCTTCGTCCTGCGGGCGCGCACCGCGGCCTTGATCGCATCGACGGAGTTCTGGAGGGCCTCGCGCGTGGCGAGCACCGGCAGATCGCCCGACTGGTACACCGAGGTCGTGAAGTAGCGCCACATCACCGAGGCGTTGGCGCCCGGTCGGCCCGTTGCCTTCGCGGCGGCCATCGCTTCGAGAACCTCGTCGCGGCCCCCGAGGGCTCGGCGAAGGGAGCGACGGTCCACGGCGAGCCGGCCCCGCGCCGTCGTCGGCCCCGCCTCGGCCAGCGCGCGCAGCGTCTCCCGCTCGAACGCAGCGTGGTTCGCGGCCTGGCGGCAGGCGCAGCTGGGGGCGGGCGCCTGCACCGTCAGACCTGGGCAGTCGTCGTCGCTGCGGTCGGCGCGTAGGCGAGGTAGCCGCCCCCGGCCGGGGCGTGCATCGCCTGCCGCCGGTTCGCCCTCGCGCGGGTGTAACTGAGGTGAACGTGTCCACCCCGCTCCGGCGCGTACCAGATCACCTGGTCCACCGGCAGGCCCGAGCGGAGGATGAACGCCGCCAGCTCCTGCGCGGCCATGCCGTCGACCTTGATGTCCACCGCCTCGCCCCGCATGTGCTGGGAGTGCTCAGCGCCGTCGATGGCCCGGTTCACAGCCGGGGCGCGGTAGCCCGAGCTGATCCGGACCGGCCGGCCGAGCATCTGCCGCAGCGGGTCGAGCACGTCGGCGACCAGGGC
>ENA-OWNT01004667-OWNT01004667.1-seawater-metagenome-genome-assembly--contig:-NODE-4667-length-11830-cov-3.744065_pt1 | contig 11830 bp, 7 predicted proteins | sample MGYA00238136_ERZ651165 | MGnify/ENA primary metagenome ERZ651165 (study PRJEB26861, sample SAMN08777766) | seawater metagenome | isolation source: coastal seawater | place: USA: Florida | collected... | reverse complement strand
CTTCGCCGCCACCCGTGACAGTCTGCGCGGCTTCCGTCAGATCCCGCCCTCGGTGCGCGACGAGCTCGCGCAGGAGGCGCTGACGCGGGTGTGGTGCATGGAGGCCGAGGTGCAGGCGCCGATGGCCTTGCTGCGCCGGGTGGCCCACAACCTCGCCATCGACTGGCTTCGTCGACGGCGGGAGGAGGCGCTGCCCGAGCGCGAACGCGGGTCGGGGCGGTGGCTGCGGCAGACCCACGCACGGCTCGACGTGCAGCGGGTGGCGCGGCTGATGGAGCAGGCGCCGGTGGCCTACCGCGACATCGTGCAGCGCTGCTTCCTCGACGAGGAAGACGTGGCCAGCCTGATCGCGGAGGAGCAGCGTCCGGGCGAGGCACGGCATCGCGTGCAAGACCGGATCTACAAGCGTCGGGCACGGGGACTGGCCTGGGTGCGGCTGCGGCTCGAGGCGTCCTGAGTCTCAGACCCGCTCGCTCAACGGCAGCAGCTGGGCACCGGCCTGGTAGACCGCGCGGGGTGTGTCGGTGGGCCGCTCGTCGGACAGGGTCGCCAGCTTGCTGAGCGCAGTGGTGAGGATGGCCTTCGCCTCGGGCAGCATGTCGGCGCTCAGCGAGATCGTCGCCGACACCAGGTGCTGCTGGGCGCCGTTGTCGGGATCGGCCGCTGCGATGAGCTCGGGCATCACCTCGCGCTGGAAATGGATCACGGCCTCGTCGGCGGTCTCGGGTTCGCTGCGGAACCGCAGCTGCTGTACCTCCACCGAGCCGTCGGCACGGTGAGCGAGCAGGTCGAGCTCGAAGAGCAGGTCGAGCGCTCGCTGGGCCTGCTCCTCCGAGATGGCAGGGCGCAGCGTTCCGGCAATCCACGCGGCGTCTTCACGGAACCCGGGCAGCCGGGCGAGCTCGCGGATGGCGGGCGCGTGCACGCTGGCGAGGTAGCGCCCGACGTTCCCTGGCGGCTCGTGCTCGGCCACCCGCACCTGCCGGTAGCGCTCGGAGGCCAGGATCTTCTCCATCACCCGATGGCGCGTGGCGGCGTCGAGGGCCGCGTCGAGGTCGGCGAGCAGGCCGAGGTAGTTGCGCTCGCTCGGCGACAGGTCCATGGCGCGGGCGAAGGCGTCGAGGGTGGCGGCGCGGGGGCGTCGGGCGCCGCTGAGCACATTCGCCAGGGCCGACCGGGAGCACCCCCCCGCGGCGGCGAAGGCGGCGTAGGAGTAGCCGGGATGCTCGCGCCGGGTGTGGTCGAGCCAGTCGCGCAGGAAGGCGCGGTAGTCGAGGTAGGCGAAGACGCGGGGGGCCATGGGTCCTCTCTCGGTCGGGGAACGATGCCATGATGACCGACCACCGCCCTTCACGCCCCTGGTGCTACTTGTAGTGGAAGGTCAGGCCCAGGGTGAGCGAGAAGTTGTCGGCGTCGTACTCACGGAACTGCGGGCCGCGGTCGGCGAGGTCGTTGCCGCGGTTGCTGCCGTCTTCGTTCTTCTCTTCGTAGACGAAGGTGTCGCCGACCTGCTGTAGCTCGAAGGCGCTGATGGTCTGGAACTTGGTGGTGAGGCCCAGGCCCCACTCACCGCCGATCCGCGGGATCTTGCCGAAGATGAACTCGGTGCCCGCGAAGATCTGGTAGCCGGGCTTGGTGCGGAAGCTGGTGCCGCCTTCCTTGAAGGCATCCTGCCAGAACACCAGGTCGCCGTTGGCGTCGTTGGAGATGCCCACCTGGCGGTCGACGTAGTTGTAGTTCACCAGGTGGATGCTGAAGCCGGTGCCGACCCAGGACTGGAAGAACTTGCTCCAGCGCCACACGTAGGAGGTGTTGGCCTCGATGGGCAGGTGGAAGAAGGACTCCTGGGAGGTGTAGACGCCGGCCTGGGTCTCGAGATCGCGGTTGACCTCGTTCCGAATCTGCTTGGTGCTCGAGAAGGCGTCGTTGAAGAAGTTCGCCCCCACGCCGAAGCCGGCGTACCAGCGCGAGTCGGCGATCTGGGCGAAGAAGTAGGAGTACACGCCGGTGCCGGGCACGTTGATGTAGCCGGGGCCGTCCTCGATGAACCAGGGGAACTCGTACAGGCCGTAGCTCACGCCCCCGAAGCCGGCGTAGCGGCGGGTGTAGTCGCCGGGGAGCTTCTCGGGCATGGCCGTGTCGGCGCTGACCTTGTCGATGAAGACCGTGCGGGCCTGGTCTTCCTCGCCGAGCATGGTGTAGGCGTCGATCTTGACCGTGCTCCAGCCGTCGGCGGAGACCTCGAGGGCGTAGGTGCCGGCCCGCAGCTCGCTCCAGCTGTAGGAGCCCTCGCCGTCGGTGAGGCGAACGTCGGGCTCCTCGAAGTGGTCGGCCGAGAGGGTGAGCGAGACGCCCTCCACGGGGTCGTCGGTCCGCGCATCCAGCACAATGACCTGCAGGTCGGAGACGTTGCCTGCAAGGGCCACCGACGCCAGAATCCACGACATTCTTCCACTCCCCAGCGCGGCCATGGGGCCGGGCCGTTCGAGACTAGCGCTTCCGCTGTCGCCGGGTCGACCTTCTTCTCCAAGCGTTTGTTTACAGCGGTACCGTCACGGCCCACCGATTGGACGCAACACGAGGATGAGACCGAGCTCTCGGCCAAGAGCACGGCCGGGAGAATGAAAGATGTTCACCTTTTTGGTGGGGGCGCTGTCGTGCGCATTCGGCATGCCCCTGGAAGACGTGTCGTTCGTCGTCGATGTGGACGGGCCACTGGCGGAGGTGCTCATCGAGCAGACCTTTCGCAACGACGCCGACGTGCCGATCGAGGCGGTGTACGCCTTCCCACTGCACGAGGAGGCCGCCGTCGACCGCATGCAGATGGAGGTGGGGGACCGCCTCATCGACGGCGTGATTCGGGAGCGTGTCGAGGCCGAGGTGGCGTACGAGGAGGCCATCGATGCTGGCCACATGGCCGCGCTGACGACTCAGCAGCGCCCCAACCTGTTCACGCAGACCGTCGGGAACATCGGCCCCGGGGAGCGGGTGCGCGTCCGCCTGCGGGTCGTTCAGCCCGTGCCCCACGTGGACGGCGCCTACGAGCTCGTGCTGCCCTTGGTGGCGGCGCCGCGCTTCGTGGCCCCGGAGGAGCTGGACACCTGGTTTCCTCCGGCCCACGAGCGCCCCCGGTCGGGCCCCGCCCTCGGCCAGGGGGACACGGGCGTCCGGGCGCACCTCGACGTGCAGGTGGCCAGCGGCCACCCGTTCCGCTCCATGGGTTCGCCCTCCCACGAGGTCCAGGTCGACCGGGTCGACGACCTCGCTCGTGCCTTGGTGACGGACGTTCCCCTCGATCGGGACTTCGTGCTGCGCTGGCGCGTGGGGCAGGAGCGGCCGGCCGCGTCGCTGCACCTGATGGATGGGCATGCCCTGATCACGCTGGAGCCTCCCGCGACGCCTCGCCGGGAGCAGGTGGTGCCGCGAGAGCTGGTCTGGGTGATCGACCAGTCCTGTTCCATGAGCGGCGAGCCCATCGAGTTGGCCCGCGCGGCCATGCTCGAAGCGCTGGACCACATGGACGCCCGAGACACCGTGCGCCTCCTGCGCTTCAGCGATGAGGTGGTGGGGGACGCGAGCGCCTGGCCCGTGACCGAGGCGGGCCGTCGTCGGGCGGAGCGGGAGATCCGTCGGCTGACGACCCACGGTGGCACCTACCTTCTCGACGGGGTGTTGGAGGCGCTCCAGGCTCCCAGGGACCCGAAGCGGGAGCGCATGGTGGTGTTCCTCACCGACGGCCTCATCGGGCGGGAGACCCGGGTGCTCGCCGCCATCGCAGACGAGGTGGGGGACGCGCGACTGTTCGCCTTCGGGGTGGGCCCCGCGCCCAACCGCTGGTTGCTGGACGAGATGGCCCGCTTCGGTGGTGGGAAGACCACCTGGTTGCGGGCGGGCGAGGCTCCCGAGGAAGCCATGGCTCGCTTCGTCGACACCATCGATCGCCCGGTGCTCACCGACATCGAGGTTGACTGGGCAGACTGGGAGGTCGAGGAGACCTGGCCCCGCCGCCTGCCGGCGCTCTACGCCGGCCAGCCGCTCCGGATCACGACGCGGGTGGTGCGCCAGGGGAGAGCGCCGGTGGTGGTGCGGGGCCGGCTGGGAGACCAGCCCTTCGTGGCGCGGGTCGACCCGCTGGACGCGGGCCCGGGGCGGTCCGTGCCCAGCACCTGGGCGCGGCAGAAGATCGCCAACCTCGAGCGTGACCAGGTGTGGGGGGAGGTGGCGGAGATCGCCGACGACATCCTGGCCACGAGCCTCGAGTACCAGGTGCTCTCCCAGTACACCGCCTTCCTGGCCGTGGACCGAGGCCGTGTCCTGGACCAAGGGCCACCCGAGCGCGTCGAGCAGCCGGTGGAGCGACCCCAAGGCACCACCTGGAGGGGTCGAGCGGCCTCGGCGGCTCCGGCCCCAGCGCAGCGCACCTTCTTCGTGTCGACCGAGGATGCCGAAGAAGTGCTGGTGGTGGCGGCCCGCCCGACGGTGGAGATCGAGCGCGTGGGTCGGGGCACGGTGCTCACGAAGGAGTTCCTGAACCGTGTGCCGGCGGGCCGGAGCTACCAGGCCTCCGTGATGGTCGCGCCGGGGGTGTCGGGCAGCGCTCGTTCGAGCCGCCCGACCCAGGAGAACACCTTCTTGTTGGACGGGGTGAACATCACGGACCCCGTCACCGGCACGTTCGCGACCAATGTGGACCTGGCGGCGGTGGAGGAAGTGAGGGTGCTCACCTCCGGCCTGATGCCGGACACCCCGGGGGCGGGAGGACGGGTGGTGAAGGTCACCACGCGGTCGGGCACGAACGCCCTGGAGTGGGGGCTCGGTACCTCGGCCTTGCGCCGTGTCGATGGGCAGGACCAGCCCATGGGAGCCGAGTTCGTCCACGGGCGCCTCTCCGGTCCGGTGGCGCGGGACCGGGCGTGGGTGATGGCCAGCGTCGCCCACGACCAGAGCGTGCTGGGGGCCCGACGCTTCACCGGCCAGAACGGCCTGGCGAAGCTCACCGCGCAGCCCGACGATGCGCACCGCGCCTCGCTCCAGACCACCTTCGAGCAGGCGGTGGTCGACGACGGTGCGGAGGCTCGGACCCAGCGAACGGTGATGCCGACCCTGCGGCACCAGTGGTTCCCCCGGGCCGACGTGCACCTGGAGACCATCATGGGCCTGCAGGACACCCAGCTGGGCGCGGACCGGCGCCACCGACAGACGGCCCGCAGCGACCTCGCGCTGGTCTCCGTGGAGGACCCGGCCGGTGGGGTGCACGACCTGAAGCTGGGCGGCGATGTGGAGCGCGTGGCCTGGTCCCTGGGCGATGCCTGGGCGAGCCGGTGGCTCGGGGTGCCGCTGCCGGCGGATGGTCGGGCGCATCGGGTGGGGCTGTACGCCCAGGATGTGGTCCGGCTGAGCCAGCGGCTGAGCGTCCACGGGGGCTCCCGGCTGGACCTCGCCCTCGGGCGCGCCCATGTGGGACCGCGGGCGTACCTGATGTGGGACCCGCTCGGCAGGGGGCGGACGAAGCTGATGATCGGGGGCGCCCGGCGCTTCGGGGTGCTCACCCTCCCGGCCGCTGCGGTCGCCGGGGAGCTGGTGCGCACCGACGAATGGCTCCTGACAGCGGAGCAGGAGGTCTTGAGGGACTTCGCCCTCGGCGTGCACGGGCGGCTCGTGCGGCACGATGGACTGCCGCTCTTCGGGGGCGGGGTGGGGCAGGTACGAGCGGCTAGCCTCGAGGGCACGCTGCGGAAGGTGCTCTCCCGCCGGTGGGAGCTCGACGCGTCGTGGCGGAGCGCGCGGAGGCTGGGGCCGGTGGACCTGGCCATCCTGGACGACAGCGGGGTGCTGGGCTTCGAGCAGATGGGCCAGATCGCGGCATTCTGGACGGTCCCGACCGATCCCTGGGAGCAAGACATCGGGGTGGTGGCCTCGTGGCTCGATGGGCCGCTCGGCACCGTGGTGCCGGACCCGACCGGGGGACTCCCCAATGCGCCGCGGTGGACCGCGGGGCTGCAGCTGTCCCAGGTCCTGCCCGCGCGCAAGGGGCACTTCGCCTTGGAGCTCCGCGGGGAGTGGATGTCGCTGCTGGCCGACGAGCGGGACCTGTCGCCGTGGGTGCTCGCCCAGTCGGCGACGCCGCTCCAGGCTGGCTGGAACGGCCCCCGGGTGCAGGGCGGGCTCCGCTATCAGTTCGACTGAACCGGGGGGACGAAGCGGCGTTGGCGCAGTCGGCGATGGGTTTGGCGGCTTCGGCGAGTGTGCCGGGCGGCCCATGCCCCTATGCTGCCGGGCATGACCAGGGAGTTCGCCGTGATCCCGACCCTTCCTCGCCACCTGAGTCGAGCCGTCGCCCTGACCGCCGGGCTCGTCTCCGCCGGCGCCCTGGCCTGGGCCGAGGAACCCCGTGGGGAGCTGCTGTACGGCGTGTGCGTCTCATGCCACGGTGCCCACGGAGAGGGCCGGCCGGAGATGAACGGCCCCCGCATCGGCGACCTCGACGCCGCCTACCAAGCCGCCCAGCTGCGCGCCTACCGCGATGGTGGGCGAGGCAGCGCCGCCATTCCTGCGTCCCTGCCGATGGCGGCCGTGGCGAAGGGGTTGTCGGACGACACCATCGACCGGCTGGCGGCCTACGCGGCGGGCCTGCACCCCGAGCAGCGAACCCCGGGGGCTGCACCGGAAGGGGGCGAGGCGGCCTATGCAAGCTGTGCCACCTGCCATGGGGCGGATGCTCGGGGCATGCCGGCGATGGGGGCGCCCGAACTGCTCTACCAGGACAGCGCCTACCTCGCGGAGTCGCTGCGCCAGTACCGCGACGGCACGCGGGGCGGGGCGGGGGCGCCGCCGATGGCCCTGACGATGGCGGCCCTGGCCAAGGGGCTCGATGATGCCACCATCGACACCCTGGTCCAGTACATCGCCAGCCTGCGGCCGGAGCGCTCCGCGATGGCCGAGCCCACGGGGACGGCGAGCGTGGCGGAGGGCCTGGCGGCCTTCGACGACATCTACGCCGTGACGCAGAGCCCGCGCTGTAGGAACTGCCACCCCGCCGGCGATGCGCCTCTGCAGACGGATGCCAGCGTGCCCCACAGCATGGGGGTCACCCGCTTCAGCCCGAACCTGGGCCTGCACTGCAGCACCTGCCATCCGGCCGTGGCCTCGGCTGATGGGCTCGCGCCGCTGCCGCCCGCGGACCCCATCTGGAGCCTGGCCCCCAAGGACATGGTCTTCGAGGGGCGGAGCGCGGCACAGATCTGCGCCCAGCTCGGGAATGTGGAGATCAACGGTGGTCGCGGCCCGGTGGAGCTCACCGAGCACGTGGCGCACGACCACCTCCTCATCACCAGCTGGCACTCCGGCCGGACGCCGCCGCCCATCTCCCACGCGGAGCTGGTGGCGCGCTTCGAGACCTGGGCCAACGCTGGCGCCCCCTGCCCGGAGTAGACGAATGGACCCTCTCGACACGCTCCCCGAGCCGAGCCGCCGGGGCCTCCTCGCCGGGCTCGGCGCCCTGGTGGTCGCCGCCTCCCTGCCGTCGCCGGCCCAGGCCTCGAACCTGCGCGACTACGCCCACCTCAACGACGCCGCCAACATCAATGCCTTCGTCGGCATCGCCTCGGATGGCACCGTGACGGTCCTCAGCCCCGCCGCGGAGATGGGGCAGGGGAGCAGCACGGGCCTCGCCCAGTGTGTGGCCGACGAGCTCGATGCCGCCTGGGGCGACGTGAAGGTCCTCCACGCCGACGAGGCCAAGGCCTATCGCTTCGCCATGATCCCGCTCGACCCGCGACACATGACCGGGGGGTCGCTCAGCATCCGGGTCTGGCGCCAGCCCATGCGCGAGGCCGGCGCTCGGGCCCGCGCGATGCTCGTGGCGGCGGCGGCGTCCAGGTGGGGCGTGCGCGCCGACGAGTGCACCACCTCGGAGAGCGTCGTGCGGCATCCCTCCGGCAAGGAAGCCACCTACGGCGAGCTCGCCGATGACGCCGCCAGGCAGAAGGCGCCCCGCAGGGTCCGCCTCAAGGACCCCAGCCAGTTCACCCTGATCGGCAAGGGCGTTCCCCGGGAGGACCTCCTGGGCAAGGTCACGGGAACGACTCGCTACGGCATCGACGTGCGGCTTCCCGGCATGCTGCACGCCAGTACCCGCACCTGTCCCTACCATGTGGGCAAGGTGCGCCGTGTCGACGCCGCCGAGGCCCGTGGGATGCCTGGCGTGCGCGACGTCCTGGTCTTCGACGACTTCGTCGCGGTGGTGGCCGACCGGTGGTGGAAGGCCGAGCAGGCGGCCAAGACCCTGACGATCACGTGGGACGACGCCGGACACGGCGACGTCGACAGCGCCAGCATCTCGGCGTCGCTCGCCCAGGCCATGTCGCCGGACGAGAAGGACGTCTACGTCTGCCGCCGGGACGGCAAGGCCGAGAAGGTGCTGGCAGCGGCCAGCCAGGTGCTGACGTCGACCTACGAGGTGCCCTACCTCGACCACGCCACCATGGAGCCCCTGAACTGTACGGTGCACGTGCAGGCCGACCGCTGCGACGTGTGGGTCGGGGCCCAGGGGCCCACCCTCGTGGTCCGCAACGCCGTGGAGATCACGGGCCTCCACAGGGATCAGATCCACGTCCACACCGAGTACCTCGGCGGCGCCTACGGCCGGAAGGGGAACCAGGGCTGGATTCAGCAGGCGCTGCGCATCGCCACCCGGGTCGATGCGCCGGTGCAGATGCTCTGGTCGCGGGAGGAGACCACCCGGCTCGGCCGCTACCGCCCCGCCATGCGGATGGACTTCAAGGCCTCGGTCGACGACGGGCGGGTGGGGGCGTTCTACGGTCGGGTGGCCGGTGACAACTCGGGCCGGAGCTACATGAGCCCCTTCCTCCTGCGCCTGCCGCTGGTGAAGAAGTTCCTGGCCGAGGGCTTGCGGGGGGCCGACAGCCCCTACGCCTACGACACAGCCTTGGTGGAGGCCGTGCCACGCACCTTCCACCTCAACGTGGGCTTCTGGCGCTCGGTGAACCAGACCTACACGGTGTTCGGCCGGGAGTGCTTCGTCGACGAGATCGCCCATGCCCTCGGCAAGGACCCGGTCGACCTGCGGCGGGAGCTGCTCAGCGACGAGTACACGCGCCTTCGGGCGGTCATGGAGAGGTGCGTCGCGGAGGCTGGATGGGGCGACGCGCCCGAGGGGCGGTACCAGGGCGTCGCCATCACCGACTGGGGGGGGAGCTTCTGTGCCCAGGTGGTGGAGCTGAGCGTGGTCGACGATCGTCCCCGCATCCACAGGCTCACCGCCGTGCTGGACTGCGGCATCTACGTGAACCCCGACCAGGTGACGGCGCAGGTCATGGGGGGCGCGCTGATGGGGCTGTCCGCTGCGCTGGGCGAGGCCATCACGGTCGAGGGCGGGAGGGTCGTGCAGTCGAACTTCCACGACTACCGGCTGCTGCGGATGAAGGACGCGCCGGTGGAGGTGGAGGTCCACCTGATGGACCCCGCCGGCCACCCCCCTCGTGGCGTGGGCGAGCCCGGCACCCCGCCAGCGGCTCCGGCGCTCTGCAATGCCATCTTCGCGGCCACCGGCAAGCGTGTGCGCACGCTGCCCATCCCTTCCCAGCTCTCGGAGATCCCATGACCATCCTCCACATCAACGGAGAGACCCGCGAGGTCGACGTCGACGAGAGCACCCCGCTGCTCTGGGTCCTTCGGGAGGAACTCGACCTCACGGGGACCAAGTTCGGCTGTGGGGTCGCCCAGTGTGGCGCCTGCACCGTGCACATCGATGGCCGCGCTGCTCGGTCCTGCGCCACGCCCCTCGGGGCCGTACAGGGCCGGGAGGTGACCACCATCGAGGGCCTCGGCGACGAGCTCACGCCGGTGCAGAAGGCCTGGATGAAGCACAGCGTGCCCCAGTGCGGCTACTGCCAGTCGGGTCAGATCATGACGGCCATCGCCTTCCTGCGCCATGTGCCGGACCCCACCGACGAACAGATCGACGCGGCCATGTCCGGCAACATCTGTCGGTGCGGCACCTACCCTCGGATCCGCAAGGCCATCCGGGCGGCGGCAGCGGAGCTGCGCGGGGAGGACTGAGCAGCGCGTGTCGTCACCGTCAGCGGTGTGCGGCGACGAAGTCCAGCACCAGGGGCCAGGTGGTGCCCAGGTCGTAGGTGTGGCCCATGTCGGCACGGCAGTCGAGCACCGGCGGCCAGGAGCTGGGGCTGTCGCAGGTGCTGCGGCAGTCGAGGTCGGGGATGCCGACGTCCACCCGGCTCGCGGGCAGGGAGGGGTCGCAGCCGTGGGCCCCCGCCCAGACACGTGTGATGGCGGTGGCCCCGGTGTAGTAGTAGCGGTCGCCGTCGGTCGTGACGGTGGGTGCGGGGTCGTCCCAGTCCCCCGGGGGCACGGTGCGGTCCCGGGTGCCGGTCATGAGGAGCGCCGGAAGGGAGGGGGTGGCTGGGCCGCCGAGGTAGCCCCGGTGGGGCAGGCCGATGAGCGGGGCGATGGCGTGGAGTCGTGGGGCGCTGCGCGGGTCCTGAGCCAGGCTCCAGGTGAACATGCCACCGTTGGAGCCCCCAGCCGCGGCCACTGCGCGGGTGTCGATGCACAGGCCGGCCTCGAGCTCGTCGAGGAGGGCCAGCACGAAGTCGACGTCGTCGGCCTGGCAGTGGGTCCAGGAGCAGCTGTTCTGGGCGACGCCCGCGCAGGAGTCGTAGCGGTAGTCGCCGGTCTGAGAGGGGTCGCAGATGGCGCCCCCGTCGCCGTCGAGGCCGGTGGTGGAGCCCGGGAAGGCCCAGGAGGCCCAGGCGTGATCCGGTGGGCCCGAGCCAAGTCCCCGGGGGGCTACGACGATGATGCCGTGGGCCTCGGAGGCATCGCGCACGGCGGCGCTTCCGAGGAACTCGTTCTCGTCGCCGGCCCAGCCGTGAAAGGCGAGCACCAGGGGCGCGGGCACAGCGGGGTCGTGGGTGGAGGGGACGAAGACCCGAAAGGTGCGCTCGAGGCCCCCGTGCGAGAGGGAGAACGTGCCGGTGGTGTAGGACTCTGCGCCGCAGCCGGCGCTGGCGTGGAGAGGAGGGGAGGAGTCTCCGGTCGGCGCGGTGTGGCCGGTCGACGGCGGCGCTGGCATCGTGTCCGCCGTCGGTGGGGGGACCGCAGGGGACGTTGCATCACCGCAGGAGACCAGGAGGAGGCTGAGCGACGCCGGAACGGAGCGAAGGGGCATGCCTCCTTTGTAGCGTCTCGGTCGGCAAGTCACCTCCGGGACGCGAGAGGGCTACGTGGGGCTCCTCCCTGGAGTCGACATGTCCGATCTGCCCGAGCCCTTCTCCACCGAGCACCTCGACGTGGGCGATGGTCACGCCCTGTACGTCGAGCAGTCCGGCAACCCCGACGGGGCGCCTGCACTGTTCCTCCACGGCGGCCCCGGTGGTGGCTGCTCCCCGCGCGTGCGCAGCTTCTTCGACCCGGCGCACTTCCGCATCGTGCTGTTCGACCAGCGCGGCGCCGGCCAGTCCATCCCCAATGTGGGGGACGACTTCGACGCAGCGATGCACGAGAACAACACGCCGAAGCTCATCGCCGACATCGAGCGCATCCGCGTGCACCTAGGCATCGAGCGCTGGCCGGTGGTGCTCGGCGGGTCCTGGGGCTCCACCCTGGCCATTGCCTATGCCCAGGCCCACCCCGACCGGGTCGACGCTCTGGTGCTGCGCGGCATCTTCACCTTCGAGCGCGACGAGATCGACGGGCTGTTCCGCAACGGGCGTACGGCCGACCACTACCCGGCCCAGTGGGCGCGCTACCTCGCCTTCGCCCAGGCCCATCGGCCCAGCGAGGCCGA
>ENA-OWNT01004665-OWNT01004665.1-seawater-metagenome-genome-assembly--contig:-NODE-4665-length-11832-cov-4.215142_pt1 | contig 11832 bp, 14 predicted proteins | sample MGYA00238136_ERZ651165 | MGnify/ENA primary metagenome ERZ651165 (study PRJEB26861, sample SAMN08777766) | seawater metagenome | isolation source: coastal seawater | place: USA: Florida | collected... | reverse complement strand
TTCGGAATGGGAGCGGCAGAAATGAAAGGCCGATCCAAAGTTTTGGACCGGCTTTTTGCGGAGTGTCTAGTCGTTGACAGAATGCCAGCCGGTGACTTGGCGCTCCATGCAGTAAACTACCATAGCCCAGTCCGGGCGCCACTTCTCGTCGCATGCGACTTGTATCTCAAGGCCAGTCTGTTCGGGGACGCTGGCTACAGTATCGGCAAGCTTGTTGATGGCGTCCATCTGCTTGTCCGTACAGTAGGAAACCATGTCCCATTTTATTCCCCACTTCGTCGCACAGTGGTCGAGCGTCTCGTCAAAGATTGGGCCTGTGTTGTTTCTGACAAAGGCGAATCTCTCGAAGCCTTCCTTACGGCGATCAATGCAGTAAGCAACCATGTCGTATTTGGCTCCCCACTTCGCGGAGCATTCGGCCTTTACTTCCGTTTCGCGAAAATCGAGTACCTCGGCCATCGCGGCCGGGGCCAGGAGTTGGCTTGCGATAAGGGCCGGAATTGTCAGTCTCAAATCATTGTTCCTGTTTCTGACTGTGATGTTGAGGGGAAACCTGTTCGCAAAGCGTCTAAAAAACAAGCGATTAGTGCGGTTCAAGACGTCGCGGTTGGCGGAAAGGGTAGTTCTGCGGTAACGCCGAAACGGGGGCAGGCGCACCTGCAGGTGGCACCTAAATACCTCCCTGTTGGACTTGGGGTGCGTGGCCGCTGCGGTGGTCATGCGCCCTCTTTCTCTGGAGGCGCGCTTTGACGCCTTGGCAGAAAAAGGTCGTGATCGGGGATTGCACCCTCTACCTCGGGGACATGCGCAAGGTGCTTCCTGCGCTCAATCTCCGTGCCAACATGACAATGTCAGACCCGCCTTACCGGATTGTCAGGGGCGGCAACTCCACCGGCGAAATGGGCGGTTGCTTTTCGCGTAACCGATACAACGGGAATGGTGAGCTGTTTGAGATTGTCGAGTGGGCGGACATGGCCCCGCTGATCTATGCGGCTTCGGCCGAAAACTCTGACGCTGTAATCATGACCTCCGACCGCGAGGAATGCGCTGCTCGGACGGCCTTCGAAGGCTCGGGTTTTGGATTCCATCGGCTGCTGGTCTGGGACAAGGCGACGGTTACTCCGAACCGCTGGTACATGCCAAACTGCGAGTTCGGTCTCTACCTCTACAAGGGGCGCGCTCGCCGGATTACCGATTGCTCCTCCAAGGCTTTGATCCGGGTGCCGCATCGGGACGTGACGGATCATCCGACCGAGAAACCCACGGCGCTCCTGCAGCACTGGATCCGCAACTCGACCAACCCCGGCGACCTGGTCCTTGATCCGTTCGCGGGCTCGGGCTCGAGCTGCGTCGCCGCGATCGAGGCGGGCCGCCGCGCAGTCGGCATCGAACTGGACCAGAAATGGTTTGAGGTAGCCTGTGAGCGGGTCGCTGCAGCTCGGTATGCGCCGGGTCTGGAGCTAACCGCTTCGGCCGCTGAGCAATGGGATTTTGGTCTCTAGCGGACCGCGTAGCAGGAGTTCTTGGCTATGGCATTCGAACGTGAGGGCAAAGTGATGGACGGCGCGGCCGACGTGTCCTTGCCTGATCCGCCAATCGAGGCGGACGTCTTTCTTGGCGGTTTCGACCGGATCGATACGCCGATTGACTGGCTTGCAGAGCAATGGGCCTTGAACCTTTCATCAGCGGCGCTTGGTGCCATCTTTCGCCTTTTCGCGATAAGCCTGCGTCAATCGCCTGCCGGTTCCCTCCCGGGTGAGCTGATCATGATCGAGCAGCTCGTGCCCCGGAGTGTGGGACGGGCGGAGCTGGAAGAGGCCCTCACCTTGTGGCGCATGTGCTCGGACGGCCGCCGCTATTGGTCCCGCGTTGTGCCGCTCGTTGAGGAAGCCTGGGGCCGCAAGCGCGGGAAGAAAACCAAGGATGCGATGCGCAAGCGCCGCGAGCGGTTGGCGGCCAAACTGATGGAATGCGGGCTTACCGAAGATGGGGCAAAGTACCAGGAGGTGCAGGATCTCGTCCTGGCCGAGCTGCCAGATGACGCACGGCTGACGACGCAGAACGTGATGAATGCGGCCACGCAGGCGGGGATCATCGGAAACGTCCGGCCTGTCCGCGTGGACAGAATTGGACAGTCCGAGGACAGTCCGAAAGCGTCCACGGACTGTCCAAAAGTGTCCGGCGGACAGTCCGAGGACAGTCCGAGGACAGTTCGCGGACAGAAAACGGACGGTTCGTTTGTGCCAATTGGGGATCTCAACACAAGATATGGGGACACCCGGCGAGGGTAGCCTTTTTTTTGCCCGAAAACTGTCACGCTTTTTTCCACGGCGATCAGATCAGATCTGAACAGATCCCCCTTACCCCCGTGACAGTCTTGACGGACCACCAAGCCGAAAACGGCGGCAATGCTTAGAAGAGGTGAGCAGTGATGAACGCAGAGTCAGGAAAGGCGAAGGTTAAGCGGATTCTTATTGAGCCGCTGGTTAAGGGTGGAATGCGGAAGAGCCCGAAGCACAAGGCCGAGGAACATGGTGCGATGCTGGACCGGATCGCCGGCAAGCTGTCGTATCTCTCGGAGGAGCAGCTTAGTGGCCTGCGCGAGTTCTGCATTCGGGCGGCGAGTGGGCGTGAGCATGATATCTGGCCAGAAGAGCAGCATATCGTGAACTGGGCCTATCGGCAGGAAGCGCCACCGGCTGAGCGCAACGAATATGTCAGCAGCCTGATGCGGAGCGCGATGGGGCAGAAGGCTTTCATAGGTGGATACCATGTCGAGCTCTTCCTTGCTGCATGCCGCTGGGGGCCGCCGCCTTCCAAGTATGAAATCTCAAAGCTTCGCCAGCAGGCTGACGACAATCGATCGAAGCGGGAGCGGGTGCAGCGGGCCGTGTCGCGTGGCGATGTGGTCGAGGTAGACCGGCAGTGGCTTGACTGGTTCGAGGAACAGGAACGGCGCTGCCTGGAAGTGATGCAAGCCGAAGGCGAAAGGGCGCGGGCATGAGCGAGCATGTGGTGATTGTGTCGGGCGATGGCGCGGCGGTTTTGACGCCAGTTGCGGAATACCTGTTGGCCAAGGCGAAGCGGGAGGCCGAGGAGGCGGCAAGGATTGCGGCGGTGAAGGCGCGGGGCGCGGTACCTGAGGATTGCGGGCCCGAGGTTCCCGAGGCGCCGGCGCGAGGGCCGTTTCAGGTGGTGCGACCGCAGCAGCTCTATCCAAAAGGAAAGGATGGATGGGCGTTCAAGGATGGTGGGCACCAAGGGCGGTCTGTCATGCGATGCCTTGACGCCTTCGACGCTATGGCCGCCGGGGCCGCGCGCAAGAGGAGGGCCGCGCCGTTCTCCACGGGACAGGTTGCGATGGGGCGGCACTATCGAACGCTGGTGGAGCGTCATGCGTGTGCTGGTGTTCGGTGTTCCTCGGTCGAGGCGCTGAGGTCAAGCGGGGGCAGTGGCGGGGAGTTCATCGACGCTGTGTTGCGAGATCGACAGGAGATCGAGCGGATCCATCGGCGTGTCGGTGAGGGCTTTGCAATGGTAGTGCGTCGGGTGCGGCCGTCTCAAAGGAACCGGCGCAAGCTTATCAGTGACAGGCAGCTGGTCGATATGGTTTGCCTGCAGGACTTGACGTTGTCGGAGGTGCTGGATGCATGCGGCTGGGTCGCGCCCGGACAGAAGGCCCACGGTGTTCATATCAAGGCTTTACGGGACGCTCTGTCTTCGGCGCTTGATCGTATGATGGGGCCACGTAGTCATCGAGCGGAAGCCATGCGGCAGGACGAGCAGGCGGGGTTTGCGACGTTTGCTCAGCAGGTGGATGGCAGCGGTCCCGAGTTCTGGATGGCGGGAATGAACGAAGGGAAGGAAACGGCCGATCAAAAAGGGGATTGACGCTTAGTGCGACCGTGTGCAACAGATCCATCATCATCAACAATTGCGCCCACGGGAAACCGGCGGGCGCTTTTGCGTTCCGGGGATATCGCGATGCCGAAGAAACCCTGTGCGCATCCTGGCTGTTCACGCCTTGTCGATGTTGGCACCGCGTATTGCCAGACCCACGCCGTTTCGGAAAAGCGCGAGCGGGACCGACCTTCCGAGGTGCGGCGTCGATCCAATCGGCCGAGCCGGAAATGGTACGCGAGCAAGGCGTGGCGCGGGAAGGGTGGCAGGCGTGAGCGTCAGTTGGACGCTGAGCCGTTGTGTCGGCTTTGTCCTTCGGACTCCAAGCGGTTGGCGGAAGTGGCTGACCACGTGGTGCCGCACAATGACGACTATGGATTGTTCTGGTTCGGGGAGCTGCAATCGCTTTGCAAGTCCTGCCATGACATCAAAAAGCAGCGGGTCGAGCGGCGCGCGGGCTTGGTAGGGGGGGGTGAAAAGTTCACGGCCTCCTAGACTGAAACCGGCGGGGATAATCAGATTTTTCCGCGCACAATTTTTGAGGGGGGGGTATGCAGCATAGTGGAACAGACATGCAAAAGCTGGTCGACCTCCTCGGCGGGTGGCCTCCGCACTTCGATGATGTGGAGAGGGCCCACGGCGAAAGCCTTCTGCGGTATCTCAAGCGGGACGGGCTCGTTGACGAGCCTGTCTTTGGGCAGGTGGTTCGCTACGCCGTTCATCGCGCGGCCTTTGATCGGTTGTCGGTCCTGATCGTGGATGAAGGCTTCGAGGTCATGGAGGGCAACTTCCTGTCTGGTCTCAGCCAGCAGCGCGCCTTTCATGAGAACAGGCTGGCGGCCTTGGAGAAGGAGCTCCTGGGGACGCCGTATGTGCGGGCAAAGAATGGTGTGGCTTCGCAGACCTCGTTCATGGATCTGCTCGATACGCCGTCGCCTTCCGATGGAGGCGGGAAGGTAACACCCTTCAAGCCTCTGACGCGCAAGGCTGGACGCGGATAGGCCCGTGCTGGACGGAGCGATGGAAACGCCAATCACGCAAAGGGCGCTTGATTGGGTTGATGGTGTGTTGTCGAACGCCATCCCGAGCTGCAAGCGGGTCAAGCTGGCCTGTAAGCGATTCAAGAATGATCTGGCGCGCGCCGGGACTGACCAGTTTCCTTTCGTCTTCGACGTAGAGGCATCTGAACACATGTGCGCCTTCATGGAGGCATTGCCTCACATCGAGGGCGCATGGGCCGCGCGCGGCGAGTGCATCTCGCTTCTTGGCTGGCAGGCGTTCCTGATTAGCCAGATCGGCGGCTGGCGACATATGCTGACCGGGGTTCGGCGTTTCCGGACTGCCTATGTCGAAGTGCCCCGGAAGAACGGAAAGTCCACGCTCCTGGCTGGCGTGGCGCTCTACTTTCTCGTGCCGGACGGGGAGCCGGGTGCGAAGGTCTATTCCGCTGCCGCTTCGACGCATCAGGCGCGGATCGTGTTCGATGCGGCGCGGGTCATGGCTCTGACGGGTGAGGCGGATGGGGCTCCGCTGGCGGACCTGTTGGGTCTAACGGTCGAGGAACACAAGATCAAAACGGCGGACCCGGCGGCAGTGTTCCAGCCGATCGCGAGCCAGACGAAGTCGAAGGACGGGAAGAACCCGCATTGTGCCATCGTTGACGAGCTGCACGAGCACGAAAAGCGGGACGTCTGGGATTCCATGGCCTCGGCGCTCGGGGCGCGGGAGCAACCGCTGCTGATTGCGATCACGACAGCCGGATACAACACGGCTGGCATCTGCTACGAGCAGCGGAAATACCTGCAAGGTATCCTCGACGGTTCGCGCGAGGATGACAGCTATTTCGGGCTGATCTTCGAGGCCGACGAGGGCGACGATCCGGGTGACGAGGCCACCTGGGCGAAGGCAAACCCGAGCCTTCATGCTGCGAAATCCCTGCAGTACATGCAGGACGAGTGGCGCAAGGCGGCTGCAAGCCCGGCCGCAATGGGGGAGTTTCTGCGCAAGCACCTGGACGTTTGGACGAGCGTCGGGGCCTCTGCCATCGATATGGCGGCGTGGAAGGGCAGCGAAGACAGCGGCCTGAGGATTGAGGATTTTGCGGGCCGGCGGGCGCTGATCGGTGTGGATCTTGCCACGCGGCATGACCCGTCAAGCGTCACGGTTGTGTTCCCGGATGAGGATGACCCGGACAAAGGGCCATTGCACGTATTCAGCTGGCACTTCCTGCCTGAGAAGGTGGTCGAGGCAGCGGGCAATGAGCATCTCTGGGGCTGGAAGCGAGAGGGTCATATTCATACCACGCCTGGCGCGGAGCTGGATCTGCACATTGTCGAGTCGCTCGTGATGCAGTTGTGCGGGGTTGGCGATGATAGCTGGGGCTGGGGCGGCTTGCCCGCGCTGGATGTGGAAATGGTGGTCTATGATGCCCTTTTCGCCGCCCAAATGGCGGCAGCCTGGGAGGCTGCGGGCATCATGGCCGTGGAGTTGCGGTCAAGGGCCTCGAACCTCAACGAGCCCTTCAACAAGCTGATTGCGGCCGTGGACAATCGCCGCCTGATCAATGACGGCAACCCGGTTTTGACCTGGATGGCCGGCAACACGCTTCTGAAGCAGGTGCAGGGCGGAGACTACATCTATCCGGCCAAGCTGGCTCCGGAAGACAAGATTGACGGAATCGTGGCGCTGATCAACGCCCTCTGGCCGCTGTGTCAGGCGGTCGAGGAAGAGCAAAAGGGCGTCGTAACGCAAGGGTTTGTCGATGTTTAAGAACTGGTTTGGCGCCAAACCTGCCGCGGGAACAGCGCGGGTGGAGCCTGTTCTTGCGGCACCTCAGGAAGCCGCGGGCAAGGTGGTCAACCTGCAGTCCTCGGCAAGCTTCGAGGAGTGGTCCGAGCAATTCTCGTTCCTCGGTACCGGCATGGTAAACCGGGATACGGCCATGAAGCTGACCGCAGTTTTCGGCTGTGTTTCTCTGTTGGCGGGTACGATTGGTACAATGCCGGTGCGGGTGATCAGGAAAGGGAAGGGTAAGGGCACCGAAATCCTGACAGACCATCCGGTGCATGCTCTGGTGAATCTTGACCCGCATGACTTCTGGTCTGCCGAGGTGTTCTTTGAAGGGCTTTTTGCGCTCACCTTTCTGGAGGGCAACGCCTACGCCGAGATCGAGCGCAATCGACGTGGTGAGGTTACCGGCCTCAGGCCGATATTTGACGGCACGGCGCGCCCCTTCCGTCGCGGGCGAGATGTTGCATATGCTGTCACCGAGGATGGCGGTACTGTCGGGCGGGAGCAGGCCGACCTCCTGCACTTCCGGGGATCCGCAACGATCCGGGGGCTCGAGGCGCTGTCGCCGCTGAAATGCTTCGGGCGCTCGATCGGCATTGGTCTCGATGGGGACGAATACGCATCGCGCTTCTATAAGCAAGGTGTGAATCCGCCGGGATACATCAGCTTTGACGGGAAGGTCAGCGAAGAGATCGCGAACGAGGTGCGTGAATACTGGCATCGCAAGTTCGGAGGGGTTCAGAATTCTCATATCCCGGCGGTGCTTTCCGAGGGCGGCAAATTCACCAGCCTCCTGACCGATCCGGAGACCGCACAACTGTTCCAGTCTCGCTCGTTTCAGGTTCTGGATGTTGCCCGGGCGTATGGCGTGCCGCCGCACTTGATCGGTATGACGGAGAAATCCACCAGCTGGGGCACCGGGATCAATGCCCAGACCGCGCAATTCTACATCACGGGCCTGCGCAAGCACATCAAGCGGTTTGAGGCGGAGCTCTCGCGCAAGCTGCTTACCCGGGAGGAGCGGCTGGACGGTGTGCAGATCAAGTTCAATATCGACGCGCTGCTGCGGGCAGACCTCGCGGCGCGATACGAGGCGCACAAGATCGCAGTCGGCGGAACTCAGCATCCGGGCTGGATGACAGTCGCGCAGATCTGTGAGCTCGAAGGCCTTCCGGCGCCCGATGATCCGGACGCCTACAAGCTCTATCGCCCTGCCTCGAAAGGCAGCGAGGATTCAAAGGAACCCGCGCCCGGCAACCAGCCGCCGTCGCCCATGTTCAAGACAAGCCGAGAGGACGAAGAATGAAGTTCAAGGAGATACTGGCGAAGGCCATGCGGCCGAAGAATGGCGTGACGGGGCTGCGGGTTCGCGCCCTCGACGCTGAGGGCGAGGCCGAGATCCTGGTCTATGACCAGATCGGCTATTGGGGCATCACTGCGGAAGAGTTCAAGCGCGAGCTGAACGCGGTCGAGGCAGACACGATCCATTTGCGTATCGATTGCCCGGGTGGCGACGTTTTCATGGCGCGGGCGATGAAGACCGCCCTCGAACAGCACCCGGCGCGCGTGGTCACCCACGTGGACGGGCTGGCGGCGTCGGCAGCTTCCTACCTGATGTTGGCGGGGGACGAGATCGAGATCGCAAAGGGTGCGTTTGTCATGATCCACAACGCGTGGACGATCATGCTGGGCGACAAGCAGGATCTGCGCGACGAGGCGGATCTTCTGGAAAAGATCGATGCCTCTATCCGTGCGGACTACGCCACCCGTACCGGCAAGCCGGAAGCGCACTTCATCGCTCTTATGGACGCCGAGACCTGGTTCGAAGCCTCCGAGGCCGTCGAGGCCGGGCTTGCTGATAGGGTCTACGAGAAGGACGGCGGAACCCAGAACCGATATGACCTGACGGTCTTTGAGAACACCCCGTCCGCGCTGTCCGCGCCGGGCTGGGAAGAAACTGTGGCGGCGCGGCGCGCAGCCCAGATGCGCAAACTTGAGTTCTTCGAACGGGTTGCGCCCTGAACTGCGGCGCGTCCGCATAATCTGAAACCGCCCGCCGCATGGCGGGTTTTTTTATGGGAGTTTGGCAATGTCCAAGCGAATTGCAGAACTGCGCAAACAGCGCGACGCGCTTTCCAAAGAGGCGCGCAACATCCTCGATGCGAACACCGGGGACTATGACGAAAAGCGCGTGGATGAAATCTACGCCGAGATCGAGCAAATCGACGGCAAGATCAAGCGCGAGCAGCAGCAGCTTGATCTGGAAGCCCGTCTGGCGACCGAGGAAGATGATCCGGATACCCCGGCTCCTCGCGGCCGCACCGAGCCGCAGGCCCGGGCAGGCGACGAAGTTCGCACCCTGGTTTTTGATGCCTTCGTGCGCGGTGGCGAAAACGCAGTGAACCGTCTTCCCGAGAACGTGCTGTCCGAATACGCGCGTCAGGTCCAGAATGCGCAGTCCACCGGCGTTGACAGCGAAGGTGGGTACCTGGTTCCGACCACCTTCAGCGGCCAGCTGCTCGAAGCGATGGCGGCGCGCGGTGGGGTGCGCTCGGTGGCCTCGGTTGAAAGCACCGGGTCGGGCGAGCCGATCCAGTGGCCGACCGTCGATGAGACGGCCGAGGAAGGCGAGTGGCTGGCGGAGAACGCGGGCGCCACGGATGGGGATGTGAGCTTTGGCACGGTGATGATCGCTGCACACCTCGCATCCTCGCGCGTGGTGACCGTGCCTTTCGCGCTGCTGCAGGATGCGGCGATCGGTAACTTCGACGCCATGATCCGCCGTCTGCTGTCGGCGCGCCTGTTCCGCACCACCAATAAGGCGTACACGGTCGGGGATGGCGCGGGTAAGCCCACGGGGATCGTCAACGGCGCGGGTCTCGGCCACACCACGGCGGCAGGGATGACGGCCAGTTTCGTCTGGGACGACTTCACCGAGCTGGAGCACTCGATCGATCCGATCTACCGTCGCGCGTCGTCGTGGATGTTCCATGACACCGTGCTGAAGTCGGCCAAGAAGCTGAAAGACGCTGATGGCCGCCCGCTCTGGGTGCCGGGTGTTTCCAGCGAAGCGCCGGCCGAGGTGAACGGGTACGGCTACACCATCAACCAGGACATGGCGGTGCCTGCCGCCGGGGCCGACTCGATCCTGTTCGGGGACATGTCGAAATACCAGATCCGCGACGTGATGGATGTGACGCTCTTCCGCTTCACCGATTCCGCCTACACCAAGAAGGGTCAGGTTGGCTTCCTTGCCATGCTGCGCACCGATGGGAAGACCATCGCCGCCAACAACAAGGCAATCAAGAAGATGCGCCACGCCGCTGCCTAACGGCAGGACGAGAACGGTTGGCCGCCTGGCATGGTGCTGGGCGGCCTTAACGCTTAACGGAAAAGGGCGCTGAAAATGGCTACCAAGAAAACCGCCGCAGTCGCTGGGGATGGCACCAAGGCCATCGTGGCGTTCATGCTCAAAGATCACAGTGAGGGCGACGGCCCCGATGCGGTGGTGTTCACCGCAGGGCAGCGTCTTGAGCTCGGGCCTGAGGAGTTCGAGGCGATGGCCGAGGCGGGTCTGTGCGCCGAGGGCGTCTTTGCCAAGATGCTGAGTGCTGTTGAGGGGGGGCGGTACAGCCTGAGACCTCACCAGAAGATCTGGCTTGCTCCGGCCGTCTATGAGGGCTGGAAGGCCGCTGGCATCTGTGAGGCGACGAGCGATGATCCGGACGTCTCGGCCAACCTCGCGGCGTGCGAGGCAGCAATGCAGGAGGCGGTTGCGGAGCGCGATGCAATCGCAGGATCTGCCGAGAGTCTCCGCGTTGCGTTGCACGATCTGGATCTCACCGTTGCAACCGCGCGGGCGCAGGTCGAAAAGCTTCTCGGCATGGTCGGGGCGGTGCAGGGCGATGAAGGTGAGGCCCTAGCGGAGGAGGTCCGCGTTCTCCTCGATATCCTGCCGGACGTTCCTGCTGATGACGCGGGCGACAGCGGCGAGCCGCAGCTGAACCTGTAAGGCGGAGCGGTCCCGATGTGGTTGGAACGGCTGGACGGCGGCGGGGATGACCTGATCACGCTGGAGGATGCGAAGAACAAGTTGCGGATCATTTCTCCTGAAGGAGAGGATGAAGAGCTTGATGCGGAAGTCAGTCGCGCGGTCGCGTCCGCGTCTGCGTTTCTCGACGTGGACGCCGATGGTTTTGGTGGTCTTGGCTTTCCACTCGTTGCGCAGCAGTGGGTGCGCAAGGGAAGTGGTTTCACCCGTGAGGTGCTGCGCCTGCCGTTCCCGCGTATCGTTTCGCTCGATTCAATTCGCTACATCTCGGAGGGCGGAGCAACGGTTAGTGTCCCGCCCTCGGACTATATTCTTGCCGGTCGCGGGCGGGCGCGGCAGGTCTTCCTGCTGCCGGGGAAGTCCTGGCCTTCGCATGCGTCGCGGCCAGATGCTGTCGAGGTTTTGTTCACATCGGGTTTCGCCTCGGTCAATGACGTGCCCGAAGACATAAAGGCGGCAGCCCGGGAGCTGGTGAAGTTCTATTATGACCATCCGCTGGCCGATGCCGCCACCGGCATTCCGGAACAGGTACAGCGCGGGGTTGACCGCCTGACCAATCGGTACCGGATGTTCGCGGCATGAAGACCGTGGAGGTTCCGCGTCTCGACCGCAGGATCGTCTTCTTGCGGGCGGTGGTCGAGGAGAACGAGGCCGGTGAACTGGAAGCCCTGGCGTGGGATGAGTTCGCATCGGCCCGGGCTTCCTACGAGCCGGTGAGCGACGGTGAACGTTTGCGGGCGGCGGCGGTCGAGCAGAAGACGGATGCTCGCTTCAGGGTCCGCTGGACGAGCAGACTGGCAATGGTCACCGGCGAGTTTCGTTTTCGGTTCGATGGATCGGATTGGCGGATCACCGGGATCAAGGAAATCGGTCGGCGGCAGTTTCTGGAAATCTCCGCATGGCGGCTGGTGGGGTCTTAGGCCCATGTCGGTCAAGATGAAAATCGAGGGCGCGGGTGATATTGAACGCGCGCTGGCGGAGCTCGCGCGTGGTACGGCCAAGGGCGTGATGCGACGCGCCATGCGACGCGCCCTGCAGCCGGTGGCGGAGGCGGCGGACAATTCCGCCTTCGAGATCGCGATCACCAGTCG
>ENA-OWNT01004664-OWNT01004664.1-seawater-metagenome-genome-assembly--contig:-NODE-4664-length-11833-cov-5.072899_pt1 | contig 11833 bp, 13 predicted proteins | sample MGYA00238136_ERZ651165 | MGnify/ENA primary metagenome ERZ651165 (study PRJEB26861, sample SAMN08777766) | seawater metagenome | isolation source: coastal seawater | place: USA: Florida | collected... | reverse complement strand
TCGTCGGTCGCCGTCGACAGACACAGTTGGTCCGTTGGTTCTGGTTCTACCTACCTTCGCCGATCTTCGTCGTTCGTCGTCGTTCTTCGTCGTTCTTCGTCGCCCTTCGTCGTCCTTCGTCGTTCTTCGTCGTCCTTCGCCGTCGCTCGCCATCCTTCGTCACCCTTCGTCGTCCTTCGTTGTCGCTCGTTGTCGTTCGCTGTCGCTCGTTGTCATCGTCGTCGCTTACTGCTGCTGTCGTCGACATTATTTTTACCATTGATGTCGACGCTCGCTGTCTTTGTCGTGGTCGTTCAGTGCTGCCTGTGGTGGTCGGCGTTTCTGTCGAAGCTCACTGCGACATCGCGGCCTTGTTACAACAGGCAGACGGTTGTGGCGTCGCTGTGTGAGATGCGGCATTGAAGTGTTGACTTCTCATGCGTAGTCAACACCAATGGCTTCGAGGGTAGGTGCCCGATAGCAAGGTAGGTCGTCCAATCACTCGCGGACTGCTTCGACAACTAACTGACACGGCCGAAGACGCGCGTTTGTTACTCGTCGCCCCGTTGAATTCAGTAGTCAGCCACTCAAGTTTGCTCGTCGATAGCTCCGAGTTCACTGTCGTTCGTGGTTGTAGCAGCTCGTTACCACTGTCGTCGACATTCGTCAGCGCAGTCGTTTGTTGCCGTCGTTGCCGTCCAAGCGTGGGCGAGTCAGGTGCTGCCCCGGCCTTCAGGTGCGACGCTGAGTACGGGCCTCGGGCGCATGCAGTTACTGTTGTGCTGAGGTTGAAAGTTTTGTCCGCGTCGGTTGTCGGTCGATTGTTGCAGGCAGATGGTTGTTGTCATGTCATTCCTTCACCACCGACGCATGCGGTAATTGTGTTCGCTTAGGTAATACTCCTTCGCTATCCAGTGGCCTTGAGATTTTTATTGTGCAGCAATTAACTCGTTTCGCTCACGTACGTCATGTTCCGCATACGATGGCGGACGACACGCCGCCGTCGTCCTCCACACGGCCCGTAACTGCGGGCCACGACACACGCACTGACGCGCATGATGCTCCAGGGCAGCAACAGCCAGGTCCAACTCAAGCTCCTGAGGAAGCCGACGCACTCTGCGTCCGCGTGGAAGCCTTTGGGAGCGGGGTGCCATTGCACGACGGCCTTTCTGTTTCCCGTGGAGCGACAGTTGATGACCTTGTGCAGCTGGTGCTCTCGAGCGTCACGCTGCACCCGCGGACATGCACGCTTCGATTGTTTGTCGGACACGGGGGCACTGAATTGTCAGACAGGTCGCTGCGCATTGCGGACTCGGCGCTGGCGACAGAACAGCACCAACCTCTCGTGGCGTTTCCCGTAATGTGTACGTCGCTGTTGCCACTAAGCCTAGGGTGTCGTTGGCGTGCGCGATTCAGAGTTGGTGTGCCATCGAATTCACGTGAACATTGCAATAGGGCAAGATAGCGGCATCAGCACCAAGCTTGGAGGTGGTCACCACACGCCTGACGACAATGGGCGCTTTATACACCTGAGTACGGGTCACGATTACAGATACATCAGTGAGTTGATTTTGATTGCACCGTTGAGATTGCGTTGGCTACTCGCATGACCTAGACGAACTGCACCTCTGTTCGTTTGCTGTCAGTGGACCCAGCCCCTATTCCTACTGAAATCGGGCTGTTATCACGGCTCGTCACTCTGAACCTGAGCAGAAGCAATTGGATCGGTGCGACCCACTCTCGCAGTGCAGGCGGCGTGTTCGTGTCACGCGCGGACTCTTCACAAACATTGCCCGCGTGCATCTACCTATTGCAGGACCAATCCCCACCGAAATCGGCTGTCTCGGCGAACTGCGAATGCTCAACATGTCCGACCTGAAACTGACTGGTACGTATCAGGCATTGTGTACGCCACGTCCCATGCTCAGACCTTCAACATTGCGCCTGGCTCACGCTACGGAAACGGCATCTTGTAGGGTCACTGCCGACCTAGATCGGTCGACTGGCTAACGTCGTGGTTTTAGATGTCAGCAGGAATATGCTCAACGGTGCGTGCACGCAATGGTGCCTGCATGTTCACTAGCTCGCTTTGCGCCTGAATTGCACCCACGTTCGTTGACAGGGCCGATCCCGACCGAGATATGTCAGTTAGGTGAACTTCAACAGCTACATTTGACTGGCAACAATCTGAACGGTACATTTGAACTTTTGCAGCATAACTTTTGCACATAGCCGCCAACAGATAAGCATTTAGTGTGACCGATATTGTTGTGCTTCATTTGCGTAGGTTGTATCCCAACTGGGATCGGGCAGATGACGGCACTAACAGATATTTTTTTTGGTTTCAACCAGTTAACTGGTCCGTCCATTCAAGTTCGTCTTGTCAGCTGGCATTCTGCTGTTTGATTGCACTTTTCTATCGCAGGAAGCATCCCACCTGAGATTGGACGCGTGGCAAAGCTCAAGCGTCTTAGCTTACAAAGAAACCAGTTAGTTGGTGCGTGCACGGCCGGTGCACTTGCAGTTAGTTGAGTCGCCATCTATCGACCTGCGGTTACGCATAGAACGGTGTGCTGCTTGCGTGTGCGTAGGGTGGATTCCTCGACAGTTGTCGCAACTGGCCGCGCTCACTTCACTAAAGCTGTACGGGAATCATCTCAGTGGTGCGCACTTGCTGTCGAGTTGTCGCGTCATTGCATTAACGGCATCCATCAAGCAACGGGTGCAATGTTCGTCTGGGTTGGTCCACTTTGAAGGCACTATCCCCCCGGACATTTGCCAGCTGAGTTCACTTACAGAACTTGCATTGAATATCAATATCCTCAGTGGTGGGTGAAGCTTGCTTGCCGCCGAAGCGAGGAATTGCTATCGCGTGTGCATTGCTGAGTACAGACGTGCGTGCGTGTGTGCATGTACCTCTGGCCATTTCACAGGTCCCATTCCAAGCGAAATTGGGCATCTCGTTGCGTTGACGCGTCTTCATTTGCAAGAGAACAGCTTCACTGGTGCGCGTGCTTGGCTCAAACAATTGATGGTTGAATTGATAACTGACGATATGAACCTGCGTGCGCCGTTGCTTTTGCGTGTCTTGCGCGAAGGTGCCATCCCCACAGAGATCGGCTGTCTCACTTCATTAGTCATGCTTGGATTAGGCTCCAATCTACTTACTGGTGGGGTCCACGTCGTTGCCCGAGTGGCCCATTGGTGTCAACATAGACTCACGGTCTCGTGCGCGTGAATGTTAACGTGCTCTGTGCAGGCCGCATCCCAAGTGTCATCCGGCAGCTTCCGTCGCTCGAGCATGCTGATTTCGACAGGAACGAGTTCACGACATCCAGACGGTGGTGCATTACGATGTAGCCCACCCTGACACCCGGGCTTCCACACGCGGCGATCAACGATTGTGGAACGGTCCCCGCAACAATGAAACGTGTGGTATTGCAGACATGTAGACGCCGTCAAGTTTCAATGATCTTATTACCTTGTTCAAACTGTACATACATACATACATACATACAATGTGATGGTGTAATACTATTATACAAATCGTGCTCTCGAATCTATTTTCGTTTCACTTGCGCAGGGACAGCGCGCTAGTGGCCAGTGACAGGTGCGTGCTAGTAGAGACCAGTTTGTGGAAAGTAAGTAAGTACTCGGGAGTATTATAACAACGGCAGCGTCGTTCAATCAACGCAGCTAGCTAGCTGGTTTTCAATTGCATGACATACTCGTACCATAGCCTCCGCCGCTTCCAGCGTCGGTTTCGATCACGGCCTGTACAAACAATGTACTGGAATGCTAGTACAACGTAGTACACATTGTACTGCGATGGTCTACGACCGGTACTACCGCACCCACATCCACAAAACACGCGGCGGTCGTCTGAGATGTCAGTGAACGAAGGAGCAAAGACGACGTTTCATGCAGAGTTCGTTCGCTCGTTCGGTCCTTCGTTCGTTCCTTCGTTCGTTCCTTCGCTTCTTTCGTGGCTTCCTTCCTCCGTTCCGTCGTTTGAAGTTCGTTCGTTCGTTCGTTCCTTCTGCCCTTCCTTCCTTTCGTCGGTCCCTTCTTCGTTCGCTCGTTCCTTCCTTTGTTCTTTCGTTTCTTCGTGCGTTTGGAATGTTCGTTTGAACTTCGCTTTGTAGTTCATTTTGAAGTTCGTTTGGCAGATCGTTTGGAACATCGTTTGGCAGATCGTTCGGAAGTTCGCTTGGAAGTTCGTTCGCCCCGACATTCGTTCGTCGATTGTTCGTGCCGAGGATCGTTTGCTCTGGAACTAGTTCATTCGGAAGACCGTTCGTTCCTAAGTTCGTTCGTTCGTTTTGAAGTTTGGTTGGAAGTTCGGCTGGAAGTTCGATTGCTCGCTCGGGTCGAAGTTTCGCAGTTCGTTCATTCCAACGTTGGGTCGTTTGTTTGTTTAGATTTTTATTCTCTGAGCAACAGCACTCGCTCATCGTTGCAGCACTTATTTGCGTGTTGCTTCGTCGAATGTTGGTGTATCGCTGTTGGCCCGCATATGATTTGGGGTAGCACCGGCGTGGCATGATGGCTGATGACCACCAAACACCACCTCTGGCGACATTTGCGGCAGACGGTGGAGGGGCCAGTGAAGAAGTCGTTCTTGCTAGCTCCGATACCACTGGCACGCAGTCTCCGATGCAGCAACCGGAACAAGAGCAACTTAGGTCATCCGACAAACTCCACGTGCCAGTTGAAGCATTCGGCAGCGGTGTGGTGTTGCATGATGGCCTCTCCGTTCCTCTGGACGCAACCGTTGCCGATCTTCGGCAGCTGGTGCTTTCGAGTACCGCGGGTCCGCTGCGAACGCGTACTCTTCGGTTGTTTGTTGGCCACGGCGGTTCTGAGTTGACAGACGATGCCATGCCGATTGCGGAGTCTGCCTTGGCAACGGAACTGGACGAGCCCCAGCCACTTGTCGTGTTTCGGACGCTGTGTACGTCGTCAAGTCGAGATTTCTGCCGTGGAACGCGAGATCCTCCGTCGATGGCAACTCCTGTGGTTTTCGCTCATGTTGTTGTGTTGCTTTGGTGTTCGGACGACACTTCCGGTGGTGGCGTCGGCCTTTGCTGCAGGGCAAGACAAGGAGATTTTAAACGAATGCGGGTGGCTTTGCCCAGGCACCGATGTGCGTGCTGGTAGCGATGGACGCGTGACATTTGTTGAACGTAACCATGGCTTAGTTGGTCCGTCGGCACAAACTCGGTGACGTGTGCAAGCATTTTTCGATTTCAGGGTTGTGATGGAGCTCGGGTGTGTGTGTTTGGCGCTGGTCGCAGGCCCAATCCCCACAGAAATCGGCCTCATGACACACATGCAAGCTTTTTGGGTTGCGCACAACGACTTTATGGGTATTGCAGTGCACGTTGGCGGAAGAGTTATGGAAACGAACACTTCATGCTGCTGTGTGTGCTAACCACAGGGTCTATCCCCACGGAACTTGGCCAGTTAGCCTCCCTCACAGTTCTTAGTCTGTCGCATAATGGATTAAGGGGCAAGAGCTTGTTGCTGCCTGCACAGCAAGCAACATGGCGACCCCGTTGACACCTTGTCGTGTACTCACTTCTGCAGGGCGCATCCCCACCGAGTTAGGGCGGCTGGAGTCACTCGAACAGCTGGAATTAGTCGGCAATGCGCTCACTGGCACGTCGGCACGCAGATATATGCAGCGATCTTTGCGGGACATGGAAGTCATGCTGTGTCCGCTTTTCTGCAGGCCCCATTCCAACCGACATTTGCCGACTGCACTCACTTCAGGAGCTTGATTTGGGCATTAACCTGCTGAGTGGTACGTGGGTCCTGCTGCATCGACCTTCCTATCAAAGATCTGCTCGCAAACTCGGTGGCACGCTTGTTGTGCAGGAAAAATTCCACCCCAGATTAGCCAACTCTCTGCACTCAAGTCGCTCATCTTGGCGTCCAACCACTTGACTGGTGCGTGCCTTTCACTTCCAATCAGCTGCGTGCGTAGTGAGCATCTTTTTCACATTTGTGCACATACCATTATCTGCGTAGGGGGCTTTCCAATAGGGCTCATTCAACTGCCTGCACTCCGAACTCTGTACTTGAACGACAATCCTCTGGCTGGTCCGTGCAACGGTAGTTGCGGTTGCAAGTTGCATCGCAATGAATGTGCATCTGTGTGGCTGCAAAGGGAGTATTCCGACCGAGATTGGACAACTTCCTGCGATTGTTGCCCTTTGGATGGCGCGTACCCAGCTTACTGGTGCGCGCATGCTCGCTGTACCGTGGTGTAAGTAGCGTGCAATATGGGCTCTTTAACAGTTGGCGGTCTGAATGTAGGTACCATTCCCACCGAGGTTGGCCAGCTGACGACGTTGGAGCAGCTCGATTTGAGAAACAACGAGCTCACTGGTACATGAATCCCCTGAGTCGAATCAGTGCCAGTCGATAGTTGGCGTCAACCAATCAATGCATGTGTGCGTGCGCTGTAGGACGGGTGCCGAGTGAAATAGGCCAGCTATCATCGCTCACGTACATTGTAGCGGGGAACAATAGTCTCACGGGTAGTAATGAAGACGAAGAAGATTAATGAGTGGCGTCCGGCCAGCCATCAGGTTGTGTATTCTTTCTTGCACAGGAAGCATTCCGACGCACCTTGGCCTGCTGACCGCTTTGAGAAGCATTCGGTTCGAACAAAATCTGCTGACTGGCACAATCCCGACCGAGCTTGGGAATTTGCTGACTGTCAAAGTGATGCGTTGGTATGGCAACGAGTTAACTGGTGCGTGCGTGAACTACATGTGTCCGTTTCTGTTCGGCCAAATCGACGCAGCGTGGCACCAGTACGGTTCAACACGATACTTTGTGAACACGATGGTGTGTGAACACGGTGTGGTGATTTTCACAGGTTCAGCGTCATTCGAAGAGTTCATGAAGTCCAAAGTACCCACGTGCGGCGTGTCGACATGAATGGGTTAACCGCTGGTAGACGGCAGCATCACTCGCCTTGTTAAATTATGGATTGTTTCGCAGATTTCCAACACTCCGATTGCATGTGTTGCATTGAAATACTACCTCTGTGCGCCTCCGCGAACGCTTGTCTCGTTCAACACGAACCACCCGTGCTTTTTCTGTTTCTTCTTGGAGTTCTTTGCCGCGCCGGTATCTATCAACTCGACCACAGCTTCCAGTGACATGCTAGGGATGTCGAACGCGCCCTCGATTCCCATGCTTCGAAATGATTTCGGGGGATTCAACTTGGCAACCTGCAGCATCATGTATACACCAGCAATGAGCCTACGTCCCCGAATTTCGATGCAACCATACATATATGCACGTCTTGTTAGCACACACAACAGCACCTGTAGTTTCCGACCGTGATCCGTCTGTGTCGCAAATCGCGTCTGCAGCTGCCAGTTCCCTTGCCGTTTGCGATCGCGGACGACTCGGAAACTGAAGTATCCAGGCGACGGTCCCAGGGATAGATACCCCGCGACACTGAAGTGTGCGGTGGGCAAGGACTGCCCCATGCGCGAAAACATCAAGGACATGGTAAACAAAATTAGCATCACTATTGTCACCGGATGCAGCAACATACCGCTCTATCCCCAGCAAAGGCGCCGAGCCCATCCCAAGCATGTGATCTGAGCTTCTTGACATTGAGGTACACCATCTTTGGTTCGAGGGACGGTCTCTGCAATAAACGCGAAGGTGAACACCACGGTGGCATGTGAACGCATTCCTTACAAAGTGGACTTACATTCAAGCCGCGAAGTTGGCCTGGTAAATTGTCTATCATGTCTCGGACCGCGTGCACGTACCAGCGCTTCGTCCTTTTCTCAGGGTGCGTGCCAGGCAAAATGTCTTCGTGGCGTACGCCACCGTGCCTACATGCACATGCGTTGCAGCACGAGCAAGTCAACAGACATTGTGCCACCTGTCACACCCACTGCAGCAAAGCAGCCAAACCGCCACTTACACGACGTTGCTCTGCTCGCCGTCAACACTGCTCGTGGTCTCTCGGATTTCGTAACGGTGCAGTCGTTGGACACCTACAACTTCTCCTGTGACGATGGTTTCCTTGGCGAAACCTGCGTACGGGCCATCCGACTCCACCGGACCGTGTGTCACGAAGGAAACGATGTCACCCTGCACCAACGATACAGTTTCAAGCTGACGAGCTTGCGAGCATCGTGCAAACCAAAGTAAGCACTGCACGCACCTCGTAGTAATGATCAAAATAGTGCCGCCATGGAATATGCACCTATCGGGCGAATGGCACGGGCATGTGAAGTGCGCACAGGTCACGTTGCAACTTCCGCAACCAACAACATACAACAATTGAGCACGTACAGCGTTGGAGCTCCGAGCAGTCGCGGACCGCCTTCTGCTTCTACTGGAGCCCTTCGCGTGCCGCGGCTGTTCTGTGTGCACCGTTTGTTGCTGCTGCACATCATGCGCGTTTTCCAACTGCCGTGAGGACGACGTTGCTACGTCGCTATTGAACGTCTGCACGTCTTCATCGCGCAACGTGTCCTGGCAAGTCACTGTCTCTGATTCTTGAGCATGAATTGTGGGGGTGGACGCGGCGTCACCAGCACCTGCAAGAATGGTGATCACACCGTTCACGCCGCGTGCGCGCTGCAGCCATGAGGACACGTTGATACGCACCGATGTTGTCCGCAATCACGGCAGGGGTCCGCACTTGAGCTTGACTCCGCACTTGTTGCTGCGGCACCACTTTGTTGCGCTTGACCTGTAGTCGCACGCTGCGAGCGGCCTTCGTTGGATGCGCACGGCGGTCGTCCTCATCGATGTCGGAATCAGAATCATCGCCATGGTCCCGTCCAAGCTTCCAACAGGGACACTTGCTGCAACATCTGATGATCGCCTTTGCCAGCTGGCAAGGACAGCAACACAGTGCTTTGACGCACTTCTTGCAGCAGCAGCAGCAGCAGCAGCACAGCATAATGCTGCCGGCAACAGCGCCGAGAACGCCAAGAATAACAAGTATTTCAGGCATGCAGTGCGCCTGGTCCGTCAAGTAGCAGAGGATTTCGCCGAACGAACACTGGCATCTACGCATAAATAGTGGCAGAGAACGTGGTTACGACACTGAGTCCGCACGGTCGCTGCTGGTGCCAAAAACGTGCCATAATGACGTACATTTGAACGAGGTCCACCACATCTGTGCCATCGACAGGTTGGTTGGTGACAACACTGTTCGAGCCCCCGCCCGACCCAGTCGGCACGGATGTGACTGTCTGAGTTGTTTCAAAGTCGACCTCCATCGCGTCAAGAACTCGTCCGTCGAATCCGTACAGCACGGCCGTGCATCGGTGGTGTTCCAGAGTCGCCGGAGACACCTTGTTGATGTCGGTCTCACATTTAATGTTGAAATTGTCTGTTTCCTCGGAGCCTCCAGCAACCGAGGATACGACAGCGCCTGCAATGCGCAAGAGCAAACAAATCAGTAATTTGTGTCGCACAACTTCCCGCATCCGTTTCTGCAAACAGGTGCTCACCTGGCGCTGTTACGCCCTCCGAACAATTTGTGATGCTCAACGTGAACTGCGCGTACGTGTCGGCGTTGTCGGAGTTCGTGTTGCGGTAGGTTACCGACAACTCGCCAGAGTTGGAGTTCTCTGCGAATGTTTCGATCGAGTATGACTCGATGATGCCATCTGCAGAATTTTGCACGAACGTCAAGTCGTCGGCGGCGACTTGGATCTGCAGCAGCGTTGTGTGGAGCCGGTCGGTTTCGAAGAACAGCTGCGAGGCTAAGCCCTATGCCATAGACAGTACCAAAATATATGATAACGCACACCTGCACCAATGTACAGCAATGCTGCATTTTTTCGAAAAGCTTGCGCGTTCACCTGTTGCATTTTTGTCGCGCCCAGCGCGTCCCCAACGAACAAGTTGCTGAGGCCGAGGCTTCCTTGAAAGCTTGTGAAGTACTTGCCCTGCTCTCCGGCCAATACCCTGCAACAAGCAGCAGCGAGCGCGGTGTGATTGTCACGCGACGATCTCCCCGGCGGTCGCGGCAAACTTGACCACCGCACGAACTTGTCAAAGTCCTCATCAAAGTAGTCGGCAATTTGGCCTCCTGTGCAGCTGTCGACAGGCTTGTCGCAAAACTCCGACTCGAAACGGAAGCTCTACGCGCAACAACAGTATGCAAACACATCCACGCTGTCAATCGCTGCGTGTTCGTCGACAGCTGACGGCAACCTAGCAGGCCGCATAGTCACTGTCGCACCCCGTAATCCACGCTGAAGGTGTTGCAGTTGCTGTCGGACCCCTGAAAAAGGTAGCGGTCCAGCAACATCCAGTATTCTGGTCCATACGACAGATGTGACTCGCACCGTGCGCCGAGGTCGACGCCAGGTCTCCGTGGATCTTCCGTGGCGCCGTGGCAGTCATCTGCAGAAGTGCCTGCGGGGACCACCAAGTACTGGCTCGCAAAGGTCGGCGCGTCTTCGAATGTGGCGAAGTCTCCAACAATAGCGGCGTACAAGGTGCCGTCTGGGGTGGTCCCCTGCAAAGTCGACGGCGACAACGTAATGCTTGAAGTCACGCAACTGCTGCTGTCGTCGCCGGCTTGCTCAACATCGCAAGAAGCCAGCTTGACCATGATGGCGTAGTAGGTGGACGGCGTCCCGACGACGAACGCGTGGTAGTACAACGGGTCGAACCGCAGACAATGCGCGGACGCCGAGTATGCTGCGTCGTCCAATGAGCACGCCAAGTTCGCTCGCGTGGCGTACCCACTGTCGACCACGTAATCCAGCAGGCCACAGTTGCAGCACTTGCCCTGGCTGTATGCGATGCGGTCGCCGTTGCTACAAAGACAGGGAAAACAGGTTTAGTTCGGGGTCTCGCTGCGAACTGTGGCGAAGACAGAACGCTCGCAGCACACTTGTGCACACACGCACCTATCCGTCGCGTAGCCGCAGCTCGGGGCTTCGGCGTCGTCGCTGTCGACACAGTAGTTGAGCTCTTCAAAGTTGAGCGGGTTGTCGTTGAAGTAGCTGAAAGAGCCATCCGAGTCCGTGGTCCCGTAGGCCACTAGTTCGTAAGCCTGGTAGTTGTATGTCTCGTCGTAAGTGGTCGGGTACTGAAAGTAGATCGGCGTCTTTTGGATCGTGACGGTGAGTTCTTTGTTTTCGATGGCCGCTGCAGAGCTGCTGACGCCGTCGTCGTCGTTCTCGACGCCGTCGAACATGAGTTGGATGGCGTCGGTGTTGTTCTGGCCACTGACGACCGAGTAAAGCACGGACAGGCGGCTGTCGCAGTAATCGGTGCTGAGGCCATCGGTGCTGCTGCATGTCTCGAGCGTGCACTTGCTCAGAATGTAGCCCGCATGCCCGACGGAGACCACCGAGACGAGCAGGACGGCGGTGACAGCAGCGGAGACCATTGGCAACACTTTTCGCGGCATGGAACCTCTTACTTATCCGTGCGCGTGCATAGCTGTTTGTGCACAAGTGGTGGTAAAGAGTACGAAAGCCAGCAAAAACAGAACAAACAAGTTGCTTGCAGGTTGCTCGATGTGAGGTACAGAAGCGGAAGGAGGTAGATGCAGGAACACATTCACACAAAATGTCGAAGGTCATCATCGCCCCATCTTTGACTTCGTCCTCCTCCACTTCGACCTCCTCCTCTTCGTCATCCGCTTCCTCCTGCTCTTCGTCGTCGATTCCTCCTCGTCCTCGTCTTCCTCCTCATCCTCGTCGCCATTGGCTTCTTCTTCTTGTTCTTCCTCCTCCTCCTCCGTCCAACGAACGTTCGAATGCACGTCGTCGTCGTCGTCGTTGTCGTCGTCGTCGTCCTCCTCCTCCTCCTCCTCCTCCTCCTCCTCCTCCTCCTC
>ENA-OWNT01004662-OWNT01004662.1-seawater-metagenome-genome-assembly--contig:-NODE-4662-length-11838-cov-3.690077_pt1 | contig 11838 bp, 9 predicted proteins | sample MGYA00238136_ERZ651165 | MGnify/ENA primary metagenome ERZ651165 (study PRJEB26861, sample SAMN08777766) | seawater metagenome | isolation source: coastal seawater | place: USA: Florida | collected... | reverse complement strand
CGGTTGTCAGCATCGCTCTTTGTCGGTTGTCGGTCGTCGTCGGTCGTCGTCGGTAATGTCGGTCGTCGTCGTTGTGGCGGCAGCGCCGTTGGTGTTGACGTGTCGTTGATCGTCGGTCGGTCGGTCGGTCGGTCGGTCGCCGCCGCCGGCCGCCGCCGCCGTCCATCGTCCGTCGTCGTCGTTGTCGTCGTCGTCGTCGTCGTCGTCGTCGTCCGTCGGTCGGTCGGTCGTCGAGTTGGTGAAGCAGTGAAGCGGTGAAGCGGTGAAGCCGCGGACGGCCACGCAGAGTGAGTGAGTGAGTGACTGTGGGTGAGTGAGTGACTGTGAGTGACTGTGGGTGAGTGAGTGAGTGAGTGACAGTTGACATTCTGTACAATTCTATTCACAAAACGACAATACTAACGGTACTACGTATCTGTACTAGTACACCAATTATCGGGATTAACCAACCACATCGCGAGTGCGTGGCCGCAGCGAGCGCCGCAGCGTTCGTTCGTTCGTTTGTTTGTTCGGCCATGGCCATGGCATGGCCACCGACAGACAGCCGGCAGCTATTATAGCTCTACGTTTGAGATTGATGCTCCTCGGCCACCGACGGACCGACCACCGACTTGTAGACAGACCCGGACAGAGACGCGGAGACGCGGACAGAGACGCGGACAGAGACGCGGTCACGGTTCTTCGGTGGTGGTGATTTTTTGATTTTAGTCATGGTGGGGGTGGGTGGTGTGTGTTGTTGATGCTGACAGTGATGAAAGTTGGGGACGAGAGTTACTTTGCGACGGCGAGTGCTGCCGAACGTTAGGTTAGTTGCACTCAACGCACTCAACGCACTCGCGCGTGTACCTGGACGTGCTGGCATGTGAACACAAAATAGGTCGCTGGCTTGCGATCAATTGGGTACTTTTCAGAAAGTATTTCTTTCGAAAACCGCGACGGATACTCTGAGGTCGTGGCGCTACCGGATACCGGTCAGGATCACCGCCCCCCCCGCGTGGACGCCACCATGGAGTAAACCTTTCGACACCTCATTCCATTTGCCACCGAGGAGAGGCACGTGAGTCAACATGCCGCGCTCCAAGGGGTCCTTCCTTCGGGCCAAGAACAAAGTGGGCAATGGCGACTTTGTTCGCCAGAAGAAGAAGATGCGCAAAATCGGGTACCGCAGCGGCGACACCAAGATCAACGTCAAGTCGCGCAGTTTGCAAATGACCGAACAGAGCATCGTTTCTGACAAAGGCGACATCGTCAGCAGTCGCAACCTGACGCTCCCTGAGGTGCTGCGCCAGTGTGACCATCACAACTACAAAAACAGGATGTCGGCTCTTGACGGCCTTCAAGAAATCTTCCAAGAGCACCCACAGCACGTACTCCCAAATCTGCAAGGTGTCTTGAACGCTTCATTGGCCTTGATGGTTGACATCGAAGCCCCTGTGCGATCGAAGTTTCGTCAATTTCTGGCCTTCTTACTCTCCACGCTGCGCCGAAGCGTCGTTCTCACGCCTTTTATGAGCCTCATCGTGGCTTACGTGAAGAGTGCATTGACGAATCTAAACGCGGACGTGAGATGGAGCGTTCTTGGTCCACTGCACCAACTTTTACGGTTCGACCTGTCGTTGCTGGACGCGTACAAGACCGAAGTGGTACCACTGCTCATCAGGCTCATGCGAGCCAGCAAGACTTCGATCGAGACTGCCATTCGATCTTCATCTCGACCGGACGCAGGCAAAGGGAATGGACAGGCAGGACGAGACAAGAAGAAAAAGAAGTCGAAGAAGACAAAGTACAATTATGGCCTGGCCATTGCGTGCGTGCACTTGTTCTTGTCGTCGAGTACGTCCGCCACGACCGGGAAGAAATCGTTCATAGTGTCCTTGGGAAGTGAGCAATATCGATCTGCGCCCACAGAGAGCCCACGCGCGAGAACTCCAAACACTCCCCAATTGACTAGGTCGAAGGTGAGCGTCTCGTTAGATTCGGATAGCCAATGGCAACACTCCAACGCCGCGGCCAGCTCCGACTCTGCAGGCAAGGACTCCACGAACAAAGAGCAATTTGTTGAAAATTCTCCGTCGGCCGTTTTAGATTTGCCAGGGGCAATCAGGGCCTCATACAATCATCAAAACCTGGACAGCGGCCGCGCTCACGTGACACAGTTGCTCGACGTGGGGTCGCTGACGACACCCACCACACCGTTTTCAGCTCAAACGTCACGCGGTGTTCAAAATTCCAACTCAGCGGCACCAACAAAGGAGAGTGCGGCGTCCAGTGCCAACGGGCAGAACAATCAGTCCTTCATTCTAGCCATCAGTGCCGAGTTGCTCGCCACTCTGGGTGACCTGTGGCTGCAAGGCGAAGTGCCTGCCAACCGTTTGGAGGAGATCGTTGAAAATTTGGAGTTACTCCTAGCCATCGGAACGATCTACGCCCACGTAGGATCGAAGCTCCTGCAATTGACACGATCGGGAGCAGCTTTAGTTTTGCGACCGTCATTGCAAGTGAAATGGCAAGATGCCAGCCAAATGGCTTGCACACTGCTGTCTAGAATGTCAAAATCCTTCCCTCTTCGCTTTGAAGTGATTCGCAAAAACACAGGCCGTCGCAGTGACATGGACGGGGACGTTGCTTCCATGCTGCTCCGTGTTAATGCGGCGACTTGCCATTGCATCTTTCTCAGCAAGCAATTTCCGTCTGTCGCGTCTGCTGTCGTGACAGCTCCGCAGGTGAAATTGCCGCGCCACAAGGATGGATGGCGGCGCTTCTGGGCACCAGAATCGTCGCGCAACGCGAGCAGCTCCGACGCCAGCCAGTCTGGGAATTTGAGCGCGCGCGTGTTGAGCATCGCGCAGTTCGTAGCGAGCTCTCTTCAGAGTTACCACACTGCTACACAGCAACAGCCAGCAGACGGAACCGTAGAGGAAACAGGTCGCGCCAAAGCGCCGCCTCTATCGAGCTCGGACTTGTGGCAGATTTTCTCCATCCTCGAGCAGGTATGTAGCGTAGCTCAACAAGAAGGCATCTTGTCGCAGCGGACCGATCCGCAAGACTCTGACGAAGGCAGTGACGGCGCTGCCGTGAAGTCCACGATTGACGGAATTTTTGAGACTGTTTCCTCAACCTTCATCCAGCCGAAGACACAAAACACCGTCACCCAAGAATCCCTCAACGTTTGTTTAGGGTTTTTCCATCGGTGGTTATCGGCTTCGCCATATGATCAACACTTTTCCGTCGTATACCGCCAATTGGTTTCTGCCACAACGAAAAGTCTGCCAAGGCTGTTGTGGCGATTGCATTCCACAAAGAACAGCGGAGGATTCAGTGTGGATGCCATGTTAGAGACGTCAGCTAAAATGATCTCCTGCCTCCTGGTGAGAAATGTTCTTCTGCTCGTGAGCCCAATGATCTCGTTGCTCACTCTGCCCATTTATGCGTGCTGTGTGACGCAAGACAATTTTCCAACGGAAATTGTGCAGTGATGACGAGAAAGCAGCTTGCTTCCGTCAACTCATCCCGTTCTTCTACGTGCAGACAAAGAACAAGCGACACGTCCTTGGGCCATTCGTACGAGTGTACAAGGGTGAACAGCTATCTGCATGGAGCAAGTGCCAGCGTTTGGCTGTGTCCCTCCTGCAATATGTTGACGTGTTTGCACCAACTTTGCTACGAGCTGCTGCTGTCGTAAGTGTGCATCGCTGCCGCTGTGCGGATCCATCGTACACTGTTCCGGTGAGGGTGTCTCAAGTGGATGCTACGTGTTGCCGTAGGTATGCAATGCCCAGAGTGTACCCGTGGACGTTCGTGTGTTCTTATTACAGACCATTCATACACGCCAGCAGCAGAACGACGCAACATTATTCGACACGACACGAGTGGCGTGCCTATCACGGGACGCGTACCTCAGCTTTCTGTTGAGTGTTCTCTTTGGAAATCCTGCGTTTGTCGCGTCCGACGGAGGCTCTGTCGTCAAAGGCGCAGGGATTTATTCAACGTTGGTCCAAGTCACGTCAGCTACTCAGGCGGCTCCGGCCTCATCGACGTCGACGACAGCATCTGAAAGTACGTCGCCTGCAACATCGACAAGGTCGACGAAACAGATTCACGCGCAGGTTTTCAGAATGCTCGCAGCTTTCGCGGCAACACAAAAAGACGGCCAACGAAGTGCGGTTGAAACCGTTGCCACCGGAGTTCAACAAGTTATTTCACAGCTGCAAGCCATGGTGTCCGGCGCGGCTGGGGCTGCGGGGGAAACGGCTTTGTATCGCCCATCATTACGTCTCGCGCTGGTGCTGATGCAAGCCCTCGGAAGTTGCCTGAACCAGCACGGCACAGCTCCACGCGGTGTTGAAAAGGGACCCCGTGCCCTGCTCGTTTGGGTGTCGCTCGTGTGTTTCGCCCACGCCTACAAACTCGACCGTGCAGCACAGATCGCAGCTCTGCGGTGCGTGACAGCTGTAATTCTGAGTCTGCCAATACTCTTTGAATGGATCTGCAGTGGCGTCTTGGACCTCTGCGAATCGCTCGGTCGCGGGGGCGATTCATCTGGGACTTCGCCGAAATATCTGTGTTCATTGGACGACGTCCCATACATCATTGACGCGTTGCGTGAGTTGATGCTGTCAGAGGAGGTTGAGAAGCACTTCCACTCCTCCACACCTTCCTCGTTGCGAGTGGAAGAAATTTTGCGCAAGTTGCTCACCGCAGCATCTGCGCTCCCGTTCACCGCGGCATCTAAGAATAGATCATCAGCAGTCGTGCTCAAATTAGGCACAGAGGTCAGCTTGTTGTTCGGGCAGAAATAGATAGATACCTCGTCAAACTAAAGAAGGTGCCATCACTTACACGTACTTCCGCATGCTCATGTTGTCTGTGCGAGCGCTCCGCTTTGTACCGCCTCACAGCATTTCGCAACTTGGTGTCAAGGATTCATGGTCGGAGCAGTTAGACTTAGGTTGGGCTTTCACAAGCATGGAAACGTACAACTAAACACAGCAAAGCCTCAACATCGCATCCTGTCGCATCAGCATCTTACTGCTTCAACATCGCTTCTTGTGATCGTATCTTATCGCGTCTTGTGCATCGCTTCCACATCCGATCTGATCTTGTCTTATCGCATCGTATCACAGAGAGCAATCAGCATTGCTTCTGTTATCGCATCTTATCGTATCTCGTCTGATCTCTTCACATCTTACCATATCTGGTTGCTTCTCTCAACATCGCTTCACTTCAACATGTGATCTCATCTTATCTGATAACATCGTTTCCTACCACATCTGTTTTATCGCAACACTTCAACATCGCATCTTGTCGCATTTTTTGCATCGCATCTTACCCTCATCTTCTCGCATCTTCTCTTTTTTTTGTATCTTATTGCTTCGCTTCATCAGTCAATCAATCAATCACCATCGCATCAATCCACCATCGAATCGCATTGCGGCACAATGTCAACCTCTGACGACTATGCTACAGCACCCACCACTAACAAGCGAACGGACGAGAGAGCACAGCCGAACGCCGAACAGACAACGAACGAACGAACGAACGACGGCGACAAAAAGCAATTACGATACTAACGAGTTGGCATACTACCAACGAGTGAAAATCAGGCAATACCATATATACTCGATGCTTCTGTTCAGTGCACTTACTGTGAGTCGCGGCCATGCAGCGCCCGCAGCCCACAGGCCCACAGTGACGTGTGACAGTTCGTTTTCGTCGTTCGTCGTCGCTGCCATCGTCGTTCGTCGTTCGTCGTTCGTCGTTCGTCGTTCGTCGTTCGTCGTTCGTCGTCGTCGCCGTCCGTCGCCGCCGCCGCCGTCGTTGTCGTCGTCGTCGTTGTCGTTGCTGTGGTCGACGTTGACGTCGTACTCGTCGTCGTCTTTGTTGTTGTGGGTGTGGTTGGCGGAGTCCGTGTTGTCTTGGTGTTCATCTTTTGCTTTGGCTTTGTTGTCGTCGTGTTGGCCGCAATTGTCGTCTTCTTTCTTCGCTTGTGGCTTTGGCTTTGTCGTCGGTGTCTTCGTCGTTGTCGGGTTCTTATGATCGCGGTCTGCTTTGTCGTCGTGGTCGTGTTCGTGGTCGTGTTCGTGGTCGTGGTCGTATTGTCGTTGGCGTTACTTGGCATCCGTGGAATTGCTGTTGCTGCTGCTGTTGTTGGGTGGTCTTTGATTCACTCGTCGCAGTGGGTTGCGGCTCATTCTAAGTGCTTTCGGCCATGTCACGAGGACTAGCCGACGGTTGTTTGGGGGATACTCCGTCACTATTGTTGGTCGAACCGTGACGATGCGTACGTGTATCGTGTACGGCGGGTGGTAGTCGGCATGCAGTTGTTGGCGGTTCGTGACTCATTGGCGCTGACAGGTGTTGATGGATGTTGCGTTAGATGTGCTGAAGATTGCGTGGCTATCTCCAACAATGGTGATGTTCACGACGGATGACTGCCGTCACAGGCGTCGCCGTCGTCACTCGGCGGTGTGCCCGCGTTCTCGAGGCGTTGCAATTACACAAAGGAGAATATTGCGACACACGTGAAAATTCAAATACGACAATACACCCACAGTTATTGGTGCAACTTGCACGGTTCAACGCGAAGACAAGTTCGCGAGCGAAAGACCGACTTCGAGAGCATCATGGACGTCCGACCAACACACGCCGACATGCGCACTGACGCTGGCAACTCCACGCCCTCCGCACGCCCGAAAGCCTTGAATCTCAGCGGCTGTGTCGACTCAATGGCCCCAACTCCACAAGCGTTGCACACCCCCCATCTGATCAACGGCACAAACGGCCGCAGTAACCGAGTGCGCGGCGGCACTCTCTGCGAAACTCCTCACGAAATTCGCTCTGCTAATCGTCCGACTGTATCGGATTAAGACCGTGGCGGTGCCCGTCCGCTACCTCTGTATTAGTGTATAAATTATTACTCATTTGCATACATTTACTGCCACTGCAATGCATCGTCGCTGTGCGAAAGGTGAACTAAGGCCAACGCAAACGCGGGCGTGGTCAAACGCGGGCGTGGTCTACACAACTGGAGGAGACAAACTACGTTGGAAGCTACTCGCTGGTGCAGTGGTGGCTTCGGAGGTGGGCGAAGGTTCCTTCTGTGGCTCGTCCTTCCCATTCCGATCTTTCGACATGGTTTCCGTAGTCGGCTCTGAATGTGGCACGGACGTGGGCGAATGAGGTCTGGCTTCTCCACTGTCGTCATGACCGTTCGGCGTCAGATTCACAATCTTGTTAATGAGTTCACGAAGGACGCGACGAAATGCCGAAATTTCATTTTGGTCGGTGAATGCGTTGATGTCCTCCTACAACATTCAACCCGGACCACTCTTGTGATGCGGGTGTACCGAGGATTCGGAACCGTTGGCAATTTTGACGTACCGTTTCGAAGCGCAGGCCACATTTCTCGGCGTACAGTAAGCACGCCTGCACCATGGAATCACCAACACGCGTTCGGGTCAACAAGTTGGCGAGAGCACGCCCACACCTCCGACACTAGTGGATGAACCGACACGTACCACCCCACAATCAAAGCTGTTATTCTGCTGGCGGGCAGTCACTGCGCTAACCGCGATGTTGTACCAACTCTCGGAGTTCTCCAAGGGAACCACAGTATTCAACCAGTCCTGAAGCGGTCAAGCGGAGTGAATGCAGCGCATTGACGGTCGATGGAATAGACAAGACTGTTGCACTCACCAACACAGGAGTAGGAAGGTGGCGTCTGGAGAGCGAGCTGCTGTTACGACTGACGGGTTTCCCCATTGGCTGCGGTATCACAATCACGTCAACATCGTCGTTGGCGAAAACTAAACATTTCACAACGATGTTTACTCGAATACACACCTCAAACAGCTCGAATGCTGGGATGGGGCGAAAACTAACTTTTACCATGTTCCAGTGCCGATTTCCTGCATCGTGCAGCGTGGACATAACAGTCAAGGACATGCACAGGAGTACCCTTGGCCACTCGGCGACCGGTCAAAGCAAATATGTACTAACCAAGGTTGTAGAAAAACACTAATGGTTTGCTGGCTGGCGCAAGCGGCAGAAAATTCTTGCCGGGCGTGGGGTGCGACTTCTGCGGCAAGAGTGGGATCTCTGCTATGATGTCATTTATGGTGCGGCCCTGCACGTCCATCAGGTGGAAATTTGCCAATCCGTCCGCGCCACCCTTTTTGATAGCCTGCACGTGGAGCACCCAAGAGCAGCAACACTCACAATTGAACGAACACAAAGTTCGTAACAGTGCACTTGATGCTCAATAGGTACCTGCGCTAAGTCGTACGCAGCGAACGACGTTGGGAGAAAATGTCTGCGATTTCGCCAGGCACCATCACGTCAGTGCAACTGTTGATTGGTCCTCTCACGGCAAGCAACACACGCGCAAGCTACGTACACATCCGAGTACTGTGCTGAAAACTTGGCGAGTAGAAAATCAATAAAGAGCCCGGACAGCCAAGCTTCGTCGCTGCCGAGCCGTTCCAACGAGATGTCGCTCGCCTACCGGAGACAATGGCGTGAGCATTGCGCATGCCACCACTGAAGATTCGACATTGATTGCATCAGGAAACTATCACGTACCACGAGCTGCAGTTTCTCTAAATCTGAACTGCTCAAGGTCTTTGGCTCTATTGGGGCAACACTAACTCCATCATCAGATACCTGGTGTTGTACATGTGCACGCAACGCATTGCGTGATAACACGACAATATTCTGACGATAGCTCAACGTGCGCGACAGAAGCAGCGCAAGCGAACGCACCAAACAAGAATGGAATTTGGGACGCGGCAGTTTCCAGTGCTTGGGCTGCAGGCATTGCGCAAGGCGCAGCCGCATGATGTTGTTTCCGGTGGACACCAGTGGTTTTGGCTTCGGCGTGCGCAACGTAAAAGAGGCAGGCGCACCTTCCGTCTTAACGGTAGAAGCGGAGTTCAACTGGGACGTTTGTCCATTCCCAGCCACAGAAGATGATGTTGGGGCCTTGGGCAATCCTGGCTCGAGTTTGGGTCGCTTAGTCGGCGAAATACCTCCCTCTCCAGACTCCGGCACCGGCACAGGTTTGCCCGGCAGGACACTGGATGGAGAACTCTCCGGTCGGCTGCCGTTGTTAGTGGCCGCAGTCGCTGACGCGAATGCCGCTTTTCCACCAACACGAAGATCACCGTTGGACAAACTTGCGGCGGCTGCCTGCTCCTTTGCGTGTTTGTGTCGGATGGCCAGCAAAGCCGGAGAATTACTGTCGTTTGGGGACCATCCCCCTTTGCTCCACACCACTGACGGGCGGATCATTCGATACTGAAATGCTTTGGCCCCATTTGCCTGCGAGATCAAGAAAAGGAGTTAGTACAAGCACAGCACTGAACGCAGAGCACAACAACGACAGGGCTTCATGCTTCTTGCTTCTACGACTTACCGTGGAAGGGAAACAAACATCCCACAGCCCGTTGGCGTTCCGCTCTGCGGAAAGAAGGCGCCCCTCCCGCCAAGCCGCAATGCTCGCAATCCACGCATCGACGTTTTGAAACTTCTTAAACGGGATGCCAGACATCGCCTCCACTGGAGGCGTAGGACGAAGATTTTTGACGTGCACACGTTTGGCGGATTGCTCGGCCTTCATAAGAACACAAGTAGTGCGTGCGCGTTAAAGTGAGACGACTACAGCTTCAACCAGTGCAGCTCACAACAACCGCTGGTGTGTCAATGAGGGGGACCCAACGTGCTGCGAGCGGTGGTTGTGAGTGGGAGTGGGGATCACACGTACCGTAAGAACTATTGCCTGATCCTGGTCGATGCACTGCAGCACAGACACAAACCAGAAGTTGGCATGCAATTGGTTGCTTTCCTCCTTGACTAATACTTCCACGGCATCCCCACGTTGAATGGAGCTGAGAGCATCGGTGTTGCTGTCGCTGTTCGAACTCGCAGACTTTCCAGCCGTCGTTTTCGAACCGTTTGCTACCTTTGCCGCGGTATCCATGATTGTGCTCGGGCGTTGACGCTAACCCATCTTTACCGAACAAGGCACAACCTTGCCGTTCGCGAGTGCGGACGAAAAGTATGGGGTGCGTGCCGGAGCAGATGCACGCGTCTGCGCGTGAGCGAACGCAAGCCACGAGTCGCACCAATACAGATTCGACACGACTAAAGAGCGAAACTAAACACCGAGAAAAATAATCCACCTCGACAAACAAATGGACCCTTTGTCTGCAAAAAATAGAAGCGCACACTCTATTGGCCGAGGATGGGCAATTACCGTCCCTGTCGCGCCTCCATCACCTTGGACGTGCGCCATTGCACACTCACTCACGCACTGAGCGACCACCCGTGTTCCTTTGTTCTCTAACGACTACATCAGGCATGTACGCGCACTGTTGCGCATTCGAATCACGTCACATGGTCTTCAGACAACGAAACGCGGGCTCACGCCTTGTCGGGGAACGCCTCCGACACTTTAAATATGCACCTCTCGAACTCCATCCCACACACGGTGGACAACAACACCACGCACCGTGCAACCAACGCCAGCGCCGCCTAGCAGCCAGCTCCAGCACCACTTCCACGACCGGGAACGTGGGTGACGACAGCAGCAACGCGACGACGGTTGAAGTGAACGCCAAACAGTTTGCAAACAACAAACGAACGAACGACGAACGACGAACGACGACGACGACGACGAAAACAAAAACAAAAAGTCGGCGACAAAGCGAACAAAGAACGAACGAACGAACGAACGAACGAACCAACAACGAATGAGCGAATGAGCGAACGAACGACGGAACGCCGCTTAGTCACTGCCTGCGCAAGGCAAGGCCGCAAAACGTACATTTTATGTACACACTCTCCATCACTCATTTTGGAACTTCAGCCTTCAGAGATTCAAAGGGAAAATCAGTTAGAAAACGAGTTCGTACGGATGATTGTACATAAAATGTACAGTTCAGCGTACATTGCGGTCGCGGACGGCTGCTTGATGGATGGATGACTGGGAGTGACTGTGAGTGAGTGAGTGAGCTGTGAGTGAGTGGCCATCGGCAGAGTGATTTGTGGGGGCTGACGGGGAACGAGTGGGGGGAATGCACTGATTTACTGATTTACGATTTGCTGAAAAAGCAGGATTCCAAGGATTGGAAGGAAGCGAAAATTGAAAATTGAGATCAGGCGATGAGAATCACTGGATAACTAAATGGATTTAGTATGGACTTAAGGCGGAATGTGGATTTAGTGTACGGTTGAGAGTGTGTGTACAGTAGGCGGAAATGGTGAGTGGGGTTCACTGGGCGTGCGTGGGGGGGCGATGACTTCCAGTCAGTCGTCTGTCCCACTAAAGTCTGGTGACTGCTGGCAGTGAGAGTGCACTGACTTTCAACTGACGTTAAGTGAAATCCATAGTACGGTACAGTACAGTACTTTATTTGAACAACTATGCAGATACATCATCACTAAACTTTGCCGCTCTTCTTTTGAAATCATGGTTTACTATCTACTACGACACCATGCATTGAAGGCGTTTTGAGTTTTATGAAGTGCAGACAAAAGTGAAAACTCTCAGTACAGTACAGTAAAAGCGAAGATGAACGACTCGAGGAAAATACGATTATTTGGTTAGAACGGAATGAAAGAACAAAGAACGAAGAACGAAAGAACGAAAGTCGCAGCGTCGTTCGTTCGTTCGTTCGTTCGTTCGTTCGTCTTTTTGCGCCTCCGTGTCGTCGTTCGTCGTTCGTCGTTCGCCGTCGTTCGTCGTTCGCCGTCGTTCGTCGTTCGCCGTCGTTCGTCGTTCGCGGCCGCCGCCGTAGTCGCTGATGAGTGACTTTTAGCAGCGGGGGAGTGGGGGGGGGG
>ENA-OWNT01004661-OWNT01004661.1-seawater-metagenome-genome-assembly--contig:-NODE-4661-length-11840-cov-3.797246_pt1 | contig 11840 bp, 10 predicted proteins | sample MGYA00238136_ERZ651165 | MGnify/ENA primary metagenome ERZ651165 (study PRJEB26861, sample SAMN08777766) | seawater metagenome | isolation source: coastal seawater | place: USA: Florida | collected... | reverse complement strand
AGTCATCACACTGAAGTGATCTGTACTAAAAACCAAGAAACAGCCACGCTATTCCAACGCAGTGTTGATGCATCTGTAGTTATGGTAAATGCGTCATCACGCTTCAGCGACGGCGGCCAATTAGGTCTTGGTGCCGAAATTGGTATCGCAACCACCAAGCTACACGCCTATGGTCCAATGGGTTTAGAGTCATTAACTACTGAAAAGTACTTAGTGAATGGCACAGGTCAGGTGAGAGATTAAGAGTTTGCGAGTTTGCGAGTTTGCGAGTTTGCGAAAATAATATCGCCTCGATAGCTAAACCAAATCCGGTAGCACCGACTTTATGTCGGGTTTTGATAGCGAATAAAAACAATATAAGCTGAATGACATAAAACTCTTTTTTAGGCGTGGGTTCACCCCGCGCTTTTCTTTGCACGATATAAAATCGTGCCTACAGGATTGTTACACACCACATCATGAACCTGTTAGTCACCCTGAACTTGTTTCAGGGTCTACAAATAACTCACTGGATCCCGAAACGAGTTCGGGATGACTCGGGTGTTTTTTTAGAGGATCGCGCCTACAGGCAAACACGGTAGCACCGACTTTATGCTGGCTTTAAATTGCGAATAAAAACAATATAAGCTTAGTGACTTAACACCCTTTTGTAGGCGCGGGTTTACCCCGCGTTTTTTTCGCGATATAAAACCGCACTCACAGAACTATTACACACCACAGCATGAACCTGTTAGTCACCCTGAACTTGTTTCAGGGTCTACAAATAACTCACTGGATCCCAAAACGAGTTCGGGATGACTCGGGTGTTTATTAGGGAATAGCGCCTACAGGCAAACACGGTAGCACCGACTTTATGTCAGGCTTTAATTGCGAATAGAAACAATATTAGCTCAGTGACTTCACACCCTTTTGTAGGCGCAGGTTTACCCTGCGCTTTTTTTTGCGCGATATAAACCGCACTCACAGAACTATTACACAGTTAATCACCCTGAACTTGTTTCAGGGTCTACAAATAACTCACTAGATCCCGAAACGAGTTCGGGATGACTCGGGTGTTTACTAGGGAATAGCGCCTACAGGCAAACACGGTAGCACCGACTTTATGTCGGGTTTCGATAGCGAATAAAAACAATATAAGCTTAGTGACTTAACACTCTTTTGTAGGCGCGGGTTTATCCCGCGCTTCTTTTCACGATATAAAATCGCACTCGCAGAGTTATTACACACCACATCATGGACCTGTTAGTCACCCTGAACTTGTTTCAGGGTCTACAAGTAACTCACTGGATCCCGAAACGAGTTCTGGATATCTCGGATGTTTATTAGGAGATCGCGCCTACAGGGCAACACTATCACACGGTAGCACCGACTTTATGTCGGGTTTCAATCTAAAGCGATTTTGAATTCCGCTTTGAACTACCTTCAATCATACGATTAAAAATCTCGTCTTCATTAAAACCTTGCTCTTTCATTTTCTCCACCGCTTTTTCTAGTAATGGGTCAAGAGTAAAAGGCTGTGGTTCAATTGCTAATAATGGATTGAGGTGACCAAAACCTGGATGAGTAAACTCAGGGTTGTCTAGGCCCGACAATTCGCGAAGCTTAAGTAATAACAACGCCGAAGCAGGAATAAAGTCCCATTCGCCATTATCAAAATCAAAGTAGCCTTTGCTCGGTGGCGCTGCCGCTTGCACAACCTGATCATCACATAAGGTTGTAAGGTATTCAGTCACTTTATTTAAATCTGTGGTTGCCCAGTTTTCAATGATTTCATCATACTCAAACGGGCAATCTAGCGGCGCAAGCGCGCCGCCTTTATACCGATCGTAAAGTAATATAATCAAGTCCATATGGCGGCCATGTAAGCGATTATGCCAACCTTTTTGATACCCCTCAGAAAACATCTGAAACAAGTTATCAGTATGAGAGGCCAACCCTAAAAGAGCGCCTTGTACAAGACAAAATACTTCACGACTTGTATAGGCTCTCTCACGCTCTCTACCAAAACGTATTGGGTAACTCTGTAAACTAAAATATTCTTGAGCCTTTAAAATAAAGTTATATGTAAAAGAACTCATTAGACTATTTGCAGCTATCTTATTTTGTTTAATGAGTCCTTCCCTTACACAAAGCTGATAGTAACGAGCTGATACTGCTAATTCAGGATGTAAATACTCCCAAGGCTGAATAACTGGAGCTACACCTTCAGTCAATTCATCCTTTTGGGCTAATTCACTTACAGTGCAATAGTCTCGAAGAGCTTTTGACTTCTCTTCAAAATTCCCCCGATAATTTAAAACGTCCTTACCTGTCCGCTTTTTCTTTCGTAAAAACTTTTCTAGTGATTTATTCATTGCCATGCTTGCTGCTTAATTGGAGGATAAAAATTAATCAACAAACTCAGATAGCTGAGTAAAGGTTTGGTCTTCAGTGTGTAAAGACTGGCCAAATAATAATTTTCTGAGTTTTATTTGAATGGCTCTTTGCTCACCTTGGTCGCTGTTAAACTCGGTGTCATAAGCCTTAAGATGCATTACACCGTTATCTAACTCATTCACTTCTAACCAAGGCACATCGAACAAAGCAGATTTATCTAAATTAACTGCCTTAAAAAAAGCGTCACCCAACCACATTTGCGCAGCAACGCCTTCAATATAACCTGGTTTAAAACGCCAATGACCGGGGTTTACCCGTGTATCTATGATCATTTCATTCATAGGTTCAGGCCAACCATTGTCTATTTTTGGCAAATGTTCATGAGGCCAACCGCTGATTTCATAGCCCTGAATTGAGTCGTCATTTTGTTGTATATCAAACTCTTGATTCATTAAACGGGCCATTAAAAAATTAGGGTGCTTTAACAAGGCTTGCCACCACGACTCGCGAGCACGAATTAGCGCATCAAAACCAGTAATAATAAGCTGATCAATATGCCAATCTGCTAAGTGCATAAAATTAATATGGTGTGTAGGTTGTAAGCTTGGTTCAGAGTGCATGATTGAAAAATAACTGGGCCTAACTCGATCTTTCGCTTGGCTCTTGGCAAAATTTTCAACTTTAATGGTTGTGCCTCTATTAACATTCATTAATTTGGTTAATTGCTCAAACTGTATTAAAGCACTCTCAAAGCCGCCAAGCTCCCAAAGCGCAACGGCTTTGGGAAAGCTATTTGGCAAAAAATTGATATTTAAATAGAGACTCATAATGGGCTTATTCCTTTAACTTCGAATTACAACAACCAAGGTTGTTCAATTGCAATGAATCGACTTGAGCTATTAATCAATGAATTCGCTGTAAGTTGCTCAACCCCAATCGCCCATGTTTCGATACCGTATTTAGCCGCCACTTTTTGCATCAATAAATCAAAATCACCATCGCCAGATAGCAAACAGATCACGTCTACATCTGGCGCATGTTCAAGTATATCTATGGTGATCCCCACATCCCAATCGCCTTTCGCTGAGCCGTCTTTACGCTGAATAAAAGGTTTAAGCTTTACATTAAAGCCTATGTGTTTGAGGGCTTTTTGGAATTTGTGCTGTGAGTCGTCGTTTGGGGCTATGGCATAGGCGTTTGCAAGAGTAATATCGCCTTGCTCAGATAAAAACTGCCAAACTTTTCGGTAATTGAGTTGGCGTGAAAACGCGTCTCGTGTGGTGTAGTAAATGTTTTGTACATCGACAAAAACAGCGATTTTTTTCATTTAGCGCTCTAAGCAATTTAAAACCCCATGCTAACCAAAAACTTGCCTAGATAAAACCAAAAGAGACCTAACTGTTAGGTCTCATCACGCTTAGGGTTAATCACATAAATAGTAGCGGTTTGTGAAAGCGCAATCGCCGCCGTTCCAGCAAGAGATAGCACCAGTTTGACAGTCTTGTCGATTTGTTGGCACACAATCAGGCGTATTAGATGCATTACCACCGGCAACATTAGGTGTTGCAGCCTGTGCTAATACTTTTTCAGACGTTAAGTTTTTCAATTTCTTTTTGTTCAGTTTCATAATCAATATCCTTTTAAAGCCATTATTGGCTAAAAAAGTGTAATGAAAAAAGACAGCTTAAGTAAACACTCTAATAAGAACAAGTAATTATAAAACGAGGTGAGTTTAAGTAATTTAGTGCTATTGAGTATTCATAATTAATGATTCAATCACATTATGCAGCTTATTAGCTTTAATTAAAGCTCAGGTTAAGTTAGAGCAAATAGTTTTAGAAAGGTTTATACTGCGCCGGTTTTAGTCATCAATTTAGTGTCATTATGAAAGATCAACATTCCTCTTACTGCGCCATCGGCTTGTTCAACCCTAAATCACCAACGAATGTCGGCGGTATTATGCGTGCTGCAGGCTGCTATGAAGCCAATGAGGTGTTTTTTTCTGGTAGACGTTATGCCATCGCTGCAAAGCATCAAACCGATACTAAAAATGTCAGTGAAAAAATTCCACTCACGCACGTTGAAGATTTAACTCAAGCCGTTAGTAAAGACATTCCTATTGTCTGTGTTGAACTCGTTGAAGGGGCAACACCGCTCCCTTTATTTGAGCACCCAGAGCAGGCACTTTACATCTTCGGCCCTGAAGATGGCAGTTTGCCACAAGAGATTGTCGATAAAGCCAGTGCGGTGGTTTACATGCCAACCACTGGCTGTATGAACCTAGCCGCCACAGTTAATGTGCTTTTATATGACCGCGCAGCAAAAAACACCCAGCAGTTTAATAAACAGCAAATATTAGACTCACGAGATAATAATAATCGCTTGAAGTTTAAAAGTTAGTTAATGGCTTAATAAGACACAAACCAACTGAAACCCAATCCTTTTTTAGGATGCAAGTGTAACAAAATAGGTACAAATGCATTGTATTTTTAGCATTTGTACATCATATGTAAGCTTGAGTTCGATCATCTAGTTCAATATTCTCTCCGAACCTTTTGTAGGTACGCACGATTTACAAAAGGAATACCTTTAATTTCAATCTGGGTAATTGGCAAACCATTTGAAAAAGTGGGACGCAAAGCCACCGATCTAAGGCCTTTTAGGCTACGACAGCGGGGTTGCAAAATACAGGTGTCTGTCTACCTGTATTTTTAACGCGACAGAGTCAATAACCCTAATTTTCAGAATGGAATATTATGAAAATTAATAAGTTAGCAATTTTATCTCCAATTGTAGCTGGTGTTATCTCAGCACTTCCTCATGTTGCTTCTGCACATGGTTATATCAGTAAACCAGAATCTCGTGGTCTACTGTGCCGAATGGGTGAAAACCAACAATGTGGCAATGTAGTCTATGAACCACAAAGTATTGAAGGTCGTGATCGTTACCCGCAAAGTGGTCCTATGGATGGTCATATTGCCAGTGGCGGTTTAGCAGCATTTTCACCACTCAATGCGCAAACAATTAGCCGTTGGACTAAGCGTCCAATAAAGTCAGGTGTCAATGAGTTCACTTGGACTTTCACCGCAGCTCACTCGAGTAAAGATTGGCGCTATTTTGTGACAAAAACAGATTGGGATCCGAATAGCCCATTAACCAGAGATCAGTTTGAAGCTGTGCCCTTTTGTAGTTACGAGGGCAATTACAGACAGCCTCCAAAAGTGTTAACACATTTATGTAATGTGCCAGCAGATAGAGCGGGCTACCATGTCATTCTTGGTGTGTGGGATGTGGGTGATACGCCGATGAGTTTCTATAACGTGATGGATGTGATCATAGACAACGGTGATCAGTCTGACGTTGAATGGCTTGATGTAGGTGACATCAATGAAACCCACGACTTGAACGTGGGTGATAAAGTCATTGCTCGCGTATTCAGTGCAACGGGTGAGATCAACTCATTAGCGACCGAGTTAAAAATTGAATCAGAGCAACAAGGCTTAGCCACAAACTGGCCAAAACAACTGGCTGAACACATCAATAAGAGCCAATCTTGGTTGCAAGCAGGCCTTTTAAATGAAGAAGGTAATATCATTCCAACTGCGGGTAAAAATGAAGTCTACGCTCAATCAGGCGCTGGTATCGAGCGAGTAGAAATTAGCTATGTGAAAGCACCGCCTCCAGCAGCAAAAGTCGACATTACAGGGATTGAGCACCACTACCAAATTGTCGATAACCAAGTGCAATTTGAGTTTAACTACAGTGTCGATATGCCAGCAAGTGTCGAGGTGACGCTAAACCATAAATACAATACGGTCGCGAAACTGACTCAGCAAGTTGAAGCCGGTAATCATCAATTCAATTTAGTGTACCCAGAGGCGAAAGCAGGACACTATAATTTAACCGTGATCACTCAAGCAGAGAATGGTAGCAGCAAGCAACAAGGCTTCCATTTGAGTTTAGTTAATGAGGGCGATACGACACCACCAGATACAGGTCACCCAGGACATGCTGATTTCAACTTTCCTGAGGGTTTAAGTCAATATGTGGCAGGCACAGTGGTATTCCAACCGAAAAATGGCAAGTTATACCAGTGTAAGCCATGGCCTTATAATGGCTATTGCGTGCAATACTCTAAAGGCTCTAACCAATATGAACCAGGTGTAGGCTTATATTGGAACATGGCTTGGACTGAGCTTTAACTTATTAACCTGATAAAGTGAGCCTCAATAATGAGGCTCTTTTTAATCTCAACTTGTACTAAGCCAGTGCTAAAAACCCAGCAAAGGCTATCACGGCAGCAATCAATGCATAAGGTAATTGAGTTACCGCATGACTTACCAAGTTACAGCCTGAGCCTTGAGCTGCAAGTACCGTTGAGTCTGAGTAAAAACACGCTTGGCTTCCAAATGATGACGCCGAAAGTAACGCGCCTATAACCAGAGGTATGTTTGCATCAACCGCCACCGCTAACGGCATTACAATCGGGATCGTCACTGCGAAAATACCCCAGCTTGAGCCTGTGGCAAACGCCAAAATGGCCATAGATAAAAACACCATAGCAGGTAGCAATTGCGCTGTCATATAAGGGCTTAATGAATTAATCACGTATTGGGGTAACAATAACTGATCGCACACATCTTTAAAGATAAAGGCCGCTATAACAGTACCAATGGCTGGCAACATACATTTAAAACCATTGATCATCTGTTCAAGTAAATCCGCTAAAGGCATCAACTTTTGCACTAAAAAGAATGGAATAGTTACCGCTAAAGTCGCCAATAAGCCCTTCCAAATATCAATGTCAAAATACACAGTAAAAACCACAAGCAGAGCCAATGGTACTAAGAAGTTATATAACTTGCCTTGTTGTTCAGCTTGTTCAAACTCCTGCTCTATGGCTTTTGATGCATAGTTGTCAGGCGTTTGTACTTCATCTAAATCAACTTGTTCGAGTGCTGGTTGCCCAGCCTGTGCAGCCATTTGCGCTTTTTTCATTGGCCCAAATAATGGGATCACACCAAAAATTACCAATGGCACAATGAGTACCGCGATCCATGCATAAAGCATATAAGGGATCGCTTGAATGTAAGTGCTTATGCCTTGGCCTTCACCGGCAATGCCATTGTCGACGAGTAGCCCACCAAAGAATACCGCCCACGTTGATAATGGCACCAATACGCAGATAGGTGCAGCTGTCGAATCGACCACATAAGCGAGCATTTCGCGAGAGATTTTAAATTTATCGGTCACTCTGCGCATGGTTTCGCCCACAGTGAGCGCATTTAAGTAGTCATCGATAAAAATGATCACACCAAGAAAATAGGCCATGAGCAAAGATGACTTCGGCCCTTTTGCAAATTTCATTGCCGTTTGACCAAATGCCAAAGCGCCGCCGGCGTGGACTAATAATGCGATGAGCGCACCAAAGCTACCACAAACCAAAATTAACCAACCTATGGTTTCATCAGCCATGACTTTTAAAGAGGCGGCAGCAAAGTTACTTAACACACTGCTTATATCAACAAATGCCAGACCCACTAATGCACCAATTACCAGCGCTAAAATTGGACGACGTAAAACAATTGCGAGCGTCAAAACGACGACAGGAGGAATTATGCTTATCGCACTAGGCTCAGCCATCAGAAATCCCCAAATTAATAAAACAAATAACAATAAACGCCCACACTAGGTAAGCGCAGATCTGCTTAATATTGGGTTGACTTGGATTTCGTATGGCCCTTCTTGAAACATCGCGCAAAAAAATAAATCGCAAATGGGTTTTGGTCAATATTTTTTATGCGCGAACTTAAAAAAATTCATTAACTGATTTTAATAACTATAAAAATCAGCTCCTTAAAAACTTCACAACTCAGATAAATTACAATAACAGCCTTGGCTTTGAGAGATAATGGTTGCGCCTGTTGCAGCTGTTGCAGCTGTCTGCCAGTTTTTGATAAAAGGCTCTACTAATCCGTCCCCTTGATTGCAGAACATACCTGAAGAGTATGGACCGAAATAGCGCAACTTACTGGCTTTATCAATCACAGCAACCGCTGGTACTGAGGGAATTAATCTAATTAGTGATTTGTGTTCATCTAAATTGATAATTATATTTTTAAACTGCTTATTCTCAGCGAGTTTTTCGACCGAATTTATATGGCCGTGTGCAATAGCCTGACAAAAGCACTCTCCCTGCTGAAAATGAATTACACTCCCAGCAAGATCAAGGTTCAATTTTGACAGCGCATCAACAAATGATATATCGAAAGATAACGACAATGCCGACTGGTGTAATACATTTTTTGGGTCAAAGTATTTAACTTTACTATTCGCAGCGACAAGTACGGCAACGAGTAGCGTTGCCGTCCAAATTACTAATAACACAGCGGACCATTTAAACATCAAATTTATACCTCAAATCGGCGCATTTCTTGGTTTAAGCTATTAATTTGCTGCTGCATTTTTTCAAATTTTAGACCTACTTCTGAGGTCGAGTTTTCTAAGTGCAATGAATTACTGGCCAGAGATTGAGTCGACTCAGAGATACTGTCTGACACAGAGGTTTGTTCATTCGCAGCATTTGATACAGACGACATATTATCAACGATACTTTGTATGCTCTCTACAACTCCCGTCATCATGCCTGACGCTTCATTTGCTTGTGCCACGGTAGTTTGTGCTTGATCTAAACATTTCCCCATTTGCTGAACAGATAGTGAGGCTTCTGTGGTTAATGATGCTGTGATCTCACTGATCTGCTCAGCATTTTCTCGCGTTTTCATTGCCAGCTTTCTAACTTCATCAGCCACGACCGCAAAACCTCTACCATGTTCGCCCGCCCTTGCCGATTCAATCGCAGCATTTAACGCCAATAAGTTAGTTTGATCTGAAATCGACTTAATGGCGTTCATGACTTCTTCAATTTGATTACATTTATTGGCAAGTTCGCCGATCGTGCCTGAGGTTTCAGACAATGCTCTTGTCAAACCATCTATATTTTGCCCCGAACTTTCGATAATAGAGCGGGTTTGTTCGGTATTGTTAAACGCAACATTGGCATTATCATTGGCCCCAACTATCAACTCAGCAACATGATTACTCGCTGCTGTCATGGTATTTGTGGCTGATGCAATATGACTAATTTGAGTGCTATTATTTTCACTGGCGCTGTGCGCTTCAGCGGTTAAGCTAGATACCTCTTCGGCCATGCCCGCGACACTATTTGACACTTCTTTGGCCTGCGTGATTAATGCTGAAAATGAGCCGATCAGCTTATTAAAATCAGCCAAATGCTTTAATTCACTTGGTTTATAACTGGCTAAATCAAACTTACCGTTGCCAGCTAAAATATTTTCAACATTAGATGACAATTCAAATGCCGCGACGGCTTCACGATGCGAGTGTTTCGCAACATACATGAGTACCCCTGCTTCTACCAAGGCAAACAATGCGTGAATAACCAAGATATAAAACATCAAGTGCCCATCTTCGAAAATGAAAACACCTGAGTCTTTCGATTGCATTACAAAGAATAAAATATGATGAACCGCAACAAAGCCAACGCTAGCAAGAATAACTCGCCAGTCTCGATAAAAACTCAAAAAAGCCAGCATCACAAAAATCTCAAAATGTAGCTCAGTTAAGCCCGTAGTCTGTTGAATATGCAGTGCTGCAAATACTTGCACTGCAATACCCACACTGTAGCGAGTAATTGAAGATTGAGGAGCCGTTTTGATGAGAAATAAGGGGAGACTCAATGTTATCAAACCAATCACAATGGCCTCAAACCAAGTCTGGGTAAAAAAGGCAATAAATAAAGACAGGGCGAACTGTGCAATTAAGGCAGCAGAAAAGATACCATTGGCTTTGCTTATCCAAGGATAATCCATTGCTTTCTCCAAGCATTAAACGTTTAAGATAAGTATAAGCTACGTTTAACAAATTGCTTTGGATTGACGATTTCTGACAATAAAGTCTGTTTACTCAAAAAACATCCGATATCGCCCCTTTATCAGGTAAATCAATGTATTAATTCTGAGTTGGTTATATCAATCCTCTTAATTTAGCGGTCTATTTTGAGGATTGGTATTATATAAAATCAGTTTAAAGCGCTGTCAAAAACCCCTATTGCTTTGCAAATACGCCTTAAGTTACAAACAAACATTGGGTGAGTTAAGCAAATAAAACTCACCCCCTCAAATATAGCCTAGGCAAACACCGCTACTGTTTGTCGGCTCAAAGCCAATAACTCACCATCTGGATGCCAAATTTTAGCCTCTTCAATGGCATAGCCATCGGCACTATTGTGTGTCACAGCTTCAAAACCAAACCATTGAGTCTCTTCTAACTGTACTGGTTTTAAAAACTCAATATACCAACTCATCGTACTTGCAGGTGCTGGTCGAGGATACATTTGCAGCATAGTAGGTGGCCAAGCATCGCTTAATGCTAGTAGCTGTAATTCATCTTGGTGACCACAATGATCTGCAAAACGCATCCAGCCACCTAAGTGCGATGTCATAGCACCTGTGAATGGCATGCCGCCTTGTTGCAAACAAATTTCAACATGCTGAAAAAATTCTGGTGTCATGTTTGGGATATAAGGAATTCGCTGTTCTGGCTTTGGCGCGACTAGCTGATGCGTTTCATCATTACTCACTAACAACTCAGATTTACGCGATTCACCAAAACAAAACTGCGCTAATACACACGTATTGCCATCTTGTTCAATTCGCGCCAGTACTTGTGAGGCACTTTTACCTTCACGTAAAACCTCAACTTTAATATCGAATGGCTGCTCAGCAATCAGCGGACCAATAAAGTTTGTACTAATAGATAAGACTCGACGCGTTGGCTTTACCACTTGTTTGACTGCTTGAAAAAGTAGTGCACCAGAAACACCACCAAAAGCGGTACGACCTTGGCACCAAGAGCTAGGTAAAATTATTCCAGATAAACCATTTTCTAGTTGAGAAAGAACCTGTTTTAAATTCATTGTTAAAACCTGAAGTAAGAAGCAAATTAATAACTGCCTAATTTTATAACACAGAACAACTGGTACGACCACAATCAAAATTTGTAGTACTTTTTACTATGTCTAAATTTAAAAAGCCCATAACAAACACTGAAAATATACAGTTTCACTTATTTTTGTTTGAATTAACGCAATAATAATCTAGGTTCATATGGGGGATACAAATGAAGTCGCAACGTTAGAGAGAGTTGCCTATTTGGTTTAAACCAATAGTCAAGGAGCAGTAGCTAGTCTTTATTCTATAGTGCAAGGTGACACTATGAAAACCTTTACCAAAAAACTGTGTGCAGCAACAGCTTTTGCTGCGTGTCTTTCTACTTCTGCTTTTGCAAATACCGTTTACACCAGTGATTCAAGCGTAACGGCTTGGGATCCAATTTATCCAGCCTATGCGGATGGTAATTGGCCATCTAGTGTATGTACAGTT
>ENA-OWNT01004659-OWNT01004659.1-seawater-metagenome-genome-assembly--contig:-NODE-4659-length-11849-cov-2.863490_pt1 | contig 11849 bp, 8 predicted proteins | sample MGYA00238136_ERZ651165 | MGnify/ENA primary metagenome ERZ651165 (study PRJEB26861, sample SAMN08777766) | seawater metagenome | isolation source: coastal seawater | place: USA: Florida | collected... | reverse complement strand
ATCGTCCTCGCCACCGGCGCCCGCGCCCGCGAACTGCCGGGGCTCGAGGCCGACGGCGATCTGGTCTGGACCTACAAACACGCCCTCGCGCCCAAGCGGATGCCCAAGAAGCTCCTCGTCATCGGCTCCGGCGCCATCGGCATCGAATTCGCCAGCTTCTACAACACGCTCGGCGCCGACACGACCGTGGTCGAGGTCATGGACCGCGTCCTGCCCGTCGAGGATGCAGAGATCAGCGCCTTTGCCAAGAAGCAGTTCGAAAAGCAGGGGATGAAGATCATGGAGAAATCCATGGTCAAGCAACTCGACCGTGCTCCGAACAAACAGGGTGGGGGCAAAGTCACCGCCCATATCGAAACCGGCGGAAAGGTTGAGAAACTGGAATTCGACACCGTGATATCCGCGGTCGGCATCGTCGGAAATGTCGAAAATATGAATCTCGAAGAAAACGGGGTCAAGCTCGACCGGACCCATGTCGTGACCGATGAATATTGCCGCACCGGGGTCGAGGGGCTCTTTGCCATCGGTGACGTGGCCGGTGCCCCCTGGCTCGCCCACAAGGCCAGCCACGAGGGCGTCATGGTCGCCGAACTGGCCGCCGGCGGGCACCCCCATGCGGTCGATCCGGCTTCTATCGCGGGCTGCACCTACTGTCACCCGCAGGTCGCCTCCGTCGGTCTGACAGAGGCCAAGGCGAAAGAGGCGGGCTACAAGGTCAAGGTCGGCAAATTCCCCTTCATCGGCAACGGCAAGGCCGTGGCGCTCGGCGAGCAGGACGGGATGATCAAGACGGTCTTCGACGAAAAGACCGGCGAACTTCTGGGCGCGCACATGGTTGGGGCAGAGGTTACGGAACTGATCCAGGGCTACGTGGTCGGCCGCGCGCTGGAAACCACCGAAGAAGACCTGATGAACACCGTTTTCCCGCATCCTACGCTCAGCGAAATGCTGCATGAGGCGGTGCTGGCGGCCTATGGGCGACCCATCCATATCTAGGCGCTTCGAAGCCCAGGTATGCCCCCCGGATGCACGCTGATTGACTGAAACCAATTAGCGTCTACACTTCCGTGCGACGCCCGGCGGAGGATCGGGCGTCTCTCACCGGGGCCAAATCCCCGGCATGATACGGCATTTGGGAGGGTGCGGCATCATGGACGCGGAAAAGACTTTCGTGGAGTGGCGCGACACCCTGTGCGGCTTCTGCGGCAATTTCGATGTGACACCCGGCGAGGATCTGAAGGTCCGGCACGGCAGCTTCGGCGAACACCTTGTCGGCGGGCTGGAGATGAGCCACATCACCACCAATTACGACGCCATCCGGCGCGACCAGTCCTGCATCCGGCGCGATGACATGGATTGCTTCTACCTGATGCGGCAGCTGCGCGGCTCCACCGGCATCGTCAGCGACGCGGGTGAGGTGAAGGTCTTCGAAGGCGACAGCATCCTGCTCGATTCCGCCCGGCCGCTCGAAGGTTTCTACGGCCGCGAGGGCGTCGAGTTCGTCTCGCTCCACGTGCCCCGAGAGGCGCTCTTCCGGGAGGCGGGCGACGGGGCGGAGATCGAATGCGGCGTGCCCCGCCGCATGGACGATCCACGCAACCACGCGCTTCAGGCGGCGCTCAAGTACCTGGACGACAAGGCGCTTGCCGATGACGAGGGACGCGGCTTCGTGGTCGATCTGGCCCGGCTGGTCTTCCGCCGCGACCCGCGCCCCCATTCCTATCACCGGTTCAGCCAGCAATCCGACAGGGGCCGCGCTCTGGCCGCCCTGATCCATCGTCACGCCTCCGATCCCGGCTTTGCCCTGGCCGATCTGGCCCGTCTGTCGGGCATGTCCGAACGCCAGGTCCAGCGCGATCTGCACAGCCTCGGCACCAGCTTTTCGCGCGAACTGCTCGCGTCCCGCATGGATCTGGTGCGGCGGCAGCTCATGCGGGCGGCGCGGCAGGGCGACAGGCCCCGCGTGGCGCAGATTGCCTATGGCGCGGGCTTCAACGACCTGTCCAATTTCAACCGCAGCTTCCTGCGCGAACATGGCTGTTCGCCGCTGGAGTTCGCCCGCCAGGCCTCCCCCGCCTGATCCGGCCCGGCGGTCTGGCGTCTAAAGCCTAGTCTTCTGGCGTAATCGGCAAAGACAGCGCCCTTTCCCTTGGGAAAGCTGGACGCGGAGGAGATTTGCGGCCCAACCCCGCCGGACCCGTGGGTCCGGGACGGGACGGGGGGACCGCCGATGCCGCCCGCCAGGTTCGCAGGGTCCGGCGGGCGGCTGGCTGTGCCGCGTCTCCCATATATGGGAGGACAAAAATGAAATTCACACTCAACGGAACCGAGATGGAGGTGGCGGCCGAAGGCGACACCCCGCTTCTGTGGGTCATTCGCGAAACCGCGGGCCTGACGGGGACGAAGTTCGGCTGCGGCCAGGGGCTCTGCGGGGCCTGCACCGTGCATGTCGACGGTCAGGCCGTGCGGTCGTGCCAGACGCCGGTGGCGGATGTCGAAGGGGCGGAGATCACCACGATCGAAGGGCTGGACCCGGCGGGCCAGCACCCGCTTCAAAAGGCCTGGGTCGAGTTGCAGGTGCCCCAGTGCGGCTATTGCCAGTCGGGCCAGATCATGCAGGCCGCGCAGCTGCTGGCCGAAAACCCCAAGCCGAGCCGCGACGAGATCGTCGCGCATATGGGCGGCAACCTCTGCCGCTGCATGACCTACGACCGGATCGTCAAGGCGATCGAAGCGGCATCCGCGTGAGGGGAAGACCATGACACAGCATCCGAAACAGATCACCCGCCGCGGCTTCCTCGTCCGCTCCGGCGTCGCCGGGGCCGCCGCGCTCACCATGGGTTATGCCGCCTTCCCCGGAGAGGCGCTGGCCGAAGGGCATTCCGGCGCGATGATTTCGCCGAACATGTTCTTCGACATCCACGCCGACGGCCGGGTCGTCGTCCACATCGCCAAGGCCGAGATGGGCCAGCATGTCGGCACCGCGCTCGCCCAGACCGTGGCCGAGGAACTGGAATGCGGTTGGGACAAGGTCGACATCGCCTATGTCGGCTTTGATCCGCGCCACGGGCTGCACATCACCGGCGGCTCCTGGTCGGTGAACTGGACCTTTGACGCCCTGTCCCGCGCCGGTGCCGCCGGGCGCATCGCGCTGATCGAGCTTGCCGCCGCCGAACTGGGGGGCGCGCCCGAGGATTACACCGCCAAGGACGGCGTGATCTCCGGCAACGGCAAATCCATCTCCTACGGCGATCTGGCCAGGATGGGCGGCACCCCGCGTGCCTTTACCGAAGACGAGATGAAGGCCCTGACGCTCAAGGGCAATGGCGAGCGCAGCATCGTCGGCCAATCCGTCGCGGCGCTCGACATCCCGGCCAAGGTCGACGGCACCGCCATGTACGGCATCGACCAGTCGGTCGAGGGCATGGTCTACGCCACCCCCGCCGTGCCCCCGGTCCGCTACGGCGCCAAGGTCACCGCGGTCGATGACAGTGCGGCCAGGGAGATCCCCGGCTATCTGCAACATGTCGTGGTCGAAGACCCGCTTGGCACGCAGACCGGCTGGGTCATGGCCATCGCGACGGGCTACTGGGCGGCCAAGAAGGCGGCGGAGGCGCTGAAGATCGACTATGATCTCGGAGGGAACGCGGGCCTGTCGCTGGCCGATGTCCATGCGGAGAACCTGCGCCTGATCGACACCGAATCCGACACGCGCCTTGTGCTGGATGACGGTGACCTCGATGCCGGCATGGCCGAGGCCGACACCACCCTCACCGCCGATTACCAGACCGGCGTGAACATCCACGCCCCGCTGGAGCCGATGAACGCCCTCGTGGACATCAAGGACGGCACCTACCACATCTACGCGGGCAACCAGTTCCAGACCCTCGCCATGGGCCTGATCGGCGCGCTTGGCGTTCCGGCGGAAAAGATCGTGTTCCGCCAGGCGCTTCTGGGCGGCGGCTTTGGCCGGCGACTGGACAGCGACTATATCGTCATGGCCTGTCACACCGCCCAGGCGGTCGGCAAACCGGTCAAGATGATCTACTCGCGCGAGGCCGACACGCTGATGGACTTCACCCGGCCCGCCGCCACCGTGCGCATGACCGCCGGGCTGAAGGGCGACGCGATCACCGCCTGGAAGAACTCCTCCGCCTCCGCCTGGGCCTCGGCCCGGCAGGCCCCGGCCTTCATGGGCCCGGACCTCACCGGCAGCGAGGACAAGAAATACGACGGCTTTGCCATCAACGGCGCGGATCACTGGTACACCATGCCGAACCAGCGCGCCCTCCTGTCGCTCAACCAGTTGGCGCAAAGCGCGCTGCCGCCGGGCCACCTGCGCTCGGTCGGGCCGGGCTGGCAGTTCTGGGCCGTCGAAAGCTTCCTCGATGAGGTCGCGGCAGAGATGGGCGAAGACCCGCTGGCGCTGCGCCTCCGCCTCCTCGACGGGGCGGGCAAGAACGCCGGGCAGGGCATGACCACCGGCGGCGCCAAGCGTCTGGCGGCGGTCCTGCAGGACGTGGCGGACCGCGCGGGCTATGGCACCGACCAGCCCGCCAATACCGCCATCGGCCTTGCCGCCGTGTCGTCCCAGGAACGCCCCTCGGCCTCCTGGACCGCCTGCGCCGCCAATGTCACCGTCGATCCCGACAGCGGCGCGGTCACCGTCAACAAGCTCACCCTGGCGACAGAGGTCGGGCTGGCCGTGAACCCCGATGGCGTCCATGCACAGCTTGTCGGCTCCGCGCTCTGGGGCCTTTCCATCGCCCTGCACGAGGACATCGGCTTTGAAAACGGGGCGATCCAGGCGGAAAATTACGACGGCATGACGCCGCTGCGGATGTTCGACATGCCCGAGATCGACGCAAAGGTGATGGATGTCGGCGGCTATCCGACAGGCTGTGGCGAACCCGGAACGACCGCCGTCGCCCCCGCCATCGGCAACGCCATCGCCCGCGCCAGCGGCGCGCGCGTCCGGTCGCTGCCGATCACGGCGGCCAAGGTCAAGGCCGCGATGAACGGCTGATCCAGCGGGGCGGCCCGGCGCCGCCCCCTCAAGACATACAGTGGAGGAACAGATGAAACGAACACTCGCAGCCTGTGTCGCCCTGGCGCTGGCATGGTCCGGTGCGGCCAGTGCCGAAAGCCATGCCGCCAAGGCCCCCGATGCGGAGATGATCCGCGCCGCCACCGCCGGCATCGACGGCGCGGCCATCATCGCCAACATGGCAGAGACCAAGAACTGGCTGAACTACGGTCTCGGCTATGACGAGGCCCGGTTTTCCAAGCTCACCGGCCTGACCACCGACAATGTCGGCGACCTGGGCCTGGCCTGGTCGCACAACATGAACTCCCGCCGCGGGGTGGAGGCGACGCCGATCGTCGTCGACGGCATCATGTATGTTACCGCCTCGTGGTCGGTGGTCCATGCGCTGGACGCCGTGACCGGGCAGGAGCTCTGGGTCTATGACCCGCAGGTCGACCCGGCCTGGGGCTACAAGGGGTGCTGCGACGTGGTGAACCGCGGCGTCGCGATCTGGGACGGCATGGTCTATGTCGGCACCTACGACGGCTATCTCGACGCCATCGACGCCGCCACCGGCGAACGTGTCTGGCGCGCCGACACCTCGATCAACCGCGACTGGCCCTACACGATCACCGGCGCCCCGCGCGTGGTGAACGGCCGGGTCATCATCGGCAACGGCGGCGCGGAATACGGCGTGCGCGGCTATGTCACCGCCTATGACGCCAAGACCGGCAACGAGGACTGGCGCTGGTTCACCGTGCCCGGCGATCCCTCGAAGGATTTCGAAAACGCCGCCATGGAAAAGGCCGCGGAAACCTGGGATCCCTCCGGCAAATGGTGGGAGATCGGCGGCGGCGGCACCGTCTGGGACGCCATGGCCTATGACCCCGAACTGAACCTGCTCTATATCGGGGTCGGCAACGGCACCCCCTGGAACCGCGACATCCGCTCGCCCGAGGGGGGCGACAACCTCTACCTCGCCTCCGTCGTGGCGCTGAACCCTGACAGCGGCGAATATGTCTGGCACTACCAGCATACGCCGGGCGAAACCTGGGACTACACCTCCACCCAGCACATTATCCTCGCCGATCTCCAGATCGAGGGTGAGGAGCGCAAGGTGCTGATGCAGGCCCCGAAGAACGGGTTCTTCTTCGTGATCGACCGCGAGACCGGCGAATTCCTGTCGGCCGAACCCTTCACCTTCGTCAACTGGGCCTCCGGTTATGACGAGAACGGCCGCCCGATAGAGGTCGTGGGGGCCCGCCCCGGACCCGCCCAGGCGTTCGAGGTCACCCCCTCGGCCTTCGGCGCGCACAACTGGCACCCGATGAGCTATAATGCCGATACCGGGCTGGTCTACATCCCCGCCCAGGGCATCCCGCTCACAGTGCAGCCCGAAAGCGGCGAACGTCAGTTCAACGTGATGGAGCCCAATTCCTACGCCTCCGGCACCGGCTGGAACATCGGCTATTACCTCAACTCCGTGCCGCCGAACGGCAAGCCCATGGGGATGCTGATCGCCTGGGACCCGGTCGCGCAGAAAGAGGTCTGGCGTCAGAACCACCTCTATCCCTGGAACGGCGGCACCCTGACCACCAAGGGCAACCTGGTCTTCCAGGGCACCGCGGACGGGCGTTTCGTGGCCTACAACGCCACCACCGGCGAACATCTGTGGGAAGACCACCTCGGCATGGGCATCATCGCCGCGCCGATGACCTGGGAAAAGGATGGCGAACAATATGTCACCATCGCCGCGGGCTGGGGCGGGGTCTATGGCGTGTCCAACCGCCATACCGACACCGTCGGGCCCGGCACGGTCTACACGTTCAAGCTGGGCGGCACGGCCGAAAAGCCGGTGTTCGGAGAGCTGAAGACCGAACTGATGCGCGGCGTGCCCTATGACCCGGCGGACATTGCCGAAGGGCAGGGGCTCTACGTCGCGAATTGTGCGGCCTGCCATGGCGTGCCCTCGGTCGGCACCGGCGGCAACGTCCCCAACCTGGGCTATTCCGACCCCGCCACCTTTGAAAACATCAACGCCATCGTCCTCGAAGGCGCGATGGAAGGCGGCGGAATGCCCAATTTCCACGGCAAGCTGACCGAAGAGGACGTGACCAAGATCGTCGCCTTCACCCAGGGCCTCGTGGATATCCTCAACCCGCAGTGATCCACACGAGGCAGGGTCGGGCAGACGGGGCGGCACCACGCGGTGCCGCCCCTTTTCTGCGCGCCGGTGTCAAGAGGGGCTCAGCCCTCCTGCTCTCCTCCGGCCTGCACCCAGTGTTCCAGCCCGCCGATGTTGTGGACATCGCGATAGCCCAATTGCTCCAGAATCCGCCTGGCCGAATGCGCCCGACCGCCGGAGGCGCAGTAGACCGCGATCCGGGCGGTCCGATCCAGCAGCGGTTCAAAATCCGGATGCGCCGGATCGGCCCGGAAATGCAGCATCATCAGGGGGATGTGCACTGCGCCCTTGGCCTTGCCAGTGGCCGCTACCTCCGCATGTTCACGGATGTCGATCACGATGGTGCTGTCTGGCGCATCGACAAAGGCCGCCGCGCTCAGATCGGGTGTGTTGGCGGGCTTGGAGAGAAAGGAAAACATTCGGTGTCTCCGTGCGATCATCTCGGGATGCCCATCAAATAGAATTCAAGATACTGAATGTGAAGGGGTGGCAAGAAAGTTCCCCTTATGTTCTTCTTTTTCACTTGGAACGGAGAGGCCCCTGAACTATTTCTAAACCATTCATCGCCGGGGGGCACATGGCCGAGCTGAAGAACATAGAGGTGCGCGGCGCGCGCGAACATAACCTCAAGAATATCGACGTCGATATTCCGCGTAACGAACTGGTTGTTATCACGGGGCTTTCCGGATCCGGGAAGTCCTCTCTCGCCTTCGACACGATCTATGCCGAAGGGCAGAGGCGCTATGTGGAATCGCTGTCCGCCTATGCGCGGCAATTCCTCGACATGATGGAGAAGCCGGATGTGGACCACATCTCCGGCCTCAGCCCCGCGATTTCCATCGAACAGAAGACGACGTCGAAGAACCCCCGCTCCACCGTCGGCACCGTGACGGAGATCTACGACTATCTCCGCCTCCTCTTCGCCCGCGTCGGCACGCCCTATAGCCCCGCCACGGGCAAGCCGATCGAGGCGCAGCAGGTGCAGGACATGGTCGATCGCGTCATGGGGATGGAGGAGGGCACCCGCGGCTATCTCCTCGCCCCGATCATTCGCGACCGGAAGGGCGAATATAAGAAAGAATTTCAGGAGCTTCGCAAGCAAGGCTTCCAGCGCGTCAAGGTCGACGGCCAGTTCTACGAACTCGACGAACCGCCCACGCTCGACAAGAAGTTCCGCCACGACATCGACGTGGTCGTCGATCGCATCGTCGTGCGCGAAGGCATGGAAACCCGGCTTGCCGACAGTTTCCGCACCGCGCTCGACCTTGCCGACGGCATCGCGATCCTCGAAACCGCGCCGACCGACGACGAACCCGAACGCTTCACCTTCTCGGAGAAATTCGCCTGTCCCGTCAGCGGCTTCACCATTCCCGAGATCGAGCCGCGCCTCTTCTCCTTCAACGCCCCCTTCGGTGCCTGCCCGGATTGCGGCGGTCTAGGCGTCGAACTGTTCTTTGACGAACGCCTCGTTGTCCCCGACGCCACGCTGAAGATCGCCGACGGCGCGCTCGCCCCCTGGCGCAAGGGCAAGAGCCCCTATTTCCTTCAGACCATCGAAGCCATCGCAAAGCATTACGATTTCGACAAAAAAGCCCGGTGGAAGGACCTCCCGGCGCATGTCCAGCAGGTCTTCCTCTACGGGTCCGGCGATGAGGAGATAGACTTCCGCTACGACGAAGGCGGCCGCGTCTACCAGGTGTCCCGCACCTTCGAAGGCGTCATTCCCAACATGGAACGCCGCTACCGCGAAACCGACAGCAACTGGATCCGCGAGGAATTCGAGCAATACCAGAACAACCGCCACTGCGGCACCTGCAACGGCTACCGCCTCAAGGAGGAGGCGCTGGCGGTCAAGATCGGCTCGAAGGACAACCTCCTGCACATCGGGCAGGTGGTCGAAATGTCCATCCGAGAGGCCTATGACTGGTGCCAGACGGTGCCCGACAACCTCACCAACCAGAAGAACGAAATCGCCCGCGCGATCCTCAAGGAGATCCGCGAACGCCTTGGATTCCTGAACAATGTCGGGCTGGAATATCTGACGCTCTCCCGCAATTCCGGGACGCTGTCGGGCGGCGAAAGCCAGCGCATCCGGCTCGCCTCCCAGATCGGCTCCGGCCTCACGGGCGTGCTCTACGTGCTGGACGAGCCCTCCATCGGCCTGCACCAGCGCGACAACGGCCGGCTGCTGACCACGCTGAAAAACCTCCGCGATCAGGGCAACACCGTGATCGTCGTCGAACATGACGAGGAAGCGATCCGGGAGGCCGATTACGTCTTCGACATCGGGCCGGGGGCAGGGGTCCACGGCGGCTCCGTCGTCGCGCACGGCACGCCGGCCCACATTGCTGCCGACGCGGCCAGCCTGACCGGCCAATACCTTGCCGGGACACGGGAAATCCCCGTCCCGAGTGAGCGTCGCAAGGGCAACAAGAAGACGGTTTCGGTCGTCAAGGCGACCGGCAACAACCTCAAGAACGTCACCGCCGACTTCCCGCTCGGCAAGTTCGTCTGCGTCACCGGCGTCTCCGGCGGCGGCAAGTCCACCCTGACCATCGAGACCCTCTTCAAGACCGCCTCCATGCGCCTCAACGGGGCCCGCCAGACGCCCGCGCCCTGCGAGACGATCAAGGGCCTGGAACATCTCGACAAGGTGATCGACATCGACCAGCGGCCCATTGGCCGCACACCGCGCTCGAACCCCGCCACCTACACCGGCGCCTTCACCCCGATCCGCGACTGGTTCGCGGGGCTTCCCGAAGCGAAAGCAAGGGGGTACAAGCCCGGCCGCTTCTCCTTCAACGTCAAGGGTGGCCGGTGCGAAGCCTGCCAGGGCGACGGCGTCATCAAGATCGAGATGCACTTCCTGCCGGATGTCTACGTCACCTGCGAAACCTGCCAGGGCGCGCGCTACAACCGCGAGACCCTGGAGATCAAGTTCAAGGGCAAGAGCATAGCCGACGTTCTTGATATGACGGTCGAAGACGCGCAGGAGTTCTTTAACGCCGTTCCCTCCATCCGTGAAAAGATGGACGCGCTGGTCCGTGTCGGCCTCGGCTATATCAAGGTCGGCCAGCAGGCCACGACCCTCTCGGGGGGGGAGGCGCAGCGGGTCAAGCTGTCGAAGGAACTCGCCAGACGCTCCACCGGCCGCACGCTCTACATCCTCGACGAACCGACCACCGGCCTGCATTTCGAGGACGTGCGCAAGCTTTTGGAAGTGCTGCATGAATTGGTGGATCAGGGCAATTCCGTCGTGGTGATCGAACACAATCTCGACGTCATCAAGACCGCCGACTGGATCATCGACATCGGTCCTGAAGGCGGCGACGGTGGCGGCGAAATCGTGGCCACGGGCACGCCCGAAGACGTCGCCAAGGTCGAGCGCAGCCACACCGGCCGCTACCTCGCCCCCATGCTCAAGGCCGGGCGCGTCGCGGCGGAGTGATCAGTACCGGTTGATATGCGGATTGATGTAATTGAGCACGCGCCGGGACTGGATCTCGGCGCGGTAGATATCCTCACCCACCTTGAAATAGGTCCAGCCGTTTTCCGGGCGGGGCAGGCCATAGCGCAGCGGGTTCATCAGGATCAGCGACTCATCCGGCAGCACGTCGCCCTTGTCCAGGATATGATGCGCGGCGACCCCGGCCACCACGGGCGGCACGCCGATGAAATGCCGACGGCTCGTCGTGCGCTCCTCGCCCTTCGGCGCAACCACAACGAAGCGAGCGCCGATCCGCGACCGCTCCTCGCTGGTGCTTTCCGGCCCGACATAGACGCAGCGGACGCGCAGGCCAGCGGTGGCGCAATCCGCCACCGCCGGTCCTGCAATACCCGCTAAAAGCAGCCCGAAGGCCAGTGTACGTGTCATGGCATATGCCCCGAAAGGTGTTAACCATTGTGCCACGAATGCGTCATCGTTCCAAGGAAACTGCACTTTCCAGAACGGAAACAGTCAGTTGAGGATGGCCGCAACCGCGCCGATCAGGGCCAGAACCTCGCGCGTTTCCTCGTCCACGCGGTAGACATATCCATCCCCCCGGTAATAGGTGCCCTGCGGATCGAGCCCGTAGCGCGCCGGATCGCGGATCACCACATAGGCCCCGTCGACCAGCCGGTCGCCAACCTCGGGATGGCCCTTTTTCGCAAGGCCGGGCGGGACGCAGGCGGGCGTTTTCTTGGCCAGGCCCGGCGGGCAGGCGGCAACCTCGCCAGAGGCGGTCTGCGCTTTCCAGTTGCCGTGTCCGTTGGTCGATTTGGCCTCCGACAGCATCGGGATGGTCAGTAGCGCGGCACTCAGAAGCAATGTCATCCGGGTCATGTGAAATCTCCTTCTCATTGAAGGAAAAACCAACGCCCGCGACCACGGTTCCGGGCCCGCGAAGAGGCGGCCATCGTGACCACGCTGATGCCCTTATACCAAAATGGTGACAGTGTCGTTGCAGGCTTTATTGAGCAAGGTCGTCACTATTTACAGTGTCTTGCCGAACAAGCCATCGGTAACAGCGAGCTCGAATTATGTTTGATTGGCGGGCTGACCGCCGTTTATCAACCGCTATTAAGTGAAGCCATACAGCAGCGGATCCAGCCCTGCGCATACAGCCCGGAACAGGGCGCAATCTTATTGGCTAAACA
>ENA-OWNT01004657-OWNT01004657.1-seawater-metagenome-genome-assembly--contig:-NODE-4657-length-11850-cov-5.224582_pt1 | contig 11850 bp, 8 predicted proteins | sample MGYA00238136_ERZ651165 | MGnify/ENA primary metagenome ERZ651165 (study PRJEB26861, sample SAMN08777766) | seawater metagenome | isolation source: coastal seawater | place: USA: Florida | collected... | reverse complement strand
TTGTTGTTGTTGTTGTTGTTGTTGTTGTTGCTGTTCTGCAGTCACTTTACTAGTAGGTAGATGTCCCTGCATGCCGCGACCCTGCACCACGCAGCGCTGCGATCAACTTTACACAACTACCTCGCCGTCCCCGGTCCGGTGGGTGAGTCAACCAAACACGGGTCCGTCCGAACCAGTCCACAATACATACATGGCACATACATGGCATGGATAGAATGGGAGAAGGGTGGCGCCGGCAGTTTCTGAGATGGCTGTTCGTCAGTGTTCAGTGGTGCGTGCGTTCATTCGTTGCGACGTTGCGACGTTGCTCCGTTTGTTCGTTCGTTCGTTCGTTCGTTCCTGCAGGCAGTCAACTTTCCGTCAGTTATGACAGTCAGTCAGTCAGTCAGTCACCGCCAGAATCTTTCCCATACCATAACGCGCCACCTTCACTGTGCCACCCTAGGGAACGAACGAACTGTATCATACAACGCCACCACACACTCACACCCACTCACCACTCACTCCAGAGTCTGAACCACTACTCGTACCATACCATACTTTTGTGTACAAAATAACGCGCCACCACGCAATGCTTTCACATACATACATCATAACGCGCCACCTCGCAAGAGCAAGCGCGAGCGCAGGCAGCACAGCACAGACAGACAAACAGACAGACAGACAGACAGGCAGGCAGACAGCAGCATCAACAAACAAACAAACAACATTGTGAGGCAGTTAGTCAGGTCATCAGTTAGTTCATCAATTCATCAGTTCATCAGTTCATCAGTTCAGAGTCCGTCCTGTGTCTAAACTAACGCGCCACCACGCAACGCTTTCATTTCATAACGCGCCACCACGCAAGCGCGAGCGCAGGCAGCACAGATACAACAGACAGACAGCAGCATCAACAAACAAACAACATTGTGAGGCAGTTAGTCAGTTAGTTCATCAGTAGTTCATCGTGTTGCTCACCACCATTTATTTCACTGCCGACCAGCTTCTGCACGAGTTTGGGAGTTCACTATCGCGCGCACTGCCTACCTGTTGTGAAGTGAGGGGGTGGGGCGATGTGTGTTGTGCCGCGCTGGTTTTGTACTTTCGCGCAAGAAAGAAGGTCACAGGTCACTCACTGGTGCGAGGTCCGCTTTGTTTGTTGTGAACGCTACACTGGACTGGAGGAGTGTGCCAGAACTGCCCGCTGCACCACACCACGCCACTTCACCGCACCACACCACACAGGTTGCCGGTGTGTCGACGGGTCAAACGGACTGTCAAGTGAGTTGGCCTATTAACGCCGGGCGACGGACCTGCATCAGGCTTTTGTGTGTTCAGTTTTTCTGGGACAAAAACAAATTTTGATTTGTCCGCACAGTTTTGCAAGCTTTCCGCGTATCAGTTTTGCTGGCAAACTCTCTTTCGTCATGGTTCTAGCATTGGGTGGGGCCGTCATGGTCGCTGCTACCGGTGGCGCGGCCGCACCGGTGGTTGCCACGGTCGCAACAGAAGCACTTGCAGGCGGGGTGGCGACTGGGGCTGCCGTCGCAGGCACAGCCGGCGCAGTTGCCACTTCCACAACCCTTGCTACTGGAGTTGGAGCCGTGGTGACTGGGGCGAGCGCTGCAGCACCTGCTGCCATTGGGGCCGCAGCTACGGGAGCCATCGGTGGGGCTGCTGGCGCTGCTGCGATTGGTGGATCTGCGACAGCCGGTGCTGTAAGCACTGCGGTTGGTGGCGCCGTTATGGCAGGCACTTCCGCGGGCGCCAGTGCCGGGGCTGCAGCCGTTGCCTCCGGCGCGGCAGCGACTACCGGGGTGACCACAGCACTTTCGGTGCTGTCTGGACCTCTGGGCTGGATTGGCCTCGGCGCTGTGCAGCCGAAAAGAGAATGTGCAAGCATGGCGCGAAACACAGGGGACTCAACATCGGTGTTGGACCTCTGCAGTTGGGATTGCTGGAGACCTATTCTACACGCTAATAATGGTGACGATGACGACGCCGCTCACGACGAGAAGCGGCTACACAACACCAGCGACGAGGTCGCATGCTCCTCTGCAAGTTTTAAGTGTCTTCGCGAAGTACTCCTCGATGGGCGCGTCTGCAACGTTCGCTTATGCACCGGGTCCAGTTCCAGGTGGCCATCATTCGTGGTCACGAATGTTTGGAAAGAAACATTCGTGGTTGCGCCGGTTGAGCTCGTTTGGCCTGGCAGCCAGGTGCGGCTGGCCTACCACGCGACAAGGAGTACGGTTTCGCACTGCAAGTAATCATGCATGTGTATGCAAGCGGTTACCGAAACTGGAGTTTTGATAAATGACGCTTATACACTAGCATGACGACGATGACGATGGTGCATGGACTCTAGACAGCAGTAGTCTATCATACTCAGTACTCGAGTATAATATCATACTGATTCCATGCATGCTTTTTTTTTGGGTTCCTGAGTTCTTGATACACTGCCAGCCCCCACAAAAATCGCGCCAGCCAGGAGACGAGTACGTGATGCATCAACGAAGTCACTGGCGCCGAGGGCGGAAGCCCACTGGGCGCTGGGCAGATCTTCGCCCAGGACCCAGAGTATTATAGGACCTTGCTGGGTCACTTTTATAATAGGTGGACGGAGGGTTGCTCCGTCTCGGGCTGGCAATTGATCAGCTAGCCACCCGGGTAGTCTACACTTTCTTGAAGGAAACATTCATTTAGCCTCTATTAGATTATGCTATCGACGATTTTTTTATCGAGACTGGATGCTAATCGGCTCCGGGCTGAGTGATTTCCGTTCTGTCAGTCACCAGAATAGAAAATTGGTTTACAATACTTTCACACAGATACTCTGAGTTGCGCCACCACGGTGTTCACGCTAAACACCGCCTTCCCCCGTGTCAACAAACAATTGGCTGTGCGTGATACTTTTGACGTATTGACTACATGCACCACCCGCGAACACAATGAATGGCACAGTCCGCGCGAACACAACAAATTGTTGTCAAAGCACGCACGTACCCTCGTCCTGCATGTTTCGTTCGTGCTTTAACTACTAACACGGCTGCAACAACGCTGATTACAGCAATGAGTACAGCGCCGCCGATACTGCCGCCGATGCTGCAATCGACCAGCAACAGAAATCAGCAAATGAACTGTGAGACGCGTGCAGGTACAAAGTCCAGAGCCACGAATGACATTGCGTACATTGCTATTGAGGACTCCGAAGAGAGCGAGAAAGCCTCTGTGGTTGTCATGAGCGCAGAGCCAATCCCAGAATCCGTTGTCGACGGCAGGTCATCAACATTGTCAGTGGTCGTTGTGCTAGGTTGATCTGTGCCAGATTGCGTTCCACCGTTGGCATTCAAAGAAGAGCTTGTTGTCATTGTTGTGCTAGATTGCGCTCCATCATTGCCATTGCCATTGACAGCACTTGTACTGGCTCGCACTGGTCCGGGGGAGGGCATCACCGAGGTTACACCAGGTGAAATGGTCACAGGACTGCCACCGCTGGATACACTCGTTGTGAGGGAATCGGCACTCGAAGAGGTGGTTGCTTCCTGGTCATCGCCGTGTGGCGTGGACGTGAACGCCACGGTCGCATGCGCCACCGTTGACGGTGCAGAAGTCGAAGTGGGAGTGATATCGGCTGCCGGCAAATCGCAAGAAATAGCGGCATCGCCATTCAAGTGCATGTCGACTACCGGCTGCCCTTCCACGTTGGTAAAATAGAGTAGTGCGTTGACTGTCGACGAGTTGTCGATTGAGAGCGAAACATTCAAGAGTTCATCTGTATTCGCCTCCTGCAGGAAGTACGCATCAAAGCTTCACCACAGGAAGATCGAGTACCATTGCAGCACACACAAAGCACGCAGCAATACCTGAGTAAAAGATGACACTGAAACGAGTTTATCGTCCACTAGTAAATCGAGCATGTTCGTCGACAGGAACCGCCGACTCCACAGCCCGCTGGTCGAGTTTTCCTGTGCAAAAACGTCGGCGGTGTGCATGGAAACCAAGCTGCCGGTGCTGCCGGAACCAATCTCTAAAGAAGAGTTTACTGTCATGGACACGGCGCGTTGCGAGGTGGATATGTCGCTTTCATACGTCAGCGACGCTTGGTTTGCCCATGTCGTAGTTTCACTGCTGTTGTCACCCGTTGGCACGGACTGCATTTTGTCATAAAATGTAACTTGCCACGTCGCTGCAGCACTACTGAATGCGGAGGACAAATGTATCAGCGTGTCTTCGGCGCAGTAGTCAATTTCGTGAAAGGCAGTGCTCGTCATGGTACCGTTGCCAGTGATTGTGGTCATGGTGTGATTCTAGAAACAGCCAAACAGGAACCGCAACTTCATTCGGGAATCGACTTAATACGTGCCCATGTCATCAACTCACCGATCGAAAGCCAACTAGCTCCGTATCCAAGTCTGACGCTATGCCATACGCAACATTGTGTTGCATCGCAATTTGTGCGTAGTTGTATCCGTTGTAGCCCAGCGAGAATGCTTCCGCTGATGATACGCTGTTGTTGAGCGAGGCCCAAGTTTGCGACAGTTCACTACGGCAAATACATGAACCGCGACAAGGTTGAGTGGGTTAAGAACAAACATACAAGTAGAAGGGGTGCAAAGTATGTTCGAGCCACAAACACAGACACCGTCGAGAGTGCACGTACACGTCGAGTACATTTCGGAGCTTCTCGTCGACACCAACAAAGGTTATCAGCATCAGATAGTCGTCAACAAAGAAATTTAACTTGCTGTGGCAACAGGAAGTTGCCGGCACACATCGCCATCATTACCAAGGCACATCATAGACAGCAATCGTTTGATATTTCGAATGCGTCGATTCACATTGCACATTGCAGGCCAGGGGTGCAACACACTTACCTATCCACGCTGTAGTTTCCGTTGGTGTAGCTCACAGTTGTATCGTTTGATCTACCCAACACCACATGCCAAGTTTAAACGAGCAAACCAACAAACAGCAAAGGATCCCGGTATTTGCTTGGAAAACTCACGTTCGTGCCACGCGCCGTGGGCGGATATCTAGATTATGCGTCGAGCGGATACCTTGGCCATTGAAGACATTTGACGTCGCATTAACGAAAGTGGAAACTAAGCCCATCTGGAAGAGAGGCGCACTGCGGCCATCTTCCACCTCAAAATATAGAAAGTTCTGCAGCGACGTAGTCAACGACGCAGTGTCCACCAACGTGACATTCAAGTTGTGCGCGAGTATGTTCACGTCCATCGCCGCGCGTTCGCCGACGACACTCAAGTTGGTCGTGGCTGATGCATTACTTGTGTGATTTTGCGTCCAAAGTACCACGTTTTGCTGAGCCGAGAGGCCACCATTCCCAAACATGTAGAATACGGAATCACCAGCCCAATCCACTGCAACATCTGCCTCAAGCGCAAACACCTCCAATGCTTCGGGGATGTTGTGAAGGGCACTGAAGACGCGCTGCTCTAACTTCGACCCATTGTTCTCCATTGTCGCAATATGTGAGTACATAAACGTATTCGTGTCGCCGACAAAATCTGACACGCTGACATTGGTTTCCAAAGCCAAGTCGTCAACAAAAATCGACGTCGATGAAGCAGCAGTCATCGTAACTAGAAAGTAATCGTGACTTCTATTCACGTGACGTCGCGAAATGTCTAGTTCGTGTTGCATGTTTACGCCCGAGTGACTTTGCCAGAAGTTGGACCATCGGCTGTGCCGCACGCGCGAGTTCAACGTGACCTCAAGTATGTTCACATTGCTGACACCGTCCGCTTTCCAGAACTCGCAGCGGTTCTCCACGACAGCGTTGGCGCCATCCACTGTCACAAAGTCCGACACCGCCCAGCTGGTCAACAATTCCCCGTCGCTCACTTCGGTGTGTCTGATGTGCAGCAGCGTATTGTCCATCAATAGCTCCTGTTGCTCCGTCAACGTGTAGTTTGATGTGCCATTATGTGTGAGCAGCGATAATGTCTGAGATGTCCGAAAGCCAGGTAGCGTGGTGTTATAAAACGCCACCAATGCAGTTGAATTGTCCCACTCAGTACTGAATTGTGCGTCCAGATCGAACAATTCGTAGTCCCAATATCGAACATTCGCATTCACCATCGTCATCGCAGCACTGGAATGGACACCCATCGAATAGTGTGCGCATGCTGCATCAACGACGATCACTGGCTGGTTGAATAGCGAGATCGTCGACACAACTGCCAAGACATCGTCGTCAGTCAACACGTCAATGCTGGTTTCCGCGCTGTAGCGCTGCAATCCGTACGTCCGGCTGTTATTGAGACGGACGCCGTCGCGAACACGAAGCACTGCATCGTGCTGCATTCGGACACCGACCGCGCCGTCTGCGATGTTCGACATTAGTCCTGTAGCAAAGGTCGAAGTCAAGTTCAGTGCGAACACAATTGGGACCGTGACCACGTCATCGAGAACGGCAATACGGATCTCGTTGACGCCACCGTCGTTTTGCAGCGTGACTGAATCGCTGAAGAAGAATGTGTTTGTGAGCACGTCGTTGAAGGAATTTTGCGTACGTAGTTCCACTAGAGTATCGTCAGCCAGGAACGCAGCATGGTGCTCTTGTATGCTGCGAGCAGTGCCGTTTTCCATACGCACAGTCAGCAAGTGGTCAATGGACACACCCGACACTGAAACATTCAATGGTAGCGCCAAATTGGACTCCGTGCCAGACCGGACATCGGAGGCAGAACTAACGTACAGTAACTCATAACTGTCTTTCAGCAGGCCAAATGTGACATCGTGAGACATGGTCCCACTGGAACTGGTTGAAAAGTCGAGTGTGGTGTTCGATACATAGGTATGCGTGGTGTAGGCTCGTGTGTGGTTTGAGCGAATGCCGTCACGCCATTTGACAAGCGCATTATTAGTCACTGACATTCTTGCGACGTTTCCTAACTCATCCGAGAAGTATGTGGCGTTCGAAAACGTGGACGATAGCTCTGCATCCACAACGGGAGAGTTTGCGACGCTATCCTTGAGCGTCATGTGAATACTATTCACGACTGCGCCATTATCCTGGACAAGCACGGAGTCCGAGAAGGAAACTTGATGAAGCATAATATCTCCGACAGTGGTCAAGGCATCAAAGTTCAGCAAGGCGTTGTCGGCAAGAACAGCGACCTTGTGCTCGTGTGTCATGTTCGCGGTGCCATTTTGAAGCCGAAGATCGATGCGGTTGTCAAATTTCAATCCACGAAACGACTGTTCTGGGTTGGGGACGAAGCGAGCAGCGGAAGTGGAATCAAGATGTATGAGTTCGTAGTCCTCGATGGAAATGGACAAAGCACCGTTGTGGTTGAAGGTGCCGGTATCGTTTGTCGCCCAGTCGTATGTGCAGTTGGCAACATACTTTTGCAATTCGAATTCCCGGGTGCCGTTGCTTCGCGTTCCGTATCGTAGGTCGAAGGATGCGTCGTGGGCCATGGCAGTGTAAGATGCATTCCCCCAGTCATTTGAAGTTGGCATGTTCTTCGAGAAGTGTGTCATCAAATCAAAATCGAATAACACGGGCAACTGCTCCACATCATCTTGGGCAAAAATGTGCATGTTGTTAATAAAAGTTGATCCTTGAAACATACCGGAGTCTGTGAAAGAAATACGTTGCACTAATGCATCGTCATGAGTGCTCAACGCCATCAGTGTTAAAACAACATCTTCGCTCAGCATCACAACATGTTGCTTGTGCTCTGTAACAGAAGTTCCGTTGTCGAGTTGTATGGTGGCCACGTGCTCCACTGACACGCCTGAAAGTGAGGGGTCCAAGTTTGAGGATAAGCCTGACCTGGCAATCAAAGAGGAGGACATTGAAATTGTCTCCACCCCGTCTTCCAAGACCGAGAATGCAGAATGCTGTGTTGAGGTGCCGTTGTCGTAGCTGCCAAGCTGGAGGGCTCCCGACGAAGAGAAATGCCGCGTCATGTAAGTGCGAGATCCATTCAACCGTGTCCCTTCCCGCAATTTCATGTCTAGGGTATGGGCTGTAAAAAACTCGGTTGAGTTGCCAGAAGATGTTTTATTTGGGTCTGGGACAATTGAGTGAAGATCCAAATCGACAACACATGGGTGATCGGTAACTTCGTCTCGGAGTACAAATCGTGCGTCGCTCACAAAGTTTGATTCATGCCGAACGACTGTGTCAGTGAACGTACAATTGCCGACAACGACGCCATCCACCTCTGTCTCGCTTGTTAGATGCAGCAAAGTGTCGCCAACCATCACGAGGGCGTTTTGGCGATGCACAGTTTCTGCCGTGAAGTTGTGCGCTCGCACCAAGGTCACCTGATGCACCGCCACGCCGGAACGCGAGTTGCTGAGATTTGACACGAGTCCAGTGTTCACAGTCCCTGTTGACTCTGCGAAGACCAGCTCCTTCTCGTTGTTGGTCACCGACATCTTAAAGTCGTTGCTCCACGTCCCATGTTGGGGGTATCCGATAACATGGTCCAGTCGAGTGCTCAAGTACTCCGCACTTTGCGACACCAAAGTATCCGACGAAAGAATGATCACTCGATCGCCGACAGCGGCATTGAGCACAGCAGTCGATGTAATGTTGACATCACCATAGTGTGCTGTTGCATTGTGTGCGGACACAAAGCCACCAGCGCCGTAAAACCATGACTGTTGCCCAACCTCAATCGTAGAAACGATCGAGACGTCTATCTCGCCTGGTGCATTGCTTGCGTTGGCGAAGATGAAAAGCTCGTTGCGGGAGTTGTTGCATTCTGCAGTTGCCACATCCCACAAAGTAAAGTTTGAAACAAGTTCGTCCTCCCAATGCTCATGTGAAATTAGCAGTACGGTGCTGTCAACGAATGCATCCATACGCTGGTCAATGAGACCACCTGAAACAGATCCGAAATCGTATTCAAAAGTCTGATCGCAACTAAATCCTATTCCAAGCGAGTCCCATAGTTCAGAGGAAAGCCCCCACTTGCACGTATGTGTGGCCGCCACATCGAAGTGCCCTTCCGCTTTGACGGCACCCATTACAGCTGTGGTTGTCAAATTGCCTGTTTGAAGTGATGACGCTTCAACGGAGGCTTCGAACGTGGTGACACCGGAAGTTCCATTTGTAACAGATGTAACGATCTGGACAACCTGGTCCGCACTCATGAAATTGACATGTGACATTGAAACCAATTGTGCGGGCGTGGGTGAGCGCGTATCGAGTACCCAAAGGTGGTCGGAGAACAACGTTTCTCCTGTCAGAGTGGCGTTGGACATTAGTTGGAGAGTCCAATCGGTATGGCCACCGTCGTTGAACGACATCACAGCAGCATGTTCCCAGATGGTGTTGTTGCCAGTGATGGAATCATTGAAGCCAATTTCGAACGAATCGCTCGCCAACACGCCAGTGAAAGTCAGAGATGTTGCCTCAGTTGTGGTACTTAGCTCCAAATCGGCCTCTAAATCCAGGTACACATTTCCACCAAGTGCGATTTCTCCGGAGTGAGTAAAGTCCACAAAGAGCCCATTGTCGGACTCCGAGTAGGTGTATGCGCTTGTGCTGGACGCTGACAAAATGCTGCTGTCGAGGAACTGCACGGCCGCATTGACAGCTACCGTCCCGTTTGTGGATGTTTGTGTGTCATTTGTGGAAGTCAAGGCACCAACATATTCTGTCTCTGCCAAAAAAACATGGGCATAGCGATTTTCACTGGATCGGAAGGCGTCAATCCCAAAGTCAACAAGCACGTTGTTGAAATCGTCCATTTTCCCACATAAACTGATGGAAATCGGCGCGCCCCCTTCGAGCGTGGGAGCAGTGGCATTGGTCGACGTTGCCGTTGAATTGGTGGAGGTTGTGTTGGCCGAGGTCGCGTTGGTCGAGTTCTTAGAGGTTGAGCTTTTGCTTGGCGCGTCAACGAAAATGTCTATGTGGTAACAAATCTGTACCGAACAGTCGTCTGGTACACCGGAAAGTCGACGACCTGCCATTGTATCTCTCAAAGGCTCGCGCCTATCGCGAAAGCTGTCGGGGCCGAGAATGACCACGGACATGGTGCTGCCGAGCACTGTCGCCACCGGATTCTGAGCCACGGCGTGGGCGAACAATCCAAATTTGTACTGTTCGCCGTCCCACGAAAACATCGAATCGCTCCCGGCTGTGGCGAATACGTATTTACTGAGGTACCCGTCGTTGGTGGTGTTATAGTCCGCATCGCGGCCGTTCTGCACGTCCACGCTGCATCCAGCAGTCTTTTTTTGGCACACAATGTCCATACCATATACTCCAACAGAGTTCGGCGCCTCACCCATACCGATGGCATACTCAGTTCGAGGGAAAAAAATAGACACCGAAGCAAGTGATCCAATCGAGTCTAAAGGTTGGCCGTGGCTATGTCCGACGACAATGCCTGTGCCATTCAGTGCTAGTCCAGCGACACCAGCGTTCGTTTCAACCTCCACGGGTTGAGTGGCGCCAGACACAATATCTCGCACTAGCTTTGCCATCCACTGTCCATCCACAGAAACCTCGAAAGACAGTTGATACGGAAACGACACTGCGACGATACCATAGATGTCCATCTACATGTTGCATCGTATTTGGAAAAGCAAAGTCAAGCAACACATCTGTTGTCACGCCGCGACAGCCATGGACACGGACCTCAAGATCCAAGTCGCACACCAAACTTGTTTCCACAAATTCAGATTCGCCTACACGCATACATTTGTTTAGATGGTATCACGCGAGTTATAACATGTGTACGTGGTTACTGGTCGCAGGTGCGCGCAGTAGACGAGCACGCACCTGAGACGAGGGACTGAGCAAGGTCGGCAATGAACCACAGTAACTCTGCGACATTGAATTCGGCTACATGGAACAGTAGGGTCGCAGTAGGGTTCTGCGTGGCCATCGGTGTACGAGTGATCATGAACGAATCCGACAGCGCAAACGACGCGACATGGCTGCCACCGCGTGCGGCCGTGCACGTGCAGTCCGACAGCTGCACTCCGAGGGGGGCTGTGCGCGGGATAGACTGCGAGCTGGCGAGCTGTACTCCGATAGCACTGTCAGGCACTGCACTGAGCCGCCCAGCTTCGGATGAGTTTTGCCCGCGGAAGTCAAGGGTGAAATCGCCAGACAGGTAGTCGTCCTTGGAAAGCTCCAGCGCGTTGATGGTTTCAGCGACAAATACACCAACCAGGCCCAGGAATACCACGAGCAACGTGATGCAGACTGCGGTGGTCACCTTGCATGCCAACGTCCTTTTGTTCTTTTTGTTCTTTTTGTCCTTTTTGTTCTCTTTGTTCTCTTTGCTCTCTTTGTTCTTTTTGTTGACGCCTTCTTCGAGCGCTTGACCGATGGCATCGCTGTCGTCGGCGGTGCAAGTGACAGCAGGAAGTGTATCGGTTTGGGCTTCGTGAACCACAACAGTCACACAATGCTTGTGATTGCCACACTTTTGCTCGCGGCTCGTTGCACCGCCAGGATTATCGTCACGGTGAACGGGCATGACGGTCACAGTGGTCGCCGATGGGCTGCCGCGAATACCAAGAAAGTCAGAGTCGTATTTGCTGCACTGAGGTGAGTCAAAGACTGCAAGCGACTTTTTCGCGGCCAAACAACTTGTGGCAAAGAAAAATATTCGATTTGCAACTTCGTCGTGTACTTGATGCATTTGTTCAACAACTGGCCGCGCCTGTATGCTAGTCGTTTTTGTTGTCACGGCGACATCGAAAACGACGACCGCGCATGAAGGCGAAAGAAGACATGGAGAGAGCAACACCTGTATTGCCACGGCTCGTCGCTGTCGTCGCTGTCGTCGCTGTCGTGGCAGTCATCGCTGTCGTCGCTGTCGTCGCTGTCGTCGCTGTCGTCGCTGTCGTCGCTGTCGTCGCTGT
>ENA-OWNT01004656-OWNT01004656.1-seawater-metagenome-genome-assembly--contig:-NODE-4656-length-11863-cov-5.538605_pt1 | contig 11863 bp, 12 predicted proteins | sample MGYA00238136_ERZ651165 | MGnify/ENA primary metagenome ERZ651165 (study PRJEB26861, sample SAMN08777766) | seawater metagenome | isolation source: coastal seawater | place: USA: Florida | collected... | reverse complement strand
ATTTTTGGTGAAGTTGGCTATGCGTTTAGTGATAAGTTGAATGCCACTGTCGGTGCGCGCTTTTATGAGTATGAAGTTAAGTCGCTGTCTGGTGCTGTTACACCACTATATTCAGGTGATATAAGCAACATCAATCAAGTACCAATGGAACTGGTTGAAGCCAGCGACAATGGTTCACTATTTAAGTTTAATCTTGATTATAAGTGGGACAATAACATCATGACCTACTTCACTATCAGCGAGGGCTTTAGATTAGGTGGCGGTAATGGGGTAATGTCATGCCCTGAAGTATTACCAGATCAACAAATAATCTGTGCGTTGCCACACGAAGTTGATTATAAGCCAGATACCACCACTAACTATGAGTTAGGCTTAAAATCGACTTGGTTTAAGAACAAGCTACATTTGAACATCGCAGCCTTTAATGTGCTGTGGAATGATGCACAAATTCAAGCAACCACGGTTAACGGTAAAGCCATTATTACGTCAAATGCCGGTGAAGCTCAGAGTAAAGGTATTGAATTTGCGACTCGCGCAATATTAACCGATAACTTAAGTACTTATTTAACTTATTCATATGCCGATGCAAAATTAACGCAAGACGCGCCTGCACTGTTTGCGGTTTTCTCAGAAGACGACTATAGCAGCGAAGAAATCGCCAAATATCAACCTTACTACAATGGAGAAAAAGGCGACAGATTACCGGGTGCGCCTAAGCACCAATTGTCATTCGGTGTAACCTACAATACCGACGTATTGGAAGATAAACTGTTGACTATCAACTATGGCTTAACGGCACAAAGTGATGTGATCACTAAAGTAGGTTTAAAAGCTGACGGTGAAACTTTAGCGGGTTACGCTATGAGTAATTTAAGCTTTAGACTTGCCGGTGAAGCTTGGTCAACGACTCTTTATGTGAACAACTTATTTGATAAATACGCGCAAACGTCAGTACGTCGTGATAAGTCTTGGGCAGGTGAAGGCAAATACCCAGAGCTTTCAAAAGCACTACCTGATTTACAACGTGTCTATGGACACTATGTGACCACACCTCGTACTATAGGTCTTAAATTTGACTACCAGTTTGAACTATAAATGGACCTAGCCAGTCAAGTAAAACAACACCTTACAAAGGGTGCGCTCACCAAAGCACACCCTTTATTGGTGTCTTGGTTACAGCAAGAACCCAATAACCCTCAAGCTTGGGGCTTTCTGGCTGAACTGAATTTACTCGCTGGCGATAAAAGCAAAGCGCTTAAAATTATTAGCAAGGCGCTGAGTTTAGCCCCGTCATTACCAATAACTCTTCACCTTGCTAAAACGGCATTACTGGCTGGCGATCACCAACAATGCGAAAATATACTCAAAGACTTAACCTTTAATACAGCACACCCACTTTCAGCTTCTGCAATAGAGCTAGATTTGGCCGCGAATTTATGGCTTCGCCTCAACCAACCATATCGCGCACTCAGTTTATTCGAGCAAGCCCATTCACTGGATGAATTGAACACAAACATTGGTTTAAATTACGCGATATGCTTAAAGATGGCAGGAAAAATACAAGATGCCGAAAGGTTATTTGAGTCAGTAATAAAGCAACAGCCTTTACATGAATTGGCCCATTTATCACTCGCTGAGCTCAAAGCTGACAAATCGAATACTATTCCCATTTCTTTAGAAAAGGCGCTCGAACAGAAGCCTCAAAGCCAATATTTGAACCATGCCAAAGCCTTATATCTAGAAGCACAGAAAGACTACAAAGCAGCATGGCATAGCTTTGATTTAAGTAAAGAAACTGTAGCGCAAAGCGTTCAGTTTGAAACAAACGCCCACCATCAGTTTTGTTTACATCGCATTCAAAGCTCTATTAGTGAAAAGCTTGATGCGTTTATTACAATTACGTCCAAAAACCGTAACCAAGCTGTAGACCCTATATTTATCGTCGGCATGCCCCGCTCTGGCACCAGCTTGTTAGAGCAGCTTTTAGCGACACAACCACAACTCAAAGCGCTTGGTGAGCTGAGTTTTTTACCTCAATTATTAAACATAAAAGCGGGGTTTTATAAGCAAACAGAATTAACCCTTTCGGATACCGCCGAACTATTATTTAAGCAATATAGTCAGCTACTTAACGAGAATAACCAGCAAACAGACATGCGACAAAACAACATAAGAGGCATAGATAAACAACCGTTTAACCTCTACTTTGTCGACGTGATTTTGAAGCTGTTTCCCAATGCGAAAATCATTTGGCTAGTGCGTAATAAATTCGATACCTGTGTCGGTAATTTTAGACAAGCCTACCAAGTAAACAGTCCATTTCATCATTACAGTTTTGATTGGCAACATATCAACGCATGTTACGACGACTTTATTAAGCTAGGTACCCATTGGCAGCAAACATTTAACGAAAATTTTATGCGTGTCGATTATGAAAACTTAGTGAGCGAGCCACACATTCAACTTGCTGATTTATTCAAATTTCTAAATATCGAAGCCGATGGTGATCCCCTTGAATTTCATCAGCACAACTACTTCTCAGCAACCGCCAGCAAGCTGCAATTAAGACAGCCACTGAACACGCACTCCATCAATAAGTTTAAAGGGATTTATCCTGCATAAACCGTTATAAATCATCAGGCGTGAAATTGGCTTTAAAAGTAAAAGCATAAGGCGAGTCACCATGCTCCCTTAAATGTTGTAAGCGCGCTTTTGCTTCTTCAGCGGTGGGAATGTGCCCCTCTTCAATCCACCATAGTACATAAGAGTCTTCATTTAGCTTTTCGAACCACTCACCTTTACGTCGCATAAAATCACGGTGATGGGTACGAAACATAAAATCTTTAAGGGAGTCTGGACTTGTCCATACTGACATATTGATTAACAAACTCGGATCATCAAACGCTTGGATGCTCGTCGCATCACCCGACTCATCTTTTAAGCGCCAGACAAAGCCTTCGCTTTGTTCCGCGGTGGCATTTACTACATCGAGATTATCAACAAAGTCTTTTATTTCTGGGGCATCTAAAGGGTATTTTGCTCGGGCTATATTCAATTGTGCTAAATGCATGACTCTCTCCATGAAAAATTAAAAGGCTAAGCTGCATCGCAATCAAACCCGCTCAACAACTTGCTAATCAAAGAAGTAAATAAGGTCAAAATTATTTAGTTCAATGTTTAAGCAGTAAGTTATTTAAAAATAAACAATAATAAATCCCTTGCTCAAACAAACTAGAACAAAAATTCTTGCCTATACTCTAAAGAAATCGGCAATGTAAGGGGAAGTTATGACTAAAAACAGGATTGACGCGCTCACCGGCATTCGTGGCATTGCTGCTTTATGGGTGTTATTACACCATTTAGTTAGTCAGTACCCTTTGCAAGGTAAACTCCCCGTTTTAGTCGAACACATCGCTGAAAAAGGCTGGCTTGGTGTCGACCTGTTCTTCATTTTGAGCGGTTTTGTGATCGCCTATGTTCACCATAAAGACTTTGCAACTCAAATCACAGGCAACACCATGAAGCAATTTATGGTTAAACGCATTGCGCGTATTTATCCTGTGCACCTACTAACCACTTTATCGCTCGTACCCATCTATTTTGGTGCAAAATGGGCGTTTGGTTACGATTCCCCAGTGAATGCTTTCTCACTTGAAAAGCTACTATACAGCGTGAGTTTAACCAATGGTTTTGGCTTTCATGATTCCTTGGGATGGAACGCCCCTTCTTGGTCAGTCAGCTCGGAGTTTTTAGCCTATTTGGCTTTCCCATTTTTGGCCGCTTTGCTGCTCAGAAAACAACTTTCAGCATTGCTTTGCTTTGCTTTAATCGCCGTGATTTTTACCATCACTACCTCTATCGGTTGGGTATTAACAGATATGAATAGTTATATTGCAGGCTGGGAGTGGGTATCGATGCGTGTTTTGTCGGAGTTTATTTTCGGCATGCTTATATTTCAGCTTTACCGTTTAAATTTTAAAGCCCCATTTTGGCTGTTTGCGATAGTTTCAGCGCTGATCATCGTCTATATGAGCGTGATTAACGCACATAGTCGTTGGGACTGGGTCATGGTGCTCACCTTTGGCGTATTAATCTATTCGCTGACAAATTCTGAGCATGGCGTCAGCCGGTTTTTAGCCTCAGCTAATATGAAGTATTTGGGCGAGATCTCCTACTCTATCTATTTGTGCCATGGCGTGGTGTTTATGGTGTTCAACAGCGCATTACCAAAACTACTGCCAAGCGGTGAAGGACTTTTTTTGCTTATTCCCATATTAATTTATGTTGTCTTAACACTGATTGTTGCGCACTTTATGTATAAGCTGGTTGAGATCCCCGCACAAGCTTATTTGAAAAAGAGATTGTTATAAACGGTAGTTTCAAAGTTGGGTAGCAGGTATTGAGTAATGGTTGGTGTTGAAAAACAAATGCAATCAGAAAGTCCACTATCCAAGCGCCTTCTGATTGCAAAAACTTACTCTAGCCAATTTCAAATGAAGTAATACCAAAGGTTCTCTGCAGCTGAATATCAGGCTCAGTTCGCGTATACATTCTGGCGGTTTCAAAACATTGGGTCATTGCAAACTGCTCAGCCAATTTAACCGCTTCATCGTTTACTTGGGGTACATCTAAAAATATATCTTCATTTTCAGATACATGGCTACTTAGCTGCAGATAAAGTGCACGAGCAATGTCAGCCGAGTCAGCAAACAAGGGGCCAATTTTATACCCAGACGCACACTGACGGATTACCCCCACACCTTTAAGTGAGCCATTTTCAGCGTAACCCAAAGCCACGCTATCACTTTGCGTGATCCAGTCTTTTAGAAACGTGTACCTATCTGCTGGAAAAAACGCAGCACAATACTTTTTAATATCGTTAAACTCAAATGATGATAACGGCTTAATATTGTCTGCATCAGCTTGTTCTATGCTTTCAATCACTCCACCCTTTCGAGCAAAGCGAATATTACGATGAGCCAATTTAAACCCTGACTTTTTATAGTTATCTTGTTGATCAACCACGCCATCTAAACCAATATTACAACCATCTAAGTGCGTGAGTGCCTGTTGCCAAAGTCGATAACCATAGCCTTGACCGCGATATTCAGGTTTGACGATATAAAACCCTAGAAAGCCAAAGTCATCATCGTATTTCACCACTGAAATACTCGCTATCGGTTCATCGTCTAAATAGCCCATGTAAAAGCCACTTGTATCTACTTGATAATATAGCTGTGCATCATGTAGCCCTGGGTTCCAGCCTTCATCTTTTGCCCATTTTGTAGCGAGTTCCACATCTTCAAAGCTTGCGACTTTTATCGAGAATTTTTGCTCTGGCATTGTTCTTCCTTTGCTTTATGCGTTAATTACGTTTCATTACTTACAAATGGTCTGCATGATTGGTTTTATACCAATCCTCAATAATACTCAATCATTTTGAGGGACTAAAACTGACGCTAACTTCGTTGAAAATTTCTTATTTAGAACAACTAAATAGCAAAATTTCCGCCTCGTTATCGACAAGTTTTCCTTGCCTAAAAATAAATCGCTTAATTAAGAGGATTGGTATCATTCGCAAGCTGAGCACAACTATTTTCTTCTAAGAAACCCGCTATCAAAGCGTTTATTTTGGTTTTGAGCCATTCTGGCCCTTCATCTTCCATATCATTATGACGCGCTTTAGGTATTGTCACCACGCAGCTACCAAACTTTTGCTGCTCACTGGTTGTAGGTAAAACCCCCTTATCAGCAGGAAAGTCACTGGCTCGAATAGATAACACTTTAACATCGCCTCTTCTAGGTAGAGGCACGCGGCGATGATCTAGGGTAATAATATCTTGAATATAGTCCTTGCCTTCATTTGCAAGCCAAGCTGAGATATCACCACCGTTCGAATGACCAACTAAAGTTAGATTATCGAAGTCATAGTTTTTAAAACGCGCTTTCAAATTATTACGAATGAAATCAAGGGTTACAGCCCCACGAGACCAATTTTCGCTTCGCGTTTCATATAGGTTACCCGACACAGACAAAGGTGGATCGTTTGGTAACTCATGACCAATTGCAACAACCATATAGCCTTTTTGTTTAAATAAACTAGCAATGAACTGATAATTTGAGTGTGATACACCATAACCTGCACTTATAAAAGCAACTGGGCAAGGCAATTCCGCTTTACATACTTCAGCCTGAATAGGGTGAGACATTTCAATCGGGATATGACGTTCACGAGACGAATCAATAATCACATCAGCAAGTGCAGTAAAGTTAATACTCGCAGCCAATAGTAATAACCCTTTTAGGCACTTTTTCATTTAACAACTCCTTATTTAACTATCTAATTCTTAAATGCTTTTTAATCAGCATCATACTGAGATTTGAATCAATAAGCGAATTTGAGTTCTCGCTAAAAATAAGGATTAGAAAGTGCAGGGAGAGCTGTAAATATTAACGCTGCCTTGAGATAGATTTGGCAACCATCTAAAATTTGGCTTTAACTAAGTTCAGACTAGACTCGTTTATTAATAAAAAATTCATCAACACAAAACTCAATGCCTTAACGCATCATAGATTTCTTAATATCAATTAGCTACATTTACCTTTTTTAGCCTGACCAGGTGGACAAAATTTACCATCAGACTTTTCTGAGCTCTTGCTACCTAATTTAACTTCCACATCATCAACAACTCCTTCAACGCGAGTTAACTGGCAACCAGATAATAAAACTGTTGCAAATAAAACAAAAACTAACGATTTCATACTTAAGCCCAAATCAACCAAACTATTGCTAATTATCATGAGTGTGAATTAACCTTTAATGAATGCTAATTTTCCATTGAATTACGTTAATACATTCAAATTTGGCTTGAAAGTAAGTTACTAGAACACCTATTTTTGACTATGTTTTGTAGAAATAAGGTGCCGTAAATTTACATAGAGAATGGGATAAAAGCAGGTAACATTAGAAAAGGCTGCATTAAGTGCAGCCAATTTTTTATAGGTTAGAATGCAATGATACTAAGAACTAAAAAGCAGATTGCATAAGCCTCATTTAAGTTTATTTCCCTTAACTGGAACAAATCACTAAAGAGTCGGTTCCATATCTCTTTGAAAATAAAAGAAGCAGTTACAGATACACCTGTTAATAAAGCTAATGTAAATAGTACCTTCGCTTCAACACTAGTAAACATCAAATCTATCATTGAGTTTGATGCTTGAGCATCAGATATATTAACTGTAAAAAAATGATATAAGAACAACACAAATAACAGCGCAGCTGTGGCGAACAAATTAAAATTTGTTGATATTCTCTTTTCCATATTTAATTTCCTTGTAACTATAATGACCTTAGATCAGATTAATAATCTATACATAATTATTGTTATAAAGTCTTTTTTATTATCAACCTAAATCATTGCCCTTATTGAACCCCGCTATAAACAGCTCTACCTTGCCACATGATTTACATGCGAACATATCTAGGCTTTCTTTTGTGACAAAGAGCTCACCCAAGCTTCCTAATGCCCCCCACCGAGTTCCCTCATGAAAATTTTTAGTGCCAATGAAAGCTAACTTTTTATCACATCTTAAGCAAAAGGGAGCTGTAGATTTCTGCGGGTTTAATTTTTCACTGCCTTTCTCAGCATTACAGTTCCAACAAACTTCGAACTCTTGATCTTCAATTAAAGTATTACAATTTTGGCATTTCCAAGACATTTAAATCTCACATATTATGAACGGTTAAAAAGGGAATATCAGTTAAAGTATAGCTGAGCTTTAGATTATTAATGCACCCGAGATGCAATCTAGAATTGTTCTACACCGAATTTTCCACACTTCTCAAATGATTAATGTTACAGAGATAATGTAAATAGAGGACAACAAAGAATAAAATACAAGCCGCTTAGCATGATTTATGGTTCAATTTATCACATTATCGAACTATGAATTTAATCAAAGATTGATGACTTCTTGCACTCTAATTTTTGCAGCAATGAAATCTACATGAGCAACATACATCAGACTCGAAATTTTACGAATAATATGGTCTTCATGATCATCTAAATGACCATCCGAAAAAGCAACATGCCAAAGCAATTCAATTACCTCAATACGCTCTTCATACGTTGTTTTTGCATTCACTTCTTTTACGAACTGATGCAAATCAAGGGCTGCTTCAACCATAGGTCTAACTTTATCAATTAGTATTTTCACTTGGCTTTCAGCTAGCTGACATTGTGTTTTTAAAATTTCGGCAATTTTATCTAATTCTGATTGCTCAATTTTGCTGTCGGCACGCATGACTTCAACTAACAGAGCTGCTAATCCAGTATTAAAGTCAATTGTATTTTCTATCGGCTTTGATTGTTGTAATTCATTACTGAAGTCTACTAATAATGCTTTAAGCTTTTTAAACAAAATAATACCTCTAATGCATTCTTATAATTTGATTATATAGTCGTTCTCTTAATTAAGTTGACCAATAAACATTTTCTTACAGTATTTGCTAAAAAATTAACCTATTCTTTCACTTCTGTAATTGCACTTTACCTAGATCATAATGAAGCCACTACTAATAACCATAATATTTTGTTTTTTGTCAGGTTGCGTTTATGTTCCCGAAAACTCTCATAATTATGATGAAACATGTAATGTAATGCGCAAAAAGAAGGTGCTGAAATTAGAGCAAACTACGCCACTAGCCCATTGCTCAAACGAAGCTTGCGCTTTATTAATGGCCAGTTATGGCTTAGTAACTGCAGCAAGCTTTGTTATATCAGGGAGTATTGTTGTTGTATCAAATACCGTTTATTGGCTTGAAAGGCCTGCCGATTGTAACGCTCAGCTAAAAGGATGATCACTGTGACTTGTAAATCTATATTAATAACTACTTTTTTGACCTTATTCCTGAGCGCCTGTACAGGAAGTCAAAAATACCACGAAGTGTATGTAAAAGAATGCGATGTGCCTTATAAAGTGGTCAACGACGAAACAACTGAACTCCCAAAGTTAACGTATGTTGAAGTAAAGAATAATTTTCTTATTTACGGCTTCATATATACGTTAATCCCCACATTAACGACTGTTGACTCAACAGCTCGTCAACAAGCTTATTATCGAGAATTTAAACGTTCATGTGCTGAAAAAGGTATCACTATCACTGAAATGCCAACAGAAAGACGTATTTATTTGAACAAAAAGCAATTAACAACTAACAAGCAAAGCTCAGATTCTGAACTAAGTGATATTGAAAGGTAATTATTAGATTCAAGGTAGAAACACCTGAACCACTAAACCAGTTTGCCCATCCCCGCGGTTATGTAAACTTAGCTGACCATGATGGGCTTCTGCAATTTCTCGACAAAGCGCGAGCCCCAAGCCGCTTCCACTGGCTTTGGTTGAATAAAAAGGCACAAGTGCATTTGCCATAACCGCTTCACTCATACCTTTACCCGCATCGCTGACGCTTAATAGTGTGCCATTCGATTTAGCTTCAATCTTAACCTTAATCTGCTCAGTTTCTGAGCCCGATTCATAAGCATTTTTAAGTAGGTTAATAAGCAACTGCTCTAACTGTACTCTATCCGCAAGACAGGCATTATCAGGAGTATTCCCCTCAATACTAAAATCCCATTCCTGCTTAACACTACTTAATAAGCTTGACCAATCTATTGCTTCAAGTTTAGGCTGTGGCAATTTGGCGAATTTACCATAGCCTTGCACAAACTCATTCAGGTGATTTATGCGCTCTTGCATGGTCGAAAATACGCGTCCGAGCCTTGGATCATCGAGGTTTTGCGTGAGTATTTTTCCGCTATGCAGCATAGATGACATAGGGCCCAATGAATTATTCAGCTCATGACTGATAATGCGTATCACCTTCTTCCATACTGCCACTTCTTGACGACTCAGCTCACGTGTAAGTTGCTTAAAAATATAAAGACGGTGACTTTGGTTGTTTAATAAAAACTGTCCGGTGGAAAGGTGCCAAGTTTGAACTTCGTCATCTTGAGTTAGCTGGCCATCATTTAAATGTGTTTGCTTTAGATGAAATAACCCATCTATTCCAGCTTCCATGGCATTTTGAATTTGCTCACTGCCAAACGCATAGAGCTCATTGCGAGTTAGGCCCTCTAGTTTCTGCTCACTATCAAACAATAGTTTGGCACTGTGATTACTAAAGACCACATAGTTATTGCTATCTATTAGCACCAGAGCTTGAGGCGAAGACTGTAGCACTTTATCTAGCATCAGTTCGCGCTGATAAATCCATTGTTTTTCTTGTCTAAGTTGCTCGGCGGTTTGGTTGTAAGTAAGACACAAGCGCCCAAGCTCATCGTCTTCATTGTATGCAAGTAAACTCGAAAACTCACCGTCTTTGAAATTCAACAACCCCGTTTCTAGCGCTTTAATACCTGAGTTAACCGGCTGAGTAATTAGGCTACTGACAAACCAAGCCAAAACGATGGCCAAACTCAGACTAATCAGGCTGAGGGCACTTGATGCTCCCAGCACAAGTAATACGGGTACTAACGCCAATACCACACTTAACATTGTTGCTAACTGCAATTTATGACGAGTACTGAGATTGGCTGTGAGTGATTTCATAAAGGTTATCGTTTTAGTTTTATTAATAGTCGATATCGAATTTTTGTAAACGCCTATATAGCGCTTGTCGTGAGAGTCCAAAATGTCTTGCTACTTTGGCAACAACCCCTTGGTATTCTCGCATTGCAGCCTCTATTTCATCTTTATTGGGTTCTTTGTTTGCATTTGGTTGCGTTACATTTTGTGTTTGGTTTAAACCAAAGTCGGTAAACTCAAGTGGGCCTGATGGTTTTAAAACTCCAGCTCGCTTACAGGCGTTTTCAAGCTCTCGGACATTTCCCGGCCAAGCATAGTTACTTAAAGCCTGCTCTGTGGCTAATCCAAATTCTCGCTCTGGCAAGAAGTGTTTTATAAGTGGAATGATGTCGTCTTTTCGCTCACTCAGCGCCGGCAGCCTGAGCTCTATGACATTCAATCGGTAATATAAATCTTCTCTAAATCGACCTGCTTTAATATCTTGCAATAAGTCAGCGTTAGTCGCAGAAATAACCCGTACACTGACTTTTTGTGTTTGCACTGAGCCTAGGCGTTCAAACTCTCCTGTTTGCAATACTCGCAATAATTTCATCTGACCAGATGGAGGAAGATTACCTATTTCGTCCAAAAATAACGTGCCACCATCAGCAGCTTCAAAACGACCAATACGCTGTTTATTGGCCCCAGTATAAGCCCCTGCTTCTGCACCAAATAGCTCGGCTTCGATCAACTCGCTTGGCAGTGCGCCTGCATTCACTTTAATAAAAGGCTTGTCTGCTAAAGCAGAATTTAGCTGCACAATTTCGGCTATACGCTCTTTACCACTGCCGTTTGGCCCTGTGATCAATACCGATACATCTGACTTAGCGAGTTGCAATGCCATATCGACCACTCGCTCCATGGCCGTGCTGGCATACACAAGACCAGCTAGGTTTGCCTGTTCATGGACAGAGTGACGCTCATCTTGTTGGCGGTTAAATGTATCGTTGTCTTGTTTGGCTTTACCCAATTCAATCAGGTTTGCAATGCTAGTCAGTAACTTATTGTCATCCCAAGGTTTGGCTACGTAATCTGCCGCGCCCGCTTTCACAAGCTCAATGGCGGTTTCTAGCTCTGTCCATGCGGTGATCAGAATAATGGGTAAGTGTGCATTGAGTGCACGAAGTTGATAAAAGAGATTTTTGCCTTCTTCACCCGATGTGGTGTCAGCGGTAAAGTTCATATCTTGAATGGCTAAAGCAATACGTTGGTAACGCACAACTTGCTCTGCTTCGAA
>ENA-OWNT01004655-OWNT01004655.1-seawater-metagenome-genome-assembly--contig:-NODE-4655-length-11864-cov-5.673963_pt1 | contig 11864 bp, 6 predicted proteins | sample MGYA00238136_ERZ651165 | MGnify/ENA primary metagenome ERZ651165 (study PRJEB26861, sample SAMN08777766) | seawater metagenome | isolation source: coastal seawater | place: USA: Florida | collected... | reverse complement strand
ACGAAGCCGACGAGGGTGGGGCTGTCCGGATCGAACGCCGCGAACGAGGCGGCGTGGAGCTGCGCATAGAACACCGGGGCCAGGAGCAGCCGCGTGGTCTGCCGCACATCCAGGTCGCGGAACTCGCCGTCGCGGATCCCGCGTTTGAGCACGCGGGCCACCAGGCGGCGGACGCGTCGGAGGACCCCGGACACGTAGTCCTCGGCGAGCTCCGGGAAGTTGCCGGCCTCGGCCATGACGAGCTTCGGGACGCCGGCGACGCCGCGCTCCTCGAACTCTTCCACCCAGCGCCGGAGCAGGACCCGCAGCAGGTCCGCGGCGCTGCCCTCCGCGTCCACCTCGAGCTCGTCGGCGGCGTCCACGATCGGCACGACGGAGGTGCGCACCGCGGCCCGCAGGAGGTCTTCCTTCGACTTGAAGTACAGGTAGACGGTGCCCTTGCTGACGCCGGCGCGCTTGGCCACGTCCTTCAGGTTGGTGGCCGTGAATCCCTGCTCACCGAACAGCGCGACGGCGGCGCGGATGAGCTCCTCGGGCCGCGCGTCCTTGCGCCGGCGGAACCGCGGCGCCTTCTCTTCCTTGGGGGCGGGGTCCGGCGGCGGCGGCGCTGCCTCCTCTTCGATCGGGGCGGCCTCGGTGGCGGCGACGTCGGGCTCCGGGACGGGGACGAGGGCGGGCGTGGGGTCGGACGGCATCGGCGGTCTCCGCTGGTAACTGACTGGTCAGTAATCTATCGCAGAGATCCGATGGCGTCACGTCGAAAGTGACCGATCGTTGGAATAACTTTCCCGCCGGTCAGTTTCTGTCTGGTCCGCCGGTGTTCTAGCGGAGAGCGCGCGCGCCGACGGCGAAGCGGACCTCGGCCTGGTCCACCAGGTTGCTGAGCAGCGCCCAGGCGATCTCCAGCTCGGTGTGCACCGTCGGGTCGATTCCGTCGAACAGACCGCCCAGGGAGCGCACCACGGTGACTTCGCCGTGCACGGCCTCGTCCCCCAGGGTGCCTTCGGAGACGCCGAAGTCGAGCAGGACGCCGTTCGTCCACTCGGTGCTGAGGTTCAACGCGCCCGAGGTCCCCGCGCCCTCCCAGCGGGCCGTCAGCTGCAGCGCCACGCCGGACAGGTCCGTGCCGTCGGGGGCCACCGTGCCCTCGTCCGCCTTCGCCACGAGCCAGTGGACGTGGCAGTAGGTCGCGGGATCGAAGCTGAGCTCCGAGATCGCCGCGTACCCGAGCGCGTCGAGCGCCTCCGGGTGCTGGGGCGTGATCTCGGACGGGTCGTCGAAGTACTCGTGACCCGCGTGGGCGGTGCGGATCCCGAGGAAGCGCTCCCAGCCCGCGTCGGCCACGGTGTCCTCGCAGGGGACCATCGTCAGCGCGTAGTCGACCAGCCAGCCGGCCTCGAGCACGAACGTGAAGCCCAGGTCGTTGGTGATGCTCCACCCGTCTTCGGTGTACTCGGCGTCGCCCAGGTCCCAGTCCAGCCCCCAGGTGACGCCGTCGAGCAGCGGGCTCTCGAGCGTGTCGGCGGCAGCATCCTCAGGCGTGGCCGCGGGCTCCTCCGCGCAGCCGAGCAGCGCGACAGCAGCCAGCAGCGGGAGGCGCCTCACTGGGGGCCTCCGCCGCCGTTGGGGATGCAGATGCCCTGGGCCTCGTCGCAGGTCAGGCCGACGGGGGGGCCATCGAGGTCGTCGCAGTCGGAGTCCTCGGTGCAGGTGGGCACGCAGATCTTGTCGCCCTGGGGGTTCTCGTGGCAGGTGCAGCCCAGCGCGCCGTCCGGGCAGGCGCCGACGCAGTCGTCCTCGTCCTCGCAGGACTCGGGGCCACCGGCGTCGTCGTCGTCGCCCTGGTTGCCGCCGCCGGAGTCCGGGGTCCCCACGTAGCAGCCGAGGATGTACGGGAAGGTCGCGGTGGCGTGGTAGCCGTAGGAGCCGTCGGGCTGGGTGCGGCCGTTGCACGCGTCGAGGTACTGATCGCCAGCCTGGGCCTGGTACTCGTGGTTGTCCCAGGCGTAGGTCGACGGGTCGCCGGTCTGGACCCAGCTGCTCTGCATCTCGATGACGTTGGTGCAGTCGACGTCCGTGCAGCCGTAGGGCCCGTAGATGGGGAAGCCGTCGAGCGCCCAGCCGATGATGGGCGAGGGCTGGGTCGGGTCCGGATCCGCCATGGTCCAGGGCTCGGACTGACTGACGGCCTCCTGGATCAGGCACTTCTGGGCCAGCGCGTGGTTGTGATACGCGTTCGCGGTGTGGCCGAAGCAGCCGTCGGTGATCCCGTTGTAGATGGGGTCGCCGTAGGGGTCGGGCTGGGCGGCCTCGTTGGGCCCGAACCAGGGCATCCCGTTGACGGCGAATCCGGCCAGGCCAAGCAGCGGGATGTCCGTCGGCTGCGCCGCGATCTGGGGGTTCGTGGTGATCCGGTACTCCTGCGCCACCTCGGTGAGCGGGTTCGGCGTCATCGCCACGAAGCTGTAGGTGGGGATGCCGTTGCCGGTGACCACGAGCTCGTCGCCCACGCAGCTCGCGGTCAGCTCCGGCGCCGCGTACTCCGCGCCGGCGCCCGCCGCGTTGCTCACGTCCAGGATGGTCGCGGCCTGCCAGCAGCCCGCTGCGTCGTCGTCGTCGCCCGTGGCGTCGTCGTCATCGCCCGTGGCGTCGTCGTCGTCGCCGGACGCGTCGTCGTCGTCGCTGGCGAAGTCGTCGTCGTCACCGTTGTTGACGGGGCAGCCGACGAGCAGGGCCAGCAGGGCGAGCAGGGAAGGGAAGCGGGGCATGGGCGGGTCCTCCGGGTGCGTCTGCAGACGACACTAGAGGGCGCAGATGGGACACGGCCACTGCCCTGACATTGCCTTACACAAGGCCCACACGCCCTTGCGGGCTCAGTCCGCGCAGTAGCGGATTCCGCCCTCCGTGCCCGTACCCGTCTCGGTGCGTCCCGGGGGCAGCACCTCCACGAAGCAGCTCGTCACGCCCGCGCCCGTGAACGTGAGGCGGGTGAAGCCGAAATGGGGGACACCGCCGCCCTGGTGCGCGCCCGCCGTGCCCGAGATGATCTGGTGGACCTCGCCGTCGCCCACGGGGACCGCCGGCATCTCCTCCCAGGAGTGGTAGTGCCCGGCGACGTACAGGTCGGCCTCGTTCCGCGCCAGCTCGGACAGCAGGTACCAGGCTGCGTCCTCGTCGCCCCATCCGTTCCCCGTGCGCCCCGGCCACGCGGGGTAGTGGCCGCCCCCGACGAGGAAGTCCTTGCCGGTGCGATCGAGGAGCTGGGGGAGCCGGGCCTGGATCGAGCCCGCGAGTCCCCCGGCGCCGGTGTCGAGCAGCACGAGGCGGGTGGTGCAGACGTCCTGGGCGTAGTTGCCGGCGCCGAACACGCGGTTGTAGAGGGCGAACTCATCGCCGTGCACGTCGTGGTTCCCGGGGACGACCGAGATCGGCACGGGCGACTTGAGGAGGAGCTCGTTGATGTGGCGGAGTTCGTCCTCGACCGGCTCCTCGGCCAGGTCCCCGAGCAGCGCGAAGCCGAGCAGCGGGGTGCCCGCGGCGTCGGCGGCGGCGACCTCGTCGTGCAGCGCCTCGAGCACGCGCTCGAACTGCACCGGGTTCGTCTGGATGTCCCCGGCGACCGCGACGCGGTACTCCGCCGGGCAGGTCCGCCGGCCCCGCACCCAGATCAGGTCGTCCGTGAGCGGGATGGCGAGCTCCCGCCGCGTCCCGACGAGCGGGCTCGGGACATCGACCTCGGCGCCGTCGGGGCCGATCGAGATCACGGCGTCGGTGGCGACGTTGTCGAGCACCAGGGTGAGGGTGTCGGCGCCGAGCGTGCCCCGCTCGATCGACAGCGCGAAGTCCGTCAGCGTGGACGGCCGCCCCTGCACCACCGCGCCCTCGGCCTCCGCGAGCTTTCCGAGCGCCTCCCAGGACGACGCGTCGGTCGCCGCGGGGCTCTGGAAGCGCACGGTCACGCCGGTGGACGTGAGCAGGCGCGCGTAGTGGTTCTCGGCGGCGACCCGGCACTCGGCGGCGTCGTAGTCGCCGTGGGCGCAGGCGACGGTGGAGCACCCGGAGGGCAGGGCCGCGAGCGGCGCGAGCAGGAGCAGGGCGAGGGCGCGCATCAGGAGCCTGCCTTTCCGATCGTGGGGGCGACGAAGCCGAGCTCGAGGAACGCGCCGCCGCCCGTGGCGAGGCGGTAGCCGGCCGTCACCTGGAAGGCCACGGGGGACTCTCGCTTGCGCAGGCGCAGGTCGAACGACAGCTCGACGGGGCCGAAGTACCCGACGATGGAGCCGAGGTCGAGGCGCTGGCCGTCCAGGTTGCTGTGGATGTAGCCGAGGTTCAGGCGGCCGGTGACGCTGGTCTTGCCGCCGCCGAGGGGAGCGAAGGGGACGTCGAGCTGCCACCAGGCCTCGCCGTAGAACGAGCCGAGCTGGGGCCCGCCGCGTCGGAGCGACAGGTCGCCGGGGTCGCTGAAGGACACCCAGTCGATCCGCGGGCCGACGTAGAAGGTGAACCGCTGGCGGGGCGACACGTGCCAGCGGATCCCGATGTTCAGCGGGTACACCGCGCTGTGCTCGACGACCTGCCTGGCGTCCGTTCCCGGTTGCAGGGCCCGCCGCCGCAGCTCCCAGCCGGGCTTGTAGCGGACCTCGATCGCGCCCGTGTACCAGGGTCGCTTCACGTTCAGCGGGTACGGGAGCTTCACGGCCAGCTCGGCGCCCACGGTCACCTTCGTCTTGTGGGTGGTCAGGGCGACGGGGAAGCTCGACTGCTGGCCGGCGATGGGGGCCGAGTTCTGGGGGCGCGGATCGACCGTCGTGCTGTTGCCGAGGGAGACGGACGCCCCCAGGTGCGGTTGCAGGCTCACGCTCGGGCCCAGCGCGAACGACGGGTCCAGGCGCAGACCGAAGCCGTACGGCGCCGACTCGTCGAGGATGGACGTCCCACCCGGGGAGATCGCGACGCGGACGGTGGGGCGACTGGGGCGGTCGGCGACCTTGCCTTCGCCGCGGGGGGCGAGCAGCCCCGTCACGAGGCCCAGGGCGGAGCCGCCCAGTCCGACCATCCCCACGCCCACGAGCGCACCCATCGGATCCCCGGCGTCGAGGGAGTCGCTCGTCACCAGGAAGATGGCGACGCCGGTGCCGAAGGCGACCCCGGAGAAGCCGGCCATCAGGGCGCGGGCCGCGCCGGGGTGTGTGCAGTGGGGTTCGCCGGGCACGCAGCAGGCTTGGAGCGACGGGCAGGCGGCGCGTCCGAACGTGGGCCAGGTCGTGGGCGCCAGCGGTGTGGCGGGGGGGCCTGCGGTGGGTGGCGTCGGCGGTGGGGGTGGAGTCGCCGGCGCTGGTGGTGGCGGTGGCGGTGGAGCTGGCTCCGCGGGCTCGTCGTCGTCGCCTGCGGAGTCGTCGTCGTCGCCATCCGGCGCGTCCTGGGCCGCGACCAGGCCGGGAGCCAGAGCCAGGAGGACCAGCAGCAGCAGGCGCGCAGTCATCGGGTCAGGGGTCGATCGCGACGGGGAACCCGCGCTCGAGGCAGTCGATCGCGTCCAGTCCGAGGCGCACCAGGTCAGCCCGACACTCGCCCTCGAACCACACCGTCATGGTCGCGCGCACGACCCCCATGATCGCGCCGGCGAGGACCCGGGCCCACAGCGCGCTCTCGGGGCTGGTGCCGAGGCGGGCGGCGAACGTGCGGGCCACCGCCTGCTCCCAGTCCCCGTCGATCTCCCGCTCGCGGGCGCGCAGGGCGGGGGAGGTGCTGATGAGAATGGCCTGGGCGAGGATCGTCTCCCGGTGCTCGCCGTACTCGACCCCGAACGTGCGGGTCGCGCGCCGCAGCGTCTCGAAGGGGTTCTCGTTCTCGGACGCGGACTCGAGGAAGGCGACGAAGCCGGCCAGCCGCTCGTCGCGGTTGGGGAAGACGAGTGACTCCTTGTCCGCGAAGTAGCGGAAGAAGGTGCGCTTGCTGATCAGCGCGCCGGCGCAGATCTCCTCGAGCGTCGTCGGGTCGTAGCCCTGCTCCCGAAACAACGCGTGAGCGACCCGCAGGACGGTCGCCCGGGTCTCGGCCTTTTTTCGTTCGCGCAGGGTCTGTGGCATTTCGGCAGCAAGGAGAGTATATCTCGCCACCTCGGCGCAACTGCCACTCGGTGGCACTTGCCCCTTGGGCGCTCTCGCACACCCCTGCGCCCCCGGATGGTCCCTTGAGTCCGACAGCTTCCTCCTGGCAGAGCGCCACCATCGCGCCGGCGTTCGCGCCCGCGGACGTGCTCGCAGCCGCGCACCGCGTGCGTGAGACGTCCCACCTCGTCGCGGACGCCGAGCGCGGCATCGGCGTCGCCCTGGGCGGCGACGTGGTGCCGGCGGCCGCCACCAACGGTGTCCCGCACTGGCCCCTGCTCGCCTCGTTGCCGCCGGTGTACCCGGAGTGGCTGGGCGACCGGAGCTTCGGCCAGGTCCACGGCGTGCGGTTCCCGTACGTGAGCGGCGCGATGGCCAACGGGATCGCCACCGTGCACCTCGTGCAGTCCATGGCGCGGGCCGGCTTCCTCGGGTTCTTCGGCGCCGCGGGGCTGTCCGTCGCGCGCATCACCGAGGCGGTCGAGGAGCTGCGGCGCACCCTCGGCGACGCGCCGGGCTGGGGCTGCAACCTCATCCACAGCCCCCACGAGCCCGCGGTGGAGGAGGCCACGGCGGACCTGTACATCCGCGGCGGCGTCCCCCGCGTGTCCGCGGCTGCCTTCATGGCGCTGACGCCGTCCATCGTCCGGTACGCGTGCAGTGGGCTGCACCAGACGCCCGACGGGCGGATCCACCGCATCCGCCACGTGTTCGCCAAGGTCTCCCGCCCGGAGACGGCGCGCGCGTTCCTCGAGCCCGCGCCTCCGGCGATGCTCCAGGGGCTCGTGGAGCGGGGCCTGCTGACCGCAGAGGAAGCGCGGCTCGCGGCGTACGTGCCGGTGGCCGAGGACTTCATCGTCGAGTCGGACTCGGGCGGCCACACGGACAACCGTCCCCTGAGCGCGCTGCTGCCGACCCTGCAGTCCCTGCGGGATCGCATCGCCGCCGAGCGGGGCTACCAACGGCCCATCCGCCTGGGCGCCGCAGGCGGCATCGGGACTCCGGCGGCCGCCGCTGCGGCCTTTGCGCTGGGCGCGGCGTTCGTGGTCACCGGGTCCGTGAACCAGGGATGCGTGGAGTCGGGGCTGGACGCGACGGGTCGCGCGATGCTGGCCGACGCGGGTCTCGCTGACGTGATCATGGCGCCCGCCGCCGACATGTTCGAGATGGGCGTCGAGGTCCAGGTGCTGCGGCGCGGGACGATGTTCGGCGTCCGCGCCAAGAAGCTCTACGAGCTCTACCGGGCGTATCCGTCGCTGGAGGCGATCCCCGCCGCCGAGGCCGCGAAGGTCGAGCGCACCATGCTCAAGGCCACGTTCGCCGAGGCCTGGGCGAGCACGCGCGCCTTCTGGGCGGAGCGGGATCCCCGTGAGATCACGCGCGCCGAGGCCGATCCGAAGCACCGGATGGCTCTGGTGTTCCGCAGCTACCTCGGCCAGAGCAGCCGCTGGGCCATCGCCGGCACGGCCGATCGTCGCGCGGACTTCCAGATCTGGTGCGGCCCGGCCATGGGCGCCTTCAACCAGTGGGCGCAGGGCTCATTCCTCGAGGACCCGGCCCAGCGCACCGTGGTGCAGGTGGCGCGCAACCTCATGGAGGGCGCCGCGGTCGTGACGCGGGCCCAGCAGCTGCGCAGCTTCGGAGTCTCCGTTCCCTCTTCTGCCTTCGACTTCCGCCCGCGCCCCCTGGCGTGAGCCACACGTCCATCGACGAGGTCCCCATGCCCGACTCGAACCCCTCCCGCTCGCCCATCGCCGTCGTCGGCGTCTCGGCCCTCTTCCCCGGCTCCACCGACGGCACCGGCTTCTGGACGGACATCCTCGCGGGTCGCGACCTGCTGACGGACGTCCCCGAGACGCACTGGCTTCCCGAGGATCACTACGACCCCGATCCCCGCGCCATGGACAAGACGTACGCGAAGCGCGGCGGCTTCCTGGGCGACGTGGACTTCGACGCGCTGGCCTGGGGCGTGCCGCCGAGCATCGTGCCCGCCACCGACACCTCGCAGCTGCTGGCGCTGATCCTCGCCGAGCAGGTGCTGCGGGACGCGGCGGGCTCGGACTTCGACACCATGGACCGGTCGCGGATCTCGGTGATCCTGGGCGTCACCTCGGCGCAGGAGCTGCTCGCCACCATGGTGAGCCGGCTGCAGAAGCCCGTGTGGGTGAAGTCGCTGCGCGAGCACGGCCTGGCCGAGTCCGACGTCCAGGCGGTGTGCGAGCGGATCGCCGGGCACTACCAGCCCTGGCAGGAGAGCAGCTTCCCGGGCCTGCTCGGCAACGTGGTCGCCGGCCGGATCGCCAACCGCCTCGACCTCGGCGGGACCAACTGCGTGACGGACGCGGCGTGCGCGAGCACGTTCTCGGCGCTGTCGATGGCGGTGAACGAGCTGTACCTGGGCGACAGCGACCTGGTCATCACGGGCGGCGTCGACACGCTCAACGACATCTTCATGTTTATGTGCTTCAGCAAGACGCCGGCCCTGTCGGCGACGGGCGACGTGCGGCCGTTCAGCGATCAGGCCGACGGCACGATGCTCGGCGAGGGCCTGGGCATGGTGGCCCTGAAGCGGCTCGAGGACGCGGAGCGCGACGGGGACCGGATCTACGCGGTGCTGCGTGGCGTCGGGGCGTCCAGCGACGGGCGGAGCAAGAGCGTCTACGCGCCCGTGTCGAAGGGGCAGGCGAAGGCGATCACGCGGGCCTACGACTTCGCGGGGTTCGCGCCGCGCACCGTGGAGCTCGTCGAGGCCCACGGCACCGGCACGAAGGCCGGGGACGCGGCCGAGTTCGGCGGGCTGCGCATCGCGTTCGGGGACGACACGGAGCTCCAGCGGACCGCGCTCGGCACGGTGAAGTCCCAGATCGGCCACACGAAGGCGGCGGCCGGGGCGGCGGGGCTGTTCAAGGCGGTCTTGGCGCTGCACCACAAGGTGCTGCCGCCGACGATCAAGGTGGATCGGCCGAATCCGGCGCTGGAGATCGAGGCTTCGCCCTTCTACGTGAACACGAAGGCGCGGCCCTGGATCCGCCCGGCCGACCACCCCCGGCGCGCGGGCGTGAGCTCCTTCGGCTTCGGGGGCTCGAACTTCCACGTGGCGCTCGAGGAGTACACCGGGGACGTGAAGCCGCCGCGGCTGCGCACGCTGCCGAGCGAGCTGGTGCTCGTGAGCGGAGCGGATGGGGCCGCAGTCGCGCGGCGGGCCCTCGAGCTGGCGGAGCGGGTGGAGGTCAGCGGGCTGCGTCGGCTGGCCTGGGAGACGGCGAGTGCGTTCGATGGGGGCGCGGCCCGGCTCGCCGTCGTGGCGACCGACGATGCGGATCTGCAGCGGAAGCTCCGGGCTGCCGCGGCGGCCATCACGGCGGCGCCGACCGAGGGCTTCGAGCGCCCCGACGGCACGGCCTTCGGGGTCGGAGCGCACGCGGGCCGCGTGGCCTTCGTCTTCCCGGGGCAGGGGAGCCAGCGCATCGGCATGGGCGCCGAGCTGGCCATGGCGTTCGACGCGGCGCGCGGTCCGTGGGATCGGGCGGCGGCGCAGCGCTGGGACGGGCTCCGGCTGGACGACGTGGTGCATCCCATCCCCCGGTTCACGGACGCGGATCGCCAGGCGGACGCGGAGCGACTGCGGCAGACGGAGTGGGCGCAGCCGGGGATCGGCTGCGCGTCCCTGGGCCAGCTGGCATTGCTGCGCGCGCTGGGCGTGTCGCCGGATGCCGTGGCCGGGCACAGCTTCGGCGAGCTGACGGCGCTGCATGCGGCTGGGCTCTGGACCGAGGAGGACTTCCTCGCCGCTGCGCGCACCCGCGGGGAGCTGATGGCCGCCGCGGCGGAGCAGCCGGGCGGCATGCTCGCCGTGTCCGGGACCATCGAGGCGGTGACCGCGGCGCTCGTCGACGGGGTGGTCGTCGCGAACCACAACCACCCGACCCAGGTCGTGGTGAGCGGGCCGCTGGACGCGATCGACCGCGCCCAGGCGGCGTTTGACGCGGCGGGCCTGCGCTGCACGCGCCTGCAGGTGGCCACGGCCTTCCACTCGCCCGTCGTCGCGGGGGGCGTGGCTCCGTTCGGAGCGTTCCTGGAGGGGCTCGCGTTCGCGGATGCGACGCTGCCGGTGTGGTCCGGCGAGCTCGCGGCTCCGCACGGCGGCGACGTCCGGGAGGTGCTGACGCGTCAGATCGCCGAGCCGGTGCGGTGGACGCAGCTGGTGACGAACCTCGCCGACGCAGGCGTCACGACGTTCGTCGAGGTGGGCCCGGGGGCCGTGCTGACGGGGCTCGTCGGACGGATCCTCGGGGATCGCGCCCACCGGGCGATCGCGCTGGACCGCAAGGGCAAGGACGGGGTGACCGCCCTGCTTCGGGGGCTCGCGCGGCTCGCGGCGGCCGGTGTGTCGATGCAGCCGGCGGCGCTCTGGGAGGGCTACGGCGAGCCGGTCGATCCGGCAACGGTCGCGAAGCCCCGCCTGGCCCTGCCGATCAACGGCGCCAACTACGGCAAGGTCTACCCGCCCGCAGGAGGGGCCGCCGCCCTGCCGGCGCCGAACCCCGAGACGCCCGCGGTGGCCCCGCGATCGGTTGCTGCCGCGACGGAGCCCACGCGGGTTCCGACGCCGACGCGCCCGGCCACGCCGGCCCTGGCCGCCACGCCGACGGGCGCCGCTACGCCGAGGCGCGCGCTCACGTCCTTCAGCCCATCCACGACACCCGCTCCCACCACTCACGTGGCGCCGCGCGCCCCGGAGGTCCCGATGACGCGTCCGACGACGCCCGCCCCTCTTGCTCTTCCGGCCGTCTCCGCGGCCGCCACGCCCGCCGAGCCGTGGATCGCCGCCTGGGAGGAGGCCCAGCGCCAGAACGCCCAGGCGCACGCGGCGTTCCAGCAGGCGATGGCGACCTCGCACACGGCGTTCCTGCAGACGGTGGAGGCGAGCTTCGCGACGCTGAGCGGGATGCGCGCGGGTGCTCCCGCCGTGCCGATCGCATCCAACGTGGGTGAGCTCTCAGAGCTCCCCCCCGCTGCGGTGGTCTCTGCTCCGGCGATCGCATCCAACGTGGGTGAGCTCTCAGAGCTCCCCCCGGCTGCGGTGGTTTCTGCACCGGCGATCGCATCCAACGTGGGTGAGCTCTCAGAGCTCCCCCCCGCTGCGGTCGTTGCCCCCGTCGCCCCCGCGGCCCCGGCCGTCGACCTGCACGCGCTGATGCTCGACGTCGTGGCCGAGAAGACGGGCTACCCCGCGGACATGCTCGACGTGTCGATGGATCTCGAGGGCGACCTCGGGATCGACTCGATCAAGCGCGTCGAGATCCTCGCCGCCGTCCAGGACCGTGCGCCCGGGCTCCCCGAGGTGGACGCCGGCCACATGGGCGGCCTGCAGACCCTCGGCCAGATCGTGGAGTACATGCAGGGGCTGCTCCCCAGCGCACAAAACCCCGGTGAGCTCTCAGAGCTCCCCCCCGCTGCGGGCGTCACCGCTCCGGGCGCCGCCCCGTCGATCGCTCCCGCCTCCGCCGCCGCTCCCGCGGCTCCGGCCGTCGACCTGCACGCGCTGATGCTCGCGGTCGTGGCCGAGAAGACGGGCTACCCCGCGGACATGCTCGACGTGTCGATGGATCTCGAGGGCGACCTCGGCATCGACTCGATCAAGCGCGTGGAGATCCTGGCGGCCGTGCAGGACCGCGCGCCCGGGCTCCCCGAGGTGGACGCCGGCCACATGGGCGGCCTGCAGACCCTCGGCCAGATCGTGGAGTACATGCA
>ENA-OWNT01004654-OWNT01004654.1-seawater-metagenome-genome-assembly--contig:-NODE-4654-length-11865-cov-4.269427_pt1 | contig 11865 bp, 11 predicted proteins | sample MGYA00238136_ERZ651165 | MGnify/ENA primary metagenome ERZ651165 (study PRJEB26861, sample SAMN08777766) | seawater metagenome | isolation source: coastal seawater | place: USA: Florida | collected... | reverse complement strand
GACGAGGATGCCAGCGCCGTACAGTCGGGGTTGCTGGGCGTTTTTGTGTCCGCTGCGGTGGCAAACTTGTTGTTTTTGCCTATCCAATACATTTTGGCATACATGATCACCAACGTCAACACCATGCGCACGTCAACCCATGTGCCGACGGGGTTGGTGACGATGCAGTGGCGACGGCTCAAAAGAAAGTGGTGTTCTTGTTCCCGAGCGCAAAAATTGCGTCGTCGGTCGAGTAGGCGTGCGAAACAGATAGTTCCAATCGGCGATGCCCGCGATGACAACACATCGGCAACAAAGGTTGCGCAAAAGGTGAAAATAGTGCACACTACAAGTGGCCGGCGCCGAGCACCGGAATCTGTTCGCCGTGAACAGGCCGCGCGAGTCACACGCGTTTTCCTAGACGCCGCAGTCGTTGCGAAGCTCCGCATGCACAACAGCAAGCATGATGGCAGCAACGACGCTTTAGAAGACGATCTGGAGTCACAAAGCGAAGGGCTGCGGCTCCACGGTCAAAGTGTGCAACATGAACGAGTGCCACGAATTTCGACTACGCTCCAATTTCTGTCGTGTGACGTGCACGTGCCGTTGCATGGGACATCGGTGCTGCGAGAGAAGCACGTCGCTGGCAGCGAGTCGAAGGATGGCAAATCTTGCCACCTGCCGCCAGAACTCGAGCCTGCGTTGCGGCGGTTCCAGCGCCACGTCCAAGAGCTGCTCGGAAACCGTTCGGACCTGCGCACGATGGAGTTCACAACGTGGCACCAAGATATGCGCGGCCCGCGCACCGTGCTGGTGTGGCTCAGTCTCGGCGTCGTTGCCGTTGTTGTGCTATCCACGCTGCTCGTGTGCGTGACACTGTCCGCGGCGTTCACGTGGGAGGAGTGCGTGCTCTGGGCCGAGGACGTTGGCTTCTCTATTCTCGTGCAAGTGTTCGTGACGTCGCCAGCCGTCAGCATCAGCCAGCTGATCATCAAGAGCCTCGGAAGCCTCGTGCTCCTCCGGGCTGCTCGTCGACAGCAGCGGCGCGTCGAGATCGCTCGGCTCCGCGCTACCGCCGCTCGCAACGACGATTCTCTCCGCCGCAGCGATGCCCTGCTCCATGCCGAGCTCTCTCGCCTGCGTGCAGCGAAAATTGCGCTCTCGGGAGATCCGGATGCGCTTGCGGACGAGCGTGCAAAGGAACAGCAAAACACCGCGCGGCTCGAGGCCCAACTCAACCAGCTACGCGAGCAGCGAAAGGTTCGCGCGCAAACGACAGAACTCAAGCAGCAGCACGTTGAAGCGAGCGACGCCGAGACCGAGGAGCTCGTCGTTGCCACCACCATCGCACTTCGTGCCGCACAGGTCTGTGTGGAATGCATTGTTGGGCCTTTGGGTGCTGTATTGCCAGTTGACGGCATGTTGCGTGATCTGTCTTCGTCGGTTTGTTTTGTTCACGTTTCTGTGTCTGTCTGTCTGTTTGCCTGCCTGCCTGTGTGTGTGTGCTGTGCACTCCTTCTGTACGTCCACGTTCACGTCCACAGGACTCGCTGGCAATCCTAGCCAAATCGGAAGAACTCGAAGAGTCGGACGAAGCAGCGCGTTCGCAAGCGGCGCTGGAGCTGGAGGCTGAGCGCCGCGCTGCAGACAAAGAATGCCGACGGCTCGCCAAACAGCAAGATGAACTTCGCCGTGCGGCGGACGCCACTGCTGCAAAATTGCACTCCGCCGAGACCCAGAGCGCGAGCGGGACGCCAGTCGAAGATAATCTTCGGCAAGACTCTACTGTCGTCGGTGCAGACGAAGACGGCGTTTCGATAGAACCGGATGCGGGGCGGTTGTCGCTGGGTTGGACACGGAAGCAGCACTGTGCAGCTGCTGCTCGTCTAAAGAAGCAGCACCGTCTCAACAAGGTGGGCCGGCTTGCCATCCGTGGCAAAGGAGACCTCAAGGAGTCACCGGACCCACCACAGTCGCGGCGTCGCTTTTCTTTCGGGGACGTGTTGGACACATCCGCGCTGAAAAAGCTTCGCGCTCGCAAAGGTGACCATGTTCGCGTGAAGTGGGCACCGAAGCGGCGCCGCTCCCGCGTCCGAATCCGGAGCAAAGCAAGCAACGATGGCAGCCACAACGACGGCCGGTCCATGTCACCGCAACTGCAGTCTTCTGGCGAAGCTGGCGAAGCAACGTCGTCGCATGCACATTCCCGCACGACCCCGACAAGGGCTGTGTTGGACGCAACCGCAACAGTGTCGAACACAAGCACGGTTGTGTTGTGAGAAGCGGACATTGACACCTCGACCGTGAGCATATCTGTTTTTATCAATCAACAACTTACACGAACAAACAGATGCAATGGATAATTTTAGTTTACACCACGAACGGCGTCATTGGCGTCATTCAAGTTCAATGAATGCTGTGTGACATTCATGTCGTGGCCACAATGTGGAACATCGAGCGTTCTCTGCCGAAGTTGGAATCAAGGAACGGTTGACAGCTCGGCAACAAACTGTTGGTTTTCAAAACTTCCAAACTTCGCGGCTGCGTCGAAGCTTCGAAACACTGAAACCCGAAAAGCTCCCGAATCTTCGGGCATCTTGCAAAGAAAACAACTTCGCTGAAATAAAATACCTCTCAGTCAGAATGAGCATCCAGTCTCGATGAAAAGTCTTCGACCATTGAGGTTAATTTACGAACTAAATGAATGTTTCCTTCAATCAAGAAAGTGTATCATACTCGAGTAGACTAGCTAGCTGATCAACTGCCAGCCCGAGGACGAACGAGCAACCCTCCGTCCACTTATTTTATAAATATGTGGGGCGGAAAAAAAGAGGGAAAAGTGCTCTTTTCAGTCCAGCAGAGGCCTGAAAAAGCGTGAATGTCCGTGACCACAGCGAGACGGACGGAAGAGTTGGAATTGATTGGTGATATGGTGATAGGAGGGATTTGGATGATTGTGATTTTTGGATGATGATGTACCCGGGTAAGGTTGAAAAATCAGAAAAATCTCGAAGGACACTATTGTTTGCTATTGTGGAATACTTGTGAAGGATGGTATGTGGACAGTCCTCTTAGATCCGAATTGCAGTAGCTAGCTGCAATGTTTGTTCGGTGAGAAGTTAGGCGATCGATGCCATTGTAGATGAATGCAAATTGTTAAGATTGAGAAATTGTTGGATCGAAATGATCTGATTGAGAAAGTTGAGAAAATCTCGCAACACAGTTGTCGGTCCGGTCACGGATTCTGTGAAACGGAAACTGTGTGCTACGAGTGTTGTTTGCTCCCGACGACGGCCGTTAGTCTTCGTCGGTAAAACGTTTGTGCGCTAGTTAGGTTTAAACAAAAATACATCATACACACCCTTGACTCGCTCACACGCAGCACCACACTTTCTCGTGCATTCTCCTTTGAAGCCTCATTTAGTTAGTCACAGTATTTTTGTTTTTCGACTGGTGGAGATCGTCTATTTAGGCGACCCGCTTGAGGAAAACAAATATGAGCTCACCGAGCACGAACACACCAGTATGTCTCACAAACGACTCTAGCGAACTGGAGGAGTCGCAACAATTCGTCTTGGAGGCAACTGGATGCCAGCCAAACACCCTTGTCATAAAACGCGTCCTGTCAGTAGCGCGAGAGTCTACAAAACAATGCGAGGAATGGCTGAGCGCAATAGCCAACGGTCGCACAAAACTCGCCGATGTAATACGAAAATGGTCGAAAGCTCACTCTCTGGTGCTAGCACATCTTTCGCTTCATGTTGAACACAAGGATCAATTACAGGTGGCCCTTGAGAGTATCGAAGCGAAACTCAGAACTGCCTGTTTGACGATACAAGTCGGCTTCGCAAAGCTTGGAAACGATGTCGCACCGTTGACCGCATGCTCAAAATGCTTTAAAGAACTGTCCCAACGACCCAAACGCAATCACATTGTTGCCAACAGCATTTTAGAGTACCTTCAGCTCAACTCTCTTTTCCAGTGGCCGGATTGCCTCTTCAACAAGCGATCCACTAAAAACTTGAAAACATGGTTTGTGTGTGGCGCCTGCGAGGGAAAGTTTCAAGAACAGCCGATGATAAATCTCGTGAAAAGAATTTACAGGGACAAGCAAATGAATGCAGACGCTTTTCTACTCCAAGAATTGCCAAAGAAATTAGGACCGTTCAAAGTAACAGATGTCAAAGCATGCGGGGATCTAGTTCTGCGCGCCCTACTCTGCCCAATTCCCTGCCCTTCAAACCACACACTGGCTGGCGCACGCAACAACATTGAAAGGATCGCGAATCTGCCAGCAGACTCATTTTACCACCGTGCCATTGCTGCCCTAAAGTCTTCCAACGCAACGGATTTGATGGAAATTAGGCTCCTGCTTTTACCAAAGAAGTTGTCCGATCCTGATTTGACGCTCGCGATACATTCATCGCTCCATTGGGTCACTGCGAAGGACAGCAACATTGTGTTTGTCCATTTCGGAGTCATTGTCGTCGCTGCTGCATTTAAGGGTAGTAGCTTGTTTGACCATGATGACCATTGGATATTAGTGGCGTCCACAGCAGGGCAACAAGCAATTTCGATTCCTAAATCCATGGACAGACTCGGTGAGCCGTGGTCGGCGGCAACCGAGATCGTAATTCTGCACTTGAAGGACATCGGGCAAAAAATCCGTAGACCTCTCCGTCTTCGTCAGTGGATCAAGGATTTTTCTACGCCAACTCATATTTCGACGTCGAAAACCCAGAAGCAGCAATGAAGCCGAAAAAATGCTGTTGTCCCAAATGGGTTTGCATTGCATTTCTTGTTGCGTTATTAGCTGTGTTAGGTTGGCACTTTCATACAATGCAGATAAGCACGGGATAAGTGCATGATCCTATTGCAACCGGTATCCACTGCTGCCAAGCTATATTCATACGTTGTCGGAGTTCGCGCTTTTTGCGCGACAACATTGCGGACGAATTTGTGAAATTGTGCGTCGACTTGCGTACTCCGGACACTTGCACACCTCCCTATGTAAATGTTTGTTTTTGCAATATTTACAAAGTACTGCGGTTAAAAATTAAAACTTTGTGATTTAAGCGCAACATCCAGTCAGCTACAAATACGTACGCATGGAAACTGGTGTTCTGAAATGATGCGATCCGACATTTGCTCGCAGCGATCAAGTGTCTACAATACAAAGCGGGAGCACCTGTATGTTGTGTACCATGGGAAGTGGAAACCACTTCCGACGCGTGGCACCCAGCGAAGGAAGATCTAGTCTGTGACCTGCAACAACAGTTCAAGACATTGTTGGTAGGGATCGACGACATGTGCTAATGCCGTAGTTGTACGTTGCGGAGGAAGGACTTCGAACTTCCCTCAACCTGTCTCGAGCATGAATTCGCATGTAAAATAATACCATCGCACATTCCTTTGCTCGTGGTGGCTCGACATCGGCCGTGCTCGTCGATTAGGACGCCCGAACCGCCCAACACAATTTGAGGTTGCACTGTCGGCTCACGACGACCTCACACACGCGGACTGCACGCAGCGTCAGCGAACACGGCATGTGAAACGTTGGACCATGTGCGGTCATAAAGTTCAGAGTCTGCGCGCGCGCGTGTGTGTGAGAGAGAGAGACAGGATGAGTGGACAGAGACGCAATTGCAATTGCGACTGTTGATCACGACGTTCAAGTGAGCACGAAGAAAGATCAAACGACCGATAAATGTAGCATATTTTACACACGGAATTCGTTGAGTGCTACCTTCTTGCCCTTCGCCATCACGTACATGTCTGCAATTGGAACGTCGAACTTCTCCACCAAGAGTTTCGGCAGATCGGACAAACAGTCTCCCTGCGAAGCAGTTCATACAAACTTCAGAAACCCTGGAGCAATGGAGCCACGCAACATTTGCAAGGACACGAGACGAACCTGAATAACAATCTCATCCTTGCCGGCGTCGTTTCTGCTAACAGCTGCGCCGCAAGCGAAACGCTTGCCGAGCTTCTTGGCAGCAGACTTCATTTTGTGTCCAAATGTGTCCAACCCGAAGACAATCGTCACAAATTTCCTCTTGTTGCGCTGCACACGCGAGAGAACCACTTCCTGGGTCTATCAGCCAGGGAACCAGTGACAGCACACGAGGGTAAATACTGGTCACATATCAGGCAAACATGCACACGAAACTCCAACAGCTTACCGCAACGCCGCCGGATTTTCCGGTTTGGCGTCTGTTGTTCGCGCCACCTCGTCGTGTCTTGCGTTTCTTTTTCTTTTCCTTTGCGGGCTCTTCACCGCCTTCAGTAGCGGTGCCGTCTTTCTTTTCACCGCCATTCGCAGTTGCGGTTTCACCGCCCCCTTCACCCATTTCGGCCTCCATGGCTGCAAGCATTGCTGCCTCATCGTCGTCCATGCCAGCTTCAGCCGCCATGGCCGCTTCCATTTCGGCTTCTTGCTTCTCTGCTTCTAAGGCAGCAATTTGAGCGGCCCGCTCATCTTTGACTTTCTGGTTCCTTTCTTGCAGTGCTGCATGGAACTCTGGGTGAGTAGCAGCGAGCCACTCGTCGCATTCAGCAGGAGTGTCCATGTATTGACAATATTCCGGTGGCACACTGCATATCTCGCAGTACAGCACCTTCTGCCCCCCCGCAAACCTTGGTCCGTCAGACTTTGGCATCTTCTAACTGCTTCGCCGAATTTCTCCTCAACGGTGTCTCCCACAGAGGTGAGAGAGCGAACCCCACGAGCAGATGCAATAAACCGGGCAAAACTAGGTAAAATATATATAGCAACAGTGTTACAAGTGAGCATGAGCACAATCTTATTGTTTGAGTACAGCCGAGCCTGCATGCCTTTAGTTTTTCTGTGAACCGTCGAGTCGACGTGTCGGTTCGTTGGTTCGATGGGTCTCGCCTTTGCTTCACTTCTGGGTACTTCAGCATTGTCGGGCTGTGGGTGAAATAGTGACACCACAACAACGAACGACGACTACATCGCCATCAGCGACAACCACAGCAACAAAGAACAAACTCCAACACTTCGCCTGGCTTGCCTGGACCATGCAAAGCAAGGAACCAAACAACATCCCCATTTCGCACTTCCTTCCACGCCCGATTCACACTACACCATGCACAGTCACTCGACCTACCTATTGCCGACACGCCGACACGCCGCCGACACCAACACGCCTGACACGAACGCCAGCACGCCCGACGACGAACAGTCACACCACACCAACAGAACGACGATGGACAAGCAAGCAAGCAAGCAAGCGAACACACCAACAACGAACGACAAGAAGAAAGGAGTAATAAGTCCAAGCAAGTGTGTTGACGGCTTGACTTGACGGCCAACAAACAGCCGAGCCGCCGCCGCCGCCGTGAGCAGGCAGCGTCGCAGCGTCGCAGCGTCGCAGCAGTCGCAGCGTCGTCTCACGCACTGCTTCTTCTGTGCTGCTGTGGAATAACATGCCAACCACGTATTCCTAATACACGAAAGGTTGCGTCAGTCTTAGAACTCACAATATGGAAGTAAGAATATCGTTATTCGGGAATATCACGTTTCAGCCCACGGACACCTCACAGCGCCTCACAGCGCTTCACAGCGAGCGCCTGGCAGTGAGTGCGTGGTCGTCGCCGCTGACCGACAGTGAGCGAGTGAGTGACTGTGGGACTGTGGGACAGTGGGAGGGTGGGTCAGTGGTCAGTGGGGGACGACGGCGACGACGCAGCAGCTGTGTTGCATTTAATACAGGCTGTTCGTCACAGGAGGAGTCTCTCATTCACTACAGGCTGTAGCGCTATGTTTTCCGCGCTTTTTTGCTGCTTCGCTGCTTCGTGGTGGTTTTGTGCGGGTTTGTGGGGGTTCGGTGGTGCGGGGAAAATGTTGTTTTTCGTGAGGCCCGCGAGTCGTTTGGCGCTGAAGAAATCTGGCGATTGCTAACCTCCGTGACTGCGTCTTCCGGTGCCCAGGCTGACCTCCCCCCTCACAGCCACGCACCGCTCCCAACGCCCCAACCGCCACCTGATTCACTTCCACCACCCCCAAACCACCCACAGCCCCACAGCCGCACAAACACCACAAAACTACTACAGGCTGTTTGCATACTGCCGCCCTCTCGCAGTCACACCCACTCACACCCACTCACACCGCGCAACGCCTGCTCAGTGTACCGCCAAACAGTCATATTCTACCCTTAATTGGGATTACCGTGAATCACACCGACGAATGAGTACGGAAACTTGGAAATTACTGAATAAGGATAAAAATGACATCACGGAACCGGGTCCCCAGTGTCCCAGTCTTCCACTGCAGCACAACGCAGCGCCGGTGAGCCTCAGGAACGCAGGCAGCAGGCGAGGCGGGCGGCCGGGAGTCTGATAGAGCAGACACGGAGACCTACATATCTACATCCAATATTCTACGGTTTCAAACTGCTCTATGTGCTATAATACTGCGTAATGTCGAATATAGATACTATGCCAGCAACACGATCGACCTGCGGCGTGTAGTGTAACGCATGAAATGATGCAGACCAAGTGACATTGCAACGCATGTTTATATCATATGTGGAGAGGCTGTCACCCAGCTCGGCCGCGTCACCGCAGGCGGCCGGTCGACGTGACGTCCTCAGCGTCACTTCAGGCAGCGGACTGCAGACAAAAACGATCGGATATTACATAAACCCCTCAACGTTGTCTCAACCACACACCCTTTGCAGTGTAGTGTACAGGCTGTGATTACTTAAGTTGAGTGTTCATCTGTGCATGTACGTGTGTGTGTGGAGTGTTGGGGAGTTTTCGCTCATCGCCAGCCTCCCAGCCCCAGCCAGCCAGCCAGCCGGCCGTGGCCTTCCTTGCTTCGACCGTTGGGTGTCTTGCTTTGCTGCTCGTCGCTGTTGCGGAATTGTGGTGTGATGCGGAGTTGTGGCATTGTGGCGTGGGGTGGGCGTTGATGGCGCGTGACGGCCAGCCAGCGGAGCGTGTTGAGATGGCGGAGTGGACGGTGGAATGGCGTGATGGACGTGCGTGTAGGAGGCTTTCGTTTTGAAATATTTGGAATCCACGTGTGGGTGGATGGATGGTGGGTGGTCCGCGTTCTTGGCGACGTGCTGTTGGGAATCGCGGCTGCTTCGACAGTGAAAATATATTGGTGGTGCTTTCAAGTGGTTAACTTTTGTTGGGCTGCCTGATTGCTGTTTGATGTTTTTAGTGGCATTGTCGCCCCAACATCAAATTTGGCCAGCTGGACGGCGTTCTTTGGTCTGCTGGCTTTCTCCGTGCCGGACACACTCGTGTTTCTGGAGCCCGTTTGTGGTTCTTTATTCGTTCTATGGCGAGTGATTTAGGGAGCAGTGACTTTTAGCGGTGAAAGCTGTCGAGGCATTCATGAAATACTAGAGGGGCAATGTCACTCGACGCAATCGAAGTGGTTGACCTGAACTCTGAAAGCGACTCGGATGACGGATCCAGTCAGCAGTCAGCCCAGGTCAACAGACGAGGGAAGTCCAAAAGAGACAACGCCAGGGAGTCGCACGCACCCCGCCACAAGCGATCGCACGTGGAAGTAGTTGACAACGCACATCCTAGAAAACGAAAACTCGACCCTCAGAAATCCAGTCATGACACAAACGCGAGCGGCTCAAATGATAACAAAAGATGGTGTCCAGATGCCGACGACATCGAAGTTATAGATGAGACAAGCCCGCCTCCACACCGTGTGCATACGACAGCACCGGCAGAAAAAGGAGAGGAAAAGGAAGATATTATCGATCTTGTTGATTCGAACGTTACTTCACCTGTCACAACTGCCGCCACGGCGAAGAAGGTGATTTCATATTCTGACTTCGCAAATGCGCGGGACTTCGACGCGCTGACTTCGCGGGTGGTCAGACACTCCGAGATTACCAATCAAGACGATGCATACGAGCGCTCGAGGCTGGAGGACCTAGCAAAGAAACATCGAAAGCGGCAAGAAGAGCGGGAGCAAAACCAGATGCTCATGCGCCGTGTCCTTGCACAGTCATTCCTCGAACACTATGCAACACAGTGCAGAAAGAGGGTGAAAGAAGTCAGCCCTGATGCTTTTGAACCGCCACTTGATGTGGGAGGTGACCGTCGGCGCCCTGCTGGAGCAGTCACCTTCAAATTTAGATTCGCAGATGGCAGCACGCATCAGCTTGTTCTCCCGCCATCAGCGCCACTGTCGGTGTTGTTTGACTTTTGTGACGCAGTCATGCTTCGAAAGTCGTTGGATGCCGCCGCAACGCCTGCAAACGCGGACGGTTCCTCCTCCAATGCCAACCCAAAGTCGATTCTAGACGGTGATATAGAATCCGTGCTGAAACAGCACGCCGAGGACGCCACAGAATTCACAAAGCTGCCGCAACGTCTCAAATACTCTCTCCAGCACGGGCGCCGTTCTTGGATCAATCGCCCACGTGAAGGCAGTGGTTCGACTTTGACGTCAATGAATTTATCTGGACGCTTGCTGCTGACAGTGGGAAACCCACCACCATCATTCGAAGAGAAAAGCGCCGCGGAATGGAAACAAAAGTTCTCTGCGTTGCAGAACTATGTTAAAACTCATGGTCATTGCAACGTCCCTCCCTCAGATCACGAGTTAGGAATGTGGTGAGTATCACGCAATTTTCTGCTGTATTATTGGCGTTTGTCTTTACAGCCGGGCACTTGCGTGTGCGAAAGCTTTTAACACCATCTGATTGCCCATGTCTGCAGGGTTGCGACGCAACGCGCTGCCAAACAGGCCACAGAAGACCGAAAGAACGGGCGGCCAGTACGTAGCCGAGCTACCATCCTGGCTTCTGAAATCGAGGCTCTCACAGCTCTGGGTTTTCAGTGGACTGCGTGAACGTGCGTGTCAATCACGGCATGTGCTATAATTCCAACAACAGCGCTCCACCAACGTGCCCCCAGCACCTCGAGACGGGTACAAAAAGTATCCTGACCTATACAACCCAACCCAATCAATCGAATCATCGACGGTGTCTTAGTTAGTTAGGGACGGAGGAACTTGTGCTGTGACTGCTTGTTCATAGAACTTGTTCATAGAACAAGCTCGACTCGACAATTGCTGGACCTGAAGGTTCCGTGAATGGACTACATACTAGAGCGACAGGTTTTGCACCAATGTGCCCGCAAAACTATTTTCATCGTCAATCAATACCTATGTTTCGCTTCCTCAATGCTCCAATTACCCAGTTTCGAATAGATTCTACACATCAGCAATTTGTAAATGGCATACATGCTCGCAACAAGCTCGTCAGCATGTTGGTGCCTGGCCTTTACAGTTACTGTATGCATACATTGCTCCATCCAAGTATAAGGGCAAGACATTATTCAGCATGCTGTAAGTGAGTAGCATTGCTCCGTCCAAGTAAGACTAAGTAAATACGGGCAGCATCAGCATGTTGTATTTGGAACATGGTTCATCCAAGGGGCAACGCAACAGCTGTGGACAGAGCTGTAATCATACATAGCCCTTGGTTCATCCATCATCCAGAGCTCTTGCATCAACACCACACTGACCTCACTCGCTCACTGCCAGCTCACCCAGCTCACTCGGCTCACTCGTTCCCATCCAGACGCTTAAATCAGTCGGCCGCCGCACGGTTAGTTGGGTGGTGGTGTGGTGGTGTGGTCCTCACTCACTCACTCACTCACTCAGCGCCACTCACTGCGCTCAATGCTCAATCAACGAACTCACACTGTCAATTCGGTTTCGTCGCCGAATTCGCGAGCGCGTACACGCGCCAACAAACAAAACAACGACACACACGCACACACACACACACACACACACACACACGAAGGAGGTCGACGGACGACGGTCGACGGTCGATGGAAGACGGTCGATGGAAGACGGTCGATGGAAGACGGTCGGTG
>ENA-OWNT01004652-OWNT01004652.1-seawater-metagenome-genome-assembly--contig:-NODE-4652-length-11866-cov-6.693189_pt1 | contig 11866 bp, 6 predicted proteins | sample MGYA00238136_ERZ651165 | MGnify/ENA primary metagenome ERZ651165 (study PRJEB26861, sample SAMN08777766) | seawater metagenome | isolation source: coastal seawater | place: USA: Florida | collected... | reverse complement strand
GTGTGCGATCGGGCCTGCCGAATCGCACACATCCACGGGGAGCTCGCAGGGCTCACCCCACAAGTGTGCGATCGGGCCTGCCGAATCGCACACATCCACGGGGAGCTCGCAGGGCTCACCCCACAAGTGTGCGATCGGGCCTGCCGAATCGCACACATCCACGGGGAGCTCGCAGGGCTCACCCCACAAGTGTGCGATCGGGCGCCGCTAACGCCACACATCCACGGGGAGCTCGCAGGGCTCACCCCAGAAGTGTGCGATCGGCCTACGCGGCCAACTTCACGGGGGAGCTGACAGATCGTGGCCGATCCTGGCCGCAGGCGACCGCGATCGCCGGCCTCCGCGGCCAACTTCAGGGGGGAGCTGACAGTTCGTGGCCGATCCTGGCCGCGGGCGGCCTCGATCGCCGACCCGCCCCGCCCTCACATCGCGGCCTCGATCGCCGCCGTGAGCCCCAGCGCCCAGGCGGGCGCGAGGCCGACGAACCAGCCCACAGCCGCGCTGACATCGTGCTCGGTCCGGAGCCGTCCGGGGATCCGCAGGAGCACCCAGCCCCACAGCGCGGCCTGCAGCGCGAGCCACCCCGTCAGGGCCTTGTGGACCAGCGCGATGGGCTCGACGACCTCTCCGATCAGCCCCACGCCCCAGGCCACCACGAGCAGCGCGAAGGCCGGAGCGAGGGCGAGGACGCGGCTCGCCTGCGCGACCGCAACCACCGATCCCCGCCAGTCTCGTCGGCCCACGAGGGTCACCAGGAGGAGGTGGCAGAGCAGCGCGACGATCACCACGCGCGCGGCCGCCGACGCGACCGCGTCCAGGGGCTGCAGGACGAGATGCCAGCGAGATGTCGACCCCACCTGCACCAACGCGAAGAACTCCGCGCCCTGGGCGAGCCCGAACGCCACCACGCTCTGGACGATGAGCGCGGGCAGCGCGAACGCCCCTCCGCAGGCCGTGGCGATGGCGAGCTCCCGACGCCAGCTCATCGACCCGCCTTGGGAAGGAAGGTGACGTGCACCTGCCCGGCGTACAGGACGGGCCAGTCAATCAACGCTTGTCGACAGGTGCTCCGCATGTTCCCGCGCACCTGTCCACGGATCGCCGGCTCCACGAGGAGGATCCGCGGCAGGAGGCCGCGCGTCGGGCCCTGACGGCAGAAGGCGTCGAAGAGCCGCGCCAGCCGCGCGGGACCGTCGGCGTCGGGCATCCGGAGATCGACGCTGAGCCCATCGTGGTGCAGGAGGTGCGGGGGGAACCAGCCGCCTGCGCGCCAGCCGGTCTCGGCGATGCGCCAGGCGTCGGTCGAGCGTCCCTGCCCCTCCGACGACGCGCGCTCCTCGCCCATCGCCACGACCAGCAACTCTCCCAGGTCGCCGTGGACGTACTGACGGCCCAGGGCCGCCGCCGTGGCGCTCACGCGGTGGTGGGAGCCGACGGGAGCCAGGCTGCGGCCCAGGGAGAGTCCGCCCGCCACCGCGTACCCGTGCGACGTCGAGGCCAGCGCGGAGCCGGGCACCGACAGCGCCCAGCGTCCCCACGCCACGGCCTGGACGAGGAGCAGCGCCAGACCCGCCGCAGCGAGCCAACGCCAGAGAGGAATCGTCACGGGGTCAGGGTTCGAGCAGCCGCTCGGCGATGATGTCGCCGGTGTTGTCGAGGAACGTGACGCCGACTTCCCCCGTCTCCGGGTCCAGGGCCAGCAGGACCGTGTTCCACTCGGCGACCACGAGATCGAACTGGTCCGTCCACGACGGCGGCAGCAGGGCCATCGGGTTGATGACGCTGCCGCCCGGGCCGGCCATCACCTCCCAGAGGTCGTCGCCGGCCTCGCCGTCCTTGCTCACCCGACAGACGCTGCCGAAGTGCATGTCGCCGCTGACGAACAGCACCCCCGTCAGCCCCTCGTTCTCGATGAACGTCAGCAGCTCGCTGCGATCCGTCGGGTAGCCCTGCCAGCGGTCGTCGCCCGAGATCCCGCCGATCCAGTCGGTGAAGTCGATGATGGGCACGGAGTTGAGGATGATCTTGAACCGCGCCGTGCTCGTGCTCAGCGTGGTCTGCAGCCAGGCCATCTGGTCCACGCCGATGTAGCGCCCATCGAGCCGATCTGCACGGCAGTCGAGGACGATGAGCTCCACCGCGTCCCCCCAGCGCAGCGAGCGGTACACCCGATCCGGATCCGGCCCCTCCCGCTGGGGGATGGCCTCCCGGAACGCCTCCAGGGCCGGCGCCACCCGATCGCCGTGCTGATCCCAGCTCCAGTTGTTGGCCACCTCGTGGTCGTCCCACGTGGCCACGAAGGACGTCGCGAGGCTCATGGTGTTCAGACCCACGGTCTCGAGCGCCTCGTCCCAGAACCCGCGGTAGTCCGTCAGCGTGCTCGCCCCGTCGGCGTAGACCGTGTCTCCCAGCAGCAGGCACACGTCCGGCTCGGTCTCGCTGGCGAAGCGCATGGACTGCCACGGCGCGCCGCTGCGCCCCAGGCAGGACGTCACGGCGATCGTCATCGGCCGGCGCTCCCCGGCCGCCAGCGCCGTCCGGAAGTGGGCCAGCTCCGAGCGGCGCGTGCCCGTCGGCGTCATGGCGTACAGCGCGTAGACGGTGTCCGGCTCGAGCGCCGTGAGCTCGACGTTCAGGATCCCGTTGGGCACGAGCAGGACGTCCGACTCCATGACCAGCCAGGTGTCCTCCCCGTCGACGCGGCCCAGACGAAGCACCAGATCCGGCTCGGTGGTGCGCAGGGCCACGAGGATCGCGTCCGGCAGGGCATCGGCGGTCTGGATCCCGCTGGGCCAGGAGTCCAGATCCAGGTTGCCCTCGAGCTCGAACAGGTCCGGCGGCGGCGGGGTCGGTTCGGCGGAGTCGTCGTCGTCGCCGACCGCGCTGTCGTCGTCGTCACCGACGGGCGCGCTGTCGTCGTCGTCGCCGGGCACGGGTTCGTCGGGAGGGAGCGTCCCGCCGGCGCACGCGGGCGCGAGCGGCAATGCAGCCAGGGAGATCAGGACTGAGCGGCGCGTCGTCACGGCGGGAAGCCTACACCCCGGATAGGGTCCGCCCATGAGTGCATCTGCTGCCCGATTGACCTGCACCCGCCGCCTCGAGTGGGACGCCGCCCACCGCGTGCCCGGCCACGAGGGCCAGTGCGCCGCCTGGCACGGCCACCGCTACGTCGCCGAAGTCTCCTGTGCGGCCGACGCCCTGGACGCTGTCGGGCGGATCATCGACTTCGGCGCGATCAAGTCCCTGGTGGGCGGCTGGATCGACACCCACTGGGATCACACGGCGATCCTCATGGCTGGCGACCCGGACCCGGGGGCGCAAGCCATCGCCGCGTCCAACGCCGCCGCGGGCCGCCCCGTCTACTGGATGGATGCCCCGCCGACCGCGGAGAACCTCGTGCTGGAGTTGGCGCGGATCGCCCGTGATCAACTGGGTGCGCGCGGGATCGAGGTGGTGGCGATCCGTCTGTGGGAGACGCCGAACTGCTCGGCGGAGTGGACCGCCTGACGCTCACTCACGCGCTCGCGATCGCGCGGCCGACGTGGAGCCCCATCGCGTAGATGCTCACCTGGGGTGGCACGCCGATCGACGTGGGGAAGAGCGAGCCGTCCGCCACCCAGAGCCCCGCGATGTGGTGGTGCTTGCCGTCGCTGCCGACTGGCGCGCGCTTCGGATCGTCGCCCATGGGGACGGAGCCCATCGGATGCACGGCCGTGAGCTCCGGCGGGTCCGCGGCGATGGCCTCCTGCAGTGCGTCGAGATCGTCGTCGGGTCCGAGCTCCCGGAGGCCCCCCGCGGGCACGAACACCGACGTGGCGCCCGCCGCGAAGAGCAGGCGCGCGCTCGCCGCGACGCCGAACGCGATCTCCGCCCGATCCGCCGCGTTGGGCGTGTAGTCGATGCGCAGGCCGAGGTCCCCCTGGGGCCGGACGCGACCGGCCGACAGGTCGTGGATCATCGGCGTGAAGACAGCCAGCCGCGGGTAGCGCTCCATGAGGGAGCGGTGGGCTGCGCCCCAGCCGGGGACCATCGTCGCGGTGCCCACCGGATGCGCGAAGGCCGGCACGATCCAGGTGCGGTTCCCGGGCCCCGGATCCGCCGCGCCGTCCGCCGGATGCGCCGCCGCGAAGTCCAGGTGCTCGGTGCACTCCACCGTCTGGGGGATGCCCTCCCAGGCCCGGACGTCCTGGCCGAACTCCCCGGCCGCCACGGGCGCGGGGTGGATGCGGAGCGTCCGGCCGGTGAGGCCGCTGGGATCGGGGATCTCCGACCGGATCAGGATCGCCGCGGTGCCGGTCGCCGACGCGGACACACAGACCCGCGGCGCCCGCACGAGCACGCGACCCAGGGGCCGCCGATGCACGGGATCCAAGGCGACCGCATCCACGCCGGTCACCTGCCCGCGCGCATGCGTCACCCGGACGGCCTGACAGCGGCTCAGGATCTGGCCCCGCGCGGCGAGCAGCCGCGGCATGAGCACCTTGGGCGCGTTGTTCTTCGCGTCGAACGCGCAGCCCACCAGGCAGAAGCCGCTGCCGACGCAGCCCGTGCGGTTGTGCTTCAGCGCGCCCCACTCCCAGCCCAGCGCGGCGGCGCCGTCCGCGAGCAGCTGGTTGTGCGCGTTGCGGCGCGAGGCGTCCACGAGCGACACCGCGAGCATGCGCTCCACCTCGGCGTACAGCGCGTCCCAGCGCGCGGGCGGCAGGTGCTCGAGGCCGTGCTCACGGGCCCACTCGGCCCGGATCGGCGCGGGGATCCGCGCGCAGAGGTTGATGTTGTGCACCGTGGAGCCGCCGACGGCGCGGCCCTGGTGGATCTTGATGGCCCGATCCGCCGTGGTCTGGCCCCCGTTGGCCTGGAGCAGCTGCGGGAGCATGTCCGTCTCGCGCTGGTTCATGGTCGACGGCGGCACGAACGCCCCGGACTCGAGGACCAGCACGTCCAGGCCCGCCTCCGCCGCCGCCGTCGCCGCCGCCATCCCGCCGGCACCGGACCCGATGACCACGAGATCGGCCTCCATGGTGAGCGGGAGCTGCAGCGTGGACGCATCGAAGATCATCGCGTCGCCCCCCGCGGGTCCACGCCGGGCGCCGCGACGAAGCGGGCGTAGGCGTCCTCCCCGAGCCCCTCCGCCGGGACGATCGGCCCCGCGAACTCCAGCGCGTCCCAGGTCCGCGCGTCCTGGTACCACCCGAGCAGGCACAGATCCCGGATCCCGCGGGACGCCTGGGCGAGCAGTCCTCCGTACCAGTCCAGTCGCCGCAGCCACCGGAACCGCGCGGCGGGATCGAGGCGAGTCATCCGGGAGACGTGCAGATCGAGCCCGGTGCCCTGCTCGAGCAGCTCGACCATCCCGTGCACCTCCAGGAGCATGCGCGCGGGCATGCCGACGAGGTAGCGATCCACTGCCTCGGCGACCTCCCGGGCCGACGGGCCCGGCGTCGGCAGGGGCCCGGGCCGATCGGGGATCACCGCCTCGGCCGCGGCGGCGACGACGTGGGCTTCGTGACGACTCAGGACCCGGCCGTCCCAGTCGTCGAAGTCGCCGTAGCCCACCAGGTGCCGCCAGCCGGTGATCAGGAGCGCCGCGCCCCCGACCCCCACGAGCACCCGACGTCGACTGACGCCGTCGCCCTGGGCTCGATCCAGGCGGCGCCGGAGCCGGGGCGGCAAGCGCTCGCGCCAGCCCGCGTCGTGCGGAAGCGCGCCCCGGTGCGAGGTCAGCCAGTAGAGGACATTGCGGCCCGCCTGCTCCGGCGCTTCCCGCCGCAGGGCCGCCAGCGCCTTGCCCCCGTAGATCGGCTCGGCGTTCGGCACGCTGGCTCCGAGCCACTCCACCGCGCGCTCCGAGTCCGGCGTGACGTGTCCGTACCCGCGCCCCACGTACCCGCGGACCGGCGTGACCGGCGGCATCCGGAACCCGGCGGGCGGCGTCAGTCCCCAGGTGGCCAGCAACGCCAGCGTCTGGTCCACGAGCCGGACGAGGGGGCGCTTGCTCACGAACCACGGCTCCACCGTCGCCACCGCCCGGACCTCGGTGGGCAGCCCCGCGAGCGCCATCCCCAACGCGACGCCGGCCGCCGTCCCGCCAGTCCCCCAGGGCAGGTAGATGACGTCCGGCCGAGGCAGCACATCGGCGTGGATCTGCGCGGCGAGCTCCAGCGCCCCGCCGACGATCCCCACGACGCCCTCCGGGACGCTCCCCCCCGGAGGGATCGCGGGCGCGGGGCCATCCCGCAGTCCGCGCACCACCCGCGTGCTGAACACCCCGAGCGACACGCGGTTGGAGCGGTAGTGGAGCTCGGTGGGACCGGACGCGATGCAGGCGAGGTTGTCGAGGACCGAGGCGGACACAGGCTCCCAGAAGCAGTGCGCCTCCAGGGTGCGGCCGAGGGCGGCGGCCGCCAGGGTCATCGCCGCCAGGTGGCCCGACCCGATGGCGCCCACGGACGCCCAGCGCGCGCTGCTCGCGAAGGGCTCGGTGGCCAGCAGGACGTCGAGCTTGCGGGTCTTGTTGCCGCCCTTCAGGGCCGGGCCCTGGTCGTCCCGCTTCACCCCGAACCAGGAGAAGCCGAGCTCCTCCGCCACCGCGGGCAGGGCGTCGACCGGCGTGGGGCGATCGATCCAGCCCAGGCGGGGGACGGGGGCGAGGCTGTCCGGGGTCCACCAGGTCACGCCCGCACGCTACGCGGCGCGGATCGGCCGCGCCCGAGCGATCGCCGGTTCCGCTGCGCGTCGTGCTCCAGACATGATCCCCCTCAGCGGGCTCACGGGGCGCAGGCCTTCAGCCCGTCGAGCACCCCGATCATGTCCGTGGCCGCGCTCTTGAACGAGCCGCTCGCGTCGTTCCCCAGCCGCACGTCCAGCGCGAACGCGTTCACCGTGGACAGCGCCGCGGTCGGATCCACCGAGGCGATGCCCAGGATGCAGGACAACGACACGTTGTTCCACGCGAACGCCCCCACCTCGTAGACGAGGTCGGCGTGCCGGATGAGCCACATGATGGTGTCCCGGTTCTTCCAGGCCTTGTAGGCCAGCATCAGGTAGCCGACGATGGGCGCGGCGGCCTTGATCCAGGCCATCCCGTAGGCGTTCGCGATCGTCTGCCCCCCAAACGAGATCATGGAGATCCCCATCTCCGACAGCGTCTGGCCGAGCCGCCCGCCGATGATCGCGCCCAGGATCGCCAGCTCCCGCCCCGGCATGACCATGTAGCGGATCGCCACCACCGAGATGATGGCGACCTGCAGCATCTGCAGCGCGTACCGGATGCGGAAGGTGTTGAACGTCAGCGAGAACGCCGCGCGCAGCATGAACCCGCCGACGGCGGCCCAGAACTCCCCGCTGGCGTCGGTGAAGTTCACCGGGTTGTTCGGCGTGTACAGGTACCGATGGAGCGTCATCGGATCGCGGAGCGTGCCCTCGAAGGGGTCCTCGCTCAGGAAGCGCCCCGTGGTCGGGTCCATGTAGCGCGCGCGCAGGTAGTAGCTGTTGGTCAGCGGGTCGAGCTGCTCACCGGCGTACAGGAAGTCGTTGTCGGTGCTGCCCAACTGGAGCAGCCCCTCGCCCCAGGCCGTGTAGGCGTAGCCGTCGGTGATCTGCCCCGTGCCGTCCTGGAGCCCGCGCACCGAGCCGAGGCCGTCCTTGAGGTACCAGCGCTCGGCGCCGCGGTCCTGGGCGATGAGTCCGTCGCCGTAGGTGTACTCGGCGACCTGGGCCCCGGTGCCGTCGGTCTCCAGCAGCACCATCGAGTGCATCTGCGACTCGGTGTCCACCAGGTAGGTGCGGACGGTGGCGCCGTCGTCGCGGGATCGCCGGTGTCCGTCCGGGTCGTACGTGTAGGCCACCAACGGCGCGGCGTTCCGCTCGATCGACACCAGCCGCCCAGTGGCGCTCCAGACATAGTCGTCGACCTGGGCGCCGTCCGTCACCGACGTCGTCTGACCGAGAGGGTCGTACGTGTACGTCTTGCCCTCGCCGGTGAGCATGCGGTCGTCGTCGTCGTACGTGAACGTCGACGTGGCACCGTTCTCGACCTGCGCCGTGCGGTTCCCCACGTCGTCGTACGTCCAGCTGCCGGCGTAGGGGGCCGTGCCCGTGCGGGTCTCGCTCGTCAGGCGCGACAGGTCGTCGTACGTCCACAGCACCTGGCTGCCGTCCAGCTCGTCGGCCTGGATGCGGTTGCCGTTGTCGTCGAGCGTGTAGCTGAACTGCTCGACGGCGATGCCCAGATCGTCGTACCAGGTGACCTCCGTGAGGCGGTTCAGCGCGTCGTACGCCCACGCCGCCGATCCGCCGTTGGACGTGGTCTGGCTGAGGCGGTTGCCGTTGTTGTCGTACGTGTAGGTGGCCTGGCGCGCGGCGGTGTCCGTGACCGTTGCGAGCCGACCCGCGGCGTCCCAGGAGAACGCCAGGTCGTGAGACGCCGAGCCCGCGGTGCCCAGCACCGACGTCGTGCGGCCGGCGAGGTCGTGCCCGTACGTGACCGTCGATCCGTCGGGGTTGGCGCGACTGATGACCCGGCCCATCGCGTCGTGCCCGAAGGTCGTCCATTGGCCGTCCTCGGCCACGCCGGCGCGCCAGCCGTTGTCCAGGTACGTGGTGGAGAGGACCGTCCCGTCCGCGTACGTGGCTGTGAGGACGCGGCCGCGTGGATCGCGCACGTAGGTGGTGACGTCGCCCGCGGCGTCGGTCATGTCGAGCATCCGACCCGCCAGATCGTACGTCCAGGTCGTGGTCCGGCCCGTCGGCGTCGTGAGCGACGTGCGACGCCCCATGGCGTCGTAGGTGATCGTGGTTGTGCGGCCGAGCGCGTCGGTCTTCGTGAGCGGCTTGCCCGTCGGGTCGTACGCATAGGTGGCGGCGAGCCCCTCGGGGCCGTTCACCGTCAGCAGCTGGCCCTTCCCGTCGTACGTGTAGGCCCAGGTGTTGCCCATGGGGTCGGTCTGGCTCAACACCCGCCCCTCGCCGTCGAAGGTCTTGCTGATCGAGACCTCCTCGGGCAGCCCGCTCGCGAGGATCGTCTCCACGTTTCGGCCCTCGGCGTCGTACACCCAGTCGGTGACGGTCCCGTTGGCGTCCGTGGAGCTGACTCGGCGACCCTCGGCGTCGTACTGGAACGTCCACGTGTTGCCGAGCGCGTCGGTGCGCGACAGCTGCCGGCCCATCGCGTCGTACGTGTACTGGGTCGTGTTCCCCAGGGGGTCCGTCTCGGCGATCACCCGACCGTCGTCGTCGTAGGTCGACGACGAGACCCCACCGTCCGCCTGCAGCTTGCTGACCTGCTGGCCCTCGGCGTCCAGGATGAAGCCGGTGGTGTTGCCCTCGCCATCCGTCTGGGCGACCAGCCGGTCCTCGGCGTCGTACGTCCAGGTCTCGATGGAACCGTCGGGCCAGACCGTCTCGACGTGGTTGCCGTTGAGGTCGTAGCTCTTGGCCGTGACGTTGCCGAGGGGGTCGATGCGCTCGATCTCGCGCCCCGCCGCGTCGTACACGGTCGTCTCGACGCCCCCGTCGGGGTTCGTGACGGTCGTGAGGTTGCCCTCGCCGTCGTACCCGAAGGTCGTGGTGCCGAGCGCCGTCGTCTCGGTCAACGTGCGGCCGTTGGCGTCGTACGTCCACGAGCGCGCGTTGCCCTCGGGGTCCGTCTCCCCCGTCTTGCGGCCGGTGGCGTCGTACGTCCAGGTCCAGCTCGATCCGTTCCGGTCGGTGCGACCGGTCAGGTTGCCGCTCGCGTCGTAGGACATGGTGCGCTGCTGACCGAGGCGGTCGGTCTCGGACACGAGCCGCCCGGAGCTGTCGTAGGACTTCGTGGCGACGTTGCCCAGCTTGTCGGTGTGGGTCAGCACCCGACCCGAACCGTCGTACGTCCAGGACTCGGTGTTGCCCAGCGGGTCCGTGGTGCTGAGCCGCCGCCGATCGCTGTCGTAGGTGTGGGACGTCGTCCCGCCGCCGGGCGTCGTCTCGGTGAGCACGTTCCCCTGCGCGTCGTACGTGTACGTCGTGCTCAGACCGAGGCGGTTCTGATCCTCGATCAGGTTGCCCTCGCCGTCGTACGTCAGCAGCGACACCGAGCCCAGGCGGTCCGTGCGCAGTTCCTGGTTCGACGCCACGTCGTGCGTCATCTGGATGCAGTTGCCGAGCGAATCGCACTGCTGCACGAGCCGGCCGTCGGTGTCGTAGTAGTTGCGGACGACGCGCGCGCCCGTCGGGTCGTAGACGTCCTGCAGGTAGTGGTCGGCGGTGTACGTGAAGGTGGTCGTGTTTCCGTTGCGGTCGGTGACCTCGGCCAGGTTCCCGGCAGCGTCGTAGCCGTAGGTGATCACGTCGCCGTTGGGGTCGGTGATGGTCGTGATGCGGTCCTGGCCGTCGCGGGCGTAGATGGCGCTGACACCGGCGCTGTGAGTGATCCCCGTGGAGTCGAAGATCACCTGGTTGCCGGACGGATCGATCAGCTCGAGGATCCCGTCGGTGGCGGACAGATCCACCCAGGTGCCGTCCTCCATCGTGAGCTCGTAGCGCTCGGGGTCGTAGATGTTGGCGGCGATGAAGTCGTCGACCAGGTAGCAGTTGCCGTCGAACTCCACCGACGTCAGCTCGCCCACCCCCTGGGTGAAGCTGCTGTTGGTGTCGTTGCTGTTCGAGTACGTGGGCGACGTCGGATAGAACGGACCCCAGGGGTACAGCGTCTGGGTGTCCGGGCTGAGCCCGAAGTCGAACTCGTGGGGCAGCCCCGCGCCGAAGTCGACGTGCACCTCCGGATCGCGCGTGGCCTGCAGCTGGTAGTCGGGGATGCCCCACTGGGAGCTGACCTGGACGTTGCTCCAGCACTGCCCGTCACCCTCCGGCACGTTCTTGCTGATGCGCGCGGAGTTGGTGTCGACGCGCCAGCCGTACCCGAAGTCGCCGACCAGGTTGCGCTCGCGGGAGTCGTACGCGCGGGTCACCCGGATGGGCACGCCGCTCACCGGCACCACGAGGTCCACGAACTCCACCGTGAACGCGCCCGGCTTCACGGCAGAGTCGATCTCCACGGTGATCGTCTGGGTCGCGACGTTTCCGCCCCCGTCGACGGCTTCGAGCTGCAGGTCGTACCAGCCGTCGAAGAACGAGGCCGGCTGAAGCTCCCCGAGGATGTCGTTGAGCACCGGCCCGGCGTCGTTGGCGAGGATCGACCACTGCCCGAGCCCGGCGGGCGAGATGCGCACCGTGTAGTCGACGAGCCCGCTGCCGTCGTCGACGTCGCCGATGACGTCGGTGGTGTCGCTGATCGTGTCGCCGTCGAGCGGCTGGTCGATCGACACCGTGGGCGGCGTCGTGTCGGACGGATCGGCGACCACGAGCGTGCCCAGGGCCTCGCCCACGTTGCCCGCGGCATCCTCCGCGCTCGCGACCACGTCGAGCATCCCGATCGTCGTGGCGGTCCAGGTGGCGACCCCGTTGGTGAGGGGGACCGGCACGCCGTCGACGGTGAGCTCCTCGAGCACCACGCCCACGTCGTCGGAGGTAGTCAGCGTGATCGTGGTCTGGCCCCCGTTGCTGATGACCGCGGGGCTGATGTCCAGGAGGACGCGCGGATCGTCCAGGTCGGGGAGAGGGAGCTGCACGACGCCGCCGCCCGCCGAGTCGTCATCGTCGCCCGCGACGGCCGAGTCGTCGTCGTCGCCCGTGGCGCTGTCGTCGTCGTCGCCCGTGGCGCTGTCGTCGTCATCACCGCTGGCGCTGTCGTCGTCGTCGCCCGTGGCGCTGTCGTCGTCGTCGCCCGTGGCGCTGTCGTCGTCGTCACCCGTGGCGCTGTCGTCGTCGTCGCCCGTGGCGCCGTCGTCGTCGTCACCGCTGTCGCTGTCGTCGTCATCACCGCTGGCGC
>ENA-OWNT01004650-OWNT01004650.1-seawater-metagenome-genome-assembly--contig:-NODE-4650-length-11871-cov-4.350348_pt1 | contig 11871 bp, 15 predicted proteins | sample MGYA00238136_ERZ651165 | MGnify/ENA primary metagenome ERZ651165 (study PRJEB26861, sample SAMN08777766) | seawater metagenome | isolation source: coastal seawater | place: USA: Florida | collected... | reverse complement strand
GGTGGTCATTTAAAGGCGTCCGAGCTTAGAGCTCTGCTCGTTCCATTTCATTCCATCTTCACAGGTCTAAGGATATCTAGTTAAATAGATATAGCGCTCAGAGCGCGAGCCGGCACTGACTTATATCTAGTTAAGCAGACATATGTGGCATAGTATATATCAGTCAAACTCTGCATAGCGGTCGTTTTCGACCGCTATGCGCAGATAGCCCCAGTGATGATTCAAACTTCCGTATCGGTCGAAAACGACCGATATGGATTGTTTTGAATGTTTGGCGTCCATGCCCACTACAATAACCTAAAACATGTACTGTACAATATGTTGTTTTTGAGTTTCAACTCGAGTACTAGTACTAGTACCGACCGTACCGTACTAGTACCACATAGTTTTGCTTTGTTGTGGGAATGAGGATCATGGTCAAATGTACGGTACTTAAAAATGATACTTCGACGAGCAAAGAAAAAAGCCACCGTAAATTATGATACAGTTGTATCGTATAGCTTGCTGGTAGCTAGAAAAATGAACACTCCATAGCGGTCGTTTGCGACCGCTATGGAGGTTTGCACGTTTCTGTGCACCCATAGCGGTCGAAAACGACCGCTATGCAGGTTGACTGATATTATAAGTCATCGAAGTCAAGTAAATAAGTTGCGACGTCAAACGAAGTCAAACGAAGTCGAACGAAGTCAATTCCACGGGGTGGACACTTTACTTGTAAGTACAGGCTAAGTAAATTTACTGTGTCTGGCGATGAGCTCGAAACATCATGCCATGAATCATGCTGCTTGTTCCACGACGGGATGGGATGATGCTGTTTTAGTCTAATCCATATCCTCCACCGCCAGGCATATTTCTCAATAGTCGCTTTTCTTCTTCGACAACACTCTTCTCGCGAGAAGCTTGACCACGAGATCGCTTCACTTTTTCTTTGGAATTGAATGATTTGCTCGATCGTTTTGCCTGCGCAAGATTCAAGGTCACTATGTTGTTGATTCCAATGATGACGTTGAACAGGGCCTGTACCTTTTTTGTTCGTTCATGCTCTTGTTCACGGAGCTTTTCGGTTAACATTGCTTTACGTCCAGTGGCTTTTCGTCGCGCCTGTATGGAAATACACAAAGTTTGCACAAAATAAACATCGAGACATAAATGGTCGAACCACGGCCGCCGGCAGGGGATCAAAGGTGTGTACCAAATAGTCTTCCTGTGCCTGCGTCTTGTCCCGAATTTGTTTTTCTGTTCTTCCAGCCATCATCATTGCGGCATGCGATTCTTGGGCAATCTGCGTTGAAGAAATATCAAGAGCATGAGCACTGACGTTCAAAACTAACGCATTGCACAGCAGACTGTCGTACTCGATGGGCCTCTGCTAACTTTTGGGCTGCTTCCTTTTCAGCGGCTGCTTGGGCAACTGCCGCAGCCTTTAAGTCCAAAAGAAATGACGTCAGAATACTGCCAAGAACAACCATAGAATGACTGCAACAAACCTGCTGGCGTTTGAACTCCTTTTCGTCGTCTTCAAGGCGTTGTTGCTGCTTAATCTTCACGTGGTGCAGCAATATTTGGTGCGGTGAACAATATCACCAGACTCATGAAAATTGCAAGCAACAATCAAAGCAAAGTCACCTTGAAGTAATCATCACTTTCAAAAAATGATTGGAATCCTCCGAGCTTTTGCAGTGTTGCAAAGTCTAACTTCTTCTTTTCTTTCTTAACGTATCCAGTGTCCTGGCTAACACTGGAGTTGTTTTCCGTTGCTGCCTTTGCTACGTCAATTTCGCTATGAAGACGCTCCCGGGCCTCCTCGTCCTCGTCTCGCGCCTGACGCAAGTCTGCCAGCAGTTGCTTGGCACCTGAGACCACAGGGTCATCAGTGGCAAGTATGCCACCGCCGGCCTTCGTTGCTTGAGCAAGAACGAGCATCAAGTGTGAAATTGCCTTAGGTAGATCATCAACCTTGAAATCGTTCGCAAGAAACGCAAAAATTCGTCATTGAGACAAAATGCAAGGCAACAAGAACAAACACATACGAGTTTTTGGGTGTCCATAACGTGCTGCTGTAGCTTTCGCCGGGCGGATTCAATCTCTGCCTGCTGCCGCCGACCTTCCGCTGATAATACAGCATCAGATGTGATCACACCTGATGATTTGCTTTTATTGGACGGCGTCAGCACTGATGGCTCACTAGTCGTTGTTTTCTGGATGATTTCTCCGCAATCTGAGATTCTAACTTTGGCGCACGGGGTGCCTGACTTCGTTCCGTATGACTCCAATGTTTTCAGCACTTTCATGCCGGCTTTAATTTTGCCGAACACAACATGCTTGTTGTCCAGCCATGGTGTCACGGCGGTTGTAATGAAAAACTGTGACGACTGCGTGTTCGGTCCTGCGTTCGCCATGGACAACAATCCAGCTTGTGTGTGTTTGAGCTTGAAATTTTCATCATTGAAAGTCTTTCCGTAAATACTTTCTCCACCTGTCCCGTTACCGCGCGTAATATCACCTCCCTGTCGACATGCGCACAAGAATCGGCATGGTGAGCAACAGCAGCCAACAAGACAGGGGTTCTAGCTCTCATACTTTAAGACTAGCAACACACCTGACACATAAACCCGGGAATAATTCGATGAAAAGGACTTCCTTTGAGATGCAGTGCGACTCCAGATAGTCTACCTTTGCCCTTTTCACCTGTACAGAGGCAGCGGAAATTCTCGGCGGTACGTGGCACAACATCGCCAAACAATTCGAATTCCATACGGCCGAGAATCGTGCGATCTGCCATGACTTCTACAAACACAACAGGGCGGCTACGAAGATGACGCTCGTGGGCTGCTTGTTGTTGTCGTAGTCGTGCCGCTGCGGCTGATGATGGTGCAGCCACGTGCAATGGCTGCACGTCGTCAGGTTCTGTATCCGCCGAGATTTGCGGCTGCATTGACTCTGAGGTAGTGCTGGTTGACGCAGCTTTAGCGTTGGCAAACGCCTTCGCAGCCTCGGCAGCATCATCGAGTTCTTGTTGAACCTTAGCATAGGCAGGGTTTTTCCGACGAAATCCAACTTCGAGCGGACGCTCTGCCTTCTTCAGACACACAAGGATTTGCTTTGGCGTGAAGTTGTTCGTGACTTCACCTTCAATTGTTGCGATGTAGTCGTCAACAAGCACTCCTTGCTTGTTAGCTTGTCCACCACTCGCTACTGATTTGACGAACACCCTACCGTTCCTAGCACATAAGCCCATCCCCAGAGGACCGTCTTGGAAAACTGTCTCGACCTCCAGAGTTGGGCTGACTTGCGTGGAGTTTGAGGAGGCATGGCCCTCCACACCTCCGGGATCTTGCATTTTGTGCAATTGCACACTCTATGACAGCGCGGAAAGTTTTAGAGTCACATAAACACAGACACAAAAAACCCAACGTTGTGTATTTTGCGGCACGGAGACCATGCGGGAGTTATTGTTTGGCGTTGTTGTTGCTAACTTGCCGTTTTATACCTCCCTAGCAGCCGCGCGGACACCCCTTTACAAGAGGAAAGAAAGTTGGTCATTCATTGTACACAAAGTGCACACAGACATATACGAACTTTCTCTGGGCAGATATCTGCCTGTCGAGATGTCTGGCTGTCTGCCGACTTGCAAAGTGATCCAATTTGCGGACAGCACTGTCCAACTGGAAAGAAACGGCAACATTGCGCATAAAACACGGACAACAACAACAACAACAAGTGAGTGAGTGAGTGCGCGGTAGTAGTCTATTCATTGCTTTGATAACTTTTACAACAACACTCAACAACAACAACAACAAGCAACAACAACACCAACCATCGAAGCGAGCGAGACCAAAGACAGAAAGACCACAGCGAAAAGTGATGGTGGCCGCAACAAACGAAGCGACGCACAAACGAACGAACGAAGCCAACACGGACTTCTTTTTCTGTGGCGAACGCAACAACGTCGATACGAACCTGTATAAATCTGACGCAATAGTATACATATCCATAAGCGAGAATACACTGTACCACTGCACAACATGCATTGAAAAACTGTAAAGTCACAGTTGCGGATATATTCTGAAATGCTGAAACGCTGCAACGCTGCAACGAGAGAGTTCAACACAAACAACAACAACAACCAAATATCGGAAACAGCCTGTACACATCGCAATCGTATCGGCGTTGCTGCTGTTGCTGGCAAACAGCCAACAGCCGCGGCTCGCTGTTCAGCCTGGCGCCACCGTGACGACTGACGCCGGGAGGCGACGAGCGGCCGAAGCGACGTCGTTGTCGCTGTTGCTGTTTGTTGTTGGGTCTGCGTCTACGACTTGTGACCTGTGACGAGACATTATTAGTCTGAACAGATTCGAGAGTGGGAAGTCTTACGTACAGTCATAACGAGGTGCGGTACCGGAAGAGGAAGATACGAGTATCGCCCCGTATGCGACGCGTGGTGTGCAGAGACGATACTGCGAGGAACGAGTGGCAATGGAGCAGGAACGCAACGACCTCCCCGGCGGTGGTATGGCACAAAGCGAGACACAAGTTACGATTTTTTAAGAGAAGAAGTTACCATAGTCGATGACAATCGGCTTGCTTTTGCGCCAGTGGATTTGATCTTTCAATTGCGTGGATTTTTGAGGTTGAACGGTGTTTTTTTTTGACAAATTAGGTTGCCATGACTGGTAGTGTGTACCCGTTTCAAGACAAACGGGGTATGGTTTTTGAGTGAGGGACACACCTGCTTGCAACAAAGCAAGATGAGCTTCGACATGTCACCCAAAATCATAGCAAAGCTCACATGCTCGCAGCTGCGGCACCGCCCTGAAACAGCCATGGTCGGATTTCTGAGATTATATTCCGACAAAAACGCATGGGGACACCCTGCAAAATATTGTATTCTCAGTGGTTCTTTACTGTTCCTCTTCGAGTCCGACCACCCCGCAGGCCACCCAATCCAATGGTTGAATTGTAAAACACGATCCATTCACAAGGTTCCTGCACCGGGTCAACCGGCATTGCATGCCTTTCAGTTGCAAAATTTGTGCCAGGAGGATGATGGGTCTTCTACCGGTACGTCCACAATGGTGAACCTTCGGTAGTGGCGTTTGTTGTGGGCTTCGCTTCATATCTCCATATTTTTTGTGCCATTATCTGAAAGGGAGTTTATCGGAACAAGCAGCAAACCGTACGGTTGTCCTAGCGGCCACAGATGCGGACATTGCTGCTTCTTGGATGTCAAAGATGTATTTTGCTTCTGTTGGTCTGGCTGGAACGCAAACATCGAGTGAGTCGAGCCTTTTCGGGTTTCGCCTCGGCCGGAACCAGGCTTCTCGCCGTGACGCGCAGGAGGTCCGACGCCGCCAATTGAATCATCTGCAATTGGCAACCGGGGTGCTTGCCAAATACAACGCCTTGCACGGCGATGCACCCACGCCACAACAATATGCAGACATGCTTTCAGAGTTGCTGGAACACATTGAAGTTCAAGACCCTTCGTCAGCCAATGGCAGCAATGTCCGGCCTCAAGGGCCTCAAAGCGGTGGTAGGAAAACTGACGACGTTTCTCCGTCGCGTGGCATTTTCGACAAGCCCGCTTCTCTGAACTTGGAAACAGAAATGCGTCCGATTTGTCCGCGGTTGGAGCGAGTTGCATCCACCACGAGTCGTGTTTTGTCGTCTGTTGGGTTGCAGGGATTTCGTGGTCTTCTGCGAGATGTGTACGTACAACCATGATGTCACTGCCACTGTTTCAGTGTTCTCAATGTCGTCCAAATCATTGACGTTTCCATGTTACCAGATGTCAAGTCAACAGTGTCGGTGATCTTATTGAGTTGAATCTGTCAAATACAGATATGGTGAGGCTTGTTAGGGTGTGCGTGCAACATGTCCACGTCAACCGTACTCATGTGGTTGAGGTGTCGTCTGTAGGATGAGCTCGGCATGGATGCTGAGCAGCAAGAGGGTTTTCGTCGGTTGCAGCAGGAGTTACAGATGCAGCGCCAGCACCGGAGCGATGAATCGAAGACCACTGATGAGATTCGAGAGCAAGACGATGAGCCTGCGATGCAGGCGACCAGCACTCCTCATCACGCTAGTCACAACAAGTTATCTGGCGGTCAAGGAACTGACATTGGCTCGGAGTTCGATAGCGAGTCTACGTCGAGTTCCACAGGCCCCGATTGTCCCGCTCCACAGATTCGAACCCTCAATGACATATTCTTTCCACGAATTGAAGTTTCGCGTCTGTGCCAGCCACTGCAAAGGTTCAATACGCGTAGTTTTGCGCGCAGTCTTTCTGCAGCTGCGTTGCCGTCCAAAATACGAAAATCTATTGTTGGCGCGTTTCGAGGGAACACTGTACCCGTTTTGCCACAACACAATGACGGCAGATCAGTCGGCGACAACATGAATACGACGGAGCACAATGTTGTGGGACATCATCATGATGTTGGATTGCCGAATGTGCAAGCTGTAACGTCCTGGCTCCACAATTTGAGCTCTGTTGTTGACACATTCAATGACTATTTGAAAGCATTTGCGAAGAGCGAGCGGCAACCACCTCGACATGGTGAACGTGGTGAACGTGGTGAACACGGTGAACGTTCAGGTTCACCTGCGACGACACAATCTTTCCTGCACCTCGCGCATGTGATTAACATTTTGAAGGGAATTCTGATTTCTCCACCAAAGTTGCTCTTGGTGCAGGATTTCTCTCGCACCAGTGATCGGTACGATTTGAATTGGAGTGATTGCTTATTGTGTAGTGCATCCACAATTCAACATCCGCACTTGGTGATACAGATACAAGGTCTTGATGAACAAGTTGCAGTTGTATTTATGCAAGCTAAATCCAAAGGTCATCCAATATCACAAGCTACTTACGCTCTTTGCGTATGTCCAGGCGAGTTATCAGCAGCACTTCGTGCTGGTGTTACATTTGATGGAGCGATAGCGATGTCATGGTGACTGTTTGATTTGCGCTGTATCTACAGACGTATTACAATCTCGAAGTCGACAACGACGACATTGACAAGCGACTGGGCACACTACGCACAATACAAAAGCAGGCGAGACACATTGTTTCGAGGTTCAAGTGGTACTGGATCGACGATAAAGGCGAGGGAGCTTCTACCAGAACAGATATTCATCCATTAGTGCAAGACATCTTGCAAAAGGCGGCCAACATCACACATCTTCTCCGAAAAACACGTGAACTGGAAGCATCTGTGTCAACGGAAGATTTGATATGTATGGTCGAAGGCAGTCAAGGCAACGGACAGCGTACGCCGACTAAGGAGGTTGTCATGGCGAATGGTAGGTCCGTGTCAGCGACACAGGCTAGTGGTGTCCTGGATGAACACGACGCGGCACCTGCGCGCTCATTGCAAGGGTTGTACAATTTGGAGGCTTGTGGATTTCCACTGCACATCCCGAAACAATATTTGGCGCAACACTGGGAGTTTTGGAAGGAGAATTTTCGCAATCGTTTGACATTTCCGCGATACATGTGTTTCAACCGATACTTAACGAAAGAGCATTTAGAAGATCTCATCGTGCGTGACCCAGAACGTTGGCAGGAAGTACATAGCTTTTCAAGGGCTCTCTCCAATGGCATTCCAGCTTTCAAAATGGTGAAATACCTTGAAACAGCCGCTGAAAGAGCACCGTACCGGGTTCACTTCAAGAACGGCAAATGTTACGACTACAAAGGGAGCGTTCTCGACACAGGGGATATGATGAGCGGCAAGATGCATGTGAAAGCTGCCGGTCGCAATGCAAGTGGCAAAGGGTATGTATGGTGCCCGAAGCAAAATATTTGACACTGAGCACATCCTCATCAAATTTTCCATGCGTAGATGGGCCATCGCCGTTTTGCATCGAAGCCATGGCCTCTTTGTTGGTTCCCATTCGCGGGATTCGTTTCATCACTCTTCTTTTCTGGCAGCTGTTGAAATGGGGGTCCATTTCGCTGGAGAAATTCAAGTTGTGAATGGAACAGTCGTCGCCGTGACAAACAACAGTGGTGGGTGATCAACTTGTGTAATAAGTGTTTCTTGGGTTCTCCTCACACGAAGTTCCTGTAGGCCATTACAAGCCTGGACAAGTTCATATCGACAATTTATTACAATACTTCCGCGAAGAGCAACGGGTGCGTGTGCGCTTGGGTTAGCATCACTGTGAGCACAATTGTTTGAGTAGTGTTTCTTGTGCAGCTACCATCCGCTATGGTTGACGCCATTGACGTTACAAACGTGTGCGAGAAGCTCTATGACCCGAGTGAACACAAGGCAGACTTCCTAAATGAAATCCGAGAAGTCATGTAAGTAGATTCGGACATGTGCTTGGTGGTGTGCTTGAGATGGTAATTTGTCATTTGTATTTTCTTCTGTTCTTCATCGATGCCAGGAGACAATCGCTCCAAGAATTGTACATTTCAGATAACTCACGAAGCAGCCAGCGAGCTATTGGCAATATGACCGGAGCATGCTCTGATGGATCACAGAGTAATGTTGCGGATACACTTGACGCCAATATTTCGGCAAGAAGCAAGCCACAGTCCGGGCAAGCGTCATCATTCGGCTCAATTGACCCGAGTGCAACCGGTGGATTGAAATGCAAGCTGTCAGTGACTATGTCACGACATGGTGCGTGGCGATCGTCAGTGGCCAGTGCAATGCGTTTGCGCGAATTGTTGAGTTCCAAAGAAAACATCGCGGCGCTCCGAAAGTTCGTCGGAATCAAACTTCAATTTCGACACCTGTCTGGCCCACGATGGACGGAATGGTTCGCTAACGAACTCAAGTTGCTGGTCGTAGAAGCGCTCCATCAGCTGCAAAATGAGTGTGTGCGCTAGGACAGCTGACGACACTACTTTTAGCATTCTGGATTTGTATTATTTATTGTTTGTTGCTTATATTCTGGCTCGATCGCTGGTAGGTAACATCACAACCGACCCTTTCAATTATTTTCTTCCGGACTTGTATTGTTGCGAGACGTTTCAACCCATGGTAGTGGCCACAAACTTTGTGCTTCTTCAAGCAAACGCGTGACTTGTTCCACATCACCTTCAGCAAACATCATGACCTTCGTTAATGCAGTTTCGCTCATCCGGTCCTTAATTGAAATGTCTGCATGTTTTGCGAGCAGTTCTTTGACCAGAGGTCCGTTGCCTCGACCGGCGGCGACCATCAAAGGTGTTGTCAAGGTTGTACGGTCCGGAAGATCTACACTGGCCTTGTTGGAAAGCAGAACACGCGCACATGCTAGTTGGCCTTCGTTGCACGCATATCGCAGCGGGGTCCGGCCTGCATCATCTACACTGTCCACATTCACTTTTGATTGTACTAACTTCGACACCGCCTCGGCATCGCCTTGCATCGCCGCTCCATGGAGTGGGAAACGTTCTCGAGCAGTTTTCAGAGCCATATACCGTCTATGAGCTCGGCCTCGCGCCACGACAAACTTGTTTACATCATGAGCAGTCTCGTTGCCACCGCTCGCGTCGCCGCTATGGGGGTAATCTTCTCCGTCGACAGCTGGAGTGACGGCGTCTGATTGCGACGGTTCAGAGCTATTTGCTCCGGACTCAACAACCGCGTCTTGTACGGCAGATTCACCGTCATTGACGTGGCTGATAGGTTGGTCGGTCGCATCTTCTCCTTCGACGGGAGGCATAGCGACTGCACGAACCTCACCAAGCAGCTCAGTGCTGGTACAGTACAGACTACATGTCCAGTTTAACGATTTGTTCAAAATTGCCGCATGACTCTGACACGTGTAGATCCGTTATTGTTGATGAGTTTTGCTGATCGGTTGAGATATGCAGCAAAAAGACGAGTCACATTTTAGAGCCACCCAGCAATAGTTTTCCGGGGCTTCCCGTGGAGCTTTGGTTCCGTTCCGTCAACTGTTCAACATTCCTCATCTGCGACGTGCAACACCTTTCAACTTCCGTTCCACGGCTGTGATCGGCTCCCACCACAACGACCGCTTGCACTACCACCTCCACAACCGTCTCATTTCCCGTTCACAACAACCCACAGCACACTGCACACCGCGCTAAGAAGCGACCACCTTCGACGAAAAATACGTTGCGTCACACCGCCACACCGCGACGACTTCCGACTTCTGATGTTCTTCACTTTGATCATCGCTGGAAGCGTAACGGCGACAACAGCCACAACGGCGACCGACCAACAGTCTTCGAACGAAAACGTAGTTTCATTGTCCGAAAGTACCAACAATGGAACTTTTAGTTCTGAATATTCAGTGAATGAACAAGGCTGCAGGCTGCACCACCGCACCACCAACCACTGCAACGACGCGACGACGCAACAACCGCAGTGGCGTCGTCGCACAAAATAATAGGCAGCGGATCGCATGCTTCGCTGTCTGTCGAGTTGGAACATACACACACACGAGCATGGTGTCGCGGTTTCTCTTTATTAAACTGGTTGTTGCAGACTACTTTTGCAGAACATGAGACTCTGTTAGCGTGGGAACAGTCACGTCATTTCAGGGCGGTCACCGCGCATAACTGCAAACGCGGGAACTGGTGCCTCGAATTGTTCAGCCAGCGACCCGCCGTGGCAAATCTCCGTGTTGCGTTCATTGAAACTGTTGGATTAATTACTGTGCAAAGCAACCCGCTTATTCTACTGGGAACCTCGGAATGTGCCGACTCTCCTAACGAATCACGCACTGGCAGAGATACGGGGCGGGCGTTGTCGCAAGGTTTCGACAAATGCTCTCATCAATCGTAATTTTGCTTGGTGATCACCGACGCCGGGTCTGGGATGTCAAACATGTCCTGGTGAGGGTGCTCCTCTCCGTCGAACAACCTGAGCCGGAGCATGCGGTGCTTACGAAGCTGCGGGCGGGTGAACAAAACAAAACACGAAGTGAGCGCCTTGCAAGGTGGACCGTCTGGACACCTGCCATTGACATTGTCGAACCTTGTTTTTCGGGATCATGCCTCTAACTGCACGGGCCAAAATTTCACTGTCTTTGCCCTTTTGTTTCAACTCTTCTGGAGACGTCGTCTTTAAACCACCAGGATGCCCAGTATGCCAATAATACGTTTTCGTCTTCATTTTCTCTTTTGTGAACTTTAGCTTGGAAGTGTTGACAACCTAGGGTGGCCACAAACTTGTGAGCACAAAGACGCAGAGGCCGCAGCAAATAAATAAATACAAGGGCAGCGCAACTACATACCACGACATAGTCCCCAGTGTCAATGTGTGGCGAGTAATCGGGGCGGTACTTTCCCGTTAAAAGCGGGACAATGGACGATGCCAGCCGACCTACAACTAAATCTTTGGCGTCAACGTAGTGCCAAGCGCGCTTGCGGGCGTCAGAGTTAAGGGTTCTTTGCAGAGCTTTGAGGCCACGGTTGATGCCACTCATGTTGATTGCGTGCGTAGTAACTAACTACTTCACTCCATAGCAACCAGGCAGCGATAGGTTAAGAGAGTTTTTTTCGCAACATCAAAGAGTCCGCCACCGAAATACTGTGAGCCGTTGCCCAGCACCACGCTACAACAACGTGTCGTAGCACGGAGTTCAGGAACCGTTGTCACACACAATGCGCAACGCAACAGAGGAAATGTTCTCGTGGACAGCGAAATGACTATGGAAGTGACACCTGACGCACAGTCCTTGACGTAGCAGCGTGATTTCACACACGTCTTCGTTTGTGGGTCGTTGGTAGTTTTGGACACAAGCCGGCACGAAAGTTGACACGACACGAAAGAATCACGACACGGCAAGAAAAGCGAGACGATAGGAGACGCAAGACACGAGCAAGCACGCAAGCACGCACGCAAGCAAGAAAGCAACCAACTAACCAACCAACCAACTCACGGAAAGCCAACGACACAG
>ENA-OWNT01004648-OWNT01004648.1-seawater-metagenome-genome-assembly--contig:-NODE-4648-length-11873-cov-4.079773_pt1 | contig 11873 bp, 15 predicted proteins | sample MGYA00238136_ERZ651165 | MGnify/ENA primary metagenome ERZ651165 (study PRJEB26861, sample SAMN08777766) | seawater metagenome | isolation source: coastal seawater | place: USA: Florida | collected... | reverse complement strand
CGTCGTCGTCGTCGTCGTCGTCGTCGTTGTGGTCGTTGTCGTTGTTGTGGTCGCCGCCGCCGCCGCTGTCGCGCTGTCGCTGTTCAATTGTGTTTGAAAGTGCGTTGAAGTACCATCTAACTTCATAAAGTATGCATTACAATGTAACATCGCCGTCATGGATGGCAGTCGGCAGTCGGCAGTCGGCAGTCGGCAGTCGGCAGTCGGCAGTCGGCAGTTTGTGCGGAGTTGAATTGAGGTCCCGCGGACACATTTGGATCATCGCGTTGCAGGTTGCCGCAAATCAATCGTCAACCGGCCGGCCGGACTGATGGCTTTGTGTGGCATCGTCGTGTATGTCTCTTAGTATGCGAGGGCGCGAGCTGTTGCAGACCAGAGTTGTGGAAGAAAGGCACGACAACGCTTTTGTTGGTGGGACATCGGCAAAGTTATTTGCATTATGAATCGCGAACTGCATCAGTGTTTGCCATAATATCCAGGGTGTGCGTCTGTCACGGGTGAGTAGTTGAACGTCCGGTGGTAGGGTTGATGTTGCAACTGCGGTTGGTGCAGCGAGCGGACGTTGTAACCTTGCTGCGCGGGGGAGTGAACTGCCTGCACCCCAGGCGCAGCAGAACCAACTTTATAAGGACTTGATAGCATTTGAGCGGCCGCAGCAGCCTAGGCGTCGCAGCAAAAGAAAAAGCGAATGAGGCGAAAGTACCCAAAAATCGCCTCACACAAACAACAGCTTACCGTGCTGCTGTGTAGACGCTCAAGTTCTTGGTTCCTCTGTTGAAGTTTACCCAACTTCTTCTCGTACTTCAGTTCAACCTTTGATGCCGTCTCCCGAACTGCATGCCGAATATACATCTTGGCCTTCTCTTGCTGTTCCTGCAACGCACTCTCGGCTGTGCGCAACTTTTCCTTTGTCAAATTAAGCTCGTTTTTCAAAGCCTACGCGGCACGCACGAACGTTGTCAAAGTGGCATGGGTTGGGGTGGGTGCCGTGGAACAAACAAGTGCCGTGTACCTGCAGCCGTGCATCAGCGGCACTGGTCCGAGCATTGCTCAGCAAGTTTGCCTGCTGGATCACACTGTCCGCCTCTGCCTTGGCTCGTGCCAGATCTCTTGCCTCCTCTCGTAAGCGCTCTTGTTGCTGCTTCACCTGGACGCGAGCCTTGGCGAGATGCCGCTTCTCTTCAGACGCAACGCGAGCAGACGTTTGGCGTTCTGCTTCGATCTCGTGACGATACTTCGCCTTGGCCAATTGCACTTCTTGGTTGCTCTGTCTCAATGCGTCCTCTAATTTTTTGTGACTTTCATCCAACGACTGATACTGGGCTTTTAAGCGGTCGTATTTGGATTGCCAAACGCGATCTGAGTCTTCAGAACCCTGGTACCCGTCACGCCGGTTCTTCGCATCGTTGACCTGATCGGTGAGATGCTTTTGCGCATCTGTTGAACCTGACTTCGGTGATCCACGAGGTGAAAAAGTTTGCAGATGACTGCTTTGGTGAACTTTTGCCTCGTCTTCGAGTTGCCTCATTAAATGGGTCTTGCTTGCCAAATCATGCCTGGCTGAAAGGAGATCCTCTTTTAACTGCATGTTTTTGTCCTGTGCATCTTGAAGCTTATTTTTGGCAATTGCGAGTTCCTGCTCCAATTGCACATTCCGCCCTTCCAGTTCAACCTACCATGAAGCAACAGCACAGCAAAAACAATGCACTTTTGTTACCGGCGCGTAAGTTGGAGGTCATGGTAAGTGGTGCGAGCCGTACCTGTTGAGAGTTTAAAGCATGATTGGCGAGCTCCATACGTGCACGATCTGCTCTATGTGCAACGTTAGCTCCGTTTAGCCCACGGACGTCCGGAAGACCAAGCGACATATCCGACGCCATTTGTTGCTGAAGCTTCACCAGGTCTTCATTTTTCTGTGCCAGTATTTCATTCTTGGCCGACAAAACGGCCTCCAGATTGGTGGCTTTGACTGATCTCTGGTGAGATTCAGCACACTGCTGCTCCAAATCGGTGCACCGGCTCTGCAATGAATCTATCTGTGCCTGATAAACAGACATTGTACTCTGCATGTAACGGACGTCCGCGGACGCAGCTGCCAAGTTTTCTTGCAGTTGTAACGCCTTTTGTTGCTCGTTCTGCAAATGCTCCTGCAACACTCGAGCCTGCTCGGCTTGGTTGCTTTCACCTGTCTGGGACGCCACTAAACTGCTCTGTTGATCCGAAAGTTCACCCCGTAGCTTGAGAATGGTGACGTCTGATTCGGCACTACGGGACTGATACTGTCGGTTCAGGGCTTGCTCATGCTGCAGTTGGTCTTGCAGGATTTTATTTTGGGCAACCTCCTGCATTAGGCGACTCTCTAGTTCCACAATCGCATCGCGAGATTCTTGAGAATGTGTATCGCTATCCTCGTCGCTGTCGCTGCCACTGGAGTTACCGGAGGATGTATGGCGCCTCGATTTGCTGCGGTGGTGGCGCTGCGACTGAGTCGACCCTGGATTGGTCCGGAATTTAGCAGGCGAACTCAGTGACGAAGGCAAGTGATCCGTGGACGGACGCGGTGGCCGATTGTGCACTTCCGGAGACAGTTCTCCGAGTTTTGCCAACTGTTCGCGGACCATAGATCGAAACTTCTCGTCCAGTGGGTGTTCCCACATTGTTTCCCTAGTTCTAGTGTTGTAAAAGTAGGCGGATCCATTCTTCGTGGCAGCCACTCGCCAGTCACTGGGTACTTTTGCCGTGAGGGCTTCCACTGCAATCCAGAGCAACTGCGGATGCCGTTCGGGGTCTAAACCTAGATAGCGTGCATGGTCATGCACGGTCTTTTCGAACTCTGGCCCTTCTAACTCGAGGGACATCGTCACACCTGGACGTAGACGCTGATGCTTCAGATCGACAGCATGGTGTGCGACAAAACGTCGTCGTGTGAAAGCTCAAAAGCTCATATTGCTGACTACTGCTGCAAAAATAAAAGGGACTTACATCAAGCAATTTTTTGTGTCGACTCAGAACAACCCTCGCTTCAACAACACGCTTCAACAACACGCTTCAACAACTCGGTTCAACAGCTGGTTCCGTAGTTGCACGCATGATTTCGTTCCTGTTTCGACTCGCACACAACCACGTTGATTTGTTTGCTTCAGACCGACCGACCGAAGAGAGTAAATCCAAATGCTGACAGTTGGGCAGAGCGATCGTGAATGAGCAGATCGCCAAACCAGGGATCAGGTGGCGAAACGACCCCACGCTGGAACGAAGGAACGAAGGAACGAAGGAACGAAGGAACGAAGGAACGAAGGAACGAAGCAACGAAGGAACAACGAAGCAACGAACGAAGCAACGAAAAGGAACCGCTGACTGTGAGTGAGTGAGTGACTGTGAGTGACTGTGAGTGACTGTGAGTGACTGTGAGTGACTGTGAGTGACTGTGAGTGACTGTGAGTGACACTGAAAGTTCCCACTGTGAATGAAGTGAAAAAGTGAGTGAAAGTGAGTGAAAGTGAGTCAGTTGAGTGAATGAGTGAGTGAGTCAGCGGAAGCCGAACGGAAGGGAGAAGGACGGAAGGCCGGAAAGGCAGTGAGTGACTGTGAGTGACTGTGGGTGGGTGGGTGAGTGACTTTGGGTGGGTGAGTGAGTGACTGTGGGTGTCGTCATTCGTCATTGATGTTTGTTCGTTCGTTCGTCGTGTTGTTGTTGTGTCGTTCGTCCATCCATCCATCCAGTTCGCAGTTTGCGGGTTTGGTCTGCGGTCTGCGGTGTGGGAGTTGGGGAGTTGGGGAGTTTGGGTGGTTTGGCTTGCCTTTGCTTGTCTTTGCTTGCCTTTGTTTTCGGTGGGGGAGTCTGCTCCGGCTGCTCACTGTGACAGTGACAGTGACTGACAGCGACAGTGAGTGAGTGATGACTGTGACGCTGTGACTGACTGACGATCGACGACGTCCGGTCGGTCGGTGCCAGAAAAGTAAAGACAACAGAGAACAGAGAGAGTGTCGAACCAACCAAACCAAACCAAACCACCGCCGTGAGTGAATCTTTTCAAAGTCGCGCAACCAAACGACGAACGACGAACGAAGAACGACAAACGACCCAACTGCTTGCTTGCTTGCTGACTGACGACCGCACCCAAAACGACGTGTACTGTCCAAAACTGTGTATTACGCCGCGTGTCGAATACCGCTCCTGCTCGTACTGTCCACGCCTTGCCTTTCGGCATAGTGTTCCTTGTCGCACACAGTGATAACGCCCGCAAAGCCGACGGTTTGCCGTCAATACCATTTACAAATGACCCCTTTGCCGCACAACGTCGTCTTCCAATCCTTCAACGACGGCCGCACGCACACACGCAAAGCCGCTCACGTTCATTGCGTCATTGTCCGATCGGCCGGGTGGCTGGCTGACGGACACGGCACGGCAAAAGTATTCAGTCGTCCGCCGTCCGCCGTCCGTCGTCCGCCATCCGTCGTCGCGGCGTCGCGGCGTCGCGGCGTCGCGGCGTCGCGGCTCCGCGGATGCTCGACGATTGTGGTCGTGATTCAGTCACTGTCACTCGCCCAGCGCGTCTCACTACAACAAGGTCAAGCGTGCTGGCTACAAGTAACACAATAAACGTCAGGTGGGGGCGCTGCTCCACGGCAAACAATCGAACCAGCTCACATCCAAGATTCGCGGACAGCCTACCAACTTCTGTCACGCAACCAATGATGCATTCGGTGGCAGCACCTGATGTCCTCTAACTGTAGTGAGTGGCCAAAGTAGATCAATGTAACTTGATAGGTTGACGAAGGGTCGACGAAGGCACGGCAAACTGCAAAATAATACGCACAAAATAGCTTGACTTTCGTGCCCTTTTCGGACTACAACTTTTGACGGCTTCCGGCCCCGTCCCACAGTGAAGGCCGCCGCAATCATGACGGCCTGATTGCAGTTGCCATCATGAACGTTTCTACCGATTCCGCAGTCCAAACCAACGACACCACTACGGACAATTTCACCACAGTCACAGATGCTGTCGTCACCACAACTGTCGGTGCCACCTCTTCAGCCCCTGCGTCCACGGGGTACACCACTGAGGCCGAGCTCTTGATAAATGCGACGATTGATGGGGACATGGTGTTCTGGAGCATGGCGTGGGCGAGTGTCGCTACTGCAATTGTCTATGTGATCATGAGCGTGTCATTTATCATCTACATCCATGCAGTGCATCGCAAAATCACTCTTAAACCTTGGATGAGGCGCTCCGCGACGGACGTCCGTCGCGAGAGTTCCCGCGTTGGAAAGAAGGCAATTGAACTGATAGACGTCAGAATTCAAGGTCGAGCAGAGGTGAACAGCGAGCCAACAGCGGCGGACAACAAAATGTCGATTGCGCGGCTCCGTGTGTGCCGAGAGATAATTTCTACAGAGGTGTCCTACTGCAAAGTGATCGACCAGTTGATGAACTTCTACTACGCCCGACTGGAGACCTCCCTGAAGTACGACACCATCCTCCCGAAGGCAGACCTCGACGTCATTTTTCGCCACTGTGCGAGCTTGCAAAAGTTGCATCAGACTCTTTTGGACAAGATCGACAATAAAGCCCTGGAAACTCGCAAGCGAGCTTCGAAGGCCCTGAAATATTTCCAAGAAACCGGAACAGATTTCCACCGAGGCAGCGCGAGCAAGGAGCAACTCGAAGCTCGCGAGGCCGTGGTGCAACTCGACTCCTTGGATTTTGTCTTCGACGTATTTAGCGAGATGATACCGTTTTTCAGAGTGTACACGGCGTTCTGCAACAATTTCGACCTGGCACAAACAAAAATACACGAATGTGTCGATGAGAGACCGAAATTCCGTAAGTTTCTTGAGCGGTGCCGGCAAGATCCCCAATTCACCGGTCTAGACATGGAGGATCTGCTGATTCAACCCGTGCAGCGCATTTGTCGATACCCGTTGCTCTTCGCAGAGGCTTTGAAGAACATGCTTCCATCACATTCCCTTTATGAAAAGCTCACCAAGGTGAATGACGAAATGAAAGGCATTGCCGCTGAGGTTGACAAAGCCCGCGAAATCGCACAGAACTCGGCTTTGCTCAGTCGACTTCACAGAGACGTAGTGGACTCCAAAACCAGACCAATCAAGTTCACCGACGTTGACTTCATCATCCCCTCGCGGACGTTTTTACGTCGCTTCGATGCGCAGTTCGAAGATCGATTTGAACCAAAGGCCCCGCAACAATGCAATATTTTCATTTTTAACGACTTGGTGATGCTGACCACTGAGAAGGTGAGTGCGTGTTGGCAGTACGCTGTTCGTAGCAGCGATCCATGGTTAGATTTCGTCGGACTGACTTATTACTCGACATGTAGGTCGTGCAGCGCCATGATCGATCAGGAGACGGTGAGCATCCATCACATCGAGAAATGGTGAGCCTCGTAGCAGAGTATGTCGTGCCAATGTCCGGTCTCAAGTGCAGCTGGGTAGACAAAAAGGTCCGTGCCCGATATTGATTGGTGAATCCCGGCCCCCCGAGTTTGGCTTTCACACGAAGATTTATCTTCATTATTCACTGTGTGCACCTTCAGCCCATTTCGCCTGTTGTAACGGAGCGTGAATGGAGGGAGATGGCGGAGCTCCGATTTACGTGCACCGTGAACATGAAATCAAGAACTGCGGTTCTTAAATTTAGTGTGGTGTTTGACCACGAGGAGGAAGCTAAGGTGCGCCTTGATTCTTAACATGGTGGAGAATATTAGAGTCTCCATTGCAGACTCAACTCTGACATTTTTGCCGCAGATGCTCTACGACATGATCTCGGAGCTAAAAATGCTCACCCACCGCAAGGAAGCAGACAAGACCATGGTGGGAAGCGTCGCGAAAAAGTCCTGGGTGAGTCCTGACTCCTGCTACTGGGTGCATGCGCATGGTCACTCACGCACGCACCTGTGCATGCTCATACGAACGTAACCACAGGTTCGCAAGAGTAAGCAAGGGTACCTGGACAAGAGAGCCGCAGAAGGTGACGCGAATGCCGGTATGAATGACGTTGCGGCATCACTTCGCGAGCTACGGAAGAAGTACAACAAACATGTCGAAGACGTGTTTGGAGATGCTCTGAACACACCGCGCTTGGGCATCGGAGGCGACGACTTTGAGGTGGAGAACAACGACCCAACTGACTTCCCAACATCGCCAACAAGCAAGGCTCGACAAAATTCGGACGCTGCCGAGAGTGATGGCGAGGAAGACGAGGCCGCGAGGTTTGTTGACTGATGTGTGCTTTGCTCAAATTGACCTCGACTGTGGCTCTCACACCACACCACATGGTTTCCCTCACCCCTTACAACAGACCTGGAGAAACCGGTAAAGAAACTGCAGATAGACAACCTCCTGAAGTGCCAGAATTCCGCCGGGCCCGACCACAACCGACTCCCCCGCCAAAGAAAGCCCCGCCTTCCAATCGCAATGGCTTCGACCCAGAAATGGTGGACGTGCTCCGAACCATTCTCAATGATCCATACTTGAACGGATCTGCAGATGCCAGTGCAAATGATCCCCAAGTGCAAGCCGTGCGCTCAGCAGTTGAAGAAAAACTGGGTCGAAAAATGACGCCGAAAGAGCGAGCTGGACTTCAGAAAGAACTGCTGAATCGTCGAATGACAAAAAGTGTCACAGAAAGCTACGCTGACAGGACTTAGTCGACACGCATAGCCAATACCGATCGAGTAAACGTGGTCCTGTTCCACTTTTAAAACAAGTGTTTAAAAGTTTACATTATTGCAGTCAAGAAAAGTGTCAATCAATCATCATGTTGACACCATCAAAGGTTGTATTTCGTTCCAAATACTATCGAATGTACCACTCGTCTCCTTTTGTAAAGCGGCGGTCTCTTCGGCCATTTGTTTCGCAACGGCAAGGTTCTGCTCTACCTCGTCCACATTAGTAGCATCCTGCACTTCCAGCGATTCAAAGTCTACTCCGGCAATTGCATTGTGACCCTTTGCTTCCATTGCTGCCAACAAAGAAGCTTGCGTTTTCTTGAGCGATTCCATCTGCATATTCAAGGAGGCGACGTTTTCTTTTTCCGCCTTCAGTTGTGCCGCCGCATTTGAGATGGTTCCTTCCATTTTCTCGTTTGTTTCAGTTGCCTGTGACAAATTTTGCTGGTATTGGTGGTGTTTGGATTTAAGCCTTTCCTTCAATCGTGCAACTTCTTGCACAGCTTCTGCTTCACTTTTTAAAAGCTCCCTGTATGACTTATTTTTCGAGCCATTTGCAAAACCAGAGTTCTTTGGACTCGGCTTTCTCGGCTTCGACGCGGTGGATGCCACAGAAACACGGCGCTGCGCGGCACGCTTGTGCGACGGAACCGGCTTCGGAGGACTCTTTTTCTTTCTCGCAGTTGTCTTTTTTGTTGGACCGGATGAGGTTGGCTTGGGAGCAACAACTCGAGAACTTCCAGCTAACGAGGTTCTGCGAGTGAGAGCCCGACTCGCCCTTGTGGCGCCAGCTTTGCGCATGTTGTGTTGTTCCGCCTTCGTGTGTTCGTCCCGACTGCAAGGCAAATTCCTGGGCGGCAAAATAGGACAAAAACTTTTCTCTACTCACAAATTTGCCACACGTTCTCCTTCTTTCGTCCGCCATTGCAGTTTCTCTTGGGACCAGACTCCAATGCGTTGCTTTTTGAGCGGGCCACACGACCTTCGCTCCCTCTCTCTTTCTCCACTCCCACGTGTCCACCAGCCCATCACCAACCTTAGTCTGCAACCATGATAACAAACGGGTGGGAACTCAAGCACACTCGAATTCAACTGACTCAGCAACTCGCTCCCATACAGTGCTCTTCCTTTGACACGCCCCAACGTCCGTCCGTGCGGCAGCATCCGTGCGGCATCATTCTACGGCATACACGCGACAGCAAATCGACACACGCGCCACCCGCCACAAACGCCGCGTGTCGAACAGTCGCCGCCACCACCCTCAAACTCAAACTCAAACGAACCACAACTGTCCAAAGTCCAAACGAACGAACCAACGAACGAACCAACGAACCAACGAACTCCCAACCGCCACACACACGCTCACTCACTCGCTCTCTGCCACGCACTCACATTCAGTCGAAACAACAACCACAACTTCGTCCGCCCACTCACACACTTACGGATCAGTTAACATCCCTCGTTGATGTCGGAACCAAATGTGCACCCTCCGAGTCTGTCATCTTTCATCGTCGTGCTGCCGCTTGTGCTGCCGCTTGTGCTGCCGCTCGTGCCATACCGCAAAAACACTGTTCACGTACCTCTCGTATGCCACATGTTGACGTGTGAGTAAGTGGTGTTGATGTGTATGAAGGTGGTGTTGACGTGCAGGTGTCAGTTCGGTTGGAGAAACCGCGCATGGATGATTAATCGCTCGAAGCAAACTCCGCACGTCTCACTCTCAACTTTTCACCTCCGTATGCCATGGTGGTGTGTTGATGGTGGTCGTGTGGATGTGGATGTAGGTGGTGTCGATGTGTTGGTGCCCATTCAAATTGGGTAACCGCGCATAGATAATGAATTGCTCTAAGCAAATTTCCTCGACATTTTCAACACACTCAATTCTTGTTGCATTCGTGCGCCAGCAGATCGCCGACCCACTGCCCACAGCTTTCTGTCGGTTGTTGGAGTGGTTGAAGCTGGGCTACTGGAGAAGCTATTACCGTCTATTGACAGCGAATCGCGAATGGATATCTCTACACTTCGGAAACGTCCCGTGTTGTGTTGGAACGATACAACGGTGCGCATTGTGTACGAAACATCTGTGAATCGTTTACATTTTAGCGCGGTTAATAACACAGACAAGGTATACCATCGGCTGCCTTGCACTTTGTGATCCCAGCGTTCTCGGCATGCTTAATGCTATCAGTTTTCGGAACCTTGGAAAACAATCCATTCTTGATGCCCTCCAGCGTGTCGCTGGCGCCTCCAATGTGCTTTCCCGCCAGCCATACGGATGGCACTGTTCTCTGCCCCGTCCGTTTCAAAAGATCAGCTTGTATTTCTGCACCGTCCTTTCGTTCGTCGAGTTGGACTACGACTGGTACTATTTGCTCGCTGTGCAATGCTTTGATTGCCTTGTGGCAGTAGGGGCAATACGATTTTGCAAAAATTATTACTCCAGGCCCCGTCTTCGCAATGATGTCTGGCACGAATGTGGACATGGTGGTAAGCAGCGCCTTCGAAGATTGTAACTCTCGTTTGTTTGTGAAAGTGAAAGCTGTGGGGGCAAAATTACTAGATGTGGGGTGATATTAGTTGGTTGTCTATTCTCGTTAAAATAATCAGGTTGTCGTTTTAGTGTATTTCGAATGATCGACGAAAAGCACTGGGACGACAAGGACCGCCTCCGTGATGTGGAGAGTCTTGAATAGAGGTCATAAAGGTGACTGGGGACCGGCATTGAAGCGTATTCTTGCAGTACCAAAGACCTTACACCCACTACCGTGTTGGTCGACCACGTCGCTCCAGGTATCCAGGTCACACCTTCGTCACTCCTGGCGGTGACAACCGCAGACGTCATCCTCCGTTGCAGCCAGTGTGCGTGCAGTTGGGCGCTTCGTCGCCGCGCGAAATATCGGCGACATGTTAGCTGAAGGTGCTGCGACACCACGACTATGGATGGCAGCAGTATACACCCATACTCACACCGCGTTCCACGACGTACGTCCGGGGCGTGCGTCACCAAGTCGCTACCGCAGACATACGTCACCCACGGTGTCGTCCGCCGTCCGCCGTCCGTCAGTTCGGTGTTCGGAGTTGTCATACAACGCAGAAGTGCACCAACCTCACCACAACTGTGGCGAAGTCGTGCGGCTGTGACGCTGTGACGTCAGACGTGTAGTGACGTCAGTCAGTCCGTCAGTCCGTTAGTCTGCCGCAGACTTGTACTTAGTACGGAGTTAGTGGTACTTGCGGTATTACTCTTAACGGGATTGATACATGTCCCTCTCAGCCACACTCTCTCTATACGTCGAGACGGAGGGATGGTGGTAATTTACGATTTACGTGCACTGTACAAAAGTATTGAAATGTGAAATCGTCTACAATTGTAATGTACAGTGTTTTGTTTTGTATGTTATAAATGCACAGTCGTGCGTCTATTAGTGCACAATACAATCCACAATCCAACAGAAAAAGCTACACAGCTACACATTCAATCGAAATACAAAATTACAAAAATCAAAAATGAGCAAAATGAAAATGAGAAAGCGCCGAAGCATAGTTCAGCCAGAGAGGGCGCTCCTCGCTTCTTCCTTCTTCACGATCACTCCCTTCACTCACTGTGCATTGTTGGGGGGGTTGGCTGCCTGACTGTGAGACTGCGAGTGAGTGAGTTCGGAGTGCTGATAACGTGAGAGTGTGGGAGGGGAGCACCAACTGACTCCTGCTTGACTCACTCACTGACTGACTGTGTGTGAGCATCAAGTATGCCATATCATATCTACAATCGACAATACACTGTAAATCAGCTTTTACACTTATTAAAAACCGCGAATTCTTAGTTGTAGATACATATGTGAGTGGTCTGGTCTGGCTGACGCGACGACGGACTGACTGACTGACTGACTGACTGACTGACTGACTGACTGACTGACTGACTGACTGACTGACTTGCATGAATGAATGGGGTGAATGAACGCCGCGTGGCGGTGGTGGTGGCGTCCTTCCGTATGAACGTGGCGGCGGCGTGGCGGCGTGCAACGTGGCGACAGTGAACGAAGAGAGAGTGCACGGAGTGTGGCAGGCAGGCAGGCTGGCTGATTAAAGTGCAGTGACAGTGAACGAGTGGGCGGGTCTCGAATCATTCATCCATCGTTCCACGTGAGAGAGAAATAAATGAAGGAAGGAAGGAAGGAAGG
>ENA-OWNT01004646-OWNT01004646.1-seawater-metagenome-genome-assembly--contig:-NODE-4646-length-11876-cov-2.900500_pt1 | contig 11876 bp, 12 predicted proteins | sample MGYA00238136_ERZ651165 | MGnify/ENA primary metagenome ERZ651165 (study PRJEB26861, sample SAMN08777766) | seawater metagenome | isolation source: coastal seawater | place: USA: Florida | collected... | reverse complement strand
ACCGCCTATCCGGTCGGGCGCCTGTCCGACCGCATCGGAACCTCGGGCCTGCTGATCACTAGCCTCGCCTTCCTCGTCGCGGCACACCTCGTCCTCGCCTTCGCCACGACGGTCTGGGCCTACGTCGCGGGCACCATTCTCTGGGGGCTCCACATGGGCTTTTCGCAGGGGCTCCTCGGCGCGATGATCGCAGCCGCGACGCCCAACCACTTGAAGGGCAGCGCCTTCGGCACCTTCAACCTCGTGACCGGGGTCGTGGTGCTGATCGGAAACACCGCCGCCGGCTTCCTCTGGCAGACCCAGGGATCAGCCGCGCCCTTCCTTCTCGGCGCGCTGCTGTCGGTGGCCGCGATGGCGCTCATCGCCATGGCACGGCCCGCAACTACCGCCAGGTAACAGCAGCGCGCGGACGCGTCAGGTGCCGCTGTCAGTGCCCGCCGAGGATCCCGGTGCGGACACCGTAGTTCACCGCCAGCCCGTAATCCGGGTCGTCGTCGCTGTCGACCATCAGGTGCCCGGCCTTCTTGAGCAGCCGGTGGCAGTCGCGGCTCAGGTGACGCAGCACGATGCGCTTGCCTTGCGCCTCGTACTTCGCAGCCACCGCCTCGATCGCCTGCAGGGCCGACTGGTCCACGACACGGCTGTCGGCAAAGTCCACGATCACCGTTCCCGGGTCGCCTTCGGGGTCGAACAGTTCCACGAAACCGTCGGACGAGCCAAAGAACAGCGGCCCCTGCACCGAGTAGACCCGAGCGCCTTCGGGCGTGTAGTGGCTGCGGGCGTGGATGCGCCGCGCGTTGTTCCAGGCATAAGCCAGCGCCGAGACGATGACGCCGAAAACAACCGCCGTCGCGAGGTCCTCGAACACCGTCACCACGGTCACCAGCACGATCACCACGGCGTCGGTCAGGGGTACGCGGCGCAGGATCTTGAACGAGTTCCACGCAAATGTCCCGATCACCACCATGAACATCACACCCACCAGCGCCGCCAGCGGGATCAGTTCGATCAGCGGCGCGGCGTAGAGGATGAAGACCAGCAGAAACAGCGCCGCAGCCACCGCCGCGATGCGGGTCCGCCCCCCGGATTTCACGTTGATCATCGACTGGCCGATCATGGCGCAACCGCCCATGCCGCCGAAGAAACCGGTGATGACGTTGGCAAGGCCCTGCGCCACACATTCCTGGCTCGCCCCACCGCGCTTGCCGGTGATCTCGCCCACGAGGTTCAGCGTCAGCAGGCTTTCGATCAGGCCGATGGCGGCAAGGATGATCGAATAGGGCAGGATGATCTTGATGGTCTCCCAGTTGATCGGAACCATCGGAACGTGCCAGCTCGGCAGGCTGCCCTTGATCGAGGCCATGTCGCCCACGCGCGGCACATCGAGCCCGAAGCCGATCACCAGTGCGGCGACGATCCCGATCCCGGCCAGCGGCGCGGGAATGATCCGGGTCACCTTCGGCGTCAGGTAGATGATCGCCATGGTCAGCGCCACCAGCCCCAGCATCATGTAGAGAGGCATGCCGCTCAGCCACTCGCCGCCACCGGCGCCATGCCCCGACACCTCGGTCGACCCCGGCACCTTGAACTGCGTCAGCTGCGCAAGGAAAATCACGATGGCAAGCCCGTTGACAAAGCCGAGCATCACCGGATGCGGCACCAGCCGGATGAACTTGCCCCACTGCATCAGCCCCGCGATGATCTGGAGGATGCCCATCAGCACCACGGTGGCGAACAGGTACTCGACCCCGTGCTCGGCCACCAGCGACACCATGACCACCGCCAGCGCGCCCGTCGCGCCCGAGATCATGCCCGGCCGCCCGCCGATCAGCGCCGTCACCAGCCCGATGAGGAAGGCCGCGTAGAGACCGACAAGCGGGTGCACCCCGGCGACGAAGGCAAAGGCCACCGCCTCGGGCACCAGCGCCAGCGCCACCGTCAGGCCCGAAAGCAGCTCGGTCCTGATCCGGTCTCCGGTCAGCTTCTCGTCCGGAAGAAGGTTCAGGTCCTGCGAGGCAAGACGCTGTGCGAACGAGGCCAGAATGGCTCGGGGCATCGGATTTCCTTTGGCTGTGGCGTTGCGGGCGCCGCGCGTTTACTGCAATGCAGCATGAAAGGCCAGCATTACCATTAGATTTCTCCACGCCCGGCGCTGTGCCGAAACGTGGCCAAGGCACGTTTTCACTGAGGTTTTCCCGATGTCCCTCTCCGATCTGACCATCCGAACCGCCGGGTCTGCCGATCTGCCTGCCCTGCTCAACCTCTACCAGCACCTCAATCCGGGCGACGAGCCCCCCACCGCGCCACAGGCCGAGGCCGCGCTGGAGCGCCTGATGCGCTACGAGGGGAGCGCGATCTTCATTGCATTGTCAGACGCGACGCCCGCCGCCTCCTGCACGCTGGTCGTCATCCCCAACCTGACCCGTGGCGGCGCGCCCTACGGGCTGGTCGAGAACGTCGTCACCCATGCCGCATACCGCAACCGCGGCATCGGCCAGCGCCTTATGGATCATGCCACGGAGGCCGCGTGGCAGGCTGGTTGCTACAAGCTCATGCTGATGACCGGGTCCACCCAGCCGGAAACGCTCGGGTTCTACCAGCGCGCGGGCTTCGAGCAGTCCAAGACCGGCTTCCAGAAACGGCGGGTCGCGCCCCGGCCCGAGTGATCTGCGCTGGCGGTGCCCAATCCTCCGGCACTCCCGGGCCCCCGTCCCTCCCATCTCCCCATAATCCCGTTGCAGCCCCGCCAACGGGCGCTAAGGTTCGCCCGAACAGGCAAGCACAGGGGGCGACATGACCTATCTCGGCGTAATCGGCGGCTCGGGGCTCTACGAGATCGACGGGCTGGAAAACCCGACGTGGACCACGGTGGAGACCCCGTGGGGGGCGCCCTCCGACCAGATCCTGACCGGCACGCTGGACGGGGTGAAGATGGCCTTCCTGCCCCGCCACGGACGCGGACACGTCCATTCGCCCACCACCGTTCCCTACCGCGCCAACATCGACGCGCTGAAACGGCTGGGCGTGACCGATGTCATCTCGGTCTCGGCCTGCGGCTCCTTCCGGGAAGAGATGGCGCCCGGCGATTTCGTCATCATCGACCAATTCATCGACCGCACCTTTGCCCGCGAAAAGAGCTTCTTCGGCACTGGATGCGTCGCGCATGTCAGCGTCGCCCACCCGACCTGCCCACGCCTCTCGGCGGCCTGCCTCGCCGCCGCCATCGACGCAGGGATCACCGTGCACGACGGCGGCACCTACCTCGCGATGGAGGGTCCGCAGTTCTCCTCGGTCGCCGAATCCAAGATGTACCGCGAAAGCTGGGGCTGCGACGTGATCGGCATGACCAACATGCCCGAGGCCAAGCTCGCCCGCGAGGCCGAGCTCTGCTATGCCTCCGTCGCCATGATCACCGACTTCGACAGCTGGCACCCCGACCACGGCGCGGTGGACATCACCGAGATCATCAAGACGTTGCAGGGCAATGCCGACAAGGGCCGCTCCCTCGTCTCGCGCCTGCCCGCCCTGCTGGGCCCCGAGCGCGCGCCCTGCCCCCACGGTTGCGACCGGGCGCTGGAATACGCGATCCTCACCGCCCCCGACAAGCGCGACCCGGCCCTGCTGGCCAAGCTCGACGCAGTGGCGGGCCGGGTGCTCTGACCCGAGCGGCGGTTTCGAAGCGGCGTTGCAGCCCGGCGGATCATGCCGTTTCATGGCCTGATCCGCCGCCGAAAGGACGAGGCATGAGGACCGCACCAAACCCCGGCCAGAGGACGTCAGAGCACACGACCAGATCGGGCACTCGCGGCACCTCATGGTGACGGCCAGTTCCCCTGCTACTGTTCTGCTGCTCGGCGCGGACGGATTCATAGGCCGCCACATCGCCTTTGCCCTGCGCCGCGAGGGCTGGCACGTCATCGCCTCCGCCCGCCGCACCGCCCGACTCGACCAGATGGGGTTTGCCACCCTCCGGGCCGACCTGACGGACCCGGCCACCCACGACCCCGCGTTCTGGCGCCCGCACCTCGCCGGGGTTGATCACGTGGTAAATGCCGCCGGTCTCCTGAACGGGTCCGAAGCCGCGTTTACCGCTGTCCACCAGCTTGCCCCACAGGCGCTTTATCTCGCGCTGCCAGACACCTGCACTGCGTTGTTGATCTCCGCCATCGGCATCGAGTCCGCCGAAACGTCCTTCGCCAGCCACCGCCGCGTGGGCGAAAAGATCGCCCGCGATCATGGCGTCACCATCCTCCGCCCCGGGCTTGTCCTTGGCGATACCTCCTACGGCGGCAGTTCGCTGTTGCGCGCCTTCGCGGCCTTTCCACTCGTGACGCCCGTGGTCGGCCGGGGCGACCAGCCGTTCAACCCGATTCACGCCGACGACCTCGCCACGGTGATCCGCGACTGCCTCCGCAATCCGCCGCCCCCCGGTCCTCACTCCGTTGGCGGCCCCGAGACCCTGACTCTCGCCGACATGACCCGCGCCTATCGCGGCTGGCTGGGCCTTGCCCGTGCGCCACTGCTGCGCCTGCCCCTCCCCCTTGCCCGCGCACTCGGCAGCGTCGGGGACGCCCTCCGCCTCGGACCGATCTCGCGCACCGCAGTCGACCAGCTCTCCGCCGGTGTCCTCGCGCCCACCTCCGAGGCTCTCACCACGCCCGTCCGCCCCTTCTCGACCTTCCACCGCAGCCGCCCGGCAGGAACACAGGACCTCTGGCACGCCCGGCTCTACCTGCTGCGCCCGGTCCTGCGGCTTACGCTCGCGCTCCTCTGGCTCGTCTCCGGCCTGCTTGGCCTGTTCCTCCCGGCCAACCAGTTCCTGCCCCTGCTCGGCCCGACCGCCCTGCCGGAGGCGGCCCTCATCGCGCTTGCCCGCCTCGGCGGCCTGGCCGACCTTGCCATCGCACTCGCGCTCCTGCGAAACTGGCGGCCGCGCCTCATGGCATGGCTCCAGGTCGCGCTTGTCGCGCTCTACACCCTCGCCTTCACCATACTTGCGCCCGCCCTCTGGCTCCTGCCGCTCGGCGGGCTGCTCAAGAACCTGCCGATCCTCGCCCTGCTGCTGATCCACGCCGTGCTGGAGGATGAACGCTGATGGACCCCTACCTGCTGGCCAAGTGGCTTCACATCCTCTCCTCCACCGTCCTGTTCGGCACCGGCATCGGCACCGCCTTCCAGATGGTCTGGGCCATGCGCAGCCGCGATGGCCGCGTGATCCATCAGGTCGCCCGCGGGGTCGTCGTGGCCGACTGGCTCTTCACCACGCCCGCAGGGGTGATCCAGCCCGCGACCGGTCTGTGGCTGATCCACCTCCAGGGCTGGTCCCTGACCGAACCCTGGCTGCTGGCGACCTACGTGCTCTACGCCCTCGCCTTTCTCTGCTGGGCCCCGGTCGTGCACCTCCAGATCCGCATTCGCGATCTCACGGCGAACGGCTCGCTCCCGCCCGAGGCCCTGCGCGCCTACCGGATCTGGTTCGCCCTCGGCTGGCCCGCCTTCCTCGCGCTGATGGTGATCTTTGCACTGATGGTCAGCAAACCGGCGCTTGGCTTCTGATCCGAACCGTGGCTTGCTCGGGCGAACCACCGAAAAGGAAACGCCCATGCCCCTCGATCTCTGGCTCGCCTTCGTTGCCGCCACCACCGCGCTTCTGCTGATCCCGGGGCCGACGGTCCTGCTGGTCCTGAGCTACGCGCTCTCCAAGGGCCGCTCGGTCGCCGTCGCCTCGGCGCTCGGCGTCAGCCTTGGCGATTTCCTCGCCATGAGCGCCTCGCTTCTCGGGCTCGGAGCGCTGGTGATGACATCGGCCATGCTCCTCGCCGCGCTCAAGTGGGTCGGCGCAGCCTACCTTGTCTGGCTCGGCATCAAGCTGTTGCGCTCGGCCCCTTCGGAAGGTCTCGAGGCCCGCACCGCCAACCGCGACGTCACCGCCTCCGGGGTGTTCCGGCACGCCGCCGTGGTGACCGCCTTGAACCCCAAGTCGATTGCCTTCTTCATCGCCTTCGTGCCGCAGTTCGTGCGCCCCGACGCGCCGCTCGCGCCGCAATTCGCGATCCTGATCGCCACCTTCGTCGGCCTCGCCGGGCTCAACGCGCTGGCCTATGCGCTGCTGGCGGACCGGCTCCGCACCACGATCGGACGGCCCCGGGTCATCACCGGCCTCACCCGCGCCGGAGGCGCGACACTGATCGGAATGGGTGTGCTGACCGCGCTGTTGCGCCGCCCGGCAGGCTGACCGCGTCAGTCCTCGGTGGCACGCGCATCTTCGACAGGGGCCTCCGCCACGGGCGCCTCTGCGACGGGCGCCGCGGCGACCGGCGGCTCCGGAGACCATGCCTCTTCGGTGCCGTCATGCTCTTTCAGAAAACCCCGGATGAACCGGCGAATTTCGCGCGCGGCGCTGGTGTCCAGTTCCTTGCACATCTCGACGAAGGCGTCCCGCTCCTCCTTGTCGAGGCGCAGGATCAGCTGGGCGTTCTTCTTTTTCGAGCCTTTCGAGCCCTTGTCCTTGGCGTCTTTCTTGGCCACCGCACATCCTCGAAATCTTGATTTTCGCGACCCGACAATGTATATACATTGTATAGGACTTGTAGATATTTCTTTGACAGAACACCAATTGAAAGGGAAATGCAAATGCCTCTTAACGCAGCAAAAACCTTCCTCGTGCGCGAACGCCTGGACTGGAACCGCCCGCACCTGCGCTGGCTGGCCGACACGCTCTATCGCAACCTGAGAATCTCCTACCGGTCCTGACAGGCTTTTCCTTGCAACCCGTCCCCGCTGGTGCCAAACCCTGATCCGGCAAGACCGGCTCATGAAGACAGGCTAACGGGGACCCCATGCCCAAGACGAAATCCGTCCGCGACTACATCCGCACCATCGTCGATTTCCCGCACGAAGGGATCATGTTCCGGGACGTGACCACGCTCTTCGCCGATCCCCGCGGGTTCCGCATGGCGATCGACCAGATGCTGCACCCCTACGCCGGTGAACGCATCGACAAGGTCGTGGGGCTCGAGGCCCGGGGCTTCATCCTCGGCGGCGCCATCGCGCACCAGCTCTCGGTCGGCTTCGTTCCGATCCGCAAGAAGGGCAAGCTGCCCGGCGCCACCATCTCGCAGGCCTACACGCTCGAATATGGCGAGGCCGTCGTCGAAATCCACGATGATGCGATCCAGCCGGGCGAGAAGATCCTGCTCGTCGACGACCTGCTGGCCACCGGCGGCACCGCCGCCGCCGGGATCAAGCTGATCGAACGCCTCGGCGGCGAGATCGTCTCCTGCGCCTTCATCATCGACCTGCCCGATCTCGGCGGCCGCAAGGTGCTGGAAGACATGGGCATGGACGTCCATGTGCTCTGCGAGTTCGAGGGCGAATAACCGCCCCCGCCTCAGCGCAGCATCACACCCGGGTTCATGATGCCCTTCGGGTCCAGCGCGGCCTTGATCGCGCGCATCGCCGCGAGCTTGGCCGGGTCGCCATAGCGCTCAAGCTCGTCCAGCTTGGCCCGACCCACGCCGTGTTCGGCGCTGAAGCTGCCGCCCCGCGCGTTCACCATGTCATAGACCAGCCGCGCCACCTGCGCCTTCACGTCGACATAGTCGGCGCGGGTCAGCCCCTTGGCCGGAAACACGTTGTAATGCAGGTTGCCGTCGCCGAGGTGACCGAAACAGTTGATCCGGAACGACCCGATCTTCGCCAGCGCCTCCCGCGCTTCGTCGATGAACCCGGCCACCGCCCCCAGGGGCAGCGAGATGTCATGACTCGACACCGAGCCGACGTGACGGTTGGCCTCGGGGATATGCTCGCGCATGTTCCAGAAGTCGCGGGCCTGCCCCTCCGACTGGGCAATCAGACCATCGCTGACCAGCCCCTGCTCCAGCGCCGCCTCGAAGACCGCGCCAAGCGTTTCCTCCGGGTCGCGTCCCCGTGACAGGCCGAGTTCCATCAGCACGCACCAGTCCGGCGGCTCGGCCCAGGGCCGCCGCACCTCCGGCATGGTCTCTGCCAGAAACTCCTGCCCTTCGCGGCTCATCAGTTCAAAGGCACTGATGCCGTCGCCGACGATGTCCTGCGCCAGCGAAAGCAGCGACAGCGCCGCCGCCGGGCTCTCTACCACCAGCAGGGCAACGCCCCGTTCCGCCGGGATGGGCGAGAGCTTCAGCGCCGCCGCGGTGATCACGCCCAGCGTACCCTCGGCCCCCATCAGCAGGTGGCGCAGGTCGTAGCCGGTGTTGTCCTTCCGCAGCCGCGTCAGGCCGTTCCAGATGGTTCCGTCCGGCAGCACTGCCTCCAGCCCCAGCACCAGCTCGCGCGCCGTGCCATAGCGCAGCACGTTCACCCCGCCGGCATTGGTCGAGAGGTTGCCGCCGATCCGCGCCGACCCTTCCGAGGCCAGCGAGAGGGGAAACAGCCGGCCCGCCTCGCGGGCGGCCGCCTGCACGTCGGCCAGGATGGTCCCGGCCTCGGCCACCAGCACGTTCTCCTCGGGGTAGACCGCACGCACCGTCGACATGCGTTCCAGCGACAGCACCAGCGGTGCCGGTCCCTCGACCTGCACCTGCCCGCCGACCAGCCCGGTACCACCGCCGTAGGGCACCACCCCCACCCGCTCCTCGCCCGCGGCGCGGATCAGTGCGGCCACTTCCTCGGCCGTGCGCGGCAGGGCCAGCAGACCCGCAAGCCCACGGTGGAGGTCGCGGGGTTCTTCGAGATACCGCGCCTCGACGGGGCGGAAGACTTCACTGGGGAGGCGCGCGGCGATCCGCTCTGCAACCGCCCCTTCGCAGGAGTTCAGCGTCATGCTCACTGAATGCCCGTTTCCGCTTCGTCACGCAAGCTCTGCCCGCTGTGCGCCGCACCTCCGCGCGATGGATTAGCCGAGTGAATTCAGAGTTCTGCGATGACGCCCCAAAGCGCCGTACGTGCGACAAGAACGGCCCGACAGGACACCGCCCCCTCAGTCCACCAGGTACTGCGGCTGCAACACGATCACCGTCGGCCGTGCCGGCAGGCTGCGCAGGCTCACCAGCAGCTCCGAGTCCTCGGTCCGCACCACGTCGAAATCGCTGGCGATGCCGGTCAGGAAGCGCTCCAGCGTGCCCTCGCCGAACCAGTGCATCGGGATCACGATCGAGGATTTCAGCCGTTGCACCACCGTGATCATCTCGGGCAGCGACATGGTCATGCCCCCGTCCACCGCCGCCATCACCACGTCGAGCCGCCCCAGCGCCGCGAACTGTTCGTCGTTGGGCACGTGGTGCAGATGCCCGAGGTGCCCGATGCAAAGCCCGCCGACCTCGAACACGAAGATCGAATTGCCCTTCAGCTCGACCCCGCCATAGGGTGAGCGGATATCGGTCGGCACGTTGCGCACCAGCATCTCGCCCAGGTCGAGGTGATGCAGCACGCCGTCGCCGAAATCGCCCCATCCCGGCAGCACGTGGGTGATCTCCGGATCGGGGCGGTCGGTCCAGTGGCTGTCATGCGCATGGTTCATCGTCACCACGTCCGGGACAAGCTGCGTGGCCCCGAGGAACCCGGTATAGTCAGTGACGGCGGTCAGCCCTCCGGGCGTACCGATAAGGAAACTGGCGTGGGCGATGTAGTTCAGCCGCACCATGTCGGCCGGGACCGGGTCATTCCACGCCGCCTTGTGCAGGTACTCGATCCCCGGAGCCGCGTCCGCGATGGCGATGCAATGGCTCGGGCGCCGGTCCTGCCCCGAGGCGGGCAGCGCGGCCAGTCCGATCAGCGCGGCGAGAACCAGATGTCGCATGGGCCGAGCCTAGCCCGCCTCCGCCCACCGCCCCGCGCACATTCTCGTGAAGGCGACAGGATCCGCTCCCCGCCCGCGCGCGCCGGTCATTTCTTCGGCACGGCGCACGAGCAGGCCATCGGAAAAACCCCGCCACCCCGGCGCCCGCCCGCTTCAATCCCCGCCTCCAACGCGATAGGGTCACCGCACTGCCCCGAGCGGGCCGAAACACCGGAGCGCCCGTGACAGACACCTCCCGCAAGATTCGCATCGCCGTGCTGTTCGGGGGCCGCTCCGCCGAACATGACGTTTCGGTCCTCTCGGCCACCAACGTGATGCAGGCGCTCGACCCCGACCGCTACGAGCCCGTCCCCGTCTTCATCGACCGCGACGGGCACTGGCGGCTCGCCACCTTCGAGTATGGCCTGCTTGGTAAGCCCACAGACGGACCCGAACTCGCCCTGCTCCCCGGAGGCGGCGGCCGGATCGTTGCCGTGCCGGGCGGTGAGCTGCCTCCGGTCGACATCCTGTTCCCGGTTCTCCACGGGCTGCCCGGCGAGGACGGCTCGGTTCAGGGACTGGCCGAGGTCGCGGGCGTACCCCTCGCAGGCTGCGGCATCCTCGGGTCGGCGACTGCGCTCGACAAGGACATCGCCAAGCGTCTGCTGGCGGCCGCCGGTCTGCCTGTCGCCCGGGCCCTCACCGTCCACAGCGCGGCGGTGCCCTCCTTCGATGAGGTCGAAAACACGCTCGGCCTGCCCGTCTTCGTGAAACCCGCGCGACAGGGGTCGTCCTTCGGTGTCAGCAAGGTCTCGACCGCCGTGCAGTATGACGAGGCTCTCGCCGTGGGCTTCCGCTATGACCGCAAGCTGCTGGTCGAGGAATTCATCAAGGGCCGCGAGATCGAATGCGCGGTGCTGGAGGCGCCCGACGGCAGCCTCTTCGTCTCGCGCCCGGGCGAGATCGCACCGGCCGAAAGCCACGGGTTCTACAGCTTCGATGCCAAGTACATCGACGCCGACGGCGCCGCGCTGATGGTGCCCGCCGACCTGCCCGCCGAGGTCGAGGCCGAAATGCGCGACCTCGCCGCCCGCGCCTTCCACGCGCTTGGATGCGATGGCATGGCGCGGACCGATTTCTTCGTCACGGCAGACATGCGCATCCTCGTGAACGAGCTGAACACGATCCCCGGCTTCACCGATATCAGCATGTACTCCAAGGTGATGGAGGCCAGCGGCGTGCCCTACGCCGAGGTCATCGACCGGCTTGTTGCCCACGGGCTGGCACGCGCCGGTCGCGACTGAGCGGCCCTAGCCCGCCTTGCGAAGCTCGGGCGCGACCTTGGTGCCCAGAACCTCGATGGCCTTCAGCATTTCCTTGTGGTCGATTACCCCAATGGCCATCTGGATGCAGACCCGGTCGAACCCGAGGTCTTCCTTCAGACCGAGGATCTTGTCGACCACCTGCGCGGGAGAGCCCACGAACATCGCGCCCTCCGGCCCCATCCCGGCATCGAACTGCGCCCGGCTCTGCGGGCCCCAGCCGCGCTCGCGGCCGATCTGGTCCATCACTGCCTTCTGTGCCGGGAAGAACAGGTCAGCCGCCGCATTGCCGTCCTCGGCGACAAAGCCGTGCACGTTGAGCGAGACCCGCGCCTTGTCGGCATTGCCCTCCTGCGCCGCCGCCTTGCGGTAGAGGTCTGCCAGAGGCGCGAACCGCCGCGGCTGGCCTCCAATGATCGCGAGTGCCAGCGGCAGCCCCAGCGCCCCGGCGCGCACCATGCTCAGGAGCGACGATGTATTGCGCAGCATCAGGCGCGAGGCGGCGAGGATCGGCTGGAAATCGGCATCGGGGATCTGCGCGCAGAGCCCGTTGGCGATGAATTTTGTTCCTGCGAGATCGCCCCAACCCAGCCGATCCCGGCGGGCGGCCAGAGGATGGGCCGCCGGGCAAACCACGCCGAACGCGTCCGAAAAGAGCAACTCTCGGCGAAAGCCGGGCAGGGGCGGGAGCGTGGCGATGCCGATATCGGCGCGCCCCTCCAGAAGGTCGCGCTGAACCGTGCCGCTATCGGCATCGCGCATGTCGATGCGCATGCCGGGGCGGTCCGCCATGAAGT
>ENA-OWNT01004644-OWNT01004644.1-seawater-metagenome-genome-assembly--contig:-NODE-4644-length-11881-cov-3.608353_pt1 | contig 11881 bp, 13 predicted proteins | sample MGYA00238136_ERZ651165 | MGnify/ENA primary metagenome ERZ651165 (study PRJEB26861, sample SAMN08777766) | seawater metagenome | isolation source: coastal seawater | place: USA: Florida | collected... | reverse complement strand
ACCACATTACGGTACTAAAAGTACAAATATCGATTTGTGGATCGCGTGATTGCGTGATGATTGCTTTATCCTTTGGTATCCACGTTTTAGCAGTACTGCGTTTTGTTAGTACGACGTTGAAGAGCGTTGTGTGGTCACTGAAGTTTCAGGCATATCTAATCTATTTCTACAAATACTGCAAGTGATTGAAAGTACTGTAAATACCGCAAATGATCAATGTGCCAACGGCGTCTGGGTCATGCTTTTATCCACGTTTTAGCAGTACCAGTAATCATACAGTACCACTAATCAGACCCTATACTGCCGCTATCGTCCCCCATACAACTAATCAAAACTTTACAAACCACAGTACTGCTAAAACCACAAATAATGTACATTGAGTGATTGTCAGTGCGTGGCAGTGAGTGAGTGAGAGTGAGTGATCTTCAGTGAGCCGACGACGGTCGGTGAGTGAGCGGTGAGCGGTGTGGCGACGACAAGTAAGTAAAGTGACGGTGACGGCCGTTGGACTGACTTGCGGAGAGGGAGGGAGAGGGCGGCAACGCCCAGATTGTGCATCGGTGTGCATCAGTGGGCGTGACAGTGACGGTGAGTGACTGACGGGTTGGTGGCGTGGGAAAGTGTCGAATTCAGTCGTTGGACGGACTGACGACACTGACAGTGACAGTGTCACAGTGACTGTGACTCTGAACTGTGGGCGGGCGAACCGCGAAAGTGAAGAATAGAGAGTGATGCACAGAAGTGGAAATATGAAAGTGTATAGCTCTATTAGTATACTTATAGTTTAGAGATGTTTTGTATGTATTGGTATCGTACACTATATATTAAATAGTAGTGAATGGGTGTAACTGCTGTACTAGAATAAAATGGTAAAGTTCCAACAGCAAAATTAGGAATGTAAAATTAATGTTTAACAATGTCATCGAATGTACAGTATATAAAGTGTCTAATCGACATAGCTGCTCAAAAGTCGGAAATAGTATCCTCAGCTGCTCACTGTCAAACAGTCAGTCAGTCAGTCAGTCAGTCAGTCAGTCAGTCTGTGAGTCAATCAGTTCGTTCGTTCGTTCGTTCGTTCGTTGCTTCGTTCGTTCGTTCGTTCGTTCGTTCGTTCTTTTGTTCGTTCGGTCCTCCGTTCCTTCGTTCCTTCGTTCCTGCGTTCCTTTGTCGTTTGTTCGTGCGTTCGTTCATTCGTTGGTTCGTTCGTTCGTTGTTTGTCTTGTTTGATGTCCTTCTTTCTTTCGTTGTCTGTCTGGAAGTTGGACGACGGTGTTTTGTTGCGTCGTCACTCGGGCAGTTGAGCTCCTTTCTTTCTTTCTTTCTTTCGTCTCCACTCCGTGTCTTCATGCACGTGCTCATACCAACCTCCCCTTCCACACGCACAACCGCAACCACACACACGCACACACACACACACGCACACACACACACACTTCACTTCGACCCTCCTTCTCATGCCTCGCGGCGAGTACATTTTTTCAAACGTGCGCGGTGCATGCACGTGTCCACGCGGCGTGGGAGGAGTGAGTTGTTGCAGTTGCAGGGACGTGTCGAATGGAGCTTCGTGGCTAGGTCTGTTTGCGTCCGCACACGTGCGTAGGATTGAATCATAAGTCAAGTGCGCCTTCCTTCCTACCTCACAAGACAGCTCAGAGATCAGCAGAGAACAAGCGTTGCCACGACCGCCCGGCAACAATGTAGACTCTCAAATACCCTGAACAACCCAGCAGCAGTTTGCCAACGGGGCAGCAGTCGACGTGCCAAGTCTGCCAGCCGGGCGGGGAGTGTTGATGGTCACAGGGACGCCACGATCACGTCGTTCCTCATGTGCAACCACGACACTCGATTGTTCGGCGAAGTAAGATGCCAAGCCTGTCGTCACCATGCGTTGAACGAAAGCACCAAATGGGATCAAAGCGTGACCAATTTCTTATGAATCTGTTTTGGTTTCCTGTTAACTTTCTCAGGATCCGCGCGTTGACTGTGATCCCTGCATTTGTTTTCTTCTCTCCCGCCCCGGGCAGGGTGGACGCTGGTCGCTCGTTGCGCCAGGGTTGGCTCAGACGATGAGGTGAGTGGTGACAGAAACACGCCAACGCGTTTGAAGTGGTCGCAACAGTGGCGCAGTCTTGTTTCACAAATAGCACGATGCAAGTCGACGAAAAGACTCAAGCACCTGAAAGCAAGGTTGCTGAAGACGCTTACCCACCCCACTATTCGACCTATCAACGGCCTGGGCAGAGGTACTCTGCCAGGGCAGTCGATGAGCACGAACTGTACAAGGAAAAGGGCATTCGGCTAGCTCAGGGTAGCGAATTGCTGCTGAAGCACACGGATGGGCAAGCGTTGTCGAAGGAGGAAGTTGACGCGCTTTACTCCGACCACGAGGAGCACACGAAACAGCTTTTCAAAAATCTGCAACGCCTCCAGTCACAACGACAAAAGGCGCTGAAAAAGGCGCAGCAGCGGACACCGCCAAGTTCCAAGACTCGCAGGAGCACCCGCGTCCGCGTCAAAACGTCCTCTCGCCGCGGGAAAACTCCCAAGAGTAGCTTTAGCGGTCAACTGCCTCGCACGCCCAAAAGTGCAACGATAGACAACGACGCCAAAACGATAAGGTTCCGCGGCGCCACGTCGAGTGGGAACCCCCGCAACCAACCTGCGCAGCCTTCACAGGGACCAGCTCCAACCGGGGCGCACCGCGGCGCAGCACAGTTAGATGAAGAATCCAAGTCCTCTGAGGCTGGTTTCGCCGCCAAGCGCCGTAACGTAGCGCCATTGCAGCCGACACACGTCAACGCAACAAAGGGTACACCTAGATCAACCGAATTCACCCATGGTGCCCAGTACACCAGACACGCGCACATGGCTCACAACCAGCAAATGTCCACGGACCCACACCCAAATCCAATGTATGCCAAAATGACTCCGCACGCACAGCAGCAGGCCCCCTCCAATAATGGCAGGCCAATGAGTGCAGGGAACGCACCGACGGCGCACCAGGCCCGAGCAGAACGGCAATCATTTGACGAAGAGGACAGTAGTTCAGGCGGAGGCATTTTTCCCCCGGATCCAGACCCTGACTCAACTAAAACCCGGATACCACCAAATCGTGCTCGTGGAAAGTCTTCCTCGAGGACTTCGTCTCGCCAGTCCGCTGCCAATGCATCCCGGCACACTGCCAGCCGCATCCGAGACAAGAAAAAGTCTGGTCGGCCCAAGAAGCCCAAACCTCCCCCGGAGCCTGCACGCGTATCCGCGACGGCAACGGATAATGCAAGCAAAAAGGATATTCCACCAGTGAAGCCTAAGGTCGCCCAGCCGTCCAAATTGGAAATGAAAGAGATCGCCGCCATTCTGCGTACTGTTCAGGGCTCGATTTCCGAACTCAGTTCTAAAATGGGCGAGTGTACAGAGGCCATTCGTTCGTTGTCCAAAGACCAGCGCAAGGTACGTGCGAGTTGGTGGAATTTTGCCCTGCTCTGGCCACGATGCATGGTGAGTGCACAATGTTCAATACGCTCACATCAACCCGTTGCACGCACAGGCACAGCAAAAGGGAGCGAGTGCTGATTTACAAACTGGCGAGATCATTCAGGAATCCATTAATGTTCTCTCGCGCAACGTGCACGAGTGCTCGAAAGCAGTGCACAATTTGGCTGACAACGTGGTTGTGACAAAACTGGCTTCCCCTCCCCAGGGCGGTGGTAGCCAGCGGCCTTTGCAACTCCACGCACCACCACAGGACACAGAGTTCCTCATGAAGAAGCTGTCCTCCATGCAAAACGATATCCGCGACGGCATGCGTGCGATGCAGCAACAGTTAACAGAGCGTATCGACTCTACCTTTGCCGATTGGCTCGTCGAAGGCACAGCGAAGCTCGAAGAAACTGGTAGATCTCCAGAATCAAAAGATCGAGTCAGCTCGGTGGAGTTGCTTCGACGGCAGACTGCACAGGCAAGGAGTGAGCCGAAGAAAGCCCTCTGACTGCCTCAAGAAAGCCAGTCGCCGAGGAAATCCAGCAACAGTTGTTGATTGTTTTAAAACAAAAGTTCTAACTAGCATGTCGATGTCTGAGTGTCATTTGTGCGCGATAGCTTGTATGAGTGAGTGCCAGCAATGTTGTCTTTGTTTTGCCCAGCCTATGGGTGTTCCACTGCCACTCACAGAGTGGTAATGTGAACACGACGCAATACTGTGTGAGGAAAGCAAGACGAAATTGTGTAGCGCGTTACTTTTTATTGATTGTAGCTGGAAAAGTCTTGCTTTTTGGATCCGGCCAAGCGCTCTGCCTCCGTCTCCACTCTGTCGTAGTACGCGGCGCAGATGTCACCCTGAGATCTTCGAATAACATTTGCGGAGCTCGACTTGTACTTGTGGATAGCGTCATTGCTCGGGTTGACGAGGTGCGGCGTAATCCACACAATACCAGCATATGGATAACTCCAATGAAATTTCTGGCGCGTCACATTGTGCATGCTGGCATGATACACCGTGTTGAGATTCATGTGGTCATCCGTCAACAAGTTTCCGTGGTAGACAAGTTCTAAGCCATCCATCGCAGCGTCTGATATCGACATGTTCTTGTGCTCGAGGATCTTGGCTTTGATGTCACCCACGGTGTCTTCGAGGGTGACTGTGAGTTGAAAAGGAACGTGTGGCTCAAGGGTTACCTCATCGACCGGGGTTTGGTCGTGAACCATCAACACTCGCGTCTTGGGCCGCTTCGTCGTCCGAGATCTGGGAGCGTCTCGGCGGTTGCGGTTTCGATCTCGTGAGTACTGCGACATGGTGGAGGGCGCTGTGTCGCGGTTACATCTTTCAAGCGCCGCGCAGCTTTACACTCGCTGCAAGTCTCCGTACTCTGACACACGGGTCACAGCGTAATGTGCAGAAATTCAACAGAAATTTACCGTGGCCGAATTTGATTTGACGCGCGGGGAGTGATTGTACTGAGCAGAGAGACGGCGGGCACATACATGCTCGACTGGAGTCGCAGCTTCCGTGTGCGCTCCCGCGTTTTCGTCAGGACCTCCTGAAGAAGAACCTGGCATGACCACCCTGCGTCCATTCCTCGTCAGTGTGTTCTCCTTCTTCCCACCTTGGCACAGATGCGTACCCGTCATGACGGAAGGCAGAGAATCACCAACGAAGACGACCACAACCACGCCTACGATAGCGTCGGAGCGTCGCAGCGTCGCAGCGCCGCATCGTCGGAGCGCAACAGCGCAACAAACCGACGAACGACGAACGACGAACGACGAACGAACGACGAACGACGAACGAACGAACGAAACGGCGGTCGCGACACCGTCCGTCCATTCACTCACTCAAACTTCATACAAATCATTCAATTCCACTCACTCACTCAAACCCTATACAAATCAATTAGTTCCACTCACTCACTCAAAATTTATATAAATCAGTCAGCTCCACTCACTCACTCACGTTCCATACAAATCACTCGAGTTCATTCGTTCACGTAAACGCCATACAAATCAGCCAGGTTCACTCACTCACTCAAAGTCCATATAAATCAATCATTCGGTTCCACTCGTGCACGCAAACGTCATACAAATCAGTCAATACGTTCCACTCAACAACCTCACCCAACCCTCACTCACTCACGCCAACAACCTCACGCACTCACTCGTTCACTCACTCGTTCACTCAAACGCCGTACAAATCATTCATCACACTCACACTCACACTCACTCACAGTGCAGTGCAGTGCAGTGCGCAGCTGCGGTGAGTGAGTGAGTGACTGTGAGTGAGAGGATACAAGTCACAGTCACACAGTCACAGTCACAATCACTCCCTCCCTCCCTCACTCACTCACTCACTCACTCACTCAGTCGTTCACTCGTTCACTGTGAGCACCCATAGATCAATCAAACATACAGTACAGTACTTTCAGTACTCAGTACACTGCAGTATGGGATGAGTGGTTGGTGAGTAAGGAGAGGAAGTGGAAGGAAGGAAGGAAGGAAGGAAGGCAGGCAGGCAGCCTCAATCACAGTCACAGTCATTCACTCACTCACTCACTCACAGTCATAGTCATTCACTCATTTCATTCATTCATTCATTCACCACCAACCAACCAATCACTCACAGTCACTCACTCACAGTCACTCACTCACTCACTCACTCACTTACTTCGGAGATTGATTGCGAGGAACCAACAACGAACAAACGAACGAACGAACGAACGAACGAACGGCGAACGACGAACGGCGAACGATGAACGACGACGAAAATCGAAAATGAACGAAAACATTGACAACGACGACGACGACGACGACGACGACGATGGCGATGACGATGACGACGACGACGATGACGAAAATAATACATTGAACATTGACGACGACGAAGAAAACCATCAACGACGACGGCACGCAAAGGCGACGGAAACATTGACCACGGTGATGGCAACGACGGCGACGGCGGCAACGATGCGGAAGACGTGTTCAACGTCGAAGACGGCGTATCTATCTTTCTATCTATCGTCGATGGTCAACGACGCTGTCCGAGACGAAGAAGACGAAAACTATCACATGCCAAACAACGACGACGACGCCACACCGCCAACGATGTCTGGCAGACGGCAGGTGGCGTGGTGCCAAGTGGCAGGTGGCGAAGAAATGCCACAGAAGCGGCGTGATTATTGGTGCTGTGACGAACTCCTTGTTGCTGCTTCGCGTGCGTTGTTGCGAACGTACGGTCGAGAAAAGACGAGCGAGTATATTGTTCTGCTCAGAATATTGGTCGCGAAGCAAACAATCATGGAGATGTCTCAACGTCCAATCGTACATCTCCAGTGAAAACTCCGCTCGCGCTCCACACCATGAGTGACTGGCGGAGCCGATCCTTGGGCTGGTTCCAAAACTCCGGGGCGCTCAACAACAAGGAGCACGCCCTGCAGACTTTCAAGGATTACTTAGAATGGGACGAGTTCTCCACGCTCCGCTTGCATGAGTCCATCACGGTCCAATTCAACGAAGAAGGCAGCCTCGGCATCAAGATTGGCGTCGAGCATGGACACGACGCTGGCGCAGCCACCATTCACTACATCCAAGGCCTCAACAATAGCGACGACCAAGGAAACGCTCGCCAATTGGACGCGCTAGCACAATTGCGCTTTGGTGACGTCGTCACTCACGTCAATGGTCAGAGCATTGTGCAAATGGACACTCCAAGTGTCTTGGGGGTGCTCAAGAATCCTGCCAGACCGATGAAAATCACAGTAATGCGGCACAATAGCGAATTCCACCAGGCCGTAGAAAATGGTGACAAGGGCTACGCCGAAGACGTCGTCGTTGTACGCAAAGACGTCGCCCGTTACGTGCCAACCACTGTTTCACCCGAGGACCTGCGTGACCTTGTCTTCTTCGATGCCGGAAAGTACGGATCTCGATCTCACGGAGACCTAGACACGTCCACCACCGATGATGACGCGTCGACGACAGATGAGGACCTTCAATCGTTGCCGTCACCCAGAAAGACGAGGAAGAAGAAACACAATAGCAACGACCTGGAGCTGTTGTCAGACTCCGAGTCCTGTGGTTCCTCCGATTCGTCGGCATCTGCATCGAGCAGTGACGATGATGACGTGGCTGATGCGCTCGGTGGCGGACCATCAGTCGATGCCCTGGAACGCGAGCACCCCTCTCCCTCGTCGGCGTCGAACGGCGACAGCTACAATGCGAAGACAGTGCGACGGGTGCAAAGAAAGTTGACTTCTGTGCTGTTAGCCCTGACGCGCCGCTTGCAACAGTCGTCAGGTTACGCGCAAGGAATGCACAGCATAGTTGCCCTGTTCCTTGGTGCTGGACTGTCCGAGGAAAAGGCTTTTTGGTTGATGGTGACGATCGTCGAAAACCTGTGCGAGCGAGGTTTCTATGCCTCCAATGCTGGTTCGCGGGCGGGTGCTGTGGGCAATTCAATGTCAGGGCTGCCGTCCGTGCGCAAGCCCGGTGCGAGGCGTGACAGTTGCAGCGTTCCATCAGAAAAGCACCCTGACGCCAAACCAAGGAAGAGCCGAGCGACGTCGGCATACCATGACATCAGCGTCATGCTGCAAGAGACAGAGGTAGCAATACAGTTACTGAAAAGGACGTGGCCGATCCTACAAGAGCCCCACCCAACAGAGTCATCGAAGAAGTCACCAAGGTTACGGCGCCGCGGAAGCAAAAGTGGCCAGCCCGAACCCACATCTCCGTACAGCCCTGCCGGTGCTCTTGCTGCAACCGAGGGCATTCAGATGATCTCGCCGAGCGTTTTGATTCCGCTCTTCGTTGGATCTGTACCGTTGGCTGTCACCCTCGCCATTTGGGACGATCTGTTCCATGCCCAGCGCGATTCCTCCGGAAAGCTCATTGGTGGCGGGAGCGTTACATTGTTGCAAGCATTTGTAACTATCCTGGACATGCAATACAAGGACTTTGAAGCCATCTGCACAAGCCGCCGGCCGGAGTCGACGCGAGTGTACGCCATGCTGGCGGCGAACCTCTCTCAGATTGACCCTCACGAGTTTTTGTCCAAATTTGAGATCAACAAAGCAACGTTGACCGCAGACATCATAGACCAGTGCCGCGTGGAGGCGCGAAAGATATTGACGCTGCAAGCCGAGCGCCGACGACGCACGGTTCGAATGCAAAACGTGATGGTTCAGTTCGGTGACTGGGCTGCGGACTACACGAAAGCGGCCAAACAATACAAGCGAGAGTTTGGGGGGTATTTGTCTCATCTCAGCGACGCGCAGGAGGACAAAGCGCAATCCTTCAAGGTTCTGTGGAATGGGGTACGTGTTCTCGAGACTGTCCAACGCCGCGCTGCGTGTGAGCGAGGGCTGTTGTTTTTGACGCGTGCACGTTTTGCTTTTGTGTTCAGACCTTGCCGAGAAGTCCCGGTTCTGGCATGGGGTTGGGTAGCAATGGAGCTGGAGCAGATCCGGCATTTCCCATGGTGGAGGCAAAGCTGCAAAAGCTTGGTCGAAGTACCATGAAGTGGAAGGCCTGCCAGTGTCAGCTAGGACTGCAAAATTTGCAGGTGACACAAGGCCGCGTGACAAAACCCATCGTTATCCGCCGCATTGTGCAAGTCATGGGTGGGATGGCAGCGTTCGAAATTTTTGAAGATGCAACCACAGACACTGTTTTCGGACTGGAGGCCGTGGGCAGTGACTCTGGTGACGGAACTGATGCGCTGAAGTGGCACACTTTCCGCGCTTTGCCTGGGCATTCCATTTGGGTGTGGAAGAAATGGCTACGCGAGGTGTGTTAATTTGGCTACCGTGTTCCTCGCATTGGCAATTTGGGTATGAGATGAGGAGGTGTTGACTTCTTTTGTGCATGTGTTTGTTTGCTGTGAAGTTGTTGAAAATGGAATGGGGTGAGGACTTCTTCCACGAAGAATTTGATGACGACATTGAAAACTGGGTCTTCTACAACTCCGAGACGTACAACAGCGAACGGTTGAGAAAACTCCGCGGCGGTGGCGGCGGCGGCGACAAAGGGAAGAACAGTAGTTCAAATTCTCCAAATTTGAAACCAATGAGCCAAACTGGACCATTCAATCCCTCCACAGTGAAACGTAGTTCACCGCTTGCTAGAAGCAACACTGCGCCATTGTCTGGACAGCTGTCCAAGCTGTCCCCGAAAAATGGAGGATCAAGCAATATAGGTCGCTTGTCCTCGTCGCCCGGTGGTGTCGTGCCCTCTGCATCTCAGCCGGTGTCCTCGAAGCCGAAACGCCCTGCCGCGCCACGACCGCCAGAAGATGACGACCCGGACGACGCCGACTCGGAGTGGTGTGATGTTCGAGCACCCAGCGCTGGGCTATTGTGCCCCTTTTGCAAGTCAATTTTTGCTTCAAAGACCGATCTGAAAAAGCACGTGGTTGAGTGCATGACTGGTGGCAACACGACCCCTCAGCGAAGTGCAAGCCTGAACCCGTCGGATCTACCGCACGCCCGCCCAAGGCGCAGCGTAGACAATGGACGCGCTGTTCCGAAACGAGCTGGTAGTTTGCCAGCTGGAAGTCACGCCGCTGGTGTTGGTGGCCTGGCTGGCGTTACGAACGGGACTGCCATTGGCCCGAAGGGACGCGGCGTTGTGCCAGGTACACCTAGCACTCCAGACACGGATCTTCCCCTGGACATCACAGGCCTCCGCACACAATCCGCAATACGAGCAGCCAAAGAGAGACAGGCAAGCAGCGGCGTACATGCGCATCCCAACTTCTGTATCTGTTGATGAGTATCACGTTATCATGATTGTCCTGTGCCCATGCGATCACTGTGCGTAGGTTGTCGAGAACGCATTCCGAAGCCAGTTTGGGACAACGGATTCGTTTGTCACGAGCGCTGACGCCGTCGTTGACAAATCGGCCACCGTAGCAGACAAGGGCTTGGAATCTGACGATGATGAATGGCAACCCGAGTTGCTCGAATGAAGTATTGTGTGGTCGTGCATCGATTTCTACACTAAAATAAAGGTTAGGCCGTCCCACACGGAGTTTTTTCATCGTTGTGCGGTCTTGGACGCTGCCACAAAATATTATCCTTTGCCGGACGTCTTTTTGTCAGCGCTACTATCTCGTACAAAAATTACTTTGGCGCCCAGATGCTGGACTGTTACGGCCGACAGAGTCGCCTCGCCTTCTAAGTATCTGCGCATGCGATGAGCGGGTTGAGGTGAGAATAGTCGAAATTTACTGCGCGTGGCACCAGAGACAACTGCAGGACACAGACGTACTCTTCAGCAAAATTGATCACTTCTTGCAAAGGTGGGTGTAGGACGGGTGGCTTGCCGAACAATTCCGGTGGTATCCAGCGACTTTTCTTCTGCAGCGACATGACCTGTGAAACACGGGCATCAGTGATTATGGTGCTTGACATCAATCAACAATCGCTGAAAGCAACTTCATCATACCACGGGGTGCCCCTTGGAAACAAACTTTTTGACTTGGTTCAGTTTTCGTTCCAAGTCGTTCTGTCCGATGCCTTCCTGTATTCTAAGCGCTTTCGATCCCACCGACTTTGATTTTTTCGCAGATTCTGCTGCCTTTTTCTTTTGTTGGTACTGAGCCTACAGGGCACGGGCGTCCACACAAGTGCGAAAATGAAATATACGGTGGCACAACCGCGCATCGGCTGAGCAACAACGTACCCGCTTGTAATCCTGTAGTTTGCATACGACGGGTTTTGCTTGCGGTGCTACTTCCACCAAGTCAACAGATTGTTTGCGCGCTGCCTGCAGCGCCTCAGCAAACGGAACAATTCCCACAAAAGTCCCGTCGTCATTAATAAGTCTGACCTCCTTCACGCCGCGTATCTTTTCGTTGATACGATGGGCTTCGGGTGGCGGTCCACCTCGTCCGCGACCCCGACCTCGACCTGGGCCGCCACGGCCGCGACCACGACCGCCTCCGCCTCCGCCGCGGCCGCCACGGCCACGTTTGACGGCGAAAGTACGCCGTGCAATTAACCATGGTCCCGTCGGCTGTGCACGAGTAACCGCAGGGGAAGCGACGTGGACCCTTGCAGATATTCCCGAGACTCGTGTGGAATATCCTCGAGGGAGGTGGGTGCACAGCAGTCGATGCTTCGGCAGGGTTGCCTGACTGGGTGCAGCATGGTTGCACATTGACGCAACAACCGCTCGCCCAGAGCTGAGCAGGCGATGAAACATGGTTAATTTCTTTGTCGGCAGTCACGAGGCAGTGTCGCACCGCAACTGTGTGCAGCGGAGCGCCTTGCGCTGGAGCTCGCCCGTGAACTACCCCAACAAGCGCTGGCTGCAGTATTGCTCGTGACGACAAGAAAAAGACTGAATTACGCACACCAATGTCAAACAACCAATCAAAAAAGTATTTACC
>ENA-OWNT01004643-OWNT01004643.1-seawater-metagenome-genome-assembly--contig:-NODE-4643-length-11882-cov-3.407116_pt1 | contig 11882 bp, 9 predicted proteins | sample MGYA00238136_ERZ651165 | MGnify/ENA primary metagenome ERZ651165 (study PRJEB26861, sample SAMN08777766) | seawater metagenome | isolation source: coastal seawater | place: USA: Florida | collected... | reverse complement strand
GCCCCCGCTCGATGGGGCCCACGCCGGCGGGGGTGCCGGTGAGCACCAGGTCGCCGGGTGCCAGGGCGATGCTGCGGCTGATCAGCGACACCACCTCGGCCACCGGCCAGATCAGCTCGCCCAGATCGGCCTGCTGCCGGAGCTCACCGTCGACGGTGAGCCAGATGCGCCCCTGCTCGGGGTGGCCCACGTCGCGGGCGGGATGGAGCGCGGCGATGGGGGCCGAGCGATCGAAGGCCTTGCCCCAGTCCCACGGGTGACGGCGCTCCTTGGCCTCTCGCTGCCGATCGCGGCGCGTGAGGTCGAGGGCGACGGCGTAGCCGAAGACGTGGTCGAGGGCTCGCTCGCGGGAGATGGTCGCCCCGCCGGTGCCGATGGCCACGGCGAGCTCGACCTCGTGGTGCAGCTCGGCGGTGTCCGGGGGGTAGGGGATGGACGCAGCCAGCGAGGCGTCGGCGTCGACGACGGCGTCGGCGGGCTTGGTGAAGAAGCACGGCAGGGTGCGGTCGGGGTCGGCGCCCATCTCGCGGGCGTGGGCGGCGTAGTTGCGGCCCACGCAGAAGATCCGCCGCACGGCGAAGCGAGCGTCGGTGCCGACGACGGCCACCGAGGCGACGGGGGGTGGCGGAAGAACCCAGTCCACGTGCTCCTCCGCTCAGTGGTGGTGGCCACCGGGGCCGTGGGCGTGGCCGTGCTGGAGCTCGGCGGCCGACGGCACCCGCAGCTGCACCACGTTGCCCTGGAAGCGCACGTCGCGCCCGGCGAAGGGGTGGTCGGCGGTGACCGTGACGCGGCCGCCCTTCATGGCGGTGACCCACAGCACGTGCTTGGTGCCGTCGCCGCCCTCGGCCACGAAACTGCTGTTGACCCGGAGCCGGTCGCGCAGGTGCTTGGGCAGGTCGCCCTTGCGGATGCTCTGGGACTGGCCCGTGGACTCCCCGAACGCCTGAGCGATGGTCTGGTCGAAGCTGGCACCGGCCTCGAGACCCTCGAGCACGCCCTCGAGGCTGGCGGGAATGTTGTCCCGGCCATGGAGGTAGGCCAGCGTGGGGGCGGTCTCGAGGACCTCCTCGTTGCTGGCATCGATGGCTTGGAAGGAGATGATGGCGACGACGTCGCGCTCGATGCGTTCGGGCATGGGGTCCTCCGGGGGGGCGGCGGACTGTATCACTCAGCGCCCGACGACGACGCTACGGCCGCTGCAGCCACACGAACTTCACCCGGTGGCGGTCGCCGGGCTGATGGCCGAAGACGGCCCGCGGGCGGAACCCGGGGAGTTCGTGGGGATCGAAGCTCGGTGGGAGCTTGCACCACACGTGGGGGAAGCGGGGGGCGAAGGCGAGGGCAGCGCGGAGGAGGGGGACGTCGTCGACGCCGGTGCGGACGTGGTCGTAGCCGCCCCAGGGTGGATCGAGGAAGAGCAGGTCGGCCTCCTGGGAGCCCATGACCTGCAGCGCGTCGGCCGCACGCACCTGGACGCGGTCCGCGACGTCGTAGACGTCGACGTTGTGGCGGGCATCGGCGGCGCGGTCCGGGTCGAGCTCCGTGGCGGTGACGGCCACGCCGGCGCGGGCGAAGCCGATGGCATTCCCGCCGGCCCCGGCGAAGGCGTCGAGCACGGTCCGAATGCCTGCCCGTTGGGCCGCCCTGCCCAGGTCGAGGGCCAGGCGCTCGGGGGTGAGGGAGCGCCGCCCTTCCTCGTCGAGGCGCACGCCACGGCGGGTGAAGCCTGGGGAGGTGTCGCGACGGTTCCGTGCCTCCCGGGTCCGGGCGTCGCGCACGTGCTTGCGCTTGAGGGAGGGGCGCACCACGACCTCCAGGGCCCCGCCCCCCATGCCGAGGCCTCGGAGCCTGGCCCCGACGTCGGCGGCGGCCTCTCGCTCGAGCTGGGCTGTCCAGCCGTCGTCGTCGCGGGCCCACGGGCCGGGACCGAGGAGCTCGTCGGCGTCGACCCAGTCGGGCACCCCAGAGACGGTGACCCAGGCCACTACAGGGCCAGGTCGACGCTCACCGGGGCGTGGTCGGAGGGCGTGTCCCAGCCCCGCACGTCGCGGTGGATGGTGGCCGCCTCCAGCACCTTCATCAGCGGGTCGGACAGGAAGACGTGGTCGATGCGGAGCCCGAAGCCTCGCTGAAAGCCCATCTGCTGGTAGTTCCACCAGCTGAACTCGCTGGAGAAGGGGTGCTGCTCCCGGTAGGCATCGGTGAGGCCCCAGCGGAGGACCTTGTTCAGCGCGTCGCGCTCGTGGGGATGGCACAGCAGCTGGCCGTCGAGCTTGAAGGGGTCCCACACATCGATGTCGTCGGGGGCGATGTTCATGTCGCCGCACACGAGCAGCGGCGTGCCGGGCTCGTAGCGCAGCACCTCGGCTCTGAGCTGCTGCAGCCATCGGAGCTTGTAGTGGAACTTGGGGGAGCCCACGGCTTGGCCGTTGGGGGTGTACAGGCCGTAGATGCGCACGCCCTGGATGGTGGCGGCGATGACCCGCGCCTGCTCGTCGTCGAAGTCGACGAAGCCCTTCTGAACGTCGGCCATGGGGTGGCGGGAGAGGATGGCCACCCCGTTGTAGGTGGGCTGCCCCCAGTGCTCGATGTGCTCCCAGCCCATCTCGCGTAGAGCGGCCTCGGGGAACTGGGCGTCGGTGCACTTGGTCTCTTGCAGGCAGATCACGTCGCACCCGCCTTCGGCCGTGAAGCGACGGACGTGCTCGAGCCGGGCACGCAGGCTGTTGACGTTCCAGGTGCAGACGCGCACGGTCAGAGGCTCCGCGGGTCGGTCAGGGTGCCGGTGATGGCGGTGGCGGCGGCGACGGCGGGGCTGACCAGGAACACATCGCCGGGCGCGCCCATGCGACGGGCGAAGTTCCGGTTGGTGGTGGAGGCGGTGGTCTCGCCGGGGAGCGGGATGCCCGGGCCGTTGCCGATGCAGGAGCCGCAGCCGGGGGGGGTGACGACGGCGCCGGCGCTGCGGAAGAGCTCCAGCAGACCCTCGGCGTCGGCCTCGGCCGCCACCGCGGTGGAGGAGGGGGTGACGGTGAGGCGCACGCCCTCGGCGAGGTCGCGGCCACGGAGCACGTCGGCTGCTGCACGGAGGTCGGCCAGGCTGCCGCCGGTGCAGGAGGCGATGACGATGTTCTGGACGGCCACCTGGCCGTGCTCGCTGAGGCTGGCCCGGTTGCGGGAGTCGCCGGACGTGGCGACGGTGAGCGGGACGTCGCCGAGGTCGAGGCTCAGGGTGCGGGCGTAGGTGGCGCCGGGGTCGGCGTGGACGAGGCGGTCGGTCGCGTCGACGCCGCGGCGGGCCTTCAGGAAGTCGACGATGGGCTGGCAGGGCTCGACGACGCCGGTCATCAGGCCGCCCTCGACGGTCATGTTGGTGAGCACCGACAGCTCGTCGACCGACCACTGGGCCAGGGCGGGCCCGCCGAACTCGATGATGCAGGTGTCGGTGGGGCTCTCCCGCCAGTGCTCCTCACGGAAGTAGGGCATGCCGATGAGGTGGAGGATGACGTCCTTGGGGGACAGCACGCCCTCGGCGTCGCCGGTGATCTCCACCCGTACGACCTTGGGGACGGTGACGGGGATGAGCCCGGTGCGCAGCGCGAAGGACATGGCCGTCGAGCCGACCCCGAAGGCGAAGGCGTTGAGGACGCCGGCGGTGGGGGAGTGGGAGTCGGTGAGCACGACGACGTCGCCGGGGAGGGCGTAGTCCTCGACGACGATGCGGTGGCAGACCCCCGGGGGATGGCTGCGACCCGGGCCGTGGAGGCGGATGCCGTTGGACTCGGCGGCCTCCACCATCTCCTCGGTGAGCTTCATCGCGGGGGCCAGGCGGGCCTTCTTGGCGAACTCGGGGACCGCGTCGTGGCTGATCAACACGAAGTGGTCTTCGAACGCGGCCACCTGCTCCGGACGGTCGACCGGGGCGTCGCCCCACTCTTGGGCGTAGAGCGCCATGACCATGCCGGTGGTGTACTCGTGCATGCCGCGGAAGCCGGCCTTGCACAGCACCTGGTCGCCGGGGGACACGCTGGGGATGCCCTCGCCGTCGGGGCGCCAGGTGCGTGCCGCAATGATCTTCTCGGCGACGTTCATCGGGCGAGGAGCGGGGGCGGTGTCGTACGTGGGCTCGACCCGGCCCGCCAGGAGGTCGGTGCCGTAGCGGAGGAGGCCGCCGGCCTTGGCCACCGCCTGGAAGAAGGGGGGCAGCACGTCGAAGAACTGCTCCACGTCGACGTCCTCGCCGGCGTCGAGGCGGGTGAGCACCGCGCGGTCGGTGGTGAACGGCATCCCGCTGTAGACCATGTTCTCCTGGAAGATGCGCTGGAAGCTGTCGGCCACGACGAGCTCGATGCCGGCGCCTTGGTGGGCCACCACGGCGACCTCGCGGCTGCTGCCGGAGCCGTAGGCATGGCCGCCCACGAGCACCTGGAAGCCGCCGCTGGCGATGCCGCTCTTGGGCACGGTCTCCAGGAAGTTCTCCAGGAAGTACGGGCCGAGGATGTCGCCGGTGTAGCCGAGGGTGCAGGCCCGACCCGAGATGATGAGGTCGGTGTTGACGCCGTAGACGTAGTCGTGACCGTGGTCGAGGGGCAGGTCAGTGCCGTCGAGCTGTGCCTGCACGGTGGCGGCGTCGTTCACGAGGTGGAGGAATCGGCCGGTGCGCTTCATGGGACCTTCCTGGGAGGAACCCCCTCTACCTCCTGCCTCGGGCCGTCGCACCTCCCCCTACCTGGTTAGGCGGCCGCCTCGGAGGCGTGCATGTGGACCTTGCTGTGGCTGGCCTGCTCGGGCGGCGGAGACGGAAACACCGATGGTGGGGGTTCGACCACCCCAGACACGGCGACGGAGCAGACCGACACGGGCGGCACGGGCTCGGACAGCACGGACACGGGTAGCGTGTTGCCCTTCGCCCCCGACCTGCCCATCGGTGGGTGCGGCATGGCCGACTACGCGCTGATCGGTCCCGAGAAGCTCGGCGAGGTCCTCTCGGTGGAGAAGGCCGACGACCTGTCCATGTCGGCCGCGGCCATCGGGATCACGCTGCAGCTGGCGGGGGTGCCCCCGGATCGCTTCGAGCTGCCCTACGACGTCGAGACCTGGCGGGTCCGCTACACCACGCAGGACCGCGGCGAGCTGGTGGAGGTCACCATGCTGCTCTCCTTCCCCGTGGGGGCCGGCTCGGTGCCCGTGGTGATGTGGGGCCACGGCACGACCGGCTTCATGGATGAGTGTGCCCCCTCGGCCATGGGGCTCGAGGGGGGCGCCCAGAACCTGCTGTTCGGGGCCATGGGCTACGTGGTCGCCTCTCCCGACTACATCGGGATGGTGGGCTTCGGTGAGCCCTCGGGGCAGCTGCACCCGTACATCGTGCCCGAGGCTGCTGCCTTCGCCGCCCTCGACTCGGTGCGAGCCACCTGGGCCTTCCAGCAGGAGACCGAGGGGCTCACGAGCGAGGCCAGCCAGGAGGCGATCTGGGCCGGGGGCTCCGAGGGGGGCTTCCATGCGCTGTGGGCCGACCGATACCAGCCTCACTACCTCCCCGAGGCCGAGGGGGTGGCGGTGCTGGCCTCGGTGCCTCCGGCGGACATCCCGGGCATCCTCGAGGACGCCACGCAGACCTTCTCCGACGGCAGCGGTGGGCTGGTCGGGGCCATGGTCGCGTGGGACGACTGGTACGGCTTCGACAGCCTGGATGGCCTCCTGGTAGACCCGCTCGACGACGAGCTCCCCGTCATCATGGCGTCGACCTGTGACTTCGACATCGAGCCCGAGCCCACCTCGGTGGAAGAGATCTTCACCCCGGGATTCCGGGATGCGGTGGCCCAGGGCGAGCTGGAGACGGCCTTCCCGGACGTTCACTGCGCTGCCGCGAAGGCCCAGGTGGCGACCAGCGAGGTGCCGCTCCGCAGCGACACGCCGGTGCTGTACATCGTGGCCGAGCTCGACGAGCTGGTCCTCGCCGAGCCGACGCGAGAGGCCTTCCCCGCGATGTGCGATGCGGGGTACCGGATGAACTACATCGAGTGCGCCGGAGCCGAGCACACCGAGGGAGGCATCTGGTCGCTGGGCCAGGCGGTGGACTGGATCAACGACCGGGTCGACGGGGTGCCCATGGTCGACGTGTGCGTCCAGGGTGCGCCCGAGGTGTGCGACCTGCAGAAGGCCCTGGAGTAGCGGGAGCGGCCCTTCGGCGGGGCGGCGCTCAGCCTGCCAGGAAGGCCTTCACGTCCCGGTCGAGCTGCCGTCGGCTGGGCTCGTGCAGGTACATCATGTGCCCGGCCTCGTACTCGCAGATGGAGACCCGCTGGCGCACCTCCGGCTCGAGGCCCAGGCGCCCGATGGTGTACTCCGCCGCCGCGTAGGGCGTGGCGAGGTCGTAGATGCCGCTGGCGACCATGACCCGTAGGTGGGGGACCATGTTCATGGCGTCGCGCAGGTGACCTGAGAGGTCGAGGGCCTGATTGGTGGCGTCGTCCCACGTCCAGGAGCGGTTCACGTCGTAGGACAGGATGCGGTAGCGTGCTTCGTCGGTGACCCCGAGGAAGCGGCCGAGGAGGTCGTGGAAGGCGCGGGTGTAGGCGCCGTCGACGCCGTGCATGGCGGGGTCGCTGGTGAGGCGCTCCTCTTGGGCGTCCTTGCCATGGCCGGTGAAGCGACTGTCGAGGCGCCCGACGGTCTTGCGCTCGTCGCGGAGGAGCTCGCGGCAGAAGCGGCTGAGGTCGGGGCGCAGGTTGCATCGCTCGATGAACGCCACCGAGACGCCCAGGTAGCCTGCGAGCTTCTCGGCCACGGCGCGCCGGGCGGCGGGGGCCAGGCGGTCGCCCCGGAACAACGCGGGGGCGAGCTCGTCGATGCAGAAGTCCTCGACCTCCCGTAGGTGCGCCCGGAGGTCGTCGACCTGGACCTTCCCGTGGTAGACCGCGGTGGCGGCGAAGCTGGGGATGGCGGTGAGCTGCGGCACGTCATGGACGTCGGTGAACAGCAGGGTGCCGAGCTGGATGGCGACGCTGACCAGCACCAGGCCGTCGACGGCGAGACCGTGATGCTCGAGCAGGTACTTGGCCAGGCCTGCCGCTCGGATGGTGCCGTAGGACTCGCCCATCAGATGGATCGGGCGGCCCCACAGCTTGTGCCGGGTAGACAGGCGCCGGATGAAGTCGGCCACGCTCTCGAGGTCGCCCTCGACGCCGGTGAAGGGCTTGCGGGCCTCGGCGTCGTCGGGGGTGGAGAAGCCCGTCGAGACGGGGTCGACGAAGACGAGGTCCGCGTCGGTGAGGAGGGTGTTCGGGTTGGCCTGGGCCCGGGGGCGACGGGGGAGGTCGCCGACGTCGGCCTGGACGCGCCAGGGGCCGACGCCCCCCAGGTGCAGCCAGATGCTGGCGCTGCCGGGGCCGCCGTTGAAGCAGAACACCACGGGACGCTCCGCCACCTGCTCGTCCGAGAGGTCGGTGCGGCGGTAGTGGACGTAGAAGATCTCGCCCTTGGCGTCTCCGGCCTGCACCTCGAGCTTGCCGGCCTCGCTCTCGAAGGCCATCGACCCGGCGGGGGTGTCGAGGGTGTGCGCGCGGACGACGGGACCGTCGTCGCTGGTGTCGGACTCCTTCGGTGCCGGGGACGAACCCAGGAGCTTCTGGAGCTCGGGCGTGGTGGAGACGACGACGACGGCGTCGGACATGGGGGGCTCCGGGGCGACGGTCAGCGGTTGGCGGCGTCGAGAACCTGCTTGGCTGCGTGGGCGACGGTGGCGTCGGCGTGCTGAAGCAGCGCCTTGCAGCGGTCCTTCACGGTGGCCTCGGGCTTGCTCATGAGCAGCTCGAGCAGGTAGGCCGAGTGGGCCGGGTCAGGCTCGTTGCCGCCCCAGAACTGCCACCAGGCCTTGCTACCCTTGGGGAGAGCGTCGAGGAAGGGCGCCGGCGACCAGTGGGGGTTCTTGACGAGCAGGACCTCGAGGTCCTCGCGATGGTCGAACCAGTCGGGACGCTTCAGGAAGGCGCGGATCTCGCCGTCGACGTCCGGAGGGGTAGGCCACTGCTTGCCCCGTGCGTTGCGCTCGACGAAGGCGAGCTCGGGGTAGCTGGGGTGGTCGATCGGCCGCATCCGCCGACGGTCGCGGAAGCGGGGAAGCACGTGCTGGCGCGCGTAGGTCTTCAAGTCGGGCGGGGGCACGTGCTGAGCGAGGAAGGCCTCGCACTGAGCGGCGAGGTCTGCGTAGCTGGGGCGCTTGTCCTCGGCGTACTCGCACATGCCGGACACCAGGGCCCGGAGGGCGGTCGCCCCATCGGCGGTGAGCCCCTCGGGCTGCAGCGCGTCGAGGTGCTTGTCGAGGGCTTCCTTGTGGAAGTCCTTGTGCACGGACAGCACGATGTGGCGGCCGACCAAGAACTCGTACAGGCAGATGCCGAGGCTGTACACATCGCAGGAGGGCTTGTCGTCGTAGCCGTCGAGGCGCTCGGGGGCGAGGTAGCCACGGGCGCCGAGGACCATCGAGAGGGTCTGTGCTTCCTTGCCTTCGAACTCGCCGCGGGCGATGCCGAAGTCGACCAGCTTGAAGTCGCCATCGACGGACAGCAGCATGTTGCTGGGCTTCACGTCGCGATGGATGACGTGCATCGGCTTGCCGGTGCTGTCGGGCGCTGTGTAGGCCGTGCCGAGCGCCATGGCGGCGCGACGGATGAGGTCGACCGCGACGGCCGTGGGCATGCCATCGGTCTCGTGCTTGAGCAGCTGCTCGAGGGACAGGCCCCGCACCCACTCCAGCACCAGCACCGGGCGGTCTTCGATGGTGACCAGCCCATCGACCCCCACGATGTGGGGGTCGTTCAGCTGCGCCATCAGGTTGGCTTCGTCGCGCGTGCGCGCCAGGACCCGAGGGCGGTGAAGGTGGCTCTCCTTGAGGACCTTCAGTGCGACGAGCTTGCCCTTGTCGAGGTCTTGGGCGACGCAGACCGTGCCGAAGGTGCCTGCGGCGGAGATCTCGATGAGGCGGTAGGCGAGGGGGTTGGCCATGGACTCCTACTTGATGCGGTATCCGCCCATCTCGTTGTTGAAGATCCAGGCCACGACCTCGCCGATCTCGAAGGACGCGGGCAGGTAGGTGTGGATGGACGCAGCCGCCGACCCGGCGTCGCGTAGCTCCATGCGTGCGTCGAGCATCTTACCGAGGCGGCGCAGCCAGGTGTCGCAGTTCGCGGGGCGGAGGTCGATCCAGCCCTTGCGAGCCCAGATGTCGACCTGCTTCTCGTCGTCGAGGGAGACGCTGTGGGCGTGGCCGGACAGTTCCGGCACATTGATCCAGGGCCCGCGCAGGAGGCGGTCGCCGGCGGGGGTGAGGATGGGAATGCCGATGGACGGTGCAGAGGTGCGCACGGCGCTGCTCGCCAGGTGGGCGTAGAGGCGCTCGCTCACCTCGCCGGCGGTGCGGCGGTTGTGCTCGCCCAGGACGCCCTGGAGCGTGCCGAACACCTCCTTGAGCAGCTGGGCTTCGAAGAGCAGCTTGGAGAGCTCTGGGGGGCCCAGGCGGCCGAGGGCGACCGATGGGAGGCTCGTCTCGGCCTCGGCGGTGGCGAGGTCGTGCATGGCGGCGGACCGCACGAGGCCCGCCTTGTAGGACGGATTGAGGACCGAGCTGTCGATGGCGCTGATCACGTCGCGACCGGTGTTCGCGCCCCGGATCTCGTGCACCACGGTGCGAGCGATTTCCTCGGGGGTGATGTACTCCATCTGGCCGAGGGCCGTGATGGCGCCGAACTCGCCGCGGGTGAAGAGGCCGTTCTCGCCGGTGTCGACCACGCTGACGACGAGCTCTCCACAGGGCGTGAAGTCGGCTGGCGGCTCGGCCAGCTCGAGGGAGCCTTGCACGGCCTGCTCGCGGGGCTCGAAGAGGGTGCCGTTGCCGTGCTTGTCGGTCACCTTGACGGTGCGGACAGCCTTGTAGCCGATCATGGCGGCGGGCTTGACCTCCTTCACGATGGGCGCGTTGGGGGTGCGGGCCAGGAGGAAGAGCAGGCCGGTGTGGCCGAAGGCGGCCTCGGTCTTCGCCAGCAACACCTTGCTCGGCGTGTCCTCGCTGTGGGTGTAGGGGATGTTCATCCCCATCCCGCCGGTGCCGGTGGTGCCGACCTTCAGGTACACCCGCGTCTCGAACTCGGTGGTGGCGCGGTGCACGAGGCGGACGTGCCGGATCAGCTGCGGCACGGACTGGGAGAGCAGGAAGTGCTCGAGGTCGGTGGTGCCCGCCTCACTGTCGAAGCCGGTCTCGGAGAGGCTCTCCATCACCTTGTGAGCGCCGTCGAACACGTTCTGGTAGGACAGGCCGGTGGCGGTGTTGACGCAGTCGACGACAACCTGGGGGCGGTGGAAGCGGATGAGCTTCACCAGGTGGTTGGACTGGTAGGCGTTCTCGAAGTCGCCGTACAGAAAGTCGAGGAGCCGCTTGCGGGTGGTGCGGTCGGACCAGAGCTGCTTCCGTGGCGCGTCGGCGAGCTCGGCCGGCACGAACAGGTTGCCCCAGGTCGGCACGAAGCGAATCTCGGTGTCGGCGAACTCCCGGGCCAGCTGGTCGGCCGCTTCGCGCGCCTCCTTCTCGAAGAGGGAGGCCACCACGATGTGGCGCGGCGAGAGCTCGGTGGCGAGGCGGCGGCACACCTGCAGGCCCACGAGGCCGGCTCCGCCAAGCACCAGGAAGTCGTTGAACATGCATACCCCGAAGCAGGGGGGCCCTTAACCCAACGAGTGGTCGCGCTTCCTCAAGGCGACCGCAGCGATCTGGTGCGAGTCATGGCAGGGGCAGGGTGACGAAGAGCTCCGCCTCGTCGCGGACCACGACCATGAAGGCCGTGCCGGTGCTCCGCCCGAGAATGCGCGCCACGTCGTCGGGGGCTTCGACAGGCCGCCGATTGACCGACACGATGATGTCGCCGGGGCGAAGTCGGCCCGCTGCGGGACCATCGCGCTGCACCCGCTCCACGAGCACCCCGTTGCCCACACCCTCATCGGCTGCGAGGGGAGCGGAGAGAGGGGAGAGGGTGAGGCCGAGGTCGTCGAGAGCCTCGCTGTCGAGGCGCCGGGGGGACTCGTCTTCGCCGGGGCGCTCGGTGAGGGTGACCTCGAGCTTCTTGCGGGCTCGCCCTCGCACCACCGTGACCTGCACCTCGTCGCCGGGCCGGTGGTTCCCGATGGCGGCGACGAGGCCGACCTGATCGTCGATGGTCTGACCGTCGACCTCCACGACCACGTCGCCTTTCGAAAGCTCAGGCAGCAGCTCACCGACACCTTCCAGGTCCGCCCCCTCGACGACGGCGGCTACCAGATCCATGGCCTGCCCGTGCCCACCTTCGGGAACCCCCGCTTCGCCCAGGCCGTGCGGGTCCTGGAAGACCTCGGCGCCCTCGACCGCGCCACGGGCCGGCCCACGCCCTACGGCCACCTCCTGCGGGAGCGGGCAGATGGCTGACCCCACCCGCCTCCTGAAGGCCATCGGAAGCTCGAAGACCACCCGAGCCGCCGTCATCACCACCTACAACGCCTCCTTTCCCTTCTTCGAACACGTCGTCCTCCGACGCCTCCAGGGTGTGGGCTGCAGCCACATCGTGCTCCTCGTCGACGACGCCCGCTTCCGTCAGGCCGTGGCCAGCGAGAGCCTTCGCCCCCGCCTCGCCGGCATCGAGTACAGCGTCTTCCCCGTGCGCTACCCCGGCGCCTTCCACCCCAAGATCCTGCTCCAGGTGGGCGAACGACACGGTCGACTCTGGCTGGGCAGCCACAACCTCACCCTGGCGGGGTTCAACCACAACATCGAGCTCACCACCTACGCCGGTGGGCGGGGCGACGACGACGGCCGGGGCTTGGTCCAGCAAGCGTGGCGAGCGGTGCGACAGTGG
>ENA-OWNT01004640-OWNT01004640.1-seawater-metagenome-genome-assembly--contig:-NODE-4640-length-11888-cov-4.246380_pt1 | contig 11888 bp, 11 predicted proteins | sample MGYA00238136_ERZ651165 | MGnify/ENA primary metagenome ERZ651165 (study PRJEB26861, sample SAMN08777766) | seawater metagenome | isolation source: coastal seawater | place: USA: Florida | collected... | reverse complement strand
ATGGCGGAAATTGGCCATCTCGGCGCGCAGCATTCAGTATCTGACTAAATTAGTCAATTACCCACTTGTCTTTTCTGACTGTTTCACTCAACTTAATTTCAGAGCCAGCCAAATGAGTCTTCGGCAAGCCAGTCACCCGTCATCCCGAAGGGAGTTGGAATATGCAAATTGCTCAAGACAGAAATCGGCTCTGCCGATCCGATGCCAGCGAGGCACTTTTCACTACGGTTTCGCTTGGCGTGCCGAACATTTTTAACATCGAATGGCTGATCGACAAAGCCGAGCGCAGCGAATGGGGCGGGCTATGGTGGTAAAAGTTGCCAAAGAGGCCACCCTTCGCCCCAATGATACGCTGCCCATCTATGAGGCAAGCGACCTCACCAAGGGCGGCGATCTCGCCCGGATCAAACTTGAGGATCAGCTTTATACCCTGCGCATTACCCGCGCGGGCAAGCTGATACTTACGAAATGAACGCCCCGGTCAAAAAGATGTCTCCTCCACATCGTGGCGGTACACCCGTTGGATACGTCACAGAACTGGGTCCCGTGGAAGCCGGTGCGGTGCTGTACGGGGCGGCGCGGTGAACATGCTGCTCGTCATTCTCGCCGGTCCGCTGCTGACGGCGGCGCTGACCGGGCTCACCGGCCGCAACGCCAATCTGCGCGACAGCCTGATCGTCATCGCCGGCGTGGCCCAGGCGGCGCTGGTGCTGTCGCTGTGGCCAGTGGTGGAACAGGATCTGGAGATCACGCTGTGGTCGTGGCAGGGCGGGCTGTCCTTCGCGCTGCACCTGGAACCCATGGGGCTGCTGTTCGCGACGGTGGCATCCTGCCTCTGGCCGGTGACCTCGCTTTACGCGATCGGCTATCTGCGCGGTGCCCATGAAAAGCATCACACGCGCTTCTTCATCTTTTTCGCGCTGGCGATCTTCGCAGCGATGCTGATCGCCTTCGCGGCGAACGGATTGACGCTGTTCATCGGTTACGAGGCGATGACCTTCGCGACCTGGCCGCTGGTTGCCCACAAGGGCACGCCCGAAGCCCGGCGCGGCGCTCGGATCTATCTGGCGGTGCTGCTGACCACGTCGATCGGCCTGCTGCTGCCCGCCCTCGTCTGGACCTACGTACTGACCGGCACCACTGATTTCCGAGACGGCGGCATCCTCGCCGGCAAGGCCTCCCCCGGCACGCTGGCCGTGCTTTACGCGATGTTTCTGTTCGGTATCGGCAAGGCCGCGTTGATGCCATTTCACCGCTGGCTGCCGTCGGCCATGGTCGCGCCCACGCCGGTCAGCGCGCTGCTGCATGCTGTCGCCGTCGTGAAAGCCGGCACCTTCGCCGTGCTCAAGATCACGATCTACTACTTCGGCATCGACACCATGCAGATGTCGGGCGCCGGCAACCTGATGATGTGGGTGGCCGCCTTCACCATCCTCGCCGCCGCCGCCATCGCCGTGCGCCAGGACAACCTGAAAGCCCGGCTGGCCTACTCCACGATCAGTCAGCTCAGCTACATCGTGCTGGGCGCTGCGGTGGCGACGCGCTACGCAGTGCTAGAGGGGGCGCTGCATGTGCTGACCCACGCCGCCGGCAAGATCACGCTGTTCTTCTGCGCCGGGGCGATCTATGTCGCCACGCACCGGACCAAGGTCAGCGAGCTGGATGGCCTGGGCGCGAAAATGCCGGTCACGTTCGCGGCGTTCACGCTGGCCGCCATTTCCATCATTGGCCTGCCGCCGCTGGCCGGCAGCTGGGACAAGCTGCTGCTGATGGAAGGCGCGGTGGAAGCCGGCACACCAGTGATGATGGGTGTGCTGCTGGTCAGCTCGCTGCTGGGAATCGCCTATCTGATGCCAATCCCGATCCGCGCGTTCTTCATGCCGGAGCCGGGCTCTCCGGCCACGGCGGATGATCCGTCGGGGGAATCCCGCATTATCCGCCGGCCGCAGATCACCGAAGCGCCGATCGCCTGTCTGATCCCGCTTTGTCTGACCGCGCTGGCCTGTATCGGCCTGTTCTTCGTCGAGGACTGGCTGATCGCACCGCTGGCGGACAGTCTGGGCTACGGATGGAGGCACGTGGAATGAACAATCACGAGCCGGGATGGCTGGACAAGCCGCGCAACGTCACCCGCATCGTCTACACCCTGTACGCGATCTGCGTGCTGCTGCTGATTGCCGATCTGCTCTACACCAAGCATGTGCATTTCGCGTTCGAGGGCTGGTTCGGCTTCTTCCCGCTGGTCGGATTCGCCGCCTACCTGTTCATCGTGATGAGCGCGAAGCTGCTCAGACGCCTGATCGCCCGTCCCGAGGACTACTACGAACGGAAACAGCGGGGAGGCTCCAACGATGCTTGAAAGCCTGCTCAACCCGGCGCTGGTCCTGATTCTCGGCGGGCTGCTGGTGCCGCTGCTGCGCGACCTCCCGCGCAAGCTGTTCATGCTCGCGCTGCCGCTGGCCGGGCTGGCGCTGATGGTGTGGCTGCCGACCGGCGATGGCGGCGTGGTCCACATGTTCGGCGTCACGCTGGAAACCCTGCGGATCGACAAGCTGTCGTTCATCTTCGGCGTGATCTTCCACATCGCCGCGCTGCTCGCGGTGATCTACGCACTGCATTTGAAGGACACCGTGCAGCACGTCGCCGCACTGGTCTATGCCGGGGCGGCCATCGGTGCGGTGCTGGCCGGCGACCTGATCACGCTGATGATCTACTGGGAACTCACGGCGCTGTCGTCGGTGTTCCTGATCTGGGCCCGGCGCACGGAGCGGGCGTATCACGTCGGCATGCGCTATCTGATCATCCAGGTGGCCTCCGGCGTCGTGCTGATCGCCGGTATCGCGGTGCGCTATGTCATGACCGGCAGCGTCGACTTCGAGCGGATGTCGCTGGACGAACCGGGCGCCTGGCTGATCCTGCTGGCCTTCGGCATCAAGTGCGCCTTCCCGTTCCTGCACAACTGGCTGCAGGACGCCTATCCGGAGGCAACGGTCACCGGCACCGTGGTGTTGTCCGCATTCACCACCAAGCTGGCGATCTACGCGCTCGCCAGGGGCTTCGCTGGTACCGAGATGCTGATCTGGATCGGCGCGGTGATGACCGCCTTCCCGATCTTCTTCGCCGTCATCGAAAACGACCTGCGCCGGGTGCTCGCCTACAGCCTCAACAACCAGCTCGGGTTCATGGTCGTCGGCGTCGGCATCGGCACCGAGCTGGCCATCAATGGCGCCGCTGCTCACGCCTTCGCGCACATCCTCTACAAGTCGCTGCTGTTCATGGCGATGGGCGCCGTGCTGTTCCGCGTGGGCACCATCAAGGCCTCCGAACTGGGCGGGCTCTACAAGTCCATGCCCTGGACGGCGACCTTCTGCATCATCGGTTCGCTATCGATCTCCGCATTTCCGCTGATGTCGGGGTTCGTGACCAAGTCGATGATCCTGACCGCAGTGGCGGAAGAGCATCTGTGGGTCATCTGGCTGGTCCTGCTGTTCGCGTCGGCCGGCGTGCTGGATCACTCGGGGATCAAGATCCCGTTCTTCAGCTTCTTTGCCCATGATTCCGGCAAGCGCTGCGACGAGGCCCCGATGAACATGCTGGTGGCGATGGGACTGACCGCCGCGCTCTGCATCGGCATCGGCATCTACCCGCAGCCGCTGTACAGCCTGCTGCCCTACAGCGTGGACTACAACGCCTACACCACCACGCATGTCATCACCCAGCTGCAGCTGTTGCTGTTCGCCGCCCTCGCCTTCGCGGTGCTCTACCGGCGCGGCTGGTATCCACCCGAGATCCCGGCGCTGAATCTGGATACCGACTGGCTTTATCGCTACGCCGGCCGGCGCGTGATGGACGGTGCCGTCGCCGTCACCCAGGGAACCGGGGATGCGGCCGCCCGCCTGGGCGCCTACTGCTGGACCCAGTTCGATCGCCATGCCCTGTCAGGCGTCCGGGAACAGGGTTGGCTGGCCAGTGTTTGGCGCTCCAGCACGCTGGTTTGGTGGGCCGCCGCGCTGATCGGCCTGGTCACGCTGATCGGCCTGCTGCAGTAGGCCGGGACCGCTCTCTCAGGCCGGCCACTCCAGACGCGGCGCGCCGGAGGCTTCCATCGCGTCCAGTCTGGCGTGGTGCTGCGCCAGTTCCTCGTCACTGGCCCGGATCACCTTCGGCCGCGCAGCGCTGCGCTCGAACAGCCGTTCCACTTCCTGCCGCATGCCCTCGCCGGGATCGGCCGCCAGCTCGATGGTCTGCTGCCCACCGGTCATGGCGAGGTACACCTCCGCCAGGAGCTGGGCATCGAGCAACGCGCCGTGGAGATCGCGGCCCGAGTTATCGACGTCGTAACGGCGACAAAGCGCGTCCAGCGAGTTGCGCTGCCCCGGGTGCATCTGCCGCGCCATCGCAAGCGTGTCGGTCACCATGCACCACTCGCTGACGGGTGGTGGCGGGTTCTCCAGCTTGGCGAATTCGTGATTCAGAAAGCCGATGTCGAACGCGGCGTTGTGGATGATCAGTTCCGCGCCACGCAGGTATTCGATGAACTCCTGAGCAACATCGGCGAACCGCGGCTTGTCGGCGAGCATCTCGTTGGTAATGCCGTGCACCGCGATCGCACCCTCGTCGATCACACGATCCGGTTGCAGGTAGTGCCAGAAGTTGTTGCCGGTGGCGCGACGGCTCCTGACTTCCACGCAGCCAATTTCGATGATCCGGTGGTCATCGCTGGTTTCCAGACCCGTCGTTTCGGTATCGAGAACAATCTGTCTCATCCGCCTGCTCCCGCCGCCTGGGCGTCCATTGCTTCGTTGGCGAGTCGGTCGGCCGCTTCATTGCCGGCGTGGCCAGCGTGCCCCTTGACCCAGTGCCAGGTGACACGATGCCGCTGCGCCGCCGCGTCGAGGCGCTGCCAGAGCTCGGCATTCTTGACCGGCTTGCCGGCAGCGGTCTTCCAGCCTCGTTTGCGCCAGCTCTTCAGCCACTCCTTCATGCCCTTCTGCACATAGGTCGAATCCGTGTAGAGATCCACCTCGCAGGAACGGGACAGCGACTCCAGCGCCTGAATGGCAGCCATCAGCTCCATCTGGTTGTTGGTCGTGGACGCGGCGCTGCCGGAGAGCTCCCGGCGATGCTTGCCGTATTCGAGTAGCGCTCCCCAACCGCCCGGCCCGGGATTGCCCCGGCAGCCGCCGTCAGTGAACGCGCGAACGCGTTGACTCATCGCATGATCAAGATTTTTCGCCGCGACGACGCGCCGCGGCAGCTTCAAAACTCACCCTCACGCCACCCAGCGCGGGTGCCACCGCCGGCCTGGCCTGACGCCAGCGCTGCTGGATCGGGGTGATCGGAATCGTGCGCTTGCGAGCGACGATCAGGTAGCTCTCGGCGGCAATACTGAGCCAGTAACGCAGCCGTCGACCGTCGCTGCGCGCGATGGGCCGCAACCACGGCAGACCCACCCCGAAACGATGAACGTCGGTCACGTCGAAATCCAGCAGGTGCAGCCAGTCGCAGACCCGGTGACGACTCAGTTGTCGGGCTCCGGCGGGCAGGCCTGAAGTCGCGCCGACACGCTGCCGCAGCCCCCACCAGGACAAGGGATTGAAACCGAGGATCAACAAATGGCCCCGCGACGTCAGCACGCGATCGGCCTCGCGCAGCAGACGATGCGGCGACTGCGCGAACTCCAGGCTGTGCGGCAGCAGAATCACGTCCGCCACGCCCTTGGGCAGTGGCAGCGCACCCAGGCGGGTGATCGCGCTCTCGCCGCTGGCTCCAGCCGTGCCCAGCACGGCCCGAAACGGCATCGGCGCCGCATCGATCAGACTTTCGCCTTCACCCCAGCTGCCAATCTGCAGAATCGACCGCCCGAACAGCCCCGGCAGAACCGCCTCGACCCGCGCGCGCTCCAGTGTGTCAAGATTGCGGCCACGGGTCGTGGCCCGCCACCGTTGCAGGTCGCCCAGTCGAACTTCTTGCCGGTGCGTGCGGTCCATCCCGGTAGCATAACGAAGGGACGCCCGCTTGTGCGCGACCCGCAGGTGCAACACAATCCCGGTCGCCCCGGGGAGCCAAGAAAACCATCACGTGATTGTTCGACGACTTTTAGCCGCCGCGCTGTTTCTTGTTGCCAGCAGCGCGCACGCCGACGACCTCTGGGACGATCTGGCGGATCACTACCAGATCGGCAGCCACGACCACGAGGACGTGCGCTACTGGGCGGACGACTTCGCATCCCGGCCTCATGAGATCCGGACGCTGGTCAATCGCGCGGAACCCTATCTGGCGATCATCGCGCGCCAGCTCGAAGCGGCGGGCATGCCGGCGGAGCTGATCTGCATTCCCTTTCTTGAAAGCGGCTTCGATCCGAACGCATTCAGCTCCGGCACCGCCGCGGGACTGTGGCAGTTCATGCCGCATACCGCAGACCGCTTCGGTGTACGACGGAGCTGGTGGTATGACGGTCGCCGCGACGTCATCGCATCCACCGAGGCGGCGATCCGCTACCTGCGCTATCTCAACGACATTCATGACGACTGGCTGCTGTCGCTGGCCGCCTACAACGCCGGCGAAGGCCGCGTGCGACGCGCGATCGCGCGCAACCGCAAGGCGGGCCGCCCCACCGATTTCTGGTCGCTGGACCTCCCGCCGCAGACCGAAGCCTATGTGCCCCGCATCCTCGCCCTGGCGGAGATTTTCGCCCGGCCCGAAACCTTCGGCATCAAGCTGCCCCGAGTAAGCCCGGCGCCGAAGACCGTGGCGGTCGAGTTGCCCGGTCAACTGGGCCTGCCGCAGGCGGCCGAGCTGGCGCAGCTGCCGTTGCACGAGATCCAACGGCTGAATCCCGCATTCAACTCGTTCGCCACCGACCCGGACGGTCCACACCGCCTGCTGCTGCCGACGGACAAGGCCGGCGCATTTTCGCTGGCATTGAAACGCCTGCCCGCCTCCCGGCGTGTCACCTGGAACCGTCACAAGGTGCAGGCGGGCGATACGCTCAGCGAGCTGGCGGAGGACTTCGACACCACGGTTTCGGTGATCCGTTCGATCAACAAGCTGTCGGGCCACCAGATTCGCATCGGCCAGGTGCTGATGATTCCCACGGGAGCCAACGCGGCGATGGCCAGCCTGCCCGCCTCGGGCCGGGCCTCGTCAGGCGCGCGAATCTACAAGGTCCGCGCTGGTGACTCCCTCTGGTCGATCGCACGCAAGCACGATATCCACGTGGCCGACCTGACGCGCTGGAACCGGATGTCGAGCCGCACGGTGATCAAGCCCGGTCAGGCGCTGCTGGTCGCATCGCCCTCACGCACCGAACGCACGGTTTATTACACCGTTCGTTCCGGCGACTCGCTGGGCGGGATCGCACGCAGGTACCGTGTACGGGTCAACGACATCGTCGCGATCAACGATCTGGGTTCGCCCGACTCGCTGCGCCCCGGTCAGCGACTCAAGATTCGTGTCGACGTGGCGGATCATTCGGGCGTGTGATCCCTTACGCGGATTCACACGACTCAGACGAGGAATTCGGATTTAACTTGTTGTTAAACTGTTGCCATCGCCTAGCCCGACGTCCGGGCAGCAGTCTGGGATACACCCAAACCGACGGCTGGAGAAACGCTTGAACCGTATCAAGACGCTGGTCTGTCTGGCTTTGATCAGCCTCACAGGCCTGCCGCCAGGCCCCGCGCACGCCATCGACCAGAAAACCGCGGACGCCCAGCTCGAGACGCTGCGTTCGCTGGACGACCGGATCCGAACCATCAAGGCGGATGCCCTGGATCTGTCCGTCGATCTGGAACTTCTCGAACAGGCCGTGCTTTACCCGGACGGCAACGCCGTCAGCGTGTACCTGTCGGTGGATCTGGCCGCCTTCGTCGTCGAGACGGCGCGCCTGTCCGTCAATGGCGAGCAAGCCACGGTCATCGATTACCAGTTCAACGATGCCGTTTCACTGACCCGCGATGCCGCGCACGAGATGAGCCGACTCGACCTGGCGCCGGGCACGCATACGCTGACCCTGGAGATCTCCGGACGGTATGCCGAGGATTCGGACACCGCCCCGCCCGTGCGTCGCACGCAGTCCTACGACGTCAACCTGAACGGAAGCCCCAAGGCGGTCGAGTTCGTCCTGGAGTGGACCGGACGTCGTCGCGAACCCCGTCTGAACCCGCGCGAATGGGCGAACAACGGGTTCCTGACCGTTGGCAACACCGCCAACACCTCCGGCGAAGAGCTCCAGCCGTTGCAGGCGCGCGCGACCCGCTACCTGCGCGAAACCGATCGTCTGTTCACCGCCCTGACCCGCCTGCGGGTCTGGGCCGACGCCCACGGCGCGTCCACCACGCAAAACCCCGATCTGCTGCTGGCGGAAGCGCGCACCCTGGTGGACTTCGGCCTGCCGGCCGCCGCCGAAAGGCAGCTCAACAGCATCCGCGGCGACACGGCCGCGCCGGTCGACGCGCGTAACACAGCGGTGCTCCGGCTCGCGGAACTCGCCTACAACCGCGGTCAGTACCGGGAGATGCTGACGGCACTGGCGAGGGATCTGGTAGATCCCGTCAGCGACGAGGACCGGATGGCCGCGCATGACCTGCGCGCACGCGCCCACATGCGCCTGGGTGACTTCGCCAGCGCGCTGGGCGCCTACGACGACGCCCGCCGCATCGACTCCCTGCCGCCCTACATGGCCTACAACCGGGCAATCACGCAGATGAGAACGGGTGCGCTGGACGACGGGCTCGACGGGCTGCGTCGCGTCGGACGCATCGACATCCCCTCCTTCGAGCTGGCCGCGTTGCGCGACAAGGCGAATCTGACGCTGGGCTATCAGTTCCTGAAGCAGGAGCGCTACGACGACGCGCGAGACGCGTTCCGCCGCATCCGCCTGGAAGGCGAATTCGCCAACAAGGGGCTGCTGGGTTACGGCTGGGCGCTTTATTTCGGTGATGACGACATCAACTCCGATGACGTACCCACAGCCTATTCCTCGCTGTCGCTGCTGATGCGTCCGGGTCGCGGCAATGCCAGCCTGTTCGAAAAGCTGGGCATCGGCCTCACCGACGAGCAGAAGTCGAACCGGCAGACGGCGAAGCGCCTGGAGCGCGCGCTGGCCCCGTGGTCCGAGCTGCTGGGGCGTGACCCGATGGACCCGGCCGTTCAGGAGGCCTTCGTCGCCGTCCCGCAGGCATTGGGTTCCCTGGGCGCGCACCGCCAGTCCTTGCAGTACTACCTGCGCGCGGCCGAGCTGCTGGAGGAAACACGGCTGCGGCTGGACAAGGCGGAAAACGCAATCCTGAGCGGTCGCATGGTCGAGACGCTGATCGCCCGTGACCTGGACTCCGAGGCCGGCTGGACCTGGGAGGTTCGCGACCTGCCGAACGCGCCGGAGACCTACTACCTCTACCCGCTGATCGCCAGCACCCACTTCCAGGAAGCGCTGAAGAACTATCGGGACCTTCGCTTCCTCGCGCGTCGCAGCGATGGCTGGCTGCGCGCGATCTCGGCCTACGGCAGCCGGCTGGCCGAGGGCGCGCGACCCGCCGATCCCGACCAGACCGTCGCGCGGGCGCGGGCCCACAACCGGATTTTCGGTGACGGCGTGCGCCCCGAACTGCGTCTGGAGGAAGGTATCGGCGGCGAGTCCCGGCGCGTGGGCTCACAGGCACCACCCCCCGGGCCCTCCCGTGAGTTGAATCTGGATCTGGCGGAACCACCACCAGTCCTCGCGCAGACGCGCAACATGCCCTCGCCGACGCAGCAGATGCAGGACGCCCGCCCGCGCATTTTCGAGCTGAGTGATCGCATCGAAGTGGCATTGATCGAGCAACGTGACCTGCTCGAGACCATGGCTCTGGACGAGTTGAAGGGCCAGCGCCGCCAGGCCGAGCAATTCCTGATCGAGGCCCGCTTCGCCATGGCCCGCATCTTCGACACGCAAGGAGACGGAATCGATGCGCCGTAACCGGCTTGGCCTCCTGTTGATGACCTGCGCCGGCTCACTGCTGGTCAGCGCCTGCGCGTCGAGAATCGACCCGGGCCCATCGATCGCGACGGTCAGCCGCGACCGTCCGGACGAAAGCAAACTGGCGATTCGCCAATCGGAACGCGTCGAGGCCAACCAGGAACTGGCGATCGAGAATTACCGCAAGATCCTGGAACTGGCTCCGGATGGCGCACGTCGTACGGAAGTGATGCGCCGCCTGGCCGACCTGCAGGTGCAGATTGGCGAGGTCAATCCGCAATACGAACGCCAGCAGGAGCTCTACGGCACCGAAGAGCCGCTGGACTCCATCAATCTCTATCGCGAAATCCTGGCAACCAATCCGGACGATCCGAATAACGACCGGGTGCTGTACCAGCTCGCCCGCGCCTATCAGAACCGTGGTCAGGAAGCCCGGGCGATCGAAGTGCTGTCTCGCCTGACGCGAGACTACCCGACGTCCCGTTACGCCACGGACGGCAAGTTCCGCGAGGCGGAACTCTCCTTTCGCCTGAAGCGCTTCCGCGAAGCCGAGGTCGCATACCGCGAGGTCGTCGACTACGGACCGGACGGCCAGTTCTTCGAACAGGCCCAGTACAAGCTGGGCTGGTCCATCTTCAAGCAGTCCCGGTATCTGGACGCCGCCGATGCGTTCATGCCCATCCTGGAACGGGAGCTGGCACCGGGTCAGGCGCCAATCGTCAGGGATCAGGCCGTAGCCGGGGTTCGCGAAGCCCGCCGGGAACTGGTGGGCGATGTCCTGCGCGTTGTCGGCTTGAGCTTCGCCTACAGCGATGGTGGCGCGACACTCAAGCAGTTCCTCTCGGAGCGTGGTGGCACGCGCTACGAGGAGTTGCTGTTCGCCAGTCTTGGCGAACTGTTCCTCGAACAGGAGCGCTACACCGATGCGGCCGCGGCATTCAAGGCCTATGTCGACTATGAGCCGTTCACTCTGGATGCGCCGACGTTCCAGCTGAAATCCATCGACGCGCTGCGGGTCGGCGGGTTCCAGGAACTGGCCATGGGCGCCAAGGAAGACTACGTCCAGATCTACGATCCGGAGGCGGAGTACTGGACCCAGCGTGGTCTGGCCGAAGCACCCTTCGTGGTCGAGGCGCTGAAGGAGAACCTCAACGACGTCGCCCGCTACTACCACGCGCGGGCACAGCGTGACGGCGCGTCGCCGGAAGCCCGGAAGATCAATTTCGATCAGGCCGGCCGGTACTACCGTCGGTTCATCGAGATCTTCCCTGACGACCCGGCGTCACCGGAAATGCACACGCTGCTGGCCGATACGCTTTACGACCGCGGCCAGTACCAGCTCGCCGCCGAGGAATACACCAATGCCGCGTACAACTATCCGCCGCATCCTCGTGCAGCGGCCGCCGGCTACGGAGCAGTCGACAGCTATCACAAGTGGGCCGAGGCGCAACCGCCCGAGCAACGGCGTGACGCGACCCTGCTCGCCGTCGACGCGGCCCGTCGTTTCGCGGACAACTTCGCGACGCATCCTCAGACCGCGCGTGCACTGACTCGCGCAGCCGAGGATCTCTACGACCTGGACGAGCTGGAACCCGCGGCGGAGGTCGCCGAACGCGTGGTCACGATGGAACCCCGGCCGGACGCCCGCCTGCGTCGCAGCAGCTGGCAGGTGCTGGGGCTGACCCGTTTCGATCAGCAGCGCTTCCAGGATGCCGAGGGCGCGTTCAATCGGATTCATGGAATCGGTTCCGCGGGATTGGATTTCGAAAAAAAATCATAGCCTGAGAACATAACGAGATCAAACCTGACTCCCTGCTGTCAGGATTGCTCTGTCATTGTTCTTCTGTCCCCGGAATTCGGGGTGGTTTTATACCCCAGGAGAAGTGAGATGAGCGTTGAAATCGAAACCGTATTCCGCCGCCGGGCGCAT
>ENA-OWNT01004639-OWNT01004639.1-seawater-metagenome-genome-assembly--contig:-NODE-4639-length-11889-cov-4.399509_pt1 | contig 11889 bp, 11 predicted proteins | sample MGYA00238136_ERZ651165 | MGnify/ENA primary metagenome ERZ651165 (study PRJEB26861, sample SAMN08777766) | seawater metagenome | isolation source: coastal seawater | place: USA: Florida | collected... | reverse complement strand
CTACCACGGCCACCACCGCGACCACCACAACTACAACCATCACCACCGCCACCACTACAAGAACGGCGACGACGACAGCAACAACCAGCACTATCGCCACAACCACCACCACCACCACCACCATCACCACCACCACCACCACCACCACCACAACCACTACCACCACAACCACATCCACCGCCACGATGACGACCGTGGCCACGATGCCCTCTACCACGACCGCCACAACCACAGCTGTCCCCACATCTTCTTTGAAAGCCACTACGAAAGTCACTACCACCTCCACCACTGCAGCTACAACGACCACAACGACCACTACCGAAGCAATAGCAATATTTACGACCACTGCAACTACGACGACTATCACAACAGTGGCAGCGACAAATCCAACAGACGCAGCCAGTTCCGCTGCCTGGACAACGAGCACTTCCTCCACAACGAGTTTTGCCTTCGCTGGCACAATACGAGGATCTACGAAGAGAGCTACGACGCCGAGCGCCCGGTTCACATCACCTGTCTCCACTTTTGGTGTTGTGTCACAAGTGTCGTCTTCTAATGACGCTGACGAAATTCCAACTTCGCTTTCTTCCACGTCTGAAGGCTTGGTTACAACAACGTCCAGGTCCAGCACATTTCGCAGCTGCACAGAACCAGTCCCGGGATTTCCGTACTCATGCAGCCAGTTAATGAATTTCTTTTCTTCTTGCGACGACATTGAAGAGTTTTCCAACTACGATTGCAGCTTCTGTGGGTGTGAGAGCGTACAACAGACAACTGCAAGCACTTCTGACCCATGGGCCGCCATGTTTTACGAAGTGAACGTGCATGGCACGATAATGAAACCATCGCCTGACTCGGCAGTTGTTCAAGGTCTCACTTTCCCAGGTGTGTCCAGCAGCCGTCATCTGTCAACGTGGAAGGAGTGCAACGATGTAAGCGGACGTGCAGTTGTCGTGCACGCACCAGATGGGGCACCGATCGGGTGTGGCGCACTCGGAGATCGTGTGCAACACAGCTTGCAACTCACTGAAGATGTTGATGCAATCAATCAACGTTTCAATACGTCAGTTCCTGGCTACGATATCGACGTCGCTTCTGGTGTGTCGCTCATGAATGGTGACATGACTGCCTACAATGCGTTTGGACGTGCACTCGTTGTGTATTCCGACGACGGTGCCCGAGTCGCGTGCGGTTGCTGTGTTGGGACGGACAGCGACATAATTTTGGGACAATACCCAGGGAGTGACGGTAGTGTGCTCGGATCCATTCACGCGGTGAACCATTCATCGCAGCTTCTCCTCACTTTAGAGGGATCAATCCTCGGCCTCACACATCACGCAAATGCGTCGATTGCGATCCACGAAGGGGTAACCTGCAACAGTGATGGCGAAATTGGAGATATTTTAGTTGATCCATCAATCGCGATTATAACAGTACTTCCAGGGGAGCAAGACATACTGCATGGCGCCGCTCAAGTTGATCGCTTCGACTCGAATGCAATTGCTTTTTCTGGATTCTTCATCAACGCCAATGGGTCTTTGACACCTAACAGTCGCGGTGATGTCCGCATACATGCCGGGTCGTCCTGCAAAACCCCTGATGGGATAGGGCAAGTAATGGACCCAAACAATTGCACACAAACTTTGAACGAATCAACGACTGATGCCGTGGTGGCGTCGTCCGCAAGCATGTCGACGTCCGGAACAAGGATGCTTGTTTCAAGTGGTGCAGATGCAGCGTCGACAAGCCAAGTACATGGCACGGCAAAACAATTGACCACGGCTGTTTTGACGACCTCAACCACAGTTACTACGGCCGCTGTCTCTGTACTCGCTACCGCGACACACACTGCCACCACCACGGTCACAACGACTACAACAACGACTACTACAGCCACCGTGCCGACCTCGGTTGCAAGTACCACCACAACAGCTACACCTTTGATGACCACACGTTCCACCACGACAACGACAACATCGTCGACAAAATTTCTCAACGCAAACCTCGGCAACCAAACACTACCACAGTTATCGGAGACTGATATCTTGGCGTTGTCTCTTGGCTTGAGTGGGTGTGTGTTGGTGATAATCATCGTGATATCTGTCTACTGCGCTTGCCGAAGAGTTGGTAGATCCTCCAAAAGAATCATGGCAAAGCGAAAAGCTGTCAATGAGATGATCGAGCGTGCCTTGGCAAAGTCGCAAACAACAGGTGACTTTGATGTAGATACCTCCGATGATGATCACGAGCGGAAGCCCACTCGTGGTGTCAACTCTAATTCGGAACGGCACAGCGCAGAGGATGATTCTGAAGCGAGCTCATCGTTCGACGAGTCTATGAGAAAACCTGAGTATTTCGCATCTCCGCTTCATCAGTCCAAGACGCGCGAGCCGACACAGTTTGGACAACAACACTGGCAGTCACGACCACCGCAGCAAGACGGGCGGCTGCGCTCCAGCGAACTGCATGATAATCACGTTGGATATCCTGTTCGGCAAGAATTGCATCCGTCGCAGCAGTATGTACCGCAGAACTTACGGGCACAGCAGCACTTTGAACCGCACCACGAAAACCATCAACACCCGGCTCAGCACCTGCAAAACCACCCACATCAACATTACTTCCAAGAGCAACAATTCAGACAAGAACCGGTTAGACATCACCAATTTCAAGGCAGGTTGCAACCGCTGCAGACCCAACAACAGCAGCATCCAGAAATCCAACACCAGAACTTTGAATCGCATCGACAACCCCCACCTCAGCAGCAACGGAGGCATATGGATATTGGTGTTCGTCATCATCCACCATCTCCTCGCCCACTTCAACAGCAGGCGCACCAACCGCAGCAATCATCTGCCCAAGAATTCGCAGCGCAGTCGGCACTGAGCTTCCACCAAAACGGAAGTCGGCAGTCAGCACTATCGGGGTCATCAAATGGACAGGCTCCAATACCGTCACATTCTGAATATCCAAATCACACGGTTGAATTGCGTTATGGTTTTGAACCCGAGGCTCCAATACAAACGCACGTAAATCACGGACAACGTGCGACTCCATTTCGCTTTCACCCCGGCAATCTCGCTACTATTGTGCAGCCCAATGGAACTGTCCAGAAGGTCATAATACAGCAAGCAGGTGTATCACCGGGCGCAAATGGCGGACCAGGACATGCTTATGATGTCGTGTCGCTAGGCGATGGACAATTGCTACGTGCTGTGCCTGAAGAATGGCTCACGGCAATTGTCGACAGGAGTGGTGTTTCAGGTCGCGTCCAGACTCCAGTATCAGCAGAAAATAGTTCGTATGCCGCGAAAGACGCACAGGCGGCCTCTACGATTGACCGAGAATCTCCACCTGTGCGCCCTCCGCCAGCAAGACGAACATCGTGGAACACGAAGGTTGACGTTGGCGCTGGTCTCGCCAACCAATACTCTGGCGCTGTCGGTGAGAACCGAAAACGAGGGTCGCAAGCAAAAATTGTTCCAAGCGTTGACCAGGCTCACAACGGCAAGCTTGTTGCCCCGGGGAAGCCAAGCAATGCTGATCGTGCTACGAGCGCGAAAGTGGCCCCTAGTCCGAGTGTGAGCCCTTCCACAAGTCCTGGCACGCGTTCACGAAAGCGAGTCGTTAGTGCAGATTTGCAAGCGCAGATGCAATCGGCGGCACCCATGTCAAGCAAAGAGAGAAGGAAGCAACTCAAGGCTCTAAAACGCCTTCGAAAGATGAAAAAAAAAGTCCAAGCAAGCGGTGGCACATGACCAAACACGCTGTATGGTGGTTATTGTCGCCACTATGCCAGTCGCCACCATACATAGTGTCTGACATGTGAATCAAAATGATGAGTATGCCAACCCGCCAAGCCATGGGTGTTGATACCTTTTTAATTGTGGACTTCTTTGCCACTCTTCGGATCCTGTGAGACGAAACAGTCACTCATGTAAAAGTGATTCGTACAAAACAAATGATATAAAATCGTTATTCAATCTCGTTCAAGATGTCCTTCTGCCTCAATGCAAACACTACGTTTTCACTTTGAAAGCTTCGCCACCTCCTCCTGTTCCCGTTCGAGTATATTTTGCTTTTCTGCAAAGCCGATGAAGACTTGCTCCAACGTCGTTTGCGACAACGAGTAGTTTTCGATTCCAACGTCGCGACGATGTTCCTCAATGCACGAAAACAGTCTTGAGAGAATGCGCTGAGGTGCTGCACCGCCATTGCTCGCTACGTCCTCGGCGTTGGCTTTGTTAGTGAACTGATACTTGAACAGGCGTTTGTGCCAGTCTACAAGTTCCGCTCGCCCGGCAATGGATTCCAAACTTGACAGCAGAGGGCGCAAACGACTGTGGCAAGGTACGGGCGTATTCGTTGACTCCGTTGATTCAACCAGTTCTTCGATTGGAATAGTATCATTCAATTTGATCTCGAGACTATATCCCCGGGAGTAACGGCTCTTCAGATGCTGCGCAGTTCCCAAGCAAGCCAAGCGACCGCCAACCAGGATACCGATACGTGAGCACAGTTCGTCTGCTTCCTCCATAAGATGAGTTGTCAAAATCATAGACATTTCCGGGCGCGCCCGTCGCTCAGCTTGAATCAGGTTCCACATATTTCTACGTGCCATCGGGTCCATGCCGGAACTGGGCTCATCGAGCAGCACTACTTTGGGCTCTCCCAGCAGGGCGATGGCAAGCGACAGTTTCCTTTTGTTGCCACCACTGTATTGTTTCGTAAGTTTGTTGCCGTGGGCCTGAAGACCGAGGGTCATCAACACACCGTCGACGCAGGCGTCTAATTGCTTCGGTTCAATACCCTTGCACGCGCCATAGAACTGCAGGCACTCCCGCCCTGTCAGCAAAGGCAGGAGCGCATCATGCTGCGGACAGAAGCCCAGGATCCTTTGAGCTGCAGCAACTTGAGTGCGGATGTCCAGACCATGAAGGTAGCAAGTTCCTTTTGACGGCGGCTGAAATCCGGTCACGATTTTGATTGTCGACGTTTTGCCTGCCCCATTAGGCCCCAACAACCCAAAACACTCACCGGCTGCAATGGAAATGTCCAGCTCACGTACGGCCAACGTCCCCGTCGAATATTTTTTCCGTAGCCCAAGCACTTGAATGGGAGACTTGCCACAGTCTTCTGCACGAACTTTACGTCTCTCCTTCAGAACATCTTCGTCTTCTGTAATTAAATGTGAGAGCTCGTCTTCTTCTGGCTCTTCTTCTAATCGTGATCCCGCCTCAACATCACGGTCTTGCACATAAGGGGTCGCTGTTGGTAAGCGTGAACGACTCGCAAGGACGTGCTTGTACTCGATCCCGATTAAAATGAGGAAGAAAAGAACGGAACTTATCCCCATGAACGCCCATGGTGCTCCGCAGACCTCCCAAGAGGTAGGTGACTGGACGAACTACGACAAAGTTCAAGCGAAGTCAGAATTCAGTTGGGACAGCAACAAAAAATACAGTACAGGCACATTTGCTCATTCAAAATACTGTACCTGCTTGCAAGCCTCTTCCGGCACTCCGGGTGGGCACTGGGTTTTATACGCGAGATTTGTCAAAGCAGTCGCGAAAGAGTAAGGGGGAAACAGCAATGCGACATAATTGAAAATGTCTTGGGCCAGTTGTGCGACGTTTAGCGTGGGGTACGACAACGCAAACGAAATGCCTTGTAGAATTGTCACGCCAAGGGTACACAACAAAAGTGTGTACGTTTGAGCAGTCGTATGCTTCGAAAATAAAAACGAGGCGACGTAAGCGAACATAATGACCGCAAAGCCGTAGAGCACGGCGGTGGTAGCTATCATGGGTAGCTGAGCCCCTCCAAATGCCTGCATTGTATCGACAGACGGAACAGCAAGAGTGTAACTGTACAAATTGAACTTGCGAGACAATTGACTGTTCGTGTGTAACGTACGCTTGGGTTCAGAATCGCGAGCAGACCGAGTGACAACGCCGCTGGGATGAGATAAAGCACATAATCGAAGATGAAAAATGAAATCCAGTACATCACTCGGTTGATTCCCATCATCAACTGCATGCTCTTGACACCGAGTTCTCTCTCGTGCACAATTTGCGATGCGATCATTCCCGCTACGATCGTAAAACCGCTGGCGACGTACAGAGATTGTGTTTGTGCGGCGATAAAAATTCCAACACCAACGGTTGCACTTTGGAGAGGGAATGGATCATACGTCACGTTGATTGCCATGGATGGTAGTGAATCCGAGACGTTGCGCATGCTGGCAAGCGTGGGATTGCCGGTTATGGCACTGGTGAGGCGAATACTGTTCATGACACTAATGGAGACCGGAATCGACTGCAGCATCGACGCATTCATGACTAAGTGGGCCATAAAGAGCTGTCGGTCCTACGCAAAACACAACCAACAGTATCAGAAACTCATGTTCATTACGAATACACGCCACTACGAGTCGAGCAGACACGCACCAGATCCGAATACCACGTATAGTTGTTGCACATCACTGCCAAGCCTCCAACAGCCGGACGGTTTGAGAGAACCGGTGAATTCAAGCTTTGATCCAGTAAAGAGTTGAGGCCACTAAGGCTGCCATTCACGAGCGTAACGATTGGCATGTTGTCATAATTAGCCAGTTGAGTTCCGTCGACACTGTTGACCATCGAGCGCGCGACGTCGTAAGGTGTTGTTCCTAGTGGTGATGCCATGGTTGGGTTGGTACAGCCACTCGGCTCCCAAGTAACCGGGAAAGATGTTTGGTAGTTCGCAGCTTCATAATGTTCGTACTTCAACGTCGGAATACCCAAGGGCACGGGGTCTAAAGATGAACCCATATCCACATTGCTGATGAATTGGAAAGCGTAGGAAATCCCCACCAAAAGAACTGGAGCAAATATCTGAATGAACAAGCTCTTGCGATCCCGGCGGCTGGATAGGCCTCTTTTCGTTAACAGTGCTTTGAGTTGCTTCCCCAACGTTGGGTGAACTGCTCCCGAAATCTTGAGAGCGGACACATACTCGCCGCTTTTGGGATCACTTATACTCACATCGTTGACATCTTCGCTTGTAGATTCTCCTTCACGTTCAAGTTTGTCTGCCTCCTCTTGCTCTTGTCCAAGGCGCAAGAACACCTCTTCGAGGGTTGCCATTGAGAGTCCGTACTCCGCAACCACCAGTGGTGACCGCGCTGACTCCGTACTCATTTCATTTAGTCGATCGAACAGCTTGGGAAAATATCCAGTGGAATCGAGAGGAAGAGTGTAGGTAACTGTGGAGGCAACTCGCTTGCCATCAATAGCCTTCCATTCCGTTGTTGATGCGGTGTCAGCGTGCCCATCATGTTCTCGGGACGAGCCCGGGACCAGCCGGAAAATAGTTTCGTCGAGGTCAGATAATAGCTTGGAGTGGTGACTGTCGGGCATTCCCTGATTCGAACTTGCAACTTCCACCGAGACAATAAGATGGTAACCAAGCCCATATTTGGACTTCAGAGACAAACCAGGCCCGGACACTTGCAGCTTTCCGCGAGATAGCACAGCGATGTGGTCACCAAGAATGTCCGCTTCGTCCATGTAATGCGTGGTCAAAATTATCGTCTTGTCAGACTTTGCTTTCTCGAGTACACCCCACAGCAGTCGACGCGCCCAGGGATCCATTCCACTTGAGGGCTCGTCCAGAAACACCAATCGAGTTCGATCACCTGTTGACATCACGACTGAGTCAGAGTGTCCATGCAACAATGAATAGCAGCAATATGTACCGAGTAGTGCGATAATCGTGCTTAGCTTGCGCTTCTGGCCACCACTCAAATTGGTCGATCGATCGTCGCTTTTATCGAGTAGATCCAGCTGTTTCAGCCAGGCACGTGTTTTGGCTTCGAACTGGTCATCCACTGGCTGGCCCTTGATGTTAGCGTAAAACTGGATGTGTTCCTTCACCTGTTCAAATGATGTAAAGTCGATTACCGTGTATCTCCATTTTAGCAAGCCCCCACACCACGGTGGCAGTTGCAGCACAGCATACCGTCAATTTGTCGAAAAGAACATCTTGTTGCGGGCAAACGCCGATGAGGGGACGAACGCTCTTCAAATCATCAACAATACTGTGGCCGTAAATCTCAGCATCGCCACTTGTTGGGCGCAGCAGACCAGTTAGCATCCCAATCGTCGTTGTTTTGCCTGCATGTCATGTTGTTTTGAACAATCCACGCGGGTCACTTCTACCGCGCACAAAAGATTCATTGTAGTTGCTACGCACCGGCTCCATTGTGACCCAACAATGCTGTGATCTGGCCATGCTGCATCTCCAGAGACAGATCGTCGACTGCTGTGACTTTGGTGGTGCGGGCAGCATGCAGGGCCTCTCCTCGATGAACATGTGAACTATTGCCGTCGTCGTCATCCTTCAACAAAATTCAGACCAGGGAGTGAAGAACATTAAACAGCCGAGAATGACGCCCGCAACTTGACCGCGTACCGAATGATGTCTTTTTCCGCAACAGGCCGCGGTCCCAAAAACTTTCCTTAAGTGCATAATTCGGAGAGACACTGTCGCTTGTTCCGAATCCGCTGCAGCTTCAAGTAGCTCTTCCTGCAGCGCACCCGGGGTTTGCGCCCCCCAACCCTTCCGCACTTTTGGCTTGCGACAACATGCGATGCATGGAAAGTTCCAGGGCTTCGTCGTTCCCCATTCATTAGGAACAACCTATGTACAGCATCGTCAACGGTCAGCTGCATCGAAAAATGTCAGGTGCGTTTGCACAACTTACTTGGTTGGCGTAGGCTGCCAGTAAGAAAAGCCAAACGATTGAGGCGCACAAAACGGCGACCAAATATCCGAAAGAGACACCTGTGGCAGGCACAACATCGTACAACCATGGAAAACACCGTACAACCATCAATCCGATGAACACGGTGTTTGCAGCAGTCGCAAGTCCGTATCGCACCGAAAGTTGTTAGATCTGGATTGAGGATATTGTCAAACTGAATGCCTGGCATGCCAACCGCATCCGCCAACAACGTGAGGTACAAAACCTGACAGCACGGGGCCAAACAAAGATATCATGATATTGAGACCACACGTCACATCGCCGCATCAAATTAGGAGATCTACCTCATAGAAAGCGATTGGTGGCCAAACTGCCAATCCCATTTTCAATGGTACGCTATCCACAAATCTAACGCGCGACGACCAAACACCACAGCAGTCAACACACAAGGAACACGAAAATACAATCACGGGTTTTGGGAACGCTTACTCTAACGCGATTCCCCCAAGCATGGAAAACAGGAAAATTAAATATCCCACGATGGCACCCAGCCGTGCTTTGCTGAAGAAGGCTGTCGCGAGAAAGCTGCGTGCAACAATGAATTGATACAAGGCACATTCACAGGTCAACTCAATACAGGCACGCAATGGAGACTCATTCACAGATGACACAACACCGACCTGTATGCGCAGCAAACCACTGAAAAAATGAGAAATAGAATCAACAATATGAGGGGATTGGTGTTTGGGAAAATGTTGCCAAAGTGCGTCGTCTGCAAAGCAAATTGAAAGTGAACAACAATATGCTGTGAAGTCACAGCAGCAGCAACCATCAAAACTTACCAGGGTCAAAATTACAACAATAATTAGACCCTTTCCAATGATAAGGATGGCCCACGACAGCCAATATATTGTGTCGCTCAAACCAATCATTGTAAGACCAACGCGGATTTTGCCCTGTTTGTCTTCCAGAATTCGTTGCAGAGATCCACGAATCTGTATGAGGTACGACAACTCTTGTAAGACCGACGGATCATTGAAGAAGAAACCACACGCAAGAGCAGTCATGGAACAACATCGAGCGTTGCGCATCGTCTCATACCTGCAACATGAAAACGTTCGATAACCACGCTGGAACTAGAAATGCCAAAATCGCTTCGGAGATATCCAACACAAAAGAAGGGGTGGGCATTGTTGATACAAACAACGACGATTCGACAAATGGACGAGTTGATTTCGTGGTATTTGTGCTTGCCATGGAGTTCGCACCACCGTACAAATCCAACAGTGCGTCGTCGACAGCAAGCTGCACCGCAGAGAAAATCCCTTCCCACTGTTTTGTTTGGTTCGTGGGAGTCGCGCTGACGTAGTCGGACGATGCAATGTCACTGTAGGAGAGTTGGTAGGTCTCCGCGGAGGAAACCTCGCCAATCACCATGCTGTGGTTCAGTCTTATCGTGTATGATATTGTTTGCACTGAATCGTCTCCGACAGCTTTTGATGAACTCTTGGTAAGGATGTCCTCAACATCAGGAAGGTTGGAGAAAACAACACCAAAAAACAAGTTTGAGTTGTTGCGCATAGCTGCAGCCTCCAAGTCTGCGGGAGAATCATAGCATTCAAACTGCGGACAGAATAACAGCAGCGGCGGATTTGGTCCAGGTGGTGGCGGCGCTGGCAATGTGGTGGTTGTCGTTGCGTCCACACCCAAGAAGAGATCATCTCTGGCCAATTCCGAGGCGATGGAAATGCTGCCGTTAGTGAACGGCTGTGAGCTCGACGGAAAGCAGTCTTTTCCTTCGTACCGGATCGGCTTTTCAAAACTTGAAATAAACTTTTGCATGACCGGAAATTGATCGCACGTGCCATTCGTGTGAGCAAATCCAACCGTAATGTTGTCTGGCAGAACATCTCCTCTTCCATCAAAGAACCAGAGCCCAACATTTTCATAGCTCCACCACTTAGAGTTCCAACCACCGTCGCTGTAACTCGGCACGGCCGGGTAAATCGATCCCTGAAGCGCCCATCGCACAATGATCATTATGGCCAAGTAGAAAATAGGAATAAGAACTTCGCGAAGCAGTTCTCGCGGATTCCTTTTAGTTAGGATCCAGTTTTTGCGAAGCATGCCGCGCAGCTGTGGAGAACAACACCCCATGGTGACTGCGTCGCGGCCACCGCACACGACAGAGCTTTCGACAAACTATCTCACTTCTTCCAATGGATGCCGTCCTGAAGGCCACGCCACACCTGCTCACGCTGTTGCACGTTCTTGCTCGTTGTTTTCTGCAATCGTTTTCTTTCTTTCTTTTTCTCACAACCCGCCGTCCTTTGAGAGTTGGCAGTTCGCTTGCGCTGGGCAATGCGAAATTCGCTGTCATCGATTGGGCCCGTCTGTTTGGCCGATGGTCGATGAATTCGGACGTTTTGTTGAGCGTTGCAAGGTTGGTCTGCCTCCCATTCACCTTTGGTGTTGCTGATTGGTGTTGGGCTCAGTGAGTCGTGTTGGTCTTAGTTTGTCTTCATGATAGTCTTGACACGACATCGAGTCGGTCAAGGTCGCCTTGTTTGTGTCGAGGCCGCTGTCACGTACACGGTAGTAGTAGCTAGACGAACGAACGCTGCGACAAACCGACTGATCGTTGCCGTCCGACGAAGTTGGACATCAACTATGCCCTGAGAAAAGTGGTGTCGTAAATTCTATGGATAACCATAGATTTCACTGCCAGCCGCATTCGGTGGCATCCTGTAATTACTGCAGGCTGTTGTCAAAAATGTGATATTTTACAGTCAACTATACAGTACACGCGCGTACTCGGTACACATAGTGTACTCGGTACACCCCTGGCATAGTTTCCCACCTTACACCCAGCGTGACGATGGTGGGTGTGACAGTGAAATCAAAAGTTATCCATAGATTGCAATAAGGGGGAGACCGCAGAGAGGTGTCAACGCTATACCATAGTTAGCCAACACTTCGTTTCTAATTCTTTTACTCACTCACTCACTCACTCACTCACTCACAGTCACTGTCACTCACTCACCACGCCCACCCGCCCACTCCGGCAGTGAGTGTTGTTGGCGCGGGGCACGCTGGCACGCTGGCACGCTGGCACGCCGCACGCCCGTCGTGGGTCGTGGGTC
>ENA-OWNT01004638-OWNT01004638.1-seawater-metagenome-genome-assembly--contig:-NODE-4638-length-11891-cov-5.949890_pt1:2500-11891 | contig 11891 bp, 6 predicted proteins | sample MGYA00238136_ERZ651165 | MGnify/ENA primary metagenome ERZ651165 (study PRJEB26861, sample SAMN08777766) | seawater metagenome | isolation source: coastal seawater | place: USA: Florida... | reverse complement strand
ACGGGCTGCGGGAACTGCCACTCCGGCGCGCTGCTCTCCGACCAGCAGTTCCACGCCACCGGGATCGTCCAGCTCGGACCGGGCAAGGCGGGGACCGAGCCCTTCGACCACGGCCGCGAGCACGCGACCGGGGACTCGGCAGATCGCTGGGCCTTCCGCACCCCGCCGCTCCGCAACACGGCCCTCAGCGGACCCTGGATGCACGACGGCGCGCTGCTCAGCATCGAGGCGGTGCTCGTGCACTACGCCCTGCCCCAGAACTCCGCCGCCACCTACGATCCCCAGGAGCTGCACCCCGATCTGCAGGGCACCGTGCAGCAGGACCCGGACCACATCGCGGAGCTCGTGGACGCGTTCTCGCCCGTGCTGCCCACGCCCACCGACGGCTCGGGGACGGTCGGACTGTCGAACCTGCGGGCCTTCCTGAACGCGCTGACCGATCCGGCGGCAGAGGACATGTCGAGCCTGCGCCCGGCGACCGTGCCCTCGGGGCTCCCGGTCCCCTAGCAGGGTGAGGAAATCCGACAGCGCTCGGTGGTCCTGACCCAGGCTGGGGTTCATGAAGCACGGAATGCTGGAAGCACCGAAGCATCGAGCCGACCGCTCTGGTGGCCGGGATTGGGGATTTGGGGATTTGGGGACTTGAACCTTCTCCGATCTCCCGCCTTTCGGCTTCAGCGGCCGTCTGAACGACCCGCGATCCGGTCCAGCTGACGCGCATCCCCAAATCCCGTCAATCCCCGACTCCCGGTCCTGTCCGGGAGGGGTTCTTCAGCGGCCTGCCAGCGACTCAGGCGCGGAACGAGAACAGGCGGTAGACGTACTCGACTTCGAGTCCGTCGTGCTCGGCGAGGAGCTGCTCAGCGATGCTGGGGAGCTCGAGCCGCACGACGGCCTCGAGGTCGGCGCGGCTCTGGAACCGCCAGCACGACGGCACCTCCGTGATCGCGCAGCCGCGCTCGAGCCACCACGCGTCCACCACGTCGGGATCGCGCTGTTGGCTCGGGTCCGTCTGGCCCAGCCAGCGGGCGAAGGTGCCGCGCCGCAGATCGTTGTCGATCATCACGAACGCGCCGCCCGGCCGCAGGATCCGCGCCACCTCCTCGAGCCCGGCGTTGGCGCCCGGCCCCCAGAAGTACGCGAACCGCGCGTGCACGAAGTCCGCGCTGTTCGTCGCCAGGTTCGTCTTCTCGGCCGATCCGGCCAGCACGGACACGCCCATCCAGCACATGCGGGCGACGCGCTCGCAGGCGAGCATCCGGGACGGGCCGTGCGGCTCCACACAGAACACGTGCTGGGCGGTGTCCGCGAAGGTCTTCGCCCAGTAGCCGGTGCCGGCCCCCAGGTCGCACACCACCGCGTCGGTCCAGTCGCGGATCCCGCGCATGGCCGCGGTGATGTGGCCGTCCGGGTCGAGCGCCTCGTTCTCGATCTCGTAGGTGCGGGCGTCGCCCTGGATGTTGGGCGCGACGTGCACGCCGGGGAGCCAGTCGGTCACGACGTCATCAGCGCGCGCTGCCAGACCCGCAGGATCCGGCTGTCGAAGAGCACGAAGACGGCCCGCTGCACCGTCGTGTTCGCGGCGAGCCCGTCCCTCACCGCGCTCACGGCCACGGCGGCCGCCTTGTCGAGCGGATAGCCGTAGACACCGCAGCTGATCGCGGGGAACGCCACCGACTCACAGCCGAGCCGCGCGGCCTCCTCGATCGCGCGGGTGTGCACGGATCGGAGCAGACGCGCCGCCTCCTCCGGGGTGTGCTCCCGATAGATGGGGCCGACGCCGTGCAGCACGTGCTTCGCGCGCAGATCGCCGCCGTGGGTCACCTTCACGTCGCCCGTCGGGCAGCGCACCCCCGGGCTCAGCTCCGGCAGCGCGCGACACGCCTCCAGCAGGGTGGGCCCAGCGGCCCGGTGGATCGCCCCGTCGACTCCGCCGCCGCCCAGCAGCAGCGGGTTCGCGGCGTTCACGATCGCATCGACGTCCTGCTCCGTGATGTCCCCGCGGGCCAGCCCGATGCTCACGGTCCGAACCCCGGCACGAGCATCGCGACCATGCTGGGCACGTCCTTGACGCCCTGGGCGGCGATCCAGTCGGCGCTCTCCTGGCGCTTGGCCGCGCCGCCGCGGGCGACGTTCAGCACGCCGTCCGCATACCGGCACGCCGCTGCGTACAGCGCCATGTCTGCGGCCTGGTACCCGGCCGCCGCGTGCACGAGCCGCTCCGTCGCGGTCTGGGACTGTCCGTCGCGTTGTGCCATCGCTGCCTCCAGTTGCGCCACCGCGGGACGGGCCCAGGGGTGGTCCTGATCCTCGCGGATCGCCTTGATCGCCTGCTTCACGACCCGCGCTCCGTCGCCTGCAGCGATAGCCGCTCGCGCCCGGAGGTGCCACAGCTCGACGCGCATGGTCTGCAGCCGCAGGAAGTGATCCCGCTTCAGCTTCGGCCACGCGGCCTCCATGCGCGCCTGCGCGTCCGCGCCGTCTCCGGCGTGCAGCGCGGCCATCACGGTGGCGATGAGGTGGAGGTAGTGCTGGGTGAGGAACGCGTGATCGGGCCACCGGGCGATCAGCGCGTCGGCCGCCGGCCGCACAGCCTCCGACTCCCCCGCGGCGAGGTCCACGAGCGCCAGGATGCCGAGGCGGAACCCGGTGGTCGCGAAGAGGTCCCCCCGCTCCTCCGCCTCCTGCACCAGTCGGCTCCGGCGCGCCCGGACCTCGTTCAGATCTCCCCGGTGGGCGAGCGCCGAGATGGCGAAGGACTCGCTGGAGACCAGCTCCCAGTTCACGCCCGTGCACTGCGACCGGAAGACCCCCGCCGCCTCGTCGCAGCACAGGGCCGCCTCCGACCAGCGGGCGCCGAGGTAGGCCGTGGTCCCCTGGGCCATCTTCAGCCAGGCCGCGTCGTACGGATCCGCGCTGTCCTGGCCGAGCTCCTCCACGGTGCTCAGCAGGGAGGCCGCGACGGCCCTGCCCTTCGCGCCGCCGATGCTCGCCTGGTAGCTCGCCTCGTGCCCGAGGGCCCGGGCCAGGCGGGTGTGCTCACCGAGATCGAGCGCCGCGCGCAGGTGCCGCACTCCGAACACCCCGGCGAGCAGCGGGTCGATGAGCGACAGCGTCGTGGTGGCGCCCCACGTCGCGTCGAGGTGCACCAGGTCCTCCGGCGGGGCCTCGGCGCCGGGGCGGAGCTGGAAGCCCATCCCCCGCACGGCCAGGGTCGCCCGTCGGAACAGGATCTGCGCCAGGGCGCCGCCGCGGGACTTCGGCAGCGCCATCCCGGCGTCCTCCAGGACGTCCGACAGCGCCGCCATCCCCTCGTCCACGACGCCCGCGCGCAGGTACTGATCCGCCGCCTGGCGCTTGTAGCGGAGGACGTCCACCGCGGGCGCCCCTTGCTCGGCGGCCAGCCGCGCGGCCTCGCGAAACGCCGCGCCGGCCGCGGTGCTCTTGCCGGCGTTGGACAGCGCCTCGGCCAGCCCGACCCGCAGCTCCAGGGGATCCGCGCCCGCGGGCGCGAGCTCGATGGCCAGGTGGTACAGACGCGCCGCCCGCTCGAACGCCAGGGCCTCCGCCGCCCGGTCGGCGGCCTCCACGGCGTACTCCCCGGCCCGGGTGGTGTCGCCCGCGCGCTGGAAGTGCTCCACCAGCGCCTGGGGCTGCGGATCCGCCGCGTCGAGCAACGCCTCGGCGAGCGCGAGGTGCCGCCGACGCCGGTCCTCGTCCCCCAGCGCGTCCACGATCGCCTCGCGGATCCCGTCGTGATACGTCTCCACGGCGATGCGATCGGAGACGCGCGTGGCCCGCAGCAGGAACTCCCGCTCCAGGTGCCGCACCACGAGCTGGTCCCCGCTCCCGAGGCCCGCCGCCTGCAGGGCGAGGCTCCGCTCCAGCGGCCGCGCGGCGATGGAGATCGTCTCCAGCAGGCTGCGCTCGGGCGCCGACAGCCGCGCGACGCGCTTGAGGACGATGTTGCCGAGGTAGCGCCGCGCGGGCGGGCTGCTGGTCTCATCCACCGGGGCGAAGTCACCCGAGGGACGGTCACCGCTCGCGGCGATGTAGCGGATGAGCTGGCTGATGAGGAACGGACTGCCCCCAGCGTCGTCGAGCACCTCGCTCAGCCGTCCCTCGTGCCGCACGATGTCGGGCCCGAGGATCGCCTGGGCGATCTCGCGCGCGGCGTCCCCACCGAGGGGCTGCACGTCGACGCGACGCACCTCCACCTCCGGCAGCGCGAGCGGCCCTTCGCCCAGCAGCACGCGCAGAAGCGGGCTGGAGTCGCGCTCCTCCGATCGCCAGGACAGCAGCAGCAGCAGGGGCGGCGGATCGGGCGGCCGCAGCAGCTCCCGCAGCAGCGACGCCGAATCCAGATCGCCCCACTGCAGATCGTCGATCCACACCACCAGGGTGCGGCGCCGGCCGATCCGGACGAGCAGATCCCGCAGCGCACCGAAGGCGCGACGCCGACTCTCCTGCGGATCCGGGCTGGCGTCCCCGGCCTTGTCCGCGGCGGCCTCGAGGGTCTCCACCCGCCCCAACACCGGGAACAGCCGGATGAGGTCCGACACATGCGCCGGCAGGATCGACATCAGGCTCTGCCGCGGCTGGTTCACGAGGAACCGGCTCAGGGCGTCGACCACCCCGTCGAGCGCCTTGAACGCCACGGCCTCGTGCAGGTGACAGCGCCCCTCCAGGACGAGGACGTGGGGCTCCTTCTCCACCTTCTGGATGAACTTGCGCACCAGCGCCGACTTGCCCATGCCGGACCGTCCGGCCACATGCACCGTCGTGGGGTGGCCCGCGTCCACGCGCGCGAAGGCGGACTTCAGCGCGGACAGCTCGTCCTTTCGGCCCAGGAACGGTGCGTGGAGGTCGAGGGCCAGCTGCCCGGTCAGCGTGACGGAGGCCGCATCCGGCTCCTCGCCCCCGAGGCGCGCCAGGATCTGCCCGGCGGTGGGCCGCGCCTCCGGCTTCGGCTCGAGGAGGTCCATGCACAGGGCCTCGAGGTCCGCGGGCACGCCGAACGTCAGGGTCGAGGGCGCAGCGGGCTGGCCTGTCTGCTTCGCGCGGAGGATCTCGAACATCTGACCGCGCCAGGGACGCCGCCCCGTCAGGGCCTCGTAGATCATCACGCCGACGCTGTAGAAGTCCGCTGGCGGCCCGAGGCCGTCGCGCCAGATCGCCTCGGGGGACATGTAGGCCGCGGTGCCCGCGACGGGGCCGTCGATGCGCGCCTTCTCGTCCTCGGGGTCGATGTCCACGGCGAGGCCGAAGTCGAGCAGCACGACCCGGCCCTCGGGCGTCACGTGCACGTTGCCCGGCTTGATGTCCCGGTGCAGGCAGCCGACCTGGTGCAGGGCGTCGAGCCCCTCGACCAGCTGCTGCAGGCCGCTCCGCAGCCGATCGTCGTCGATGCCCAGCGCACGCCGGGGAATGGCTCGGTGAGGCTCGCCCAGACCCTCCTGGCTCCCGGACTCGCGGGTGGGGGGCTCGTCCACGTCCACGGTGTCCGCGTCGAGCAGGGCCTCCGGGGGCCGGGTGCGCACCCAGGACAGGAAGTCCGTGCCGTGGAGGAGCTCCATCGTGAAGAAGCAGTCGTCGTCGTCCACCACGAGGTCGTAGAAGTCGACGATGTTCGGGTGGTTGATCTCGCGGCGGGCACGGAACTCGGTCTTGATCCTGAAGATCTCGCCAGCGCCCGGGCGACGCATCGTCTTGAGCGCGACCTCACGCCCGAGCTCGGCGTCCCAGACCCGGTAGACGACGCCCATCCCACCGCGGCCCACGCGGTCCAGGAGCTGGTAGCGGGTGGTCCCGCGAAAGTCCGACAACTCAGCCGCCCGTCAGCTCTCCCCCCGGTTCGCCCTGCGGGGTCGCTCCTGCCCTCGCGAGCCCTCGAGCGACACCCAGCGCTGCGCACAGCGCGAACAAAGAGAGTGCCACGCCGAGCGGGAGCCCGTCAGGTCGGTACGCCAGCACGATCGAGTGCGCCCCGGCCGGCGCGGGTGCCCCCACGAGCACGTGTTCGACGCGCGCGGCGGGCTGCCAGTCCCCACCGTCCAGCGACCACGACCAGCCCGGAGCCCAGCTCTCCTGCAGCACGAGGATCCCGTCGTTCTTCGACTCCCAGGCGGCCTCCCAGCGCCCGGGGCCCGACGTCGTCCAGCGCAGCGCGCCGGCCGCGCCGGCGGCTCGAAGGCTGTCGACCTGGGGATCACCGGCGATCAACGCGATCACGTCCGCCCGGGGCCGGGCCTGCATGAACCGATAGGCCGCCGCGTCGTCGGGGAACGTGGTCTGCGCGCCGACGAGCCGGAGCCGCGGCAGGGGATCGGGCTCCGCGAGCAGCCCGATGGCGAGGGGGACGCCGGGAGCAGCGGCGACGGGGCGGAGGGGCGCGGCGCCGGCCAGCTGGAGGGCTTCGCCGCCCGAGTAGGTCACCCAGTAGTCGTTCCCCACCGCGCGGAGCAGGCGACGCCGAGCGACGGGAGGCAGATCCTCGAGGATCGCCGAGAAGAGCGCCTGCCGCTTCATGCGGATGGCCCGCATGCCGTCGATGTAGGCGAGGCCGTGCTCCACCGCCGTGTTCGGCGACAGCACCTCGCGCTGCGCCCGCCGCAGCTCCTCCCCGGGGGGCGCCGCGGGCAGCTGGCCGGTCTGGTGCTGGGTCTCGTCCCAGATCCGCGGGGGCCCCGCTTGCGCGCCGTCCGCTCGGCGCAGCCAGTCGGCCCGGATCGCGGCGACGCCGGCCGGCACCGCGCGGGCAGCGTCCGCGTCGGCCCGGGGGAACGCGGCGGCCCCGGCGACGACGAGGTCCACGGCGATGACCAGGGGGAGCACGACCAGCCAGCGCCGGCCTGCCTGCGCCCCGAAGAGGACGCCCGCGCCGATCGCGAGGGGCACCAGGGCGAGCGCGGAGCTGGCCCGACCGAGGGGTCCTGCGCCGCCGACAAGGGCGCCGAGCGCGCCCACCGCAGACAGGACGACCGCCGCCACCAGCGCCATCCGCGCCGCCCGGCGGTCCTCCCGAACGGCCGCCATGCCCGCCGCCACGAGCCAGGCCTGGAACGGCACCGTCGCCATGAACCACTTGTCGGGGTACCGCATGGACCCGATGCCGGGCAGGGCGTGGATGAGGCTGCGCAGCGGGTTGAGATCGCCCAGCGCGAGGAAGACGAACCCGAGGAAGCCCACGAGCGCGAGGACCGTGCCCGGCCGGCGACGGGTGAGCGCCGCGGCGATGAGCGGCAGGGTGAGGGCGCCCCCGTACAGCGTGCGCAGCCAACGGCCGCGGGTCGTGCCGTCCGCGTCGATGGTGTAGCGGAGCTCCTCGCCGCTCCAGAACGGGTTCGGCGCGAGCCAGCCGAGCCAGTCCACCGGATGCGTCGACAGCTGCAGCGCCTCCTCCATCGAGAGCGCACCGGACCGCGCCGTCTCGGGCAGCAGGGTGAAGAACGGGACGAGCAAGCAGGCGGCCAGGGCCGTCCCCAGCGCCAGGACCGCGACGGACGCACCGACCCGACGCAGCGGGGACCCCAGGGCCCCCGGCAGGCCGAACGCCCAGGCCGGCGCCGCGATCCCTGCGATGAAGATGGCCTCGACGCTGCCGGCAAACCACGTGGCCGCGACGGCGCCACAGCCGAGGAGCCAGCCCAGGGCGCGGCGTCCGGGCCGGTCCTCCCCGAGCATCCAGTGCAGACCGAGCAGCAGCACCGGCAGCGCCACGTGACCCGGCAGCTTGTCCGGCGTGAGGAAGAGCGACACGGTGGCGCCCGCCCCGATCGCCACGATGCCCGCCGTCAGGGCCTCGAGCCCGTCGCCGAAGCGCGTCCGCGCCCACGCCCAGGTCGCGACACCGATGACCAGCAGGTGCGTGAACAGGAACCAGGGCAGCCCGGCCTGCAGGTCGCCCCGCAGGAGCCACGCGGGCGGATAGAACCAGCCCGCCTGGGGATTCGGCAGCAGCGGCGTGCCTCCCTGGACCATCGGATCCCAGGTCGCCGGCAGGCTCGCGAAGAGTGACGGGAAGTACGCGATGAGGTCGGACAGCAGCAGCGACGTCCCCGGGAGCCAGTAGGGGCCGACGGCCGCCGCCGCGGTGCACGCCAGCGCGAGGAGCGCCAGGGCCGGAGTCGGGGAGCGGGGGGTGCTGGTGGCGAGCGCCATGCGCGTGTGATCCTACCGGCGATGGCGGACGGAGCCCCGAGCACACAGACCGGAACGCGGACCAGCTGGGCGGTGTTCGCTGCGTTCCTGGCGCTCTACCTGCTGACCGCCACCCGCACCGTGCAGGGCGGTGACACCGCCGAGTTCGTGACCGTGGCCGCCACCGGCGGGCTCGCGCACCCGCCGGGCTACCCCCTGTTCGGGGCCCTGGCGCGGCTCTTCGCGCAGCTGCCGATCGGCCCGGTCGCGTTTCGGGTGACGGCGCTCACCGCCGTCACCGCGGCGGCGACGCTGGGGGTGGTGCACCGGCTGCTGCTGCGCTGGACCGCGGATCGCATGGCGGCCCTCGTGGGCGCGGCGGCGCTCGGCACGTCCTTCCTGTTCTGGCACTGGTCGACGGTGGCGGAGGTCCTGCCGCTCGGAGCCCTGACCACGGCGCTCGTGGTTGCCGCGGCCTTCGGCTCGGTGTCCGGCGCGCGGGGCCCGAAGCAGGGACTCCTCGTGGGTCTGGCGGCGGCGACCGGCATCGCCAACCACCACACGGTGGTCCTGCTCCTGCCGCTCTGCCTGCTGGGCTGGATCGCGGCGCTGCCCCGCCCGCTCGACCCGCGGTCCGCGATCCGGACGACCGCGGCGACGACGGCCGGCGTCCTCGCTGGGTTCGTGCCCTACCTCTGGTTCCTGACCATCGACAGCGGCGGCTGGGTCTGGGGTGACACCACGACCCTGTCCGGCGTCGTGCACCACTTCCTGCGGGCGGACTACGGCAGCTTCTCCATCCCCCAGGGCGGCGCGACCCCCTGGTGGACGTGGCCGGTGCAGTACACCCGGGAGCTGGCGAGCGAGTTCGGCGGGGCGCTGTGGTTGCTCGCCCCCATCGGCCTGGTCGCGCGGCTGCGGGCCAACAAGCCAGGAGATCGCTGGCTCCTCGGGGCGCTGGTGGGGTCGTGGTTCCTGTGCGGGCCGCTGCTGCTCTCGCAGTTCACCTACCCCACCACCGGCTTTCACCACGCGGTGGTGGAGCGGTTCGCGCTGCAGCCGAACGTCCTGGTCGCGGTGTGCGTGGGGCTGGGCGCGGCGGAGGTGCGCCGCTGGTCCCTCTGGAGCCGTCCGTGGCTCCCGGGGCTGCTGCTCGGCCTGAACCTGGCGGGACTCGTCCTGCTGAATGGGACGCGGGCCGGCTGGAGCAGCCACACGGTGCTGCAGGACTTCCTCGACAACACCCTCCGCA
>ENA-OWNT01004635-OWNT01004635.1-seawater-metagenome-genome-assembly--contig:-NODE-4635-length-11896-cov-3.475082_pt1 | contig 11896 bp, 12 predicted proteins | sample MGYA00238136_ERZ651165 | MGnify/ENA primary metagenome ERZ651165 (study PRJEB26861, sample SAMN08777766) | seawater metagenome | isolation source: coastal seawater | place: USA: Florida | collected... | reverse complement strand
GTCAGTCACTCACTTACTCACTCACTCACTCACTCACTCAGTCGGTCGGTCAGTGACTGTGAGTGAGTGAATGAGTGAGTGTAGAGTTCGTTGCGCTGGTCTGGTCTGGTCCGGACTATGCCGTAAACGCACGTGCGTGGCGTGGTGGACGTGTTCCCACTCACTCCCTCACAGCCACTCACAATCAATCAATCAATCACTCAGTCTGTCTGTTCCTTTGTCTGTCTGCGCTGCGGTTCGTTCGTTCGTTCGTTTGTTCGTTCGTTCGTTTGTTCGTTTGGTGAACGAATGCATTCATTCATTCATTACGAAAGTGAAGTGAAGTGAAGTGAAGAGTGAAGTTGCTGCTGTCCACCCGCCCGCCCGCTTGCCCGCCCGCATGTGCGCGCGCTCTCCACGCCCGTTGGTTGGTTGGCTTGTCGTCGTCGTTGTTGTCGCTGCGTTCGTTCGTTCGTTCATTCGTTCATTCGTTCGTTGTTGCGTTGTTGCGTTGTTGCGTTGTTGCGTCGTTGCGTAAGATCCCGAACGAACCAACGTGTCCTGTTTTGGGTCTCTATGCTGTCTGCGTTCCGTCCGGTCCGGTCCGGGGCAGTGGCAGGTGGGCAGGCAGTAGATCACGAACCCACTCACTCACTCACTCACACACTCACACACGCACGCACGCGCTCACTTTCTTTCGTGCACGACACGTTGGCGGTCGCCGCGTCGTCGCCGCCGCCGCTTTGCGTTGCGTTGCGCTTCGCTTTGCTTTGCTTCGGTTGTTCGGTTGTTCGGTTGTTCGGTTGTTCGTTGCTCCGTTCGTTGCTCCGTTCGTTGCTCAGTTCGTTGCTCGGTTGTTTGTTGGCTTGGCTCGGCTTGGCTCGCGCGCAAGGTTGGTGTTGTGTTAGTTACGTCACGTGCCGCTCCGGCGTTCGGCGTTCGGCGTTCCGCCGGCCGGCCGGCCGGCAGCCAGTGCGTGCGTGCGCGTGCGTGCGTGCAGATGATGCGGCTGCTGCACGTGTGCGACGCGACATCGTGCGTTGTTCGTTCGTTTCTCGTTTACTTGTTTGTCCGTCGGTCGGTCGGGCGGGAGGGCGGGAGGGCGCGTAGCGACTTCCTCCCGTGCGCTGCTGTGCTGTGCTGCTGTGCTGTGCTGTTGTCGGTCTACGCGGCACAGCCGACAAGGGCGCAGGTTGCTGACCACCCCACTGGGCAAGTGGCCAATGGCGGGTTTCGCTGTTTGCCACCCGGCGGCTGCGACCGCGGACGGCGTGTGCGCGCAGCAGCAGCATGGGTGGTGTCTCCGAAGCGGACACTTCCGATAAGTGCTTTGTTGTGACGCTTGAAGACGCCGGTCGCGTGACAGACACGACACGCACGGCGGGGTGAAAACCAGCGGTGGTGCATGGCGACAACCGCCGCGGGGTGTGGATGTGATGACGCAACGGCAGCAGGAGCGTCGTGCAAGTCAGCGCGCGCTCTTCCCCCGCGGTCGCTTCCCAAGACGGTGCAGCACACGAGGAAAATGACCAGTTGGCCAGGGCGAGACGGTCAACAACGAAACACGGCACACTGGACAAACCAACCACCGCGACCGACCGACAGACAAGGGTGCACACGGTACGACAGAAGATCTGCTGCCACCCCTCTTTCCCCGGTGCCTCCTCATCGCACCCCACTCCCTTCGCTTTTGCTGCTCGAGCGATGGAAAACTTTGTGAAAAAAACGTCGTCAACCCGGTGTTTTTTTTCTTTTTTCTTTCTTCCTTCAAGCAGTGTCTTGTATAAGCACTGGTAACAACAACCACCAGCGCATGATGATGGTTCCTTCATACTCGGTGGCGTCTACTGGACAGCAACAACAACAACAACAGCAACAACCGCAAATGCAAGCTCAGTCACTGCGGCAGCAACAGCAGCAGCCGCCGCAGCAGCAGCAGCCGCCGCAGCCGCTACAGCAGATCCCCAACCACTTCCAAATGTATCCGCAACACCTGCAACAAGCGCGTTCTATGGCAGCAGCCCGTGGCATCCAACCGGGCATGATGCAGCAGATGCAACCAATGCCCACTTTCCCAGCCACCCCAGCCATGGGACAACCTGTTCCTTCGCCCTACCTAAACTCCGGCTTCGTCCCCTCCATGGGCTTCCAACAACAGCTCCTCCCAATGCAAGGCATGTCGCCACTGCTCCAAATGCGCGGAGGCTATCCCACCTGGCAGCAACAACAGCAGATGCTCCAGTACCCATACCCTCAAGTCGCGCTTCCCATGATGGGTGGCCCCGCCAACTTGATGGCCGCCGTTGGTCCGCATATGGCCGGCGCTGCTCCCACCAAGCGCCGTCGCTCAGATATGGGCCGCGCCGTCGGCGCGTCCGTGGATCAACGGCGCCGTGGTAAAAGCAATGGCACCAAGCCGGAGGCACCGAAAAAGCGTCGCAAAACAAAGTGGCAAAAGCCCGACTCCCAGCCAATCATGCGCGCAGCTATCTGGGAAATCCGGTTCGGCCAGTCTAGAATCGTGGAAACGGCCACCAGATATAAGATCCCTCTGCGCACCCTGCGTCGGTACAGGGACATTTCAAAAAACGGCGGCAAGGGCTATGAAAGCGTGGATGGGAAGGGCGTGCAGTTCGCCATGCGGCGGGACGCACGAGGTCAACTCCTCCCCCCGCTGCCTCCGCGAGCGGTGATGAAATTTCAACGTGGGAATGAGTGCAAGTTCACAAGGTTCGAAGAGGATGAAATGGAAGCACAGAATCCACCCACCAGCGCAGCAGTGCAAAACATATCACAGTCGAAGACATCCACGTCAGAACCCGCGAGACCCATCGATAGCAAACCTGCTGCCGCAACGCCACCCGCCAGCACAGCCGTGAAGCCAGAGTCAAAGATCGCGCCGCAGTCCCAGGTGACGCCGCAGTCCCAGGTGACGCCTCAGTCCCAGGTGACGCCTCAGTCCCAGGTGACGCCTCAGTCCCAGGTGATGCCGCAGTCCCAGGTGACGCCGCAGTCCCAGGTGAAGCCGGAGTCACAGGTGCGGCCGCAGTCAGAGGTGACGCCGCAGTCAAGGTGATTCTCCCAAGGGCTGGGTCGACAACAACAGCCATTCAAATCAATTTATATTCATAATTCATACGTTAGACTAGGACTTTGCCTACTGTCAGTAATTGTATTCGTACGCAGCATCACACTACAACTTCTTGACACAACACGCTTTTGACGCTTTGTGCTGACACATCCTTCGCTGCAGCTGCCGTCACCGTGATGCCCAATGGTACTTCAAAGTAATCTGTGGCACGTCGTCCACCACTTTCAGCACCCTCTCGTCGCACTCGCGTTGGACAAAACCCAGCAAGTCCCACACGGTGTTGTCGGCTGGTGCAGGTCGAGGGCCTCTGCTGAAGGCCGATCTGCCCTTCTTCAGCGGCCGTGAGGTACTCGAAGTCGTGGGTGTTTTTCGTGATCCCCACGATGCGCGCTCGATGCCTTGACAACACAGCGCGAGTCGCAGTTCCCAGTGTCTCGTGCGAGCCTTAGCCAGCACCTTGGCCCATCTCTTAACAAGCCGCTTGTCAATAATCTCGGATATCATGGAGTTCATTCTCGCTTGGAAGACAAGTCTGGTCCGCCCTCCGAGGATCGCCACGAACTTTCGATCACTATCGTCGAGAGGAACCAGCTTGAGTCGGCAAATGCGTTGACCAGCTGCAACGTCGGGAATAGGCACCTGTGGAATGGATGAATCGGGACCTGCGTTGGCGGAGGCGCCCACGGCGCCTTGATTCCTGTTCGACTTTGCAGCCGAACGCACAGCTGGTGGTGCAGACGCTCGCGCTCGCGCTCGCGCAGGAGCAGTATCTGCATCGGCAGAAGGGGTCACCAATGGTACCGGTGCAGTCGTGGGAATGCACGTATGCTCTTTCGCAGGCGCAGCGGTGCGATTTAGCGCACACGTCGTTGCGCTAGACACAGTCCTCCTTGCCCCACCCCGCAAGGGGTGGCCCCCAGGTAAGAGGAGCCGTGTTTGAGATACAGCTTCAAACAGGCTTGTAGATCTCTTGGAAGTGGCCGAAGTGGGGTGAGTGCATGGCTCAGTGTGCTGCGCATAGGAGGCATCATTGTTGTCGTGTGTTGATGATGGGTGCGCCAGTGCAGGTCGCGACATTGACTGTCGCGTCGCTTGCCGACTGCCGGTTCCTCCACGAACGTGCGCAGCTCGACCTACTAAACTATCAGGGTCGCTCAACGTCGTAGCATCTTGCACGCGCGCAAGAGCGTTGGTTTCGTGTGTTGCCAACGTGTGCTGCTGCGGAGACGCGGCATGCTTGATCCAACTGTTGTCCTGCACGGCGAAAGCACAAGGTCACCTCAACAAAGAGCTCCAGCAGCAGGCGTCTGCCACAAATGCAGGCGGCCTACCTCAACCCGTCCTCGACACAATCTGGCCTGCATTTCATCAAAAAGACGTTGCTACAAAGTTGCAGACAAAAAGTGTTGTGAGGCTGCATTCGGTGTGCAGACGACGTGTCGTGTCGGGAACCAACCGCCAACAGCTTCTTAGATTCTTTGTTCATCCTCTGCGCCCCGACTCCATTTGGTGAGAATCTCCACAGGCACAGCAGTGCATGTCGCTTGGTCTGCGCGAGACAGTGTCCAGTCGTTAACGCTCAGGGTCCGGGCATGGACATCATGCAACCAAACTCACCGCCGTGTCCCATGCTGAGTAGTCAACGTCAAAGCCGCTGAGCAACTGCTTGATGAACTGCATCTTTCTTGAGTAAAACCACCTCACCTACATACAGTGGGAGACCGATCGCACGGAAAGAGAGGTTGGATCTTCTGTCGAGCACACACGCGAACTACGTGACGCGGGTACAGAACCACGCACAAACCTGCTGCGGCATTTTTTTGATGCACTCAGCCACGTCTTTGGAAAACTGGGCCACGTCCAAAAACTTCTTCCTTTGCAGCACTGAGAAAAACATGGTGATTTCCTCTTTCGACCACATTGTTGTCTTTTTAGTTTTGTTCGGTGGAGACGTGTTCAAGTCCAGTTCGCTCGTTGAGCGCTTTCGATTTTTTGGCCGTCTGGGGGCAAGGTGATGGGGAGTCGTGTGAATATCCGCGCCGTCCGACTTTTTGCTGCTGGGGGTAACATCGACCGTAGGCCGTTGGACTTTGTCCGAGAGCTCCTGCTGCCCTGTCATCACGTTCTCAAATAGAGACTTCCCACCGCTCGCAAGGGAAGTGTGCTCCGTTCCCACGCTGCCGACCAACAGGCTCATGCTCTGCGACTGGCTGTGCTCGTTGTGCAGCCCTGGGAGTGTCTCGAAACCTGCGGGCATCCCGAAGTTGCTGTTGGCATTCATTCCGAAATCTGGGCTGGTTTGTTCGTAAAATGGCACGCTGGATTGTGAAAAAGCCGACACACTGTGCGACCCCATTGAAAGGGTTGACTGTGGTTGCCAGGTGCTGGAAATTGCTGCTGGCGCGTTGCTCGCAATGTGCAGCGAGATGTTCTCCGGAACGTCCAGGCTATGACTTCTGTCATCTGGGACTGCCTCCAGGCTCGATCCAAGCATCGAGCTATCGCGACTGTACACGTCGTCCATGGCGGCTTGAACGAGGACCTGCGCAAGCAGCTACTCAACCAATTCGATGGCTCACAATTACTGTTGGCTCGTGAAAAGCCATGATCATCTGGTGCGGCTGCAGACTTGCACTCTCTGGTGCTTGTACTGGTCACGGACGCAGTGGTGGACACCACCACACTGTGCGAAGCGGCTCAGAGGTTTCAGTTCTGCAAACATGAAGCAGTCAAAAATTATTTTCACATCACGCGTGATTCGTTCTTTTCGCCTGCTGTGACTGGTATTTGTCGTGGTGGTCGCTTCTGCATTTGCTTGCTTGCTCACGCGGCTCATTCGTTCCGAACCACACACACCATCATTCCACAGCCACATCACCGTACCTACAACTGCGCTTGCGATCCCAATCCAAACGACGTGGCAATAATATTGTCGTCAGATGACCGTGTCGTCCTCGTCACGTTGATGATGATAGTGACGGTGTTGATGGTCGCATTGTCGCATTGCGCTGCTTGGGGTGTCGCGCGACTGTGCTATTATACAACTATACGCTCGCTGCTGTGGTGGAATAGAAATAGATTGATGCAGTGCATTACTTTGCTGTTCGTTTGCCAGCTGTGTTGCTCCGTCGCTCCGTCGCTCTGTCGTCATTCGTCGTTCGTCGTCATTCGTCGTCGTGCGTTGTTGTGCGTCGTTCGTTCGTCGTCGCTGTTAGTTTGAATTTTTGGAAGTTTCGCGCCACAAAAGAACGAACGAACGAACGAACAAACGAACGAACGAAAGAACAAACGAACGAACGCAGACACTGACGGACGACCACAATCGTCGCAGCCACAGTTCAGTAGTATGTCCGTACAGTACTCTGTTTGCAGTACTTGAACACTGTAAATACGCACAGTAATTGTCAATATCAGTGTACTGCAGTTTACACTTTCACGGACTCACTATTTCACGATACGTCGGGTTTTGGGTTTTGGATTCTCGATTTTCGAATTTTTCGTTTTTGTTTTGTGAAGTTTTTCGGTAGTTTACCGGTATACTATCCTCCCATATTACCTGAAATCCGGATACGAGATATATCGTTCCTCCCTCAAATACCACTTCTGGATAGTATCTACAAACGGCATTTCGACAATCATGTCAGTAATTGTCGAATGCGGATAACACTATGTAGTGATTCAAAGTCAGAGAATGTCCTCTGCAATTAGTAATACAATGGACAGCAGGATCGCTCCGATGATCTCTTTTTTCGTGGGTGGGTGGGTGGTGCTTGGCTCAGCGAGCTGCTCACTCGTGTGTGCGTGAATGTGAGAATCATGCATGTGTACAGTATCGTAGACTACTGCACCTCTAATGGGAACCTCAACACCCACATAGTCACACAAAGGACGGAACAGCGCAGTGGAGTTGGTAATGGGTGATAGAGCACCCATGCACATGGATGGTAGTGAGAGTGAGGGACAGGGAAGGGGAGTCAGTGGGGGTGGGAGTGAGTGAGAGCGAGTTGGCGTTACAAAAAGTCCTTCGTCGTCGTCGTCGTCGTCGCCGTCGTTGTCGTCGTTCGTCGTTCGTCAACGTCGTCGTCGTCAACGTCGTCGTCGCAGCCAAAAGTTGCCGGCGGCAGGGCCGGGAGACAGACGCATGCGAGGAGGGACGGACAGACGCATCAACGGTCGTGGAAGGGAGGAAAGCGAGCGGGGACGTGAATGCAGACGGAGAATGAACAGTTCTCGGTTTGACAGGTTGTGCAGCTCGGCATCACGGTTGGTCGGCAGGTTGGCAAGAGCATCGTGCGGAGGAGGAGGAGGAGGAGGAGGAGGACAATGACGAAGGTATGTATGAACGAACACATCGTATTCTCGTCACACTTGTTCTTGGGCCCCACGAATTGTGGGTTGGTTCGATTTTTCTGCCGCTCTTTTGTGCACCCTTCCTCGTACTTTGCTCGGATCGAGCACCAAGAAAAACGTGCTCAGAAATTGTGTGCTTTGGGTATCGTGAACGCCGACGCTGGCGCTTCCGGAAGTCCTCTTAACACAATCATGGGGGACGAGCGGTCGAGGATCCACATCGGCAGCAGAGGGAGGCTGCACCGACGCGCGAGGAGTTTGGCCCACCTTGATCCTCGCCTCACCCATGCCAAGTCTCTGTCGGTGCAAAGTGAGCGACCCAGTGACCCTGCACCGCCTCTTCCAACCTTGACACTGTCCAGGAAGCCCGTCCCGCAGAAAACTGGGCATGCGTTGCACAAGCAACCTCCTCTCCAGGCCGGCTCGCCGACATCGAAGCGTTCCTTCAACGAGTACATCGACACGTCCACCAACATCAGTGCTTTTATTCAGACGTTGTTGAAGGAGATCGTCGTGTACAAGCCTGCTGATCCCTTGATGCACGCCATGCACTTTTTCAAAAAGAAGGTGGAGGATCGATTTGTGAAGGACGTCGGCGACCCAGCTGCGCTCGAAGCTGTCGAACTACAACGCAGCAGCCCTGCCCACAAGCAAGACAACGACAATCACGACAGGCCTTCATCAAGGGCGCGTCTTCTTGGTGAACTGGAACGGCTGACGGAAGAGAACCATCGCCATCGCCTGGGCTCCGGCCTGGTCAAATACCACGAAGTGGTGGAGGAAAAAGACGTCAAGCTCAACCGCTTGCGCGACGCTTTGAAGCCTCTGAGAACACAGAACCGATTGCTCAAAGAGCACTGTGGCGACGTCGAGTCGCAATTGCGGAGCGCGAAAGCAGAAATTGAGGTTCTGACGGCGCAACTCGAGGAGGCCCGTGACGAAGCTCGCCAAGCGCGGGCTGAAGCGGCGACACGAACCAGCTCCACTGTTGCCGAGACAAATGCAGTCAGTAGCAACGCGAGCAGCAAGGACAGCAATGGCAGCGGTGAAAGTGATTCTGACGATGACAGCGACAGCGATAATGAAAACGGGAATGCGGAGGAGTATGACGCTGTGGCTGCAGCCGCAGGTGTTGTAGACGTCCGTACCGAATGGGAGCGCATGCGCGACGAAGGTGTCGTCGTTGGTAGAGAGGGACGGCGGTTGTTGGAAGAGCGCACCGCGTCCAAGATTCAGGCTTGGTTCCGGGGCTACAGTGTGAGAAAGCAAATGAAACTGAGATGGCAACAAGAGGAGGCGCAAGAAAAGGCCATCGCTGAGGATGCTGGGATTGGTGGCGATCCGGTGGACCACACAGAAGAACATGAACACGAAGAGGCGGCAGCAAACGTGATTAGTACCATGTACCATACTCACACGGCGACTCGCGAAGAGCATGCCGCGGCTACGAAACTACAGGCCCTGCACCGTGGCCGAGTGGAGAGGATTCACATACGACGGAAGCGTCGCCAGCGGGCCAGGTCGCACGTTCCCGTCAAGGAAGGACACCGCATGAGACCCACCGAGACGCATCATGAAGTGGCCGAAGACTTGGGCGGAGGCGGTGGCAGTGTTGCTCTCAACCTGATCGGCGACGACGATGACGACGATAGCGCGGTGGGTAGTAACAACGCAGGCAGCGGCAGTGACACAAGTGCTGATGGCCGATCAAGTCCGGACACTGGATTGACGTCTGCCATGTACGAGAAGCCAGATGCTGGCAAACCATCTCCCGCGTGGAAGTATCGTGGCCCTGAGGCGGAGCGTCTGAGTGCCCAGCGTTACCCACAGGCGGCTTCAACAAGCGCGGCGCCTGCAAACTTGAAGGCAGATGATCAGTCCAGTACCCCTTCTCCACAAGTCGCGTCTGGGCTTCATTCAGCAATGTACGAGAAACCTGAGGCAGGCACACCATCTGCTGCATGGAAATATCGAGGACCGGAGGCCGAAGCGAACGCAGTGAAGGCAGTGGCTTCTCGCACCGGCACTGGCGGCTCTGCCCCTGAGAACGTGCAGGGGCCGGGCACACACGACCTCGTTGCCAAGGGAATACACTCTGCACTGTATGAGAAGCCCGAGGCTGGTGTGGCATCTCCACCATGGACTTACCGGGGTCCAGAAGCGGAGGCAAAAGCGCGCAACAGCGCGTAAGCAAAGTGCTAACTTGTACAGCTCGCAATTATGCGCAGGTCCCAAGGACATGCACGCCATGCAACCAACCCGGGGGCGGGGGGCGCAGAAGGTGAACATAAAGTTTTTTTTATAAAGATAAAACAACCAATACAAGAAAGATTCACGCAGATGATTCACGCAGAAACCAGTCTAAACTAATAGAGCATCCCGTACGATTGAGTTCGTCGGAGCGACTGTGAGCGACAATGACAGAAGAACTACATGCGGACGTCAAACTAAAGGAAATACATTTCTCCGGTGTCATCATTCTTCGCGATAGCACGTTTACCGGGTGCCTGTGCCTCCTTTCTCGGAGCAGCCTGTGCACAACAACAAATGCAAAACGTGATCACGTTGGTGGCACAGGAAAAGAAGCGGCACAACTGGTTCGCGTGCGCAGTGGCAGTTGCAGTGGTCGTGCGTCAGAAGCAGCGAACGAGTGAGCACCATACCTCGAACTGAAGAAATTTGAAATCTTGCTTTCTCTCGTGTTCGTTCAAATGCAAAACCGCAGCACAGTTCCCGCATCGGTAGCAGTAGTTTGGCGCCGAAAACAGCGTCAATGTGTTTCCGCCATGACTCCAATTGTACCCATCCATGACGAGCTGGTGCGCTCGGCACACGGCATCCAGTCTATTTTTGTGGTTCCACTGCCGCGCCACATCTTCTCCGAACGTGAATCCGGCTCCGCGGGGACTTGGCCCCCACCCCGAGGAGGCGTCATCTGGATCAGACCACAGCAAGTCACACATAATACCCTCTTCCGGGGGATCGCGGAGGCGGTCGAGGTCGTTCAGCTGGTCGATGGATTGCAAGTTCGGAGAGAGGCCTCCGTGCATGCACATGTAGCGGTTGTCGATGATGGCGCAGAGGGGCAGGTAGTCGAAAGCGTCCGTGAACAGCTGCCACACGGTGGATGAGCCGTACTTGCGCACGCACTCGTCGTAGAAGCCATAGACCTGGGTGATTTGCCGCGACTCGTGGTTGCCGCGCAAGATGGTGATGCGGTCCGGGTAGCGCACCTTCAGGCAGAACAGCAGCGTCACGACTTCCACACTGTAGTGTCCACGATCAACGTAGTCGCCGAGGAAAACGTAGTTGACGTCCGGTGGCGGGCCGGCGACTCGGAACAGTTCCATGAGGTCATAGAACTGTCCGTGGGTGTCACCGCACAGAGTCACCGGGAGCGGGACACGGCACACATTCCCTTCGGCGAGGAACACCTCTTTGGCCTTCTCACAAAGGCGGCGGACGTCAGCTTCGCTCAGGCACTCGAAGTCGTTCCGGAGCCTGTTGACCCATCCGTCCAGCTCGTTCAAAGCTTTGGGCTGGTTGCTTGTTCTCTTGCGCAGGCTCTTCATGAGGGCCGGCTCGGCGCCACGAGAGTCCATGTTTCTCCGCAATTGGTCTCAGCGGACACGTCAAATCAAAGGCAAGTATACAAGCACTTCTTCCGACGCAACGTTGGCGATCTAGAAACTCCAAACAGTTGCCTACTCCTTGAGTGCCTCCAAAGGCGATTGCTTTAGCACGTGGCAGCAAAAGACGAAGAACTCGACATGTTGTGTGTAATGAACACAGGAGAGGACGGGACTCGCGCCGAACACCACGTGGAGGGAGGGTCCCGGCACAACAATCACTGCAGCATGCCGCGGGAACGGAGCAAGAAGACGCGGACAAGAGGAAGAGGAAGAGCACCGGAGGAGCAGCGCAAAAACCAAAACAGCCAAGAAACAGAAAACCAAAACAAGAGACCAAACCAAAACAGCGACAACCCGACAACACAACAAGCGGCCGACCCCCAACGAAAAAACAACAAGAAAGAAAAACGGGGCGAACGTAAGCGCGCGCGTCATGTTTCAAACAAGGCCAACCTCATCCACCCACACCTTTGAGTCGACCGTGCTCCCGCAAACAAACTCGCAAAGGCTCCCGCCGCACGCGAGGGCGTATGTCGTGTGGTACTCGCAAGCCCGGCCGACCGACCGACCAGACTGAGAGACAGACACCGAGAAAGAGAGAGACGGACAGATGTAGGCAACCAACCAAGGCAGAGCCAAAGCCACCGTTCCGATCTAACTACACCAAAGCAAGCAAGCAAACAACAACAACAACAACAACAACAACAACAACATAGCGATTGAACGAACCAACCAACAAGCAATCGATCAATCCATTTTCAATCCATCAAACAAACAAACGAACGAACGAACGAACGAACGAACGAACGAACGAACGAACGAACGAACGAACGAACGAACGAAC
>ENA-OWNT01004630-OWNT01004630.1-seawater-metagenome-genome-assembly--contig:-NODE-4630-length-11914-cov-3.869477_pt1 | contig 11914 bp, 13 predicted proteins | sample MGYA00238136_ERZ651165 | MGnify/ENA primary metagenome ERZ651165 (study PRJEB26861, sample SAMN08777766) | seawater metagenome | isolation source: coastal seawater | place: USA: Florida | collected... | reverse complement strand
CAGCGAAGATAACGGCGGCGGCGGCGGCGACGACGGCGGCGGCACAGGATGAACATCGGGACAGAAGTGATGACGATGCTGTGACAGCGAGGGAAACCGGACGTCGGAGCACGAATAAGAGCACAAAAGTTCAAAAACGTCCATTTTGTGCGGTGTTGTTTTTTGGTATCAATTCACGATCCAACCAATCAATCATTCCCGCAAGTCGCGCTTGCACCATGAGCGGGGACAGCTCGGAACTAGGGATTGCACTGACTGAAGTGGATCCCGGCCTAAGAAGCACCACCGTCGCAGTTCTTGAGCCGAACTCAACCGCAAAAGTTAGCTACATCGAGACAAAAACCGAACATATCAACATCCGTGACCCGAAAGCCGTGGCACTCTTCGTAACTTCCCAGCAGAAGGACAGCTCGCAGATCGCCGTTGACGACGTACGGGTCGCTCACGACTACGTCTCCATCGGCAACACGCGTGTTCCCACGAACAGAGTGATCAGCGTGCATCACGGTGTCCACAACAAGACCTTGTATTGCGTGCTTTTGCAGCACGACACCTCGGACTCTTCCACACCAGCGATCACTTTCCACTATCTATGTCGTTCCAACGTCACCGCCGCCGACTCTGCGTCTGCATCGAAAGAAGATGACGGCGGTGCGTCCGCCCCGGATTCGTGGAAAGAATGGGTACACCAGGTGCAGGTCCGTGCGTCTCATCGCTCTCTTCGGAGTACGAAGTGTGCGAATTTTGCTTGTTACTCTTGCGTGCATTGTGTTGCAATCCAGACTTTGATTCACAGTGGATCTTTCAACGAGGAGCTGGATCAGAGACCGTCATTGATTCTGCTAAACCCAGCGTCGGCTTCAGGCAACGCAGTCCAGCGCTTTGAGGCAACAGCGCACCCGTAAGCCAGCTATCATTTTGTTTGCTCGCGTTTCGTTCATTCACATCAAGTTTTTGTTCGCGGTGTGGATGCACCATGTTGTGTCTGCAGGTACCTGAACGCAGCTGGTGTCAATTCCAAGATCATAGTTACGACGCACGAGACCCACGCGGCAGAGATCGTGCAGCAGGAAGACATTCTGAAGGCTCGTTCTTGGAGTTAATCGCCCATGTGTGCTGCAATCTTTCGTGGCCACCTCGTTGTTACTTTTTTGAATGGTGAACGTTGAAACAGAATTACCGCAGCATTGTCATTGGGTCGGGTGACGGAATGTTGTACGTAAAATTTTTGTTTGTAGCGGCACTCCAATGGTGTCCTGAAATTGACTGGTGCTGCTCGTGCCTGGCTAGGTATGACGTGGTCCAAGGCATCATGGCTCGCCCCGATGCACTTGAGGTCATCGGCAAAGTCCACCTCGCTATTTTGCCGCTGGGATCTGGCAACGGACTTGCCAACAGCATTCTCAGTGATCCTGCAAACGGTGCGTGTCGAACCAAAGCTCTAAATTCACTTTTGCGCAATGGTGTTACAACTTGCACCACATGTATGACGCACACTTTCTTTGATATACCTACAGGCTTTTCAATAGAGTCCAAACACGAACGATCACTGAAAGATGCTTGCTTCCTCGTTGCGCGAAACAAGGTTGGTGCATGGTGTGGTTGCGTACACCCCGTGACAAGGTCATCGCGCCTCGTGCTGACGGTATACACAATGGTATTTCTGCAAAGGCTGTCAGCCTCGATCTTGCAGCTGTGCAAACGCATGACAGCAAAATACAATGGGCGTTCCTGTCTCTTGAATGGGTAAGTTGTTTCTGCTGCCGCAATGCCACGGGTATCGCCGACGAATCAACGAACGCATGCCCGTGTCATACTGTAGGCTCTTTTTGCTGATATCGATATTGAAAGCGAAAAGTGTCGATGCTGCGGGGAAGCTCGTTTCATTGTGTGGGGTGTGTGTTGCTCGCAGCATCACGCCGCTCCATTTCCGGTCGCAGGCAATAACTCAGGTGTTCTGTCTTCCTTTTGTTGTCGCAAGGTATCGTCCGGATTATGTGCTGCTTAAGGAGGTACTACGGCACTTTTTCGTACCTTCCCAACGTAGAACCATCAGATGCAGACAGTGGCGGCGCAAGCAGAGGTGATATCGAGGAGCAGAAGACCGCCGATCATGTGTCGCTAGATCTGAATCTGTTGCCGAAGCTCTCAGAAGAGGTTCCCAACAATTGGTACGCATCGACAGCGAGCGCGGCTGGAGGTTTTATCATTTTGCTCACATGCGTGCTATTGAAATGATGGCTGCAGGGAGACTATAGATGGCATGATCACTCAATTTTGGGCATGTAACACAACGAAACAAGCGGCTGACATGACGATGGCACCACAGGTGCAGTTAATGCCCCATATCGTGAACTTTTTGCTCCGGTGTTGGTCTAACAACGTACTCGCATGATCTGTCAACAGGCGAAACTGTCAGATGGACTGTGGCATATCACTATTAACCGTGACCCAACATGTTGTAAGATGTCAGAACTCGCGCTCGGAGCATTTGAAACCGGTGACCATGTTGATGATCCTGCGTAAGTTTTGCTCGCACGCGCTCAGCGTCAATTGTGCCTTTCACTTTGGCGTACGGCTTTCTCGACATAACAAAACTCACGCAATCAACACTTTGCGCTGATTGGCTCTTCCAGGTGCGAGATTGTTGCAACGAAAGCTTTCCGCTTGACCCCACGAGATCCGGTATGTTCCTGTACAGCCCCCCAAAAAATCCGAAGCGTCAACTCTGTGCCCATAGCGACATCACTTTTGACCATGTGCAGGCCCCGCCTGGAATTCTTGCCGTCGATGGCGAGCGTGTTCCTTACGGCCCAATTCAAGTCCAAGTCTTCAAGGCTCTCGCGACCATTGTCGCTTGATTGTGTACACGTCAACAAACAACAACCGTCGCACCACATAATACAATCACATAAGAGACTTTGATGATTGTAGCGAGTGCGATCATGCCAATCCAATTTGCTCAATTAAGTTTTCGCATTATCAATACTTGTGGCGTTGATGATCTGCGTTTCTGACAGTGCCCAGCCAAGCAACGGTTAGTTTGAATTGGTTTTGTGAGCTGCCACATGCACCGACCTACGGCACGGCAAATGCAGTTGCGTCACAAGGATTCGGGGTGCTACCGCCGGCCCAGTCCATGGTTCCTTGTAATACAGCCACATTGTGGGCAACCTGTCGAAACAACAAGAAGTGGATTGTGGGTTGACCAGATTCAGTTTCCCCAAATGCGGCGATAACGCACTCCTTACCTCTGTGGGGTCGTGATAGTGCCAACTTGCAGGAGCTTCAAAATTGAACAAATGCACACCAATTAATTGTGGCGACGGGCACACCTTGAAGGCGAGCAGCATGTGAATTATTGGTGCCACGCACATGAGGTGTTGAATCCATTGTGGTGCAACAAATTGCCGGTGGCAAATCGGACGCCGGGCGCCAACCGCCACGTGCATCCCGAAGCATCTCCGGGCACTTGACCCTTCAACAACACAGAACGAATGTGGACAATGCACCCAAACGTCATTGATGGAGCAATTGTGCAAAAGCGAGTACATGCAAAAAATCGTTTCTTACATTCGTGCAGCGACCTGCTTGCGGGAAACTATACCAACCACCCTAGACGCCACAAACAAGCCCAACATCAGACCATGTCCGCTCAGCCTGTTTGCTCAAAATATCTCATGCGCAACCAACCTGCACAGTCCCGCTCTCGACTTCACCCGTATAATTCATTCGTCCTACGTGGGTAGCAGAGTAACTCGCGGCTGTTGGGTCGGTAAGGCTGCAATTGCAGCAGCCTCCGGCATCGCAGGTGTGCTGAAGAGGGTCGCCGCCTATCATTAAGTCAGGCTGCACAGAACACCAACAGGGATACGAGCATGTTCCTCGCGGTGGGTCCATGTAGCCTGGTCCAATTCCACAACTGTTTCCAACAGCGGAAACCAAAATGTAAACGGTAGCAAAAATAGATTTGCGATGAGGTCATCAACCGCGATACACCAGCGCCAGCGTCGCATAAACGCACCCAACTGTTGTATTTGCCCACCTCGCACCGGGAGTGCAGCTCAAATAGTGCCCATATGGCACGTCGAGCATCTCGACACAGTATCTGCAGCAGCAATGCGGCGGGAAACGAGGCTCAGCGGCTCGACGCGACCCCACAAACTGAAAACTGGCGCAACTCACTCATTGATGACACTGGTTGGATAGTTAACGACTGTCGTGTAAGTGTACGACGCAACGGTTCCTTCAGCATCCGCACAGTCTTTGTTTTCAAGGTAGTCTGAGCAGAAATCACAGGTTTGGTGACAGGTCAGCCGTATCATGCTGAGCACCTCACAAGGCCAGGCATGGCGAATGAAATCGATGGCTACAATTGTGGGTCGCACACCTGGCCGGGTCCTCGGAGAGCACTCCGTCATTCTGTAGAACTTCATGAATCGCGTAGGGGCTGGGTCAGTTTGCGATACCGTCTCCGTGACTCGTGCTGGTACATCTGGACGGTCTTGCTTTCCCGTTGCGGGTTCAGTCGCTGCCGTGGAGCAGATAGCAGCGGCCGAATCAGCGCCCCAACCAACAAACTGCATGTAATCGACGTCGTTGTTTGCGCGAGCCGTGATGGTGTACAACGTGCTCGGTCGAAGATTTGGAAGAGTTGTTCGTATGCTTGCCGTCGTCGCATTTACTGCGTACAGCTCCAACGGCCCTTGCACCATTTTGGCCGCAAAAGAGTTGTCGAAGGTCGCAGGGAGTGGAACAGTGCAATTGGCAGCAGGTGCCTTCGACCCGCTCCAGCAATCAACGCCTTCCCATGGGCAGTCCACAGCAGCTTGGAGGGCGCAGTGCTCGTAACCCATCAACACGCCTTCAACGTAGGTCCAGCCTTGGCATTGTACATCAGCATCGCAGTACGCCTGACAAGTCATTGCCCCCACAGTTTTGTTGGTGTTTGTCATGTTGGTAATGTTGTAAGGACTCCCAGAGAGGCAGACATGCGGTCGTGGCCCTCTGGTGACCGGGCTACTGGGCACGACCGTATACGTGAGCTCTATGCCTCCATTCAACACCGACGTCGCGTTCGGCACCGTTGTAGCGTTCCAGTTCGGTAAGGACACGGTGATTTCCAACGCCGTGTCGGGGGAGAACGGTGCAGCAGGAGTCGAGCACGAGACTTCGGTAGTCAGCTCGATGCCACCGACCTCGATTTCGTCATCAGAGACCCAAGGAGCGAAGCGATCAGTCGGGGACGCAAACGCGAGGGTCGCTGTTGCGGCAACGGCGATGGAGGTTGCCTTCATCTTGGCACGCAGAATGAGCAGCCACAGAGGGGCACGCTCTCTGCAAACACAGCTAGGGCTTTCAACAACAACTTCGCTGGTGTTGCGGAACAAATACTAACAACAAACAACAACAACAACAATAACAACAACAACAACAACAACAACAACAAAACAATCAACAACAAAAATGGAAGCACTCAAAAGCGGAAACTGAGAAAATGGGCATCCACACAGTGCATGCACGCACGTCCGCATCAATCACATAGTAAATGCAGCCAGCAGCTAGAGCGCGCACAGACAGACACACAAACAAACAACACACACACACACATGCACAGAAAGGAAGCAAGGAAAGAACGAACGATGACGAACGCGACGAACGACGAAGTAAATCGAAAGTTCGATCGATCGAACGAACGAACGAACGTTCGAATGTTCGAGTCAGCGAGCGAGCCAGCGGCCAGCGAGCGTGTCTGCGCGCTGACTGTTGTTGACGTGGCGACTTCGCTGACGAACGACGAACGACGAACGACGAACGACGAACGACGAACGACGAACGACGAACGACGAACGACGAACGATGAGCGACGAGCGACGAGCGACGAGCAACTTTCATGCGATGGTTCGTTCCTCTTGCTTGGGCAGTGGTAATGGTGGCTGTCGTCGTCGTTGTTTGTTGTGGCTGTGTTGTGATGTTGCGTGTCGTCAATGTGTCACGGTGGTGATGGTAGTGGTGGTCGTCGTAGTGGTCGCCGTTGTTGTCGAAGTCATTGTTCACTGGCTTGTTCTCGTCGCGCTTCTTCTTGTCGATGGTGGTGGCGTTGGTGATGGAGTGGTAGCCATCGACGTTGTAGTCGAGGCTTGGGTTTGGTCGTCGCTGTCGCCGCCAGTTGGTGTTTGTAGTTGGTCGATGTGGTTGTGTCCGCCGCGCTCGCAACGTCAAGCGGCGAATTGTTCAGAACATTTTCTTGGCAAGGAGGAAAGTGCTGCCAGAAAAGGCTGCCAGTGTGTTGGATCGTCTTGATTCGCTTCGGTGTCGATCGTGGTGAAACGTGGGCAAGTCGACATGAAGAGAAACTGGGTTCCTTCTTCCGACAGTGCCGCGTGAGTCAATGGACATGCAGCCGTGAACGTTGCTTTCTGGCAGGTTGCTCCACTTGAAGCATGCCCCGCCGATCCGGTTCCACGCCCGTCTCAAGCAACGCGCCCGCCGCGGCGGCGCCTCGACCCCCGTCGAATTCGAACGCGTCGCTACCTGATGTCGGTCAGCAATTCAAGGTCGGCTCCGTTGTGAAAGTCGGCACGAGGGTCAAATTCGTTGGCACCGTGACGACTGCCTACGGCGACGGGACTTACGACATCATGTACCAAGACGGCAAGAGGGATTTCGACATTCCCCATGCATTGATCAGCTCCTACACCGAGGAAGACCGCCGCGCGCGGTCTCCTTCGACTGTTTCTCTGGGCGGTTCAAAAATCATCGACAGCATTGATATCGAAGACGCAGTGTCGGACGAGTGGGCCTCGATCGGCGACGTCGTGCCGGCCGGCAGCAAGCTCGAGATTGGCCCCATCAAGCTTCCGAGAGCGGGTGCCTTGTTAGAATGGAAGTTTGCCGTCTTGAATGGCGAAGACATCGAGTTTTGCGTCCTGTTCTCTGACGGCCAGCATGTGCCAGATATGGTCGTGGAGGAGGCGTTGTACTCTGGCGTGGGTACGGGCCACTGGTTTTTCGACGAGCCTGGAGAGGCAATTTTGCGGTGGAGTAACTTTTTCTCGTTCATTTCAGCGAAGAAAGTCCGATACCGCATTCGAATGACTTTTCCGGATGCTGGCGAGAACGCGCGTCGCCGCCGACAAATCACAACTCAACTGCAGCAGGCGAGGGAGGAGTTGCGAGTACGTGAATCCGCTTCGTTGTCCTGTGCGGCGACTCGCACTGTCGCGAGCATTCGCTGTAACGCTTTTCGCATTTTAATTTCCATGTTTCTCTCAGACACTGCGCGCGCTGCCCGTCACCGGTCGCCAAAGCAGCGGCTTGAGAGCGCTGCGGGAGCAAGAGCAAGACGCTGTCAAGGACTACCAAGTTCGTTTGCGGCGATGCACATTGTAACGTGAATCCTGCTGCGTTTTTCACAGTGCCGCACGTTCGTGCTGTGTATGGTAGGCCGCCGCGGAGCAAATTCAAATCCTGAAGGGGCAGCGGCAAGTTCTCCGAAAGAGAGCCATTCTGTTGATTCTTCGACTAAACGCTCCGACAATAATAGATTGCTTGTTGGAACGCCGATCTGATAGAACATCGGCTCAAGCAACGAGCACCAGGGGCGTCCCACCTGGATTAGAAGGGTTCGCAGCACTTGTCAATGCATGCGCCGGCGACGAAGGGGCCCGCGTGCCTGATGATATCATTTGGGAAACACATATCCCTCCCCTTCCTGGTCGTGACCACAGAAACGAGTCTTCGTCGACGTAACACGTGCTTGGACGATGACGATCACCGAGACTTCAAAAAACATATCAAGTAGCGTTGTTGTTGCATTGTTTAAAAAAAAAACTGTTAGTGCATTCTATGCTGAAGGAAACTATGCCAACCATCTAAGCGCTTTGGTCGAACATTTCACCGCCATCAGCCATAGCGACGCTGGACACCGTGTTCTTGATGATCACCTTGTTGAGCTCACCCACGGCGCGCAGGCAGCGATCACGCAGAGGTAAATAATCGGTTTCCAAACCCTACAGAACACGCAACTGGTCAGCACCAAGCATCGCACACGGAGACCAGGGACACCGGCCGGTTCAACACAGGCCTCAAGCCAAAAACGCACCTTGCTGGCAATAAAATCGGCACTCTCAAATATCAGCTTTTCGTGGTTGCGCATTTGCTTCTCACGCTTGCTAAGCTCCTTCGCGTACTTGTCGCTTTGCAAGAAGGTCTTCAACTTTTCGTACTTGGCAGACACGATACCGATCTGCGACTTGATACCGACGGCGCGCAAATGGTACAACTCCTTGTATTCCTTCAAGAGTTCTGCAGACTCCATCGCTTCTTCCTTGAGCTGATCGATGTTTTTCAAGATGGGGATCTCTGCTTTCATCCTCTCCATCTTGTTGGCGAGGGACTTCAATTCGTCCCGGATCTTGGTGTCCAAGCCTGGCACAAACAACACGGGCGCAAGAGTGAGCGAAACCGAAAGTGCCGCGCGTCACCCTGCCACGGAACACAAACAAACTTACCGTTGATCTTGTCCAGCTCTCCTCTGCGCTTTCTGAGCTCGGCCTGGAGACGCTCGTGTGTGTCCTTGGCAGCCTGCAGGGCTGAGTTCTTGAAGTCGTGTTCCTTCTTCGCCTGCGCCGCATCTTGGCGGCTGGGCGCGTTCTCGCCCAAGCGCTCCGTGTGCGCGATCGAGTTGGCGATGTGCTTCAACAACTCGACGATGATTTCCTGGGTCTTGGCATGCGACGACTGCGCCGACTCCTTGGCCTCGTCAAAGTTTTTCAAGAACTCGGTCATAATGCGGTCACGCTCGAACAGCAGCTCGTACTTCTGAGAGTCTTCGTTGTCGCCTTTGTGTTCCTCAATGCTGTTCGTGAGCTCCTCCAAGTGCTTGCGGGCGTGCTCGTTGGCTTTCCTGGTCTGCTCAATTCTAGATTGAGTGGACTTCACCTCCGAGTTGCTTGACTTGACCTTCTGCAGCAGCTCTTGCCGTGCCTGCTCTGGGTCCATCGAGAGCCAGTTGGCCTCGGTCTCGGCGGTCTCTTTCTCCTTCTCCAGACGAGACAGGCGCTTCTGCACGTCTTTGTACTCGTTGATGTACGTGTTGAACTTGATGTCATCCTCGAGGCGTTTGATGCTGGCCTTCATGTCCTCCATCTTGGCTTTACCCTGATCGATACGCTTCTGGGCGCCCTCCTTTTCCTGTTGCAGCGCCATGAAACGGTTCTTCTCCTCGAAGCCAAGCTCCTCTATTTTGGCGGCTTCCTCGCGCTTGATGTCCTCGATGCGCTCCGTCAGCTCGGCGGTTTTGGCGATCTGGGCCTGCTTCATGCGGTAGACGTTGTCGGCCTCGCGCTCGAAGCTGGCATTCTTCTCCTTGAGCTGCAGCTGGAAGTTCTTAATCTGCTGCGGGTCGGTGGTCATGCGCGCCTTGTCCTTTGCAAGGTTGTAGTCCGCGAGCGTGCCCTCCAGCTCACGAACCTCTTCGATGAGCGTCTCGTACTTCTTCTCCAAGCGTTTGTACAAGTTGCCGTCCTTTTCGTGGGCGTCGATTTCGGTCTGCATCTTGCGAATCTCCGTCTGCAGCTCTGTGTTCTTGGTCGTCAACAGTCCAACGTAGTACGACGCGTCCTGGATCTGTCGGCGAGGACCGGCGGTACCGACGCGCATCTGCACGCCAGACATTCCCTGCCCCGTGACGGGGCGTCCCTGGACTTTCACAGCAGTCTTGGACCCAACGCCGGTGTTGTTGGTGGTCCGCTGCGCGGTGGAGAGGCGCTTGGCGGTGGACATGGTGCGCTGTGCTGTCTACGAAGCGCACGCTGTGGCACTTGCGAGCGAGCAACAAAAATCAAGAGCGCGGAAGACAGAAAGAAAGAAAAACTGCCGGGATCAACGAAGAGAGCTCGATCCTCACAATGGAGAGACCGATCAGGCTGCCCAGCTGTTGGTGCTTTAGAAGCGAAGAAAAATCCAGCAGAAAACAACAAACAAACGCACAAAAACGAAAAAAGACACACAGAGTGGAGCACCCGGACTCTAAACAAAAACGACGACGACGACGACAACGACGACGACAACTACAACAACAGCAACCACAAACGAAAGTGGCGTGACACAACCCAACCAAAGCCAACCCAAAGTAAGCAAAACCAACGAAGTAAACCAACCCAAACGCTGATCGCTCACTGACTGCGAACGAACGAACGAACGAACAAACGAACGAACGAACGAACGAACGAACGAACGAACGAACGAACGAACGAACAAACGAACGAACGAATGCTCTCCTTCAAAGTCACTCACAGTCACTCACTCACTCACTCACTCACTCACTCCGCCAACCAACGGTGTAACCGCACTCACTCACTCACTCACTCACTCACTCACTCCTTCGCCGAAAGCTGCGCAACGTCGCCTCCCACCCACTCACTCACTCACTCACTACTGCGCGGTCAATCAATTCTATTACATTCTCCGCCTCCACGCCCACACGCAAACGCCGGCGGTCAATCAAGACTATTACGTATTCACTGTCGCCGGCGGTCAATCATTTCTATTACTTTCCGCGCATCCGCGCCCACACGCAAACGCCGTCGGTCAATCAAGACTATTACGAAATGGGAGCAAACCGCCGGATCGGTCAATCAAACTATTAACTTCTATGGGAAGTGTGTGCGGGAATTCCGCAGTCGGTCAATCAAAACTATTACGACGGCGGTTGCGGGAGGTGTGAGGAGCGGTCAATCAAAGTCATTACTTTGTGGCGTCCACGCCCACAAAAAGCAGCGTCGGACAATCAAAACTATTACGAATGGACGGCGCAGCGCAGCGTTCAAAACGGCTGAGAATCAGTCAGAAGTCAGTATGTGGTGGTAATAGTTTTGATTGATTGATTGATTGATCGAATCTCCCTCCCTCCCTGCCTTTGTACTTTTTTGACTTTTTTAGACGGTTTGAGCGTCGAATTTACAGTTTTTGGACGTTTCGAGCGTCGAATTTGCGAATTTGTGGTTTTTGGACGTTTTCAACGTCGAATTTACCTTATTCTGGTTTTTTAGACGTTTTTCATCGTCGAATTTTAGGAAATTGGAAATTGATTTTACGATTTTCGATTTTCGATTTGTCGCCTTTTATCGTATGATTGCCCTTTCTCTTTTTTTCGTTTTTGACTTTGAGACTTGGCTGTGTCGCCTTGGAAAAAGTTGAGAATGTAATCTCTAGTCTAGGCATCTACCCGGGCTCGAAAACTCAAAAACTGAAACCTGAGAATTGAAAACTGCGCACTGAAAACTGCAAATTCACAAATTCGCAAATTCGACGGTGTGAAAACGTCTAAAAATCGAAAATCGAAAGTGCGAAAGTGCAAAAAGTCAAAAAGTCAAAAAGTCAAAAAGTCAAAAAGTGCGAAAATCGAAAATCGAAAATCGAAAATCAAGGCTCCAAAAATACGACCACAGAAATTCGACGAACGAAAATCGACGTTGGTTTGCTTGGCCACACCGACCGCCACACCGCGGCCACAACGTCGTCGTCGTCGTTCGTCGTCCATCGCCCGTCGTCGTCGTCGTCGTCGTCGCCGTCGCCGTCTGTCGACGCATGAATGTGTGTGTGCTCGGCAAGTGCAAGTGCGAACGTGTTGCTTCGTTCGCTCTGTCAGTTTGTTGATCGGAGGTTTGTACGTTGTTGTGGATGGATGGGTGGAAGGATGGACGGATCGCTGGATGGATGGACGGACGGATGGATGGATGAATGGATGGTTGATGGATGCTTGAATTGGCGAATGCAAGGACACAGCCTCGAAGCCCTTCTTGCCCAGACGCTGGCCTCTGTGTTTCTGAGCAAGGAGAGTGGGTGAATCACGATGTTCTAGATAAGAGCGTTGTGTCCTTGGAGAGGGAGCCGTGGGATCGAACACAAG
>ENA-OWNT01004629-OWNT01004629.1-seawater-metagenome-genome-assembly--contig:-NODE-4629-length-11920-cov-4.629148_pt1 | contig 11920 bp, 16 predicted proteins | sample MGYA00238136_ERZ651165 | MGnify/ENA primary metagenome ERZ651165 (study PRJEB26861, sample SAMN08777766) | seawater metagenome | isolation source: coastal seawater | place: USA: Florida | collected... | reverse complement strand
GTCATCGTCATCGTCATCGTCATCGTCATCGTCATCGTCATCGTCATCGTCATCGTCATCGTCATCGTCATCGTCGTTGTCGTCGTTGTTGGTTTTCGTGGCCGTTGTTGTTGTTCGAAATGGTCAAGTTGCTGTTGCTGTTGCTACTGCCGCTGCGGCTGTGGTTTCGGGCGTTGGTCGTGCGTGGTGGTGTTGTTTGTTCTTCCTCCTCTTCTTCTTGTCGTTGTTGGTGGTGGGATTGGTGCCGGTTAAAACGATGATATGTTGACAGTGTGAAGCGCAAGGCACAGGCGGCACAAAAACACAGGAGTGGTGTGCAAATAATTGTGCTCTGCTGCTCGATATTGTTCGCAATTGTGTCTGTGGTCGCGTGAAGTGCAATGTAAAAATTCCCTTGTTCTCGTTCCACTGGTTGGATGGTGGCAAGACGCTAGCTTGTTGGTCGGCATCAATAAGCTGCACAGAGCGCTCATGACGCCCAGTGCACTTGATTGGAGCTAAAAGCCGAGCATGATGACATTCCACCGACACGGAGCTGCGTTGGTCGTTCTCTGTTTTCGGTTTTGGTCCGTCGATGTGGCGGCGGACTGTTCGGTTGGCTTCTCCAACAGCTCGTCCAGCACTCCTCCGTTCACGTGCGAAAAGTGCCTCGCCGGCTACTACGCTGCTACAACAACCGCCACTGTGTGCTCATACTGCATCGCGGGCGAGTACCAAAATGGGCAAGGGAAGTCTTCATGCAAGACTTGCGCTGGGGGCACATACTCAGATCATGATGCCGCAACCGCATGCACGGACTGTGCCCCAGGAACAAAAGCCAAGAACTCTGGATCGTCTCAGTGTTACTCCTGTTCTCCGGGTCAATATCAGGACTCTTCAAAAAAGACGAAATGCAACGCTTGTGCGAATGGCGAGTTCGTTGCCACAGCAGGCGCCACTGCATGCGAAGCGTGTCCCAACGGGCAGTTCGGGTTGGGTGTTGGCGCGACATCTTGTGGACTGTGTGCGACGTGCGCAACAAATCAGTACATCAATGGCACTTGCTCCAATTTAGCAACCTCTACGGCCAACTGCCTGGATTGTGTTGAAACATGCGCGGTAGGAGAATATTTGGATGGGGCCGAGTGCGACGGGACTGGTAATGTAGACCCACGCCTGAACGGTAGTTGCATCACGTGCACGCTTGCAACCTCATGCGATGCCGGTTACTATGGACACACTCGTAACGATTGCAACGGGAGCTACGCTGTTGACGGCGTCGTGTGTCGCACCTGCAAAACGTGCCCTGCCGGGAAGTACGAATCCACGTCTTGTGGAGCTGGCAGTACGAGTGATGTCACAGCTTGCACTGTCTGTGCCAACACGCTTGGCTCATGCGCGCAACACGAGTATCTCTCAGAAGCGTGCAATGGGTCCACAACGGTGGACGTCTCAACTTGCTCCAGTTGTGCAAACCAAGTCTGCAGTGCGGGTCAATATCTTGACGCTTGCGACGGGACGGGGACAGCTGACACCTCAACTTGTTACAACTGCACGGTGTGCGACACAGACGAGTTTCCTTCCGGAACGGCCTGCAACGGAACGGGCAGCAGTGACACAGTCCAGTGTCTACTGTGCTCAGAATACTGTGCCGCCAATGCCACTGGCCACTACGACACGCTCGCAAATGACGGTAAGGAGTGCGTTTACCACTGCCCCGCTCAAACGGCAGACGACGCAGAAGCTCAAGTTATGGCGGACCTCTTCTCGTCAACACTGGTGGACACGCTACATGCCCCTCCATACAACTTTGATCCTTCTTTCAACATATCATCGTTTTCAGTGTTGGACTTCAGTAATCAACTGGCGGTCACTCTCAACGTCGACTTCTACAACGAAAGGGACATTCTCGAAGACCGATCAGACGCGCTGGCTACTGCGTTCGCTTCGGTTGTACACCGAAGTCAGTCTGATATAACGGTGTCGGCGTTTGTCGCGGATTTGGCCTTGCAAAGCGCCTCGCGAACGAAATTGCTGTATGCCGGCCGATTACCAACCATACTGAACACAACATCCTGTGAGACAACTGGTTTCGGTGCGCAAAGTGATTATGAAGATTTGGCGGCTTATTGCGCAAGCACTTGTGTGAGTGTTGGAAGTTCGTGCGTGGCGACATCAATTAATACAACCACAGACGAATGTTGTCTGTACAGTGAGTTCGACGATACTCAGGTCGAAATCGCAGGAAATCAAGATCCCAAGGACTCATTCTTTTACAGCCAGACTCAAAGTGGCGGTTGTTTTGTGCCAACAACGAACGTGTTTAATCAACAGTGTCCTGAACGCGAACACCGAGATGACAATGGTGCTTTGGTACCCAACTATTATCAACAGTAAGTGTCATTTTGCATAGCCAATAATGAGGTCACGTGCGTGTAGTTCAACAAGGTCTTTCTGACCGTAGGTACATTCTGTTCCAAGACGGAGTGGAACAATTGGGCTCCGAAGAATTCCTGTGTGTGAGCCACGTGAGATCAGAACCTGGGTGGGCATTCTACGATGATTCTGCCAGCCAGTGGATATCGTTTATTCCCCGGCTCGACACGGATGCGGTGGTTGCTAAAGTTGACTTTGAGTATGGCTTGGTGGGAATGTACAATTTCGATGGCTTCATCGATGGTGTGCATTACGGCTACGTTGGCAACGATTTGGTCTTCAACTCGACGGTTGTCTCGAACATGGGGACAAAAGTAGTGTCGTGGGGCGTGTCTGCAACGTACTTTTGCTCTCTGTCCAGCGCCAGCGTGAATCGACGACGGCAGTTGGCGCCCACTGTGCTCAACCACCGCCGCTTGGAAGCCCTCAGTGACGAGGCAGTGTTGCAAATAATAGTCGAAGTTGGTTTGTGCGACACCCATGAATTCCAGTGGCTGGGAACATGCTATCCATGTGCATATACTTCTTGTGACTCCGGATATTACCTGAGCCCTTGTGACGGGCTCGCCGTTTATGACACTTCCGAATGCGTGGCTTGCACATCTGCAGACACCTGCAACGCAACGGAGTTTTTGTACGGCACCTGTGACGGCACAGCAACGATTGATGGACTAGCATGCAAGGCATGTTCCGAATGCATCGACGGCTTGGACGCAAGCGATGGCACTCCGTGTGACGAAGCATGTGACAATGATCCCGTGTTCGACAACTGCCCCGTTGAGGTGCGTTTGTTGCATCGACCGCCTGTGCATCGGGGCGAAAAGACGAGGCGAGGCTAAGTGACTGCTCACTGCATTTAGGTAAATATTGTGTCCGATCCATCAACCAATTTTTCCGCAACACTTGGTCAAGGAACCGCATTTTGGCCAACGATCACCGCGACCGATGTTGAAGATGGACAATTAATTGCCCAACCACATGCATCCATCAATTTTGGCCTCGATTCCGGCTCCGTGTTTCCAGCAGGCACAACCACGCTCTCTTTTTTTGTCAATGTACGCACCGCTGTTGCATCCTGTTCAACACGAACGAATCTAATATTTCGTCGCCATGTTGTGCTCAGGACTCCATGGGAACAACGGTAAATTGTTCATTCGCAGTGGTGGTCCGAGAAGAAGCCACTCGGTGCAATTTTGGGGCCTACTGGGACCCAGAGCAACAAACATGCATCTCGTGTGCTCTGCCAGGAAATTGTTCTGTGGGAGAATTCTATGACGCAAATACCAAATGTCAAGGGTTTGGAATGACCGACGATTCTTGTCAACCTTGTACGTTGAGATTGTTGTTGCAATCACCAATACATTGGCGACATCACTGTGTGGGCTGTGCTGCGACTCGAAGGTGGAACCGCAGGGGACTGTCCCGAGGGCTACTTCTTTTCAGAAACATGTGATGGAACGGCAACATTTGACACAGCCTGCGTTGCTTGTGCTGATGCCGGCGAGTGTCCGGACGGATACTATCACAATGCCAGCACTACACTTTGCGACGGTTCCACAACGTTTGATGAACGATGTGTCGCGTGCTCTTCGCTCGGCACATGCGCAACGGGCGAATACTTCGACGAGTCTCTGGTGCGTGCAACCGCCGGACGAAGTGATTGGCATCACTCGATAACACTTTCTTGCACTTTGTTTACAGTGCGATGGCACCGGCAGCGTCGATTCGTGTGTTTCCTGCACTGCGGTGGGGGATTGCCAAATCGGATACTTTCACAATGCATCCATTTGCGATGGCACGGGCAGTGAAGACTCATGCGTGAAGTGCCAAGCCTGGGACGCATCGACGAGTGATTGGCAAGTTCTTGCAGCCGGGCGGTGTCCCATAGGCTACTATTTGAACGTGACTGGCTGCACAGGTATCGTAGACTGTGCATGTTGCCGTCCGATTCGCCAGTGAATAGATTGTTTGTTCCCATGCAGGCGAAGGAATTGAAGATGATGGGTGTGTGCCATGCACCACCAACGGGGATTGCGACACAGGGTTCTACTTTGACGCAACGAGGTTGAACACGTCGGTCGCCCTCGCACGAGTGGAACTGCTCTCATATTGGATTTCCTCTGCGTGATGTGCCTCACGTGCAGGTGTCAAGGCAACAAAGCTGAAGACGACTCATGTCAGCCATGCACAACAACCGGCAATTGCGCGTTCGGGCGGTATTTTAACACGTCGGCATGCGATGGAACGACGGATACCAATGGGTTCGTGTGCCCCATGTGACTACGGTTACTCAGTTAGGCAGAGTTGTCTCGTGACGTTGCGTCAACTGTGTGGTTTATACCAGGTACACATGCCCAAGATGCACAACGGAGGGCAATTGTCCGGTAGGACAGTTCTACAATCGGTCAGCCTGTGCTGGTGATACGGAAAGCGACAGTAGTTGTCAGGTAAAAACCGCGAGCAACCATTGCGCTTTCTATCTTCCACTGAGCTTGATAGTGGGTGGTAGGTATGCACGGCGACGTGTCCGCCAGGAAAATATCATAAAGGTGCCGCGAGTTCGTGCGATGGGACAACAAGATATGATGATAGCTGCGTACACTGTACTCGAAAGGTTAGGGGACTTGTATGAGAGAGCATGTCTGGGCACTGCTGACACCAGCTTTGCTTGTTGATTTGTTCAGGGACAGTGCGCGGCCGGAAGCTACTGGAACGCCAGCACCTGTGCTGTCAGTGGGGCTACTACAGACGCTTGCTTCCCTTGCACAACGGTGGTTTATCTGAGTCATAATGTCAGCGTAAATAGGTCCAGCGATGTCACTGAATGATTGCTGTTAATAGGTTGGCAACTGTCCCACGGGAACCTACCACGATATTTCACAATGTACGGGCCGAGGGACTGATCCTGACGACAGCTGCATTTCATGCACGACCCAATGTCCCCCAGGAATGTACCTGAATGCCTCGGCAGGATGTCAGGTACGCTAATTGCTGTTGCAAATAGTTGTCCCCACATTTTACCGCGTGATTTCGTATTTGCAGGGCAACTCGTTTGAGGATGATGTTTGTTTCGAGTGCACCGCTTTCGGCGACTGCCCCACTGGGTTCTACTACGATGGCACCGATTGCAGCAATGGTAATGCCACGAGTGATTCATGTGTTCCTTGTGCCGAGTCAGTAGCAGATTGCCCCTCCGGGACGTATTTTGATGCCGCTGCATGCACTGGCAAAGGGCGGGCGGATGTTGCTTGCAAGCCCTGTTGTCAAGTAGGATACTTCCACGATGGCGTCTCTTCCTGCGACGGGTCATCGGGGTGTTCTGCCTGTGCATTCACAGCGTCAGCGAGTGGAGGCGGCGGCGGCACATGTGGCTCAGATTTTTATCACAACTTGGATGGATGTGATGGGACAACGACAGTGGACAATGAGTGCATTGAGTGCCGTTCAGCATCAAGCGATTGTACCGGAGGATACTTTTTGCGGCCAGCGTGCACAGGCATTGAAGTGTACGACGTTTCCAACTGCACTGCGTGCAACGCATGCGAGTGTGGTACGAGCGGAATGTACTACTTCGACAACAGCCAATGTGACGGAAACAGTAGCGGGTGCCTTCGTGCCAAAGGCTGCAACAATAACTGCCACGGGCATGGCATTTGCGATCCGTCCGTTGGTATTTGCACATGTTTCGACGGCTGGGGTTCCCCCAGCGATGTTGCATTTTACAAAGCTCCAGACTGTTCGCAGCGTGTCTGTCCGGCGGCGACAGCATGGATTGATGTCGTACGTGTGATGATTGTGGAAGCCCCAGTCTGTCCCACCGCTAACTTGCGTGTGTTTTCTGGTTTTTGTTCATATTTTGAAGCCTGGTTCCGAATCCAGTGCGCATTCCGTGGAACTTGAATGCGCAGGCCGCGGAAATTGCAACAGGGCGACTGGAGAATGTGTGTGTGCCTCGCCGTATGCTGGCAACGCATGTCAGTTCACGTCATGCGCCGCTGTGGAACCAAGTTCTTATGGTGAACGGCAGGTGCGTGGTGCATTGGCATCAAATACATCATATCGTTCGCCAATTAGTCATCGCTCAACATCTGCCGTCTATAGAATCGTACCAATGGAAACCGCAGCGTGTTTTGCTCAGGACACGGCCGCTGCGTTCCCATGACTGACATCACGATTGAGCCGACAGCCCTCCCATTGATAGCATGTACGTTGCCTGATTGCGGGTTTGCGGTATGTCACATTCTATTGACACTACTTGCTCATGTGCTGCAAGTGTCGGTGACATATGAGTCGCAGTTTGATAGCACTAGGATATTTGGATGTGTGTGTGATTCATCATGGGAGGTTGGTCTCGGAGACGGTGAGGTGCAGGAAGCTGAGTGGTTTGGCAAGTTGAGCTGGAGTGCTGAGTTGCTGGTCAATATGCGTCCTGGTTAACGAACACCCGCCCACGTATAGGTCCGGACTGTGGACTGAGACACTGCCCCACAGGAGATAATCCTCAAACAGTGATCAATGAGGCGAACTGCAGTGGCGTTAACGGTGGCTCAGCTGGCAATCTTTGTTTGGTGGAGTGTGCCGGGCAAGGAAGCTGTGACCACGTACGTCCACGATTGAGACTTGACCACTGTTTGCTTAACCATGATTGCTCATGGTGGTTGTACCTTGCACAATTGTACTCTGCACAATTGTACTCTGCACAACACAGGCCACCGGCGAGTGCAAGTGTCGACAAGGCTTTGGCGGGTAATTCACATACACGATAGCAAGCTGTTTCGTGTTGAAGCATGCGCCTGAATATTTGTTTGTTTGCTGCAGAGAAAATTGCGCCACGCGGCTCAAAGTTACCGAAAAGGACGAAGATGGCTGGGGTATAGAGCTTGTGATGCAACAACTCGCTCTCCGCATGTTCTTTACAACTTGTTATGCTGTACACGTGAAAATGCAGGTGGTGTTGTTCCCAATCACGAGGCCGGTGGAGGACGAACCAGAACAGGAGTTTGATTGTGTGGGCATAAGTGTTTTTCATAACGTTTACATCACAATTTTTCTATTTCAAAGCAAGGATTTTCGATACTATGCCGAAAAAGCGAGAGGAGCAGTGTTACAAATAAATACATGGACGCCATACTAGCAGGCACTTGTTTAAACATTGCACATCACGGGCGCCCAATATCGCGCAGACTGACTTGCCGACCAGGTCAAGTCACTTGTGATCGGCTTGATCCGTATGTTGTTGGCGCTGCAGTTCTATTGAGTCGGTGGTGGGAATTTGGTGGAATCCCATCGGCACGAGTGCTGGCACACCAGGCGTCGTGGCGTTGAAATTCACGCCAACGCCAGTCGGGAGGTCAGGCATGGTGCCGTAAGGGATATGGACCGGGTATCCTGGCATTGTCCAAGGTACGGGCACAAGCCATGCTGCTGGTGCGTGCGGAAGTATGTTCCCAACTTGGGCAGCGTGGGGATATCGTGCACGCAAGTCGGTTGCCGAATTTGATAGACGATGGTAAGGCGCGTTTTGAACCCCAGAATCAAATGACTGACCCACTTCGGTGTTCGCCATGCGCTGTTGCACGGCTGCAAAAGCGTGATGTTGTGAGTTCCCAAGATGTCGAACTTGTTGATATGCCTGTGGCGATTGTGCGAGAGCTTGCAGCTGCAGCTGCAGCTGAAGTTGTTGTAGTTGTTGTTGCTGCTGCTGAAATTGTACGTGCTGCAGTGCTGCATTTTGCATTTGCAATTGCCCACTGCGGCTGTTCAGCGCAGTGGCCTGTGCTGCCTCCGGCGTTTGCATCTCTGCCTGCTGCACAGCCGCTTGCCGCTTTTCTCGCTTTGCCTTCTTAGATCGTGGCTTGGGTGGATTGCGCGGTTTCTGCTTGTCCTTCTTCGTGTGTTTGGCCTTTGTTCGCGGCTTTCGCTTCATTATGTGTCCTAATGCAGTTGGCTTTGCTTGGGCGGTGTGAGAGCCTTGTGCCGCGGCACTTACTCCACTGTGAGTGCATGGCGCACGCGCAAAGGCACCCGTTGGTCCCTGTGATCAAGTCACCATAGTTCATGCGAAGTGGTCTCACACAGTCTTTTACCCATTGCACGGGTTCAAAATGTTCAAGTTTACGCACCGCCAGCTGCTCGAAGTGGGCGACACCCTCAACCCAATTGAAACCCATTCGAACCAGCAACGCGATTTGTCGGGGGTTGATTCGTGTGTTGCTCAATGGAGGAGTGTCCTCTGCAATCCGACGTTCGTTCACGAAGCTGACACGCACGTTCGAGTCAACCAAGGGTTCGAGACGCGCAACGTGTACGGGCAGTGTACTTACGCTTCCACCTGGCTTTGAACCCACGATCCCAGCTGTGGGTAATCTTTTGTGTCAAGGTCTGGTGGTACACGCGAGTGGCCGTTCTTCGTGATGAATGAACTCAGTAAGTCAGCTTTGGATTGCCATTTTGACTGGATCTTGTTGCACCACCTAAATCCAAGCGCCTCAAGCTTTGCGATCTAGTACACGCATATGGAACGTCGGTTATCAAACTGTTGTTGGTGCCATTTGCAAACCAACAAGTGTTGCGGGTGCGGGTCGTCAACCGAACCTGCTCTTCACTAATGCGGTTCTTTTTCTTTTTCAGAGGTAGACCAGCCTAACGAGGCGCAACATCAAAGCACAATCACTGTCTACAACAACGTGTCGTTGCTGGCGGTAGCTCCGCACCTTTAGCAAACACTCTGTGACAAAAGCATCCCTCTGCGTCTTGGCCCACTTGCCCAGTTTTGGATATTGAGGGGTGTCGAGACGTTGCTGAACATTGGCGGTACCGTGTTCCTGTGCAGCATCAACGCGTTGTCAACTGTGTGGCAGCGACAACCAGGTGGCTGTGCACACCATCGACTCACTCGCACGAATTCCTGCAGCAGCGCGTACTTGCTGTCCCAGGCAGCAGCCGCAATTCCCGTCCACACGAAGTTAACACTCTGCTCGCACACCAACATCGTTACGTCGCTATTGCTGGCAAACATAGGTACGCTGGACGCGGAGCAAACCGCAAACACACCTCCAATAACGCCACCTGAACACTTAACACTTGATGCCTTGAGCGAAGTCGAGTGTGACGGATTGCTTCCCTCTGTGCTTTTACCCACTCATAAAATTCTGTAGTGCGAACAACAGACCAGTCACACGGGCAGACCAGTCACACGAGTAGGGTTCGTGTGCGCTGTGACGTGAGCCTGTCTTTGTACCTGAGCATACGGCGGACTTGGAAATGCGTGCCCGGCCGTGTCGATATATGAATTCTTTCAACATCTCAAAGCAAATTTGCCATTGCTGGGACGGGCTCTCGTCGAGCAAAATCCCAGCGTGAACCAACTTTCGAAACTGGCAACAAGGACAGCAACACACGTGAAAGATGCGAGCATGGGGCTACCAAACGAGTGCGAATCGAACCTTTCGACCTGCTGCGCTGTTCCAACTCGTGTTGTTAGCTAGAGACTCTTGGATCTGACGGCGTTGATTTTCCTCCCATGCCGTGAGAGTAAGCGCCTGCCGAACATCAACGGACGAAGACGTTAATTTGGGAGCATGGTGGATGGAACAGTATGGTGGCAACAAACCGGCTCTGTTTCAGGTGTCACAACATAACGATTTCTGCAAAAGAAAACACGTGAGGCACAGCGTTAGCAGCGAGCTTGGCGAAGCGTACGAGCTTCCTCCAGCATTTTTCAACGCCACTTGCCGAAGCCATTTGTGGAACATCCGGTCCCACGATGTGCCTCGACTTGCGTCCAGCGTCAGCGATACTCCTTTCAGTTTCTTTGTCTACATATGTACAGATGCCAACGCGCCCGTCGTGCGAAATTAAACGTTTGTAGACAGCATTGTGGCAGCGACGCGAAGTGTGTGATAACCTGCGACGGCGACAGGTGCTCGTGCTCGAACAATGGCCCGATGCCGTTCAGTTGTGATGAATCAACCAACGCGCGCAACTGTGAGGAATGCATCGAAGCGTTAAATTCACAGGTCATGGGAAAAAAAGACTCAGTGATGCGAAACGTACAGTGAACTGCTTAAATACCCATACTTGCAGTTCGGGATCAACCTGAGAAGGAACAGCAACTCGATCATGACAACAAAGTGCAGTGCACGTGGAGCAGGGAAACGCGACAAGAATGGTGCTCCACAGTACAGCAAACAGGCAGCGAGCTGGCAAAGATGGACTCGAATTCACGGCGATTCTTACGTTGGCAGACACGTGGAGAGGAAAAGAGCCTGCGTGGCCTTGACTCAAATATCGTTGCAAGCTTGCGAAGGAAGCATCCCACAAGCTCGAAGGCAAAGCGGGCTTTGGAACCTTTCGACTTCGGCGCACCTGTCGCGTTTGTGCTCCTGCTGTAGCAGATGCCGCTGTTGCAGGCGTGGGGACAACGTCAACAGTCGCACCAGCTCTGCTATCACTGCCGCCGCCCCTGACCCCGATGCCACCGCTGCCTACATCACGGGCACCATCGCCGGCATCGCTGCCGGTGCCGGTGCCGGTGCCGCCGCCACTGGCAGAGTTAGGTGGAGCACCAACGGCCGCAGCAACTGCTGTGGACTCGTTGACATGGGGACCTTGTGCAACGCTTTTTTGGTCGGATGGGGCTTTCAGCATGGTTCCCGGAAGGCTTAGCCCATTCACTCAGGCAGGACGACGCACATTGCGACTATTGTTGTAAAGTTTTTGATTTCCAATGCGGGTGGGCCCAAATTTTGATTGGAAGGCATTTTGTTTGGTGGCTCGATGACCTGCGGCGCGCAGCTGCGAAGGCATCTCGAGCTTGCCGCAAAGTTCGCTGGTCCGTCGACTGATCATGTCTTCATTGGCATTTGGTCATCGCATGGAATTTTGTGCTGTTGATGGGGACGCCAACACGCCATGCCAACGAACAACAACACCGATCCCACGACGAAGGAGCTGTATGGGGCGCACAGCCTGCCATGCGGCCACGTCAGTGGTTCGGGCGGCGACTCGGGCTGTGCCAAGTGATACTGGCGCAAACAGGTAGCGTGCTTACGTCTGCGCCTCGATCCTACGGGCGTTGCATGTATTGCATGCATTGCATGCATGGCCTTTCATGTCCAATTCTGCGGATCTGCATGCCTCAGCACAACAATGTGTGCGCCAGTCTGCAACAAAGTCGCGCAACGCGCCCAACCCGCTCCAACACAACCGATTGTGTACCCATGATCCGATGCATCCTCTTGCAATCCCGCAAGCCATCCAATCCGCGCATCATGCCACACGAGCATGCAGCAGCGGCGATAGCATGCACCAACACAGCAGCTCCTCCACGTCGCTGTCGCCACCCGTTCGCGGTTGGTGCCGGACGCAAATAGGCGTTGCGACGCACGGCCACCGTTTTGTTTCGCGGAGAGTGAGTCAGCGCGCAGCGGCACAGTGGGAGCGACCTTTGCGCGAGCAACAGGGAACGTACGAAGGGACGAAGGAAGGGAGGACGAAGGAAGGA